>Ga0066605_10000108_pt1 | contig 48297 bp, 43 predicted proteins | sample SaaInlLV_DNA_10m_FD_60385 | JGI IMG/M metagenome (GOLD analysis project Ga0066605, IMG submission 60385) | Marine microbial communities from expanding oxygen minimum zones in the Saanich Inlet - SI075_LV_DNA_10m | ecosystem: Environmental > Aquatic > Marine > Unclassified | place: British... | reverse complement strand
CTTTTATTAACCCATAAATCAGGTATCATTAATAATGAGTTTAATATTACAAGTCACATTAATTGAACTTATTTTGCTAATCAAATAGCTCGATTAAATCCGATTTATCCCAAGTCTATAACTCCACAATTTGCATGTCAATATATAAGTCAAATAATACATTACTTGGTGATATAAGTGTCTTAATACGTCGTCACCATCTGGATCAATCGGCGATCAACAGAGCAATAAAAAAAGCTGTCCGTCAAACAAATATCGCCAAAAAAGTGAGTGCACACACTTTCCGGCATAGTTTTGCTACACATTTGCTGCAAAGAGGAACAGACATTCGCACCATTCAGTCCTTGTTGGGTCACAAGGATTTGGAAACCACCATGTTATATACTCATGTGTTGAAGCAGGGCGGAGAAGGTGTCGTGAGTCCTCTTGATGATTTATGATAAATTGCCATTTCAAGGAAAAATGTAAAATGTTTTTCTTGGCTTTGCGGAAGTTCTATACTAAAATTATTCGTATCATTAATTGTATCTACAAACATGAACAGAATTGATGAACCAGTAAAAAGTCCAAATAGTACACTTGTTTGTCATACTTACGGAAAACACAGTATTAAATTCTATCGATATTTTTTCCATCAAGATAATTTAAAAAATTCCCGATGTTCCAGTACCGTCCCGAGCGAATTATTATAGATCAAGCTGTTGCAGCTGAACCTCTGACTGAGCAAATCTGCGGGCGTTTTCCTGATGTACCGAGAACGGTTGTGGAAAATTTCGCCTGGCATCAGGATGAGTCCGGAACTGACCCACTGCGAAATCCACTCACAAAAGGTAAGAAGACCTTACATCTCAAGTATTTTAAAGGAACCTCAATCAAGGCTTGTCCGGGATTTTCAAATGAGCTTGTCTGTTGTAATTATTTTACTTTAGATTTAATAGAAAACTGTCCATTTGAATGCACATACTGTATTCTACAGGCGTTTCTGAACAAACCTGTAATTACGGTTCACGCAAATCTGGAAGAAATTCTGGAGCAGGTTCGGCAGCGTGTTTCAGCACAGCCTGAGACTTTGTTTCGTGTTGGAACAGGTGAGCATTCTGACAGTCTGGCACTCGATCATATACTGGGTATCAAGTCGCATGTAATCCGTTACTTTGCTAAACTGCCTAATGCTTTGCTCGAGCTTAAAACAAAATCAAAGCATGTTGAGCATCTGCTTGATTTACCGCACGGTGGAAAAACCGTAATTTCATGGTCGGTAAATCCGGAAGCCATTGTTGAACAGGAAGAGCATAAAACTGCACGACTGCATGAACGATTGGAAGCGGCCAGAAAAGCTTCCGAGGCAGGGTACAAAGTCGCATTTCATTTTGATCCCATGATTCACTATCCGGATTGGGAAAAAGGTTATCAGGATTTAGTTGATCAAATACTTGACGCTGTTCCTGCAGACAGAATTGCCTGGATCAGTTTGGGCACTTTACGTTACATCTCTTCGCTGAAATCAGTTGTTGATGAACGTTTTCCAAATAGCCGTATATTTTTAGGTGAGTTTGTTCCAGGAGAAGATGGGAAAATGCGCTATTTAAAAAAAATACGCCAGCGTCTCTTCCGGAATGTTCAACAGAGAATTGAAAAATTGGCACCACAAATACCAACATATCTTTGTATGGAAAAAAGTTCACTCTGGGAAAAAACAATGCCGTACCAACCACAAACTGCTCCAGAAGTGGAAGAAAAGCTGGTAGCCAGTCTGCGGAAGCGTTATCCCGTGGAGGCCTGATGTCAGCAGTAAAACTGACAGATACCATTGCTTTGTTTCCTCTGCACGGTACAATATTGTTGCCCGGCTCAGTTCTACCTCTGCATATTTTTGAATCACGTTATCGTCAGATGGTAGAACACGTCATGGAAAATGATGACCTGCTGATTGGAATTATCCAACCTGCAGCACAGGATTCTAAAAAGCTGTGCAAAATCGGCTGTGCCGGATCAATTGAACAATCTCAACAACTGCCTAAAGGAAATTATCTGATTCAACTTCATGGCGAATCACGTTTCCAGATTATTGAAGAACTTGAAACAGAAACTCCATACAGAATAGCAAAAGTTGCATACACATCTTTTCCGCATGACATGGAAAATTCCAACCTCTCAAAAGACGCAGATCTTTTGTATCAAAATTTCAAGGAATATTCTGAAAGAAATAAGTTGAAAATTGAGTGGGAAAAAATTGAAGATATTCCTGCACATTACCTTGTCAATCTACTCAGCATGAACCTTGATTTTTCCGGTATTGAAAAACAAACACTGCTGGAGTCACCTGATTTGAACACACGATTGGATGACTTGATTTGCCTGATGGAAATGTCAAATCCGCATGAAGTCTCGGCCGATTCCTCCCCTAACTTTCTTAATTAAATTAGAAACAAAATGAAAATATTTTTATCACGTTCATTCTTCAAGATTACTTTTTTACTAATTCTCAACTCTGTGTTTTTTGCTCAGGCATTTGCGCAAACTTCCGCTACAGTTTATCATCCTAATCCTGTTATCGGAGTAGTAGACGGTAAGCCCGTGACCTTTGAAGACGTACGCAACAAAAAAGCGAATGACCTCAGCCAGCAGCTTTATCAGCAATTGAGTATCCAGTTGATCGAATTTGCCGTTGAAAAACTGGCGGAAAAACATCCGGAGATCGAACTGACATCGCAAAAGGAAATAACCCTCAAAGAAATCATTACTGTTTATGAGCAAAATAATCTGCAGGAACGCGGAACACTGGATCAACTCCGGCCCCAGATTGAACAATATTTGGAACAGCAGGTTCGGAGTCAGCATCTGTTGAACCAGTACTCATTGGCACTTCAGAAAGGCTGGATCGTTTCTCATTTGGAAGCACCTTCAGATTTCCTGCTCACAGGTAATATAAAAACTGCATACATGATGGGTAACAAAAAAGCTTCTGTCATTCTGCTCGAATATTCCGATTTTCAATGTCCGTTTTGCGGAAAGGTGCAGGAAACGATTATCAAGCTGAAGGATAAGTATCAGGACCGTGTTGCATTTGGTTATCGACATTTCCCGCTCGCGTTTCATCAGGAAGCAGACGAAGCGGCAATTGCAGCTGAATGTGCGCGTGAACAGGACAAGTTTGAAGAATTACACAAGCTGCTTTACGAAAACCCAAGAGCACAGACTTTGGACGATCTAAAAGAATATGCACGTGACATTAAAATAAAATCGCCTGCAAAATTTGATCAATGCCTCGATAATGAAAGATATCGCGGATTAGTAAATCAGGATATGAAAGATGGTGCGGAGTTGGGTATTACCGGAACTCCCGGATTTTTTGTAGGCCTCTTCGATTCCAAATCCGGAGAAATTCAAGGTGAGGTACTTTCCGGAGCTCAACCCTACAGCACTTTTAAACAAACCTTAGATAAATACTTAAGTCGCCGTTAAAAATAATGAACGATCCAGATCTCCGCCGGGCACTTGAGGAAATAGTTTCGCCGCGCATCCTTGTCGTAGGTGACCTGATGCTGGACCATTACTCATGGGGTGAGGTGGATCGTATTTCTCCGGAAGCACCGATTCCGGTAATGCGTGTACTCCGAGAAGATCAACGCCTGGGCGGAGCAGGTAATGTAGTGATGAACCTGTCCACCCTTGGTGCGGAAGTTCTCGTCTGCGGTGTCACCGGAAAGGACGAAACCGGAAATACAATCCGCAAACTGCTCGCGGAAAACGGAGTTGATTATTCCGGGGTGATTGTTGCTGAAAATTATAGAAGCTGCCTCAAACACCGTATGATCGCAGGACAAACCCATTTACTACGGATGGATATTGATCCCGATCCAGAAACTCCTTTTCCTCAAAAACAGCTGATTGATTATCTGGAAAAAACTATTCCAAGCTGTGATGCTGTTATAGTTTCAGATTATGGCAAAGGTTTGCTCAGTTCTGCAACCCTGAAAGCAATTGCGGATTGCGGTAAAAAACACAAAATTCCGGTAGTGGGCGACCCTCGAAGTACTACAAATTACAAAATCTATCAGAACTTCACTCTCATAAAACCAAACCGTAAAGAAGCTGAAGCGGCTGTTGGTTTTAAACTCAAAGATCAAAAAGATGTCCTCAAGGCCGCAGAAATTCTGCAGTCCGAAGTAAAACTAAAATATCTAGTTATCAGTCTTGATCAGGACGGTTTACTGCTTTTTAGTGGTCCGCAGGATTACCATTTTATGGCCGCGGAAACTCAGGAAGTTTTCGATGTTGTAGGTGCCGGAGATGCGGTCAGTAGTTTGTTGACTTTTATGCTTGCCGGAAAGGCTGAAATTGAACAGGCTGCGTATTGGGCACAACTCGCTGCAAGTATGGAAATTCAACATGTAGGTGTAGTTTCATTTTCCAAAAATGAACTGTTGCGGCGTTTTGATATTGGAGAAACTTCTGCTAAAATTATGACTCCTGAACAACTCTGTCGCTCACTTCCACAGGAACAACCGGTGGTCTTCACGAATGGTTTTTTTGACGAAATATCTGCTGGTCACTTGAAGTTTCTGCATCAACTAAAGACACTGAAAGGCTTTAATATAGTAGCCATCAACAGTGACCAGAGCATCACCATGCAGAAAGGGCAACCTCCTTTACTGAATGAACGTGAAAGAGCCCTGTTGCTTTCTGCTATTGAAGCAGTTGACAGAGTAGTTATTTTTAATGAACAGGATGCAAGTTCTTTAATCAGAAGCATCCGACCACAGACAGTGGTAAAAGGAGAACATTTCCGGAAAAAGAAACTTCCTGAAAAAGATGCGATTATAGAAACAGGTGCTAAACTGGAGTATTTTCCTGAATATTAATCAGCCTGAAGACAGGCTAAATTCGTAAAGCTGGTTTTTAGTTCGTTCATAATTAATTCCGGCTAAAACAAAAATATCAACAAGAGGAAACTATGAGTGTAAATATATCCGATGTAGTGGAAATTGTCAGTAAGCAGAACCAGTGGCGCGGCAAAGAAGCCATCAACCTGATTGCGAGCGAAAATGTACAGTCCGATGCAGTCAAGCAAATCGAAGTCAATGACTTCATGGGACGTTACGCAGAAGGTCACCCAAATACTTCACAAGGGGATAACCGCTATTACGAAGGTACGCGTTACATAGACCAAATTGAAAGTATGGCGACCAGTGAAATTATCAAGCTCGCAAAATGCCTTCAGGCTGATGTGCGGCCAGTCAGCGGTAATGCCGCGAATACCGCGGTTGCTCTGGCAGTTTTAAGAGGTAATGATACTGTGATCGCAAACTCCATCGAAGTTGGAGGGCACATCAGCCACAGTCCGATCGGCGTTGTTGGACGCAGGATTCAGGTTCGCGGAAAAGTTCTTACTCTCGGAAGTGAAAATTCCATCAACATCCACTACTGGCCCACGACTGAGGATGGATACCATCTCGATGTACCCAAGTGTGTTGATCTGGTAGAACAAAAATCGCCGAACATGGTCATTCTTGGAAAAAGCCTTTTCCTCTTTCCGGAACCAGTCAGGGAAATTGCTGAAGTCTGCAGGGCAAAAAACATTCCTCTTCTTTATGACGGCGCACATGTACTCGGTCTAATCTTTGGCGGACAGTTCCAAAATCCTATTGAGGAAGGAGCGCACTTCATCAACGGCAGCACCCACAAAACTTTTCCCGGACCTCAGCGTGGAGTAATTTTAGGTAACATGTCCAGCGAACAAGAAATAAAATGGTGGAACAGCGTCGACCGCGGCGTAATGCCGGGTTCATCCAGCAGTCACCATTTACACACTTTACCGGGATTGTTGATTGCAATTCGGGAAATGGCTGAACACGGAAAAAAATATGCCGCTCGGACAATCGCCAATGCTAAAGCTTTTGGGCAAGCTCTTACAGACGAAGGAGTCAATGTAGAAGCCCGGGAATTCGGCTTCACCGCAAGTCACCAGTTAGCACTCAACGTTACAAATTTTGGTATTGCCAAGGACATTGCCCGTTCCCTGTCGGAAAAGAATAACATCATCACCAATTATAATATGCTTCCGGGTGACAATGATGCGCGGAATCCTTCCGGCTTACGGATTGGCGTGCAGGAAATGACACGTTACGGTATGAAAGAAGCTGAAATGGGTGAGCTTGCTTCCTTGATGAAAGCAGGGCTTGAAGGTAAAAATGTGAAAGATGAAGTCACTCAGCTGCGTAGCCGTTTCACAGAAGTACACTACTGCTGATTTAGTACGAATATTTTTTAATCTGACTTGATGCTGGTAAAAATAATTCTTTAAATTTTCCAGGATTTTTTACCAGCACTTCTACTACGTGCAGATTTTTTCTTACGCCAGATGAAATTCAGCGGTGTTCCTTCAAAGCCAAAATGATAGCGGAACTGATTGGTAATATAACGCTCGTAAGCAAAATTTGTTTTGTCCGGATTGTTAGTCATAAAAACAAAAGTCGGCGGTGCTACACTTACCTGATTACCGTAATAAACTTTGGTCGGACGACCTGATTTTGAAGGCGGAGGATGCTGATTTACTATAAGCTGGAGGATGGTGTTTAAATCCGACGTTTGGATTCTCCGGACATACTGTGCATGAACGCTGAGAATTTTTTCAAAAATCAACGGAACCCTTTGTCCGGTTTTAGCACTCACAAAAAGAATCGGTGCAAAGCTGATAAAGCCCAAACGATCGTATACTTCCTCTTCTACCTGCTTCAGTGTTTTACCGTCTTTTTTGACTAAATCCCACTTATTCATGATAATGAGCAGAGATTTCTTACGCTCATTCGCATAACCGGCAATTTTCATTACCTGTTCTGTTATGCCTTCTTCCGCATCAATTATTAAGAGAGTTACGTCCGCACGTTCTATGGATTTAAGTGCAGAAACGATACTGAATGTTTCGATCTTTTCACTTACTTTACCACGTCGTCGAATGCCAGCTGTATCAACCAGTAAAAATTCTCGACCTTCAAAATTACAGAGACTGTCCACAGGATCTCGTGTTGTTCCTGAAACAGAATCCACAATCATCCTCTCCTTGCGGAGCAGTGCGTTTACAATAGATGATTTTCCCGCATTCGGTTTTCCGATAACAGCAACTGCGATTGGCTCCTTAGAACGATCTTCTTCATCTTCTTCTTCATCTTCTTCATCTTCAGCTGGATCTGGCTTTTCCTCCATTCTAAGCGGAACCATCTTGTCAACTTCTTCCAGTAGTCCATCTATTCCACGGTTGTGTTCTGCTGAAACAGGATAGATTATTTCTACTCCCAACTGGTAAAAATCCGAACTTTCCTCTTCCAAACGCGGATTATCGGCTTTGTTTACTACAACAAAAAACCTTATCTCATCTTCCACCAAAGTCCGGTATATTTCAGCATCAACAGGAGTCCAGCCTTCTTGCGCGTTAACGACAAATAAAACACAATCTGCCTCTTCAACCGCAAGACGTGCCTGTTGAACCATTTGCTTTCTGAGTGAGCTTTCCGCTACCGTTTCAAATCCGCCTGTATCAATAGCGATAAACTCATAACCATGATATTTGGAAATACCATACTTGCGGTCACGTGTCACACCAGGCATTTTCTCTACAATGGCAGATCGCCGTCCGACCAGACGATTGAACAAGGTTGACTTGCCAACATTAGGACGACCGACTATAGCGATGATGGAATGGGAATTGGTCATGTAATAACAGTTTTGATTCTAGACATCAAGGTTCTTCACTCGAAGAGCATTCTCTTCAATGAAGTTACGTCGTGGTTCTACCTGATCACCCATCAAAATGGTAAAAACTCCGTCTGACTCAACCAGGTCTTCAATATTTACTTTTTTCAATGTTCTGACGTCTGGATCAAGGGTTGTTTCCCATAACTGTTCCGGATTCATCTCTCCTAAACCCTTATAACGTTGGATGTACATACCTTTTTTACCAAAACTAATCATAAAATTAAGTACTTCTATCCACGTCTGAAAAGAGTGACTTTCTCCTTCTTTTTCTTCTGTCATTACCAGAATATCTTCTCCGAGAGTTTCTATCAGTTCTAGGCGTTCCTGAAACAGTTTAGAATAATCATGGACTCTCATGTTTTCCAGTAAATTCAGTGACAACTCAATCTGCTGTTCGTTACACTGTATCAAGACATTGTTTCCCTGTTTTTCAGGATCCACACTAAGTTTATAATCAGCATAGTTTTCCTTCAATCTATCTATACATTTGAGGATGTTTTCCGCACCGCCCGAATCTAATTCAATATCGTTCTTAAGCAGAAGATCGACCAGCTGGGTCAGGTTTTGGTTAAAAGACAATCTGTCATAGTGGGTTTTGTAAAGCCTGATCTTGAGTGCAGTCTGAAAAAGCTCTTCTCCGCTAATGGACTTTCCTTTATCCGTGGTGAGCACTAATGATTCACTGGAAGCCCTTACCAGACGTTCCGTAAGTTCATTATCATCCCTGACATAAAAACTGGAGCGTCCTTTTTTTGCCCTGTACAAAGGCGGCTGAGCAATATAGAGATAACCGTTTTCTATAATCTCAGGCATTTGTCTGTAGAAGAATGTCAAAATCAAAGTCAAAATATGGCTGCCGTCAACATCCGCATCAGTCATGATGATAATTTTGTGGTAACGTATTTTTTCCAGATCAAATTCTTCATTGCCAATACCGGTGCCCATTGCGGTAATCATCGTTTTTATTTCTTCATTGCCGAGCATCTTGTCAAAACGTGCCTTTTCCACATTTAATATTTTACCTTTTAAGGGTAAAATAGCCTGATTCTTACGATCACGTCCCTGCTTTGCGGAGCCTCCCGCAGAATCTCCCTCCACTAGAAACAATTCACTTAATGCCGGATCTGATTCCTGGCAGTCAGCAAGTTTTCCGGGCAGTGTGCTGAATTCAAGAACATTTTTTCTACGTGTCAGTTCCCTTGCTTTCTTAGCAGCAAGCCTGGCTCGCTGAGCGTCTATACCTTTGGCAATAATCTTTTTTGCGACAACAGGATTTTCCTCCAGAAAAGAACCCAAATATTCTGAGACAAGAGTTTCTACTTTTCCCTTAATTTCAACATTGGTCAGTTTAATTTTTTTCTGCGATTCAAACTGTGGATTCATGACTCTTGCGCTGATCACTACCGCCATACCTTCTCGGACATCCTCTCCTGATAAATTTTCCTTAGAATCGTTGGTAATTTTATTTGCTGTCATGTAGTTGTTCAAGGTGCGGGTAAGCGCTCCTTTAAAACCTGTCAGGTGTGTTCCACCTTCTACTGTATTTATATTATTAACAAAAGAATAAATACGCTCGGTGTAACTATCGTTATACTGAAAAGCCACTTCGATTTCCACATCTTCTGATTTTCCGGAAAAGTAAACTGGAGATTCATGCAAAACACTTTTATTTTCATTCATGTGCTTGATAAATTCCACAATCCCGCCTTCATATTGGAATTCCTGATAACGATCCGTCCGGTTATCCCGGATTGAAATTAGAATACCCCTGTTCAAAAACGCTAATTCTCTTAGACGGGGAGCTAATATTTCGAAATTAAATTCAACATTATCAAAGATCGTTTCATCCGGCCAAAAAGTGATTTGAGTTCCGGTTTTTTTGCTTTCTTCAACTTTCTCGAGAGGTGTAACCGTAATGCCCTGCTCGTATTCCTGCTTCCACAAAAAACCTTCTCGGTGTATTTCTGCTATCATTTTACCAGAAAGTGCGTTCACAACCGATGCACCTACTCCATTCAATCCACCGGAAACCTTGTAGTTGCTATTATCAAATTTTCCACCTGCATGAAGACGTGTCAAAATCAATTCAACCGCAGGAATACCTTCTTCTTCGTGTATACCTACAGGAATGCCCCTGCCGTTATCTTCAACGGACAGACTTCCATCTGGATTGATGATTGCGTGAATTTCATTACAAAAACCAGCTAGTGCCTCATCAACACTGTTATCTACAATCTCAAAAACAAGGTGATGAAGAGCGGCACTGTCGACTCCTCCGATATACATTCCTGGACGCAGGCGTACCGCTTCCAGACCCTGCAGTACCGTTATATTAGATTCATCGTAATCTGAATTTACTACGCTTTCAATTTCAGGCATTTTTTTCTTTCATGAAACAGCAGAAGGTTATTTATTAAAGCTGTGATGTCAAACCAGTTGTCCATTTTCAATGTGAAAATATTTTCCAGGCAGGGAACTTGATGGTTCAGAGGTTGAGGTGATAAAAATTTGATTTTTTAACTTAATAAAAAACTGCAAAATTTGCTGAATCACCTCCTCATCCAATTCTGAAAAAAGATCGTCAAAAATCAAAACTGGATAAAATTTATATCTCTCACATAATAAACGATTTATTGTCATTTTTAAAGACAAATTAGTAATCCTGAACTCTCCCTGCGAAAAATAATCCTTGTCCTTTTTTTCATCGATCAGCAAATGATACTCATCCCTGTGTGGACCAAGGACAGCAAAGCCGTATTGCAGGTCTCTCGGCAGACTTTTTTCGAGTTGGAGGAGGCAATTTTTCTCATCCATATTAGTTGAATTCAGCGAAGTTTTATAAACCAAAGTCAACTTCTCTGAACGACCTGAAAGTTCCATGAAAAGATCGTGCAGATGTGCATTCATCTGTTCCACAAATCTAATACGCTGCTGCATTATTTTTATAGCGGAACGTGCGAGCATTTCATTCCAAAGCGGAATTTGTTCTGGAAGCCCCTGTCTCAATAATGAGTTTTTCTGGGCAATAATTTTTGTGTATTCCTGGAGGTTCTTAAAATAGACAGGATCAACAAAGGTCATTATCCTGTTAAAAAATTTTCGGCGTTCCTGTGGTACATTCCGGAAAAGATTTACATCTTCCGGAGTGAATGACAGCGCCATAAAGGAGAGAATGTATTCAGAAACTCGGTGAGAAGGGGAGTGGTCTAAAACTACCTGACGGCCTTTTTTGCTAACTTTTATGCGGACCTGATGCTGTACTTTTTGACGTTCGAGCTGAGACTGAATGACTGCTTCGGATTTGTTTTCCTGTAGCAGTTGAGCTGGTTTTTTTGTGCGGAATGATTCTAAATTACAGAGATAATGTACTGCTTCAACAAGATTTGTTTTTCCCTGACCGTTTGCGCCGTATATCCAATTTAAATCCTCAGAAAAATCGGCTGTACACCTGCTGTAGTTGCGAAATTGAGAGACCTCAATATTGCGGATGATCATGTCAATTCAGGTCCGGTTAACGGTTGATTGTCGGTAGTCACTGTCTAAGTTCTCATGAACAATGAAGTGAAAACAGTCAAACTACCACTCAACCCTCAATGGCATAATTACAGATAAAAAAGATTCATCAGTAGATGATTTAATGATGGTTGGGCTCATAGAGTTTTTACACTCCAAGATAATATCATCACTGTCAATAACACCTAAAACATCTAAAAGGTATCTGGCATTAAAACCGATTTGAAAAGATTCACCTTCATAACCTGCCTCTATTTCGTCAACTACTTCGCCGTAATCAGCTTTTTCACTTTCAAGTCTCAAAACACCTGCTGAAATAATTAATTTCACCGGTCTCAGTTTTTCAGAACTGATAGAAGAGACAATCCTTAGCGAATTGCTAAAATTTTCGCGATTTACCAAAATTTCCAGATTGTTATCTTTTGGAATAATAGGATCACAATTCGGAAATTTACCTTCAATCAGTCTTGTTTTAAAGCTTATCTGTCCTCCAGAAAACTGCATTACACGTGAGTCAAAAGTTATATTTACAGTTTTACCAAACATATCTGCGGCTCTTCTTACTTCGGTCAGCGCTTTTCTCGGGATGATAACTTCCTGTTCCGCATCAATAATTAAATCATCAACTGACTTTATTATTTGTGCTAAACGGTGACCATCAGTAGATAGCCAGCGGGTTTGCTGATCACTTGTTGAGCTTAGACAAACACCCATCAGATTTCTGCGTGATTCATTCGTAATTGCCGCAAACAAAGTCATGTCAATGCAGCTCTTTAAATCCTCTACAGAAATCGTCACAGACTCTGGAAGTTTTTCCAGCACTGTTTGAGGGTATAAACCTACTTCAACCGAAGGAAGGCGTAATTCTGATGATCCACAGGTAATATAGATCCAGAGTTGTTCTGTCGAACGGATATGAACTTCATCATCCTTAAGCTCCTTGACTATATCAAAAACTTTTTTTGCATTAACACAGATACTACCCGGATCTTTAATTTGCGCAGGCATCACTTCAACCAGAGATAACTCGTAGTCTGTTGACGAAAATTCAACATTAGAACTGTCGTCTTCCAGTGTCCTGATCACAAAGTTTGACAGGATAGGCTTGGTTGAGCTTTTGTCAACTACTGAATTGATGTTTTGCAGAGTACTACTTAATGCTTCTCTTTTTAAAGTAATTTCCATATTTATTTTATTAGTAGTAGTAGGATTGTTGACAACTTGTTGATAAGTGCTTAACTTTTTGATTAATTAACACTATTCTCTGTTTTTATGTGTTTTGACATGCTGTTGAGAGAATGTTGATAAACAATAATCTAGCAAAAATTTAGAGAAAACCCAATACGAATTGTTGGTTAACAGTTGATAAAATGTCAGTTTTCAACAACTGCGTTCAATAAGTTGAATTTGTAGCTTAAATAGACTTTGTCCGCCTGTTTATAAAAATATGATAAACGCAAAAGCTAAGATTAGCACAGCCTAGAAAAATCAGTGATTAGGCTTTGGGACTGATTTTAGAGATAAATTGCGGTCAGCAGCATTTTATCAATGATTGAAAAATTTCCGCTGTGCTTGAAACCCGCTGCAGTGATTCCGGAACATTCTCTGGAAAGGGTGAAAGTAAATTCAGCACTATCTTCATCAATCTCGACTGTCGCATCTTTAAAATACAGGTATGTTTTTGAAATCGGAAAGAGACATTTGAAGATTGACTCTTTGGCCGAAAAAATAATTCTGAGTCCCTGATTTGCCTTTGTGGGTGAAAGGGTTTTCAACCACTCCAGTTCTTGCTCAACACAGACGTGTCTACTGATGTTGAAATCAACTACTCTGGATAAATTTTCTAAATCGATACCTATTCCGGAAACATCAGCAGCCAGTCCAACAGCCGCAGCAGCGTATTCTCCGGAATGAGTGATACTCCCCCTAACGGATTCCGGCCAGCAGGGTTCCCTTGTCTCAGCATTTCTGGTGATAGGCTCTGATTCAAGTTTGAATTTTGCGAGAGCCTGATGAGCACAGCTTCTTCCCTGTGAAAACTCTGTCTGCCTTCTAGTAGAACTTAATTTTTTCAGGAATATTTCTTCTTCCGGAAGTAACGGAAAAACAGGTGGCGTAGACAATTCAGCGCAGAAAAAACTGATAGTTTCAGGAAACGGTGAGGGAAACATTAAAACGCAACTTGAACTCCAATTGTGCTCATTCCACCAGTATAGCTTTTTTTGTCCAGATTGTAATTTGTGACCACAATCCCGCTTTTACTGGTTATGTCAATATTGGCGACAGACATAGCGTGGTAGCCTAGATGAAACTCAATTGTGTTCCAGAAAGGCAGGCCTATGTGAATGAATGCTTCAGAAACAGGAGTACTCAAATCACTATTGTCTGAAATTGCAGTACCGCCAGTTGTCTCTTTCACTAAAGCGTTGGTTTTCAAAGTGCCTGTGCCTATTCCAAGTGCAATTGAAACAACTGGAAACGGAACGTTATAGAAAAAATTGACTGTACTTATGGTGGTTTTGGTTTCCAGAGTTAGTATAGAGTTAGCATCGGCAGAGGAAGTCGTGTTTTCTGTCTCATTAAAAGTGACTCTTGAAGCGCCAATATTTGGAAAATAAGGTGCCGGATGGGAGATTCCAACTGCTCCCCCGGAGACACTTCCTGAAGCAGCAGAATAAGCGATGGCGACATCGGCATTGATCCCGATGAACTGTGCTTTTGCAGTAGTTAATATTCCGCTTAGGCCCAAAAGTAAACAAGCAGAGATTGCCAGTTTACTGAAATATTTTGACTTGTTTAACATTAGGAGTAGATCACTTATTTAGAAACCAAATGCTATACCAATTCCAGCCACAGTACCACCCAAGTCGTACTCAGTACCTCCAGAAGCCGCTGTTTTTTTTATTTTTGATGAAACTCTGCGTAAGCTGAGATGCGCATCAAAGAAAGGGAAAATTGGTATACCCACACTGGTATACCACTGGGTTGCAGTCCCTTTATCAAATGTTGTTGAACAACCTACACACTGTAGCTCAGTTGAGCCCATTCCTAATCCAAGTGTCAGGTTGACGATAGGAATAGGTAGCTGATAGAAAATATCATACATTGAAGTGGCCAAGGTTGTCGTAGAACCTTTAAGTTTAGTTTTATAAGTTTCTATCCCCACACCAACCATTATCGGTAGTTTGGCAGCAAGGAAAAGACCACTTACTCCATCTGACTCAGCTACTTCTGTATCAGCAAACGAATGAGAAAAAGGGACACCAGCGCTTACGGTAAAAAGTGCATATGCTGGGCTGCTAAAAAGCAGTAAAATTGCTGCTGTAAAAGCAGTTAAAATAATTTTTTTCATGAGATAACATAATCAGATGTTAACGTTTTGCAAGAGTTCAGAGCCTAGAACATCAAAGTTCTCTTTTTTAGAAATTAAAAGCTAGGCCAATTCCTCTTACGTTTCCACTATAATTTACTTTGGTTCCGCTATAAACCTGCTCAATTTTATTACTTGTTACAGATCTATAACTCATATGTATGTTAATAAGTTGGGTAAGCTGTATTCCAAAACTTGTAAACCACTGGTTTGCTTCTCCAGCCTTATAACCAGTTTTTATGCCACTTTCAGGGTCGGTGTAATCTTCTGCGCAGTCACTACAAGCGAGCTTCGTCTTGCCAGAACCTAATCCAATTGTAATGTCTATCACTGGAATAGGAAACTGATAGAATATATTATACATGAAAGTTTCAATTTTAGAAGTGTCTCCTGTAAATTTAGTTTTATAACTATCTATTCCTAAACCAAAACCAACAGGAAACTTTATACCAAGGAAATAACCACTTGGTTTATCAGCTTCTATTTTACCACCAGCTTCATTTTTTTCTGTGAATGTCTGTTCTTGAGGTATTCCAAGACTTATTGTAAGGGGAGCTGCAAATATTGGGGAGCTGGAAAGCAGCAAGCTGGTTGCTGTAAATGCAGATAAAATAAATTTCTTCATTCAGAATGTTAGCTCTATGAGTTTAAAGTGTGTGGAATATTATGTTCAACACACTTTATGTGTAACACTCATTCTATGCGTTTTAATATAAATGATAAGGGAGCCATAGAACTCAAATAAGCATATATTCTATTACTTAGAAATTGAAACCGATACCAACGCCCGTTACGCTACCTCCGAAGTCGTATTCCGTACCAATATCGCTTCCAGAGGTCGATTTTATTTTTGAAGAAATTGATCGATAACTAAGATGTATGTCAAAGAGTGGAAGAATTGGTATGCCAACGTTTGCATAAAACTGGGTAGCAGCGCCATCATCTAGTGCGACCCCCCCGTAAATTTGTTGTGTTTTACCCGCACCTAATCCAAGAGTCAGGTTAACAATTGGAATCGGTAGCTGATAATACAGATTATAAATTGAAGTTGATAATTTATACTCTTTATCACAAACGCATTTAATCTTAGTTTCATAACTGTCCATTCCTAGTCCTGGTAATAATGGCACACCCACTTGAATGAAATAGCCACTAACACCATCTGATTCTGCAACATTACTATCAGAAAAGCTATGAGACAACGGCACCCCAACACTAAGGTTGAAAAGTGCAAATGCCTGTGTGCTATATAAAAGCAGACTGGATGCTGCAAACACTGTTAAAATAATTTTCTTCATATCGTTTATCCTAATCAAAGGTTATCAATTCAGAAGGGTCAGATTCCTCTGTGTGGTTCTTCCATTCGTTAAAATTACCAAGTGATCTGGTGAATGTGAACTGAAAAGGCTCAGCCACCAGTACATCCCAGGCGTCTCCGGTACTTCCGGAGCTCAGGGCAAATGGTAAAGCCACGATGAAAAAGGCAGTTCCGACCATCGCAAGTCCTAAACTAAGGAGGCGAATTGGAACATCAATTACCATTGCAAATGCTCCAGGGCGCTCCTCTGGAAGTGCAGCTGAAACATTTCCTACACTTAATGCAAAAAACAGACAAGCAATGGTTATTGTTTTAAAAAAGTACGCACGGTTCATGTAATTTCACTATCAGAAGAATTTTTCTAAGTCAAAAAATAAATTCACCAATTACCGGGGCATGATCGGAGGGCCGTTCTTGTTCTCGTGCTCCTTTATCGATTATGCATGCTTGGCATGATGATGTCAAAACAGAATTTCCAAGGATATAGTCAATGCGCATTCCTTCATCACGCTCAAAACCCATGGTTCTAAAATCCCACCATGAAAATTGGCTGGGACGTGTATCAAATTTACGAAAAAGGTCACACAAGCCGGTTTCAGTAAGTTTTGCTAAAAGTGCGTGTTCCTTTGGGTGAAAGCTGACTTTATTTAGCATTTCCTCTGGATTGGTGACGTCCTCTGCTTTTGGAGCAATATTGAAGTCACCCATGATTGCAAAGGATCTGTCAGAATTATTCTCTGCTTGAATTTCCTGAATTAATTCTGCAAAAAAATTTAGTTTATATTTAAATTTGTCAGATTCTGTATTTTGTCCCTGTGGTACGTATACATTGACGAGCCTGACTCCAGAAACGGTTCCAGCAATCAGGCGTGCATTTTCCGGGTCATAACCATTACGAAATCCATGCTGCACATCCTGAATGGGATGTTTTGACAAAATGGCAACGCCGTTATATGATTTTTGTCCGAAAAAGGCAGATTCGTATCCGGCTTGTTGGAGATCCCAGACAGGAAAAAGCGGGTCTTCCACCTTGGTTTCCTGAAGACAGACGACGTCTGGATTATGCTCTTTGAGCCACTGCAGGATTAAAGGCAAGCGTGTCCGGATAGAATTAACGTTCCAGGTTGCAAGCTTCCACAATTGATGAGGATTTGAGCTTTCGAGGTAGAGCCGGTCATCAGGCAGCAAGCAAGCACTGTTGCTGTAAGGAATGTTTTGTGGTTGATCGAAAATACCGTTCCAGTTGCGCTCGATGCGGAGTTTTCCGCTGCGCCAGTAACGATAAATTTGCTCAACTAATTTTTCAGCAGCAGAGCTTGACTGGCGAAGTTCTGCAAAAGAAACCCCTTCCTGCTGAAGTTTTTTTTTGAGCGGATCAGGAATCAGGGTTCCGAAACTCTCCTGAGAATTCATTACTCCTTGGCAAGAGACTGGAGAAGTTCAGCATTCTCCTGAATTAACTGGCGGCGTTTTCTCATGTTTCTCTTGTTTGGACGGCTGCTTGCGTGTCTTTTTGTTGCAGTTTTTTGTTTAGGGGACATTTTATATTCCTATTATTTGAGATTAAATCATCTTGTTCTGATTGAAAATAATCGGTATGGTTTAAGTCTTGTACGTTTAAAAATAGCAAAATAATTTTGATAATGCGAGCTAAATATAGATCGAGAAATTCTTCCATTTAAGGAAATAAGATGAGCAGCAAAGAACAGAAAAGGAATAATTCCAAAAAAGAGCCTGGCCCGCAAATCCAGAAATTGATGGAAATGCCTGTTACCGCCCGTTTTGTACTGGGTGAATGTAGCATGGAAATTGATGAAATATTGAGGCTTGGACAAGGCTCCATGCTGGAGCTGGACACCAAGGTGGAAGATAATATGAAGCTCTATATCAATGATGAAGAGATCGCAAAAGCTAAATCTGTGACGGTAGGTGATAAACTTGGGGCACAAATAATGGAGATTTCTTCAACAGAAAAACGGCTCAAAGATTTAACCGATCTGGAATAAAGGTGATGCTCCAGTGAAATTTCTCTTGATTCAGTTACGGAGGATTGGCGATGTTCTCATGACTACTCCTTCGATCAGGTTATTGCGGGAATCTTTTCCGGAAGCGGAGCTGACTTTTATGACGGAAGCTCCTGCGGATCAGGTTTTACGTGATAATCCTTTTCTGGATGAAATACTAATTTACCGCAAAGCCCAAACAATCAGTGATTCAATTTCCTTTTTCAGGAAACTTCGGGAACGTCAATTTGATTGCGTGATTGATTTTTTTGGAAATCCGCGGAGTGCGTTAATGACCCGTTTTTCAGCTGCACCAATCCGGATTGGTTTTGGTTTTCGCGGAAGAAGCTGGGCCTATACGCATCCTGTCAAAATTTCCACGGAGGTGACTTATGCAGCACAGGATAAAGCTCAATTGTTGGGAGAACTCGGAATTTCCGCCAATGATTTCGAACTGGATTTTTTTGGTGATGAAGAAGATAAAGAATATGCTGAGCAGCTTTTCGGCCAGCTTGGCATAAGAGACAACGATTTTGTAGTGACTTTGTCTCCGGTTTCCCGACAGCCCTATAAAGTGTGGCCCGCAGAACGGTTTGCTATGATCGCCGACTGGCTGGTGCAGAACTATAATGCAAAAATATTATTCCTCTTTGGACCGGGTGAGGAGCATTTTATCAATGCGGTAAGAGGTGCGATGAAGCAAAAAGCGCTTCCGGACTATGATATTCCATCGCTTGCTGAAACACTGGCCATCTTGAATAAAGTAGATTTGCATTTTGGTAATGACAATGGTCCAAGACATTTTGCGATTGCCGGAGGCACTCCCACACTGACAATTTTTGGTAGGCCTTGGGCCGCTAACTGGACACCTCCTCAAGCAACTCAACACTGTGCTCTTGAATATGATCCGGGATGTAAAAATAATTGTACTTATCCAAAGTGTAAGCTGGAATGTCTCCACGGTGTTACTGTAGAAACAGTGCAGACTGAATTGGACAAAATGATAAAAACTTTCTGCTAAAGGAATTTTAATGGTTTTCATGTTTGAAACAGAGAAGTTGTTGAAACAGCAGCTTCAGGAGGTAGAGTTATGGCACAGGGTTTTGCCAGAGGGGGATTTTTCAGCAGCGGAAGATTTCCCCAAGTTGGTTTCAACTCAGCATCAGGTCAATTTTGAATTATGGCATCAGGAAGATATGGCACGTGATCCGGATGTTTCTGATTCAAAAATTGCTGCTGTGAAACGTGCGATTGATGTTTTCAATCAACGAAGAAATGATTTGATTGAACAGATGGATCAGTTTCTGCTGAATATTATCAACACGGAAAATGTGAAAAATAACGCTGAAACAGAAATGAACAGCGAAACACCAGGCAGCATGATTGACCGTCTTTCAATAAATGCGCTTAAAATTTATCATATGGACGAAGAAATTCAGCGTGAGGAAGCAACAGCAGAGCATCGTGAGAAGTGTGTGGCAAAACTTTCTGTGTTAAGGGAACAGCGTGAAGATCTGGAACAATGCCTCGCTAAATTACTTGCTGATTTAAGCAGCGGAGAAAAACGGCTCAAAGTTTATCAGCAAATGAAAATGTATAACGATGAAAGTTTAAATCCCGTGCTTTATCGGAAAAACAGAATCTAAGTGAACAGGCGCTAACATGGGACCAAAGGGGATTTTTCTTGCTTTCCTGATTGTTTGCTCAATCTATTTATGGAGAAGGCACCGCAAAAAAGCGCAGGGTATATCGCCGAGATGGGTAAACTGGGTACTTGGAGGAATTGCTGTATATTATGGAATTTCAATTGTGTTGATGATTTTTAAATCCAGCTAATTAGTTTAAGTGTGTAAAAATAAATGGGACTTGTTTTAATCATAATGTTATTTTGCTCGATGATTCTTTTAGGATTGTGGGAGAGACGGAGGTCAAAAAAGCGATTCCTGGAAGCTACACGTAAACTCAAGGAACTGGACGGAGACTTTCCAACAGAGACTGATGAAAAGTAATTTTGTTAAATCAAAAGAGTTGCTAAATCGCCAGTTGGCCGTTTTGCTCCATTGCCTGTTCTACAAGGATTGCCACGGCTTTTGGCCGAGAGAGGTTCTTGGCAGAGGCATAGCTGTCCAACTGCTTCAAAACAGACTCAGGAAGTCCCAATAGAATTTTTTTGATAGGCTCGTTATATTCTTTTTTTCTTCCCGCGCCTTCTCGGAAACCTCCTCTTGCCATAATACCCTGTTTAAGCTCTCTTGATAAAAAACAATTCAAGAAATTATTAGTTCTGCCGATGTTATTAGTACATCTTTCAAGATGTGTGCAAGAGTTCGATAAAATAGTTTTCAAGACTATATTTATCATTGATATTAATCGTTTAAATTCGGGAGAAGCAGATGAAATCTACTAAAAAAAACCTATACCCTTTTCGTCAGATAGCAATTCGTACACGCTGTCTGCACCGCTTAACCCCTTATGAACTCATGGTTCGCAAGGGTTTCTGAGTCTTTGCAGAAAAACGGGAGAGCAGTCTCTCCCGTTTTCCAATTATCCTCCAAAAATATTCTTAGTTATTTTCCTCCTTTTTCTCCAATTAGTGGTTTCAGCTGCTAAAATTCTTCAGTTTCAGAGCAGAATCTTTGCGTACTCCGTCAAAATGTGGAATGATACAATACAGCAATTGTTTATAATCCGAACTTGAGAAAAATCAGTTTAATGTGCAAAATCCTTGTTAGATGATCAGTTCACGAAAATGGGCTGGAAATGCTGAGTAAAGAAAAAGATATTGAAATCCATTACGCTCCTGATCTTCCTCTCGCTGAAATTTTTAACATAATAGCACCTTTCAATTGTATCCGGACTCGTTCTGTAACACCGATTTCCAAAGAATTGATTAACTAAGCGTCAAAGCTATTTAGTTGATCCGTGTTCATGATGATTTGCCAGATGCAGCCGTTGAAAAAATCCGCAACGAAGAAGGAATCACTTCCGTAATTAAAGTTGTTTTGTAACTGAATCAGCAAAATTTTATCAGTCAATCCGCCTGGAGCGGACTTAAATATTTTGAGTTGAAAGAGAAAAATGCGTTATCTCAAACCTTTAATGGATCAAAATTTTCTGGAATACGCTTCCTACGTTATTAAGGATCGCGCGATTCCGGATATTTTAGATGGTCTAAAACCCGTTCAGCGTCGTATTCTGCACACAATGAGGGAAATGGATGATGGAAAATTCAGCAAGGTTGCAAATATTGTAGGTAATACAATGAAGCTCCATCCTCACGGTGACGCCTCCATAGGCTCAGCCTTGATCGTGATGGCCAACAAAGAATATTTTATTGAAAAACAGGGCAATTTTGGAAACATCCTGACCGGAGACCCTGCCTCTGCACCAAGGTACATAGAAGCCCGCCTTACTCCACTGGCCAAAGAAGCCCTCTTTAATTCTGAGTTGACGGAATTTTCTGACAGTTACGATGGGAGAAATAAGGAACCGATTGCGTTGCCCGCGAAACTTCCAGTTTCTCTGCTGTTTGGTGCGGAAGGAATTGCGGTGGGAATGTCCACACGAATACTACCGCATAATTTCAACGAGGTTGTCGAGGCACAAATTGCTTTTCTGAATAATATACCATTTAAGCTGTTTCCGGATTTTATGAATGGAGGTTTGCTTGATACAGGGGAGTACGAAGACGGCAACGGTAAGGTGAGGGTGCGTGCCCGTATCGAAATTACAGATGAAAAAATCTTGACCGTGAGAGAGCTGCCGTTTGGGGTAACGACGGAATCTTTGATCCAGTCTGTTCAGGATGCAGTCAATAAAGGTAAATTCAAACTATCATCAATTGACGACTTTACCGCTGAGGAAGTTGAAATTGAATTGAAAGCGGTCAGAGGTATGGATGCAGAAAAATTGCTGAAATTGCTCTATGCTTTCACGCAGTGTGAAGTCTCCATTTCCGTAAACATGCTGCTTATTCAAGGGAATCAACCTTTACAACTGACTGTCAGCGAAGTCCTGCGGCAAAATACAATTCGTTTGAAAGATATACTTAGGAGGGAGTTACTGCTGTCGTTGGAGCAGGCCAGGCGTAAGTGGCATATGCGCAGAATGGAAATGTATTTCATCGGCGAAAAAATATATCAGAAACTAGAAGCTTGTGATTCATACGAAGAAGCGCTTGAAGTGGTAGAAAAAGCTGTGCTGCACATCGAGTCTGTCCTGCCTTTTCCGGTTGAAAAGGATGATATCGAAAAATTGTTGACTCTACAGATTAAACGCATTTCACGTTATGATCAGCAGGAAAGTCAAAAAGAACTGGATAAACTGAAAGTCACTATCAGTTCACTGAATAGTTCACTGAAAGATATTACACGTTATACAATTAAGTATCTGGAAAAAATCAAAGATAAATATGGACTGGATTATCCACGACGTAGCAAAATAAAGAGCTTTGACGAAATTCGTGCTCAAGATGTGGCGGAAAAACAAAAAGTAGGCTGGGATCGTAAAGAAGGCTTTCTGGGACTGAATGTAAAATCCGGTACTACTTCTTTTTTCTGCTCTGCTTATGACAAAATGGTCGTCATCCGCAAAGACGGATCATATCAGGTCATCCGTGTTCCGGAAAAACAATTCATCGGTAAAAACGCAATTTGTGTTGAAAAACTGAATTCAGAGACTGTTCATAATGTGGTTTACTGGGAAGGTGCAACCAGAGTTTGTTATGCTAAACGTTTCCGCGTTGAAAAGTTCATCTTGGACCGTGAATACAACCTCTTTCCTGAAAAAAAAGGTGCTAAGATTTTGCACTTGAGCCAGGGTGACGGAATTTTGCTTGAAGTATCTTTCGTGCCTACACCCAGAATTCGTAAATCAAATGATATATATATTTTGGATGACTTGGCCATTAAAGGCATTCAGGCCAGGGGCAACAAAGTTTCCAGCAAGTCCGTGCAGAGTGCGAAAGTCGTTACAAACAAAGCACAATCAGAACAGGAAGCATTAACCCTAGAAAAAGCTCAGCCTGAAGAGGAAACGCTCTTACCCGCAGAAAAATCACAAGTAGAACGGGAACCATTATTGTCTGAAGAAAAAGTTAAGCCTGTACAGGAACCGCTCTTACCTGAAGAACCTGAAAATTAATGAATTGCATTTTCTTAAAAAAAGAATTAGAATTATGCGTTAAGATTCAGTTTGAACAAAAAAAATAGAAGAAATTCGTTATGTCTACAAAATGTCAAGTGTGCGGAAAAACTCCCGGAAATGGAAATCGGGTCAGTCACGCCAATAACAAAACAAAACGTCGCTGGATGCCTAATTTACAAACTGTGCGGATCCGTCAAGCAGGTGGAAATCGCAAAAAAACACGTGTTTGTACCCAGTGTATACGTTCCGGAAAGACAATCGCTGCTGCTTAAGCCACAAATTTTACCTTCAGCCGGTCTTCAGCAAGAATACCGGCAGTATGCTTCCCTCTTAATCTCGTTGGTATCATGCTTTTAAAGGATTGTTCCCAAATCTACACTTTGGGGCCGCAAGGCACCTTCAGTGATGAAGCTGCCCAAAAAGTCCTCAACAGCGGCGCCAGTGTTACCTACACGAATACTTTTGTTGAAGCACTTTTAAAAGTAACGGAAGATCCAGATTCTGTCGCGGTAGTTCCGATTGAAAACTCCGTAGCAGGAACGATTGCGCAAGTTCAGGATTCACTGGTCAGAAATGACATCGTGATTCTGGGAGAAATAAATTTACTGATTGAGTATGCCTTGCTCGCAAATGCAGAGCTGAAACAGGTTGAGTCTTTTTTTGCTCATCCTCAGGCACTTGAACAAAGCAGCGGATTTATCTCCAAAAACATGTCCCGCGCACAGAGCAAATTAACCAGAAGTAACGTAGATTCCGGTATGCAGTTTCTGGAAGCTATTGACTCCGGAAACGCTCCTGTAGCAGCCATAGTCCCACTTTCCTTTGCTGAAGATAAACCGCAATGGAAAAAAGCCTCCGGAATCCAAGACTACCGCAATAATACCACGCGCTTCCTAGTTGTAAGGTCGCGGCAGGAAAATGAACAACCGGATTTTTCCTGCAAAAAAACATCCCTCTTAGTAGAATTTCAGGATGACCGCTCCGGACTGCTGTATCAGCTCCTAAGTGTGTTCAACCTTTTTCAGATCAACCTTTGTCGTTTGGAGTCAAGGCCTGCTAAAGACACTCCATGGGCGTATGTATTTTATGTAGATTTTTACAATTCTGCGGATACAGAAGCCTGTCTTGACGTTCTCCGTGTTTCAAATTTTAGTTACAAAGTACTTGGAAGTTATGATTTAGTCGGTTGATTGGCATAACAGATGCGTTACCGAATTTGTTTATATTTTCAATAAAATTCAGTACTACTGTCAATATTTGAGTCTACGTTTCATGCTTGGATTAAGAAAATATTTCCATAAAGTAAGTCTATCAGCAGGAATTATGACTGCCTGGTTGTTCCTTGGTGGAATCAGTAGGAGTCCCAAAGAAGCAAAATTTGGACTTCAGGATCTGCAGTCGAGCAATTTGCTGCAGAGCATGCCCCCTCTTTCTGAAATTCCTTTAAGTTTTTATCTCTCAGCTGGAGCTTTAGTAGGTTCAGTAGTAGGAGGTATATTTCTGGTACGCTATCTCCAGAAAAAGAAAATCCATGAAGATCTTGAGAAAATTGCTGAAGATCAGGCTCAGTTAGCAGTAGACTCTGAATTTGAAGCACGGCAGGTAGATGATGAGGATCGTGATTTTTTAATAGAGTTATGCGGGACGAGTGATCCTGCTGAATTGCTGCCGATTATTATGTCCGTGGAAAAATATGAGCAAAAAGTTGAGGATTATAAAAATTCCACAAACATCTCAAAAGCGGATTTAAACAAAATATTTATGCTGCGTAAAAGTTTGCAGTTTAGTTTCAAGAACACGGATGTAAACTTTTCTTCTACACAAATGATTGAAGTCGGAACTCAACTGGAATTCCAGATTCGACATGAGCAAAAAAAAATTGTCTTCACGAGTACCATTATGGATTCTAATGAGACACAGTTGTTGATCAAACCACCGACAGTAAAACGGCGTCCGGCCAATATCAGACAGTTTAAGGAATTGTATTGTAATACCCGCCGCGGAAATGATGCTGATTATGAGTTTAAATTTGAGATCATAGGACAACTGAAAAAAGATCTAAACGCGGTTATACTCAGCCACACCAACAAAATACGTAAATTACAGATCCGAATTTCCGAACGTCTGCCAATGGAGCTGGAAATGGATTTTCAGCTGTTAAGCTCAGAGCAGTTTGAAATGGAGCAGAAGTTTGATCTGGGGCGTCTTCAGCATCATAAATTGTCCGGAATAATAAAGGATTTGAGTGCCGGAGGTTTAAAGGTACAGCTGGATGAACTGCCTCTTCAGGGCATCAACAAAAGTGATGTTTTTCTTTTTCATCTGCCTTATGCCAGTTTGCGCGAAAATTTAGCCGCCTCTGTGCTTGATGTTAATCCCCGCAGCGGACAGGTCGATGTCCACTTCGTCTTCCGTGACATTGATATGCTGACTCGCATGAAACTGAATCAGTATCTGCACCGCAGAAAACTAAGTATGGAAGCAGCCTGAAATCTTAATACCATCCTGAGTATGTTGCGAAAATTTATTTATGGGCTCAGTCTGCTGGCTTTGCTGGTTATTGCAGGCAGTTATGGTTATTTAAGATCAAAATTACCTCAGCGTTCCGGAGAAATCAGCCTTCCTGGATTGAAAAGTGAAGTTGATGTTGTCTTTGATGAATGGGCAATTCCTCACATAGAAGCGGAACACGAACTCGATGCTTATCGTGCTTTGGGTTATCTGCTCGCGCAGGAGCGGCTTTTTCAAATAGAGTTGATGATCCGTGTCGCTCATGGTCGACTTTCCGAAATGCTCGGTGAGGCAACGCTGGATGTTGATCGTTATTTCCGTACACTCGGCATTCAGCGCTATGCCAAAAGTTACGTTGAAAAAAATTACCGTAAAAATCCCCCAAAAATCACAAAAGCGCTCGAAGCATACCTCTCTGGAGTAAATGCTTTCGTTGCTACAGGATCCACCCCACTTGAATTTACACTTTTAGGAATTCCAAAACGTGAATACAGGATCGAGGATCTGGTCAGCATTTCCGCTTACATGTCATTTACTTTCTCTAATGCAGTTCAGCAGGATCCTCTTATTTCACACATTCAAAAAAAACTGGGCAGCAGTTACCTCAAGGATCTAGCTCTGAACTGGCCTGAAGGTGATACCCAGATCAAAGTCTCAAACAAGCATGCTGATACAGACCTGGAGTTAGCGACACTTTTTGTTAAAATGGAAAATGTGCTTTCCCGTATACCACCTTTTTTCGGTAGCAATTCGTGGGTCATTTCAGGTTCACGCAGCAAATCAGGAAAAGTAATTTTAGCTAATGATCCGCACATTGGTTTTTCTGCACCTTCAACCTGGTATGAAGCACATCTGAAAACTCCTGATTGGGAGCTTTACGGACACCATTTGGCGGGAATTCCATTTGCGATTCTGGGTCATAATCGACGTATGGCCTGGGGTGTTACAATGTTGCAGAATGACGATTTGGATTATTATCGTGAACGTGCAAATCCCGCAAATCTGGATCAAGTATGGTTCCGTGATCACTGGGAAGAGCTAAAAATTATAGCAGAAACAATTTCAGTAAAGGGCGGCGAAGACTATCCTCTGCGTGTACGTATTTCCAGACATGGTCCAATCATCAACGATGTGCTGGAATCTGTTGAAAAAACTGAAACACAGCCGGTTGCGATGGCTTGGGAAATGCTGAGTAATTTTGAAAATTCGACGGAACAGGTTTTTTATGAGCTGGGTCATTCAGCAAGTCTGGCGGATTCAAGGGCTGCGGTCAGTAAGCTTCACGCGCCGGGTTTGAATATTAACTATGGAGATGCTGAAGGCAACATCGCCTGGTGGGGGGCGGCACGGTTGGTGATTCGTCCGGCTCACGTGAATTCATTTGTGATACTTGATGGAGCAAGCGGAAAAGATGAAGTTTTGGGTTACCGAGATTTTTCTGAAAATCCGCAATCCGAAAACCCTAAATCCGGAATACTCTACAATGGAAATAATCAACCTGGAGATACCGGAAGCGGACTCGAAGCGGGTTACTATGCAGCTGAGGAAAGGGCGCATCGGATTGGAGAGTTGCTCAATCCTGCAAAAAAGAGCTGGACTGCGAACGAGATGCAGTCCATTCAACTTGACACCAAAAATCCGCGTATAAATAATTTCCGGAAGCATTTTTTGTCGGTAATGTCTGAGAATTCCGGACGAAGCGAAGTCTTCAGTAATGCCGCTGAAGTTTTTAAAAACTGGGATGGAATACACAACATTAAGGCAGCAGGACCGACAATTTTTCACCGACTCTTTTATCATTTGAGCCTCGGAATATTTGCTGATGAGATTGAAGAAAAAGGCACTCTGGTTTTATTGAATGTGTCACTGATTGATAAAAGCATTCCGTTGCTGTTGAACAATCCGCAATCTCCATGGTGGGACAACTTGGATACTCCAGACAATCGTGAAACTCAAGCGGAAATTCTCGGAACAGCGTGGATCAACGCTGTGCAAAGTCTGGAAAAAGATTATGGTTCAAATGTGAATTCATGGGAATGGGGCAGGATTCACACCTTGGAAATCAAGCATATACTGGGACGGCAAAAACCCTTGAACCTGTTTTTCAATATCGGCCCTTTTCCGGTTCCAGGCAGTAAAGGTGTGGTCAATCAACTCCGTCACAAGTATGGACCAAAAGAACTGAAAGTTAGCTCAGGACCCTCTACACGTCGCGTGATTGATTTTGGGAACCCAGAAAATTCTGCAGGAATTAACCCAACAGGACAGGCCGGTTATTTCTTCGATCAGCATTATCAGAATCAAACCCCGCTCTACCTTGCAGGAGAATACCGTAAACAAAGAATGAATCGCAAAGACATTCTGGCAAATAAAAAATCACGGTTGATTTTTCGCCCTTAACACACTATTTTGATCAGTCAGGATCAAAGACTTTGGATATTTGATACGGAGGTTACAAATCAAAAAATATTGTCATTTCAAACAAAGCGAGAAATCCATTTAGTGTTACCAATCTAATATAATTAAAATTTCTCCATACTGCTGAAATGCTAAATTATATGTTTCAGATTTTTTACGGAACCATCAAGATTGCACTACAAAATATTTGGAGAAAATGTGACTAAACATCTGCGGGACACTTTTGCAAAAGACAATTTACCGCCTCCTGAACAGTTTCCGGAATTCAGAAATTTAGCAGAGTTGGAATATCCGGAAAAACTGAATTGTGCGAAAATTTTTCTGGATGATGCAGTAGCAGAAGGTTACGGGGAACGCCAGGTGATCATTACTCCTCAGGAAGAATATACTTATGAGCGTCTGCAGAAAGACGCAAATCAGCTTGCTCACGTGCTCGTAGATGATTGCGGATTGATTCCTGGAAACCGGGTTCTGCTGCGTGCACCGAATTCATACATGATGGCCGCTTGCTGGTTTGCGGTGGTGAAAGCAGGAGGTATCGCAGTTTCGACTATGCCTTTATTCCGAGCAAAAGAACTTGGTGTAATGATTGAAAAAGCTCAAATCAAAATTGCACTTTGTGATGTACGGCTGAAAGACGAATTAATCGGCGCACAGGCAGATTCGATGCTGGAGAAAATTCTGCTTTTTGGCGGAGCGGAGCTGGAAGAAAAGATGTGTGCAAAACCGGAAACTTTTGAAAATTGTCAGACAAACTCTGACGATACCTGCCTGATTGCCTTCACTTCCGGAACAACCGGAAATCCTAAAGGCACCATGCATTACCACCGTGACATGCTTACCATCTGCCGTGCTTATTCAGAACCTGTTTTAGCTCCAACTCCGGATGACCGCTTTATCGGCAGTCCACCGCTGGCCTTCACTTTTGGTTTAGGAGGGCAGTTGCTTTTTCCAATGTATGCCCGTGCTTCGACAATATTACTGGAACAGGCAACTCCGGATTTGCTGCTTCCTGCAATCAAAAAACATCAGGCAAGCATCGTTTTCACTTCACCGACTGCTTACCGTTTTTTGCTTTCAGAACTGAAGGATGGTGATTTGTCCTCAGTCAGGACCTGTGTTTCCGCTGGAGAAACTTTACCTAAACCAACATGGGATTCCTGGCAGGAAAAAACCAGTCTTGAAATACTGGACGGAATCGGCTCAACCGAGTTGCTGCATATTTTCATGTCATCCCGCGCGGATGATATACGTCCGGGTTCAACAGGAAAACCGATATCTGGATATGAAGCAAAAGTGGTGGATGATGACGGAAATGAAGTAGCTTCTGGAACTACCGGAAAACTTGCCGTAAGAGGACCGACCGGTTGTCGTTATCTCGCGGATGATCGGCAGGAAAAATATGTCCAAAACGGTTGGAACCTCACTGGTGATGCATATCAGATGGATGAAGACGGCTACTTCTGGTTTAAGGCAAGAACAGATGACATGATCATTTCATCCGGATATAATATTGCCGGACCGGAAGTTGAAATCGCTTTGTTGGCACATCAAGCAGTCGTGGAATGCGCCGTGGTTGGAGTTCCGGATGTTCGGCGCGGTAGTCTCGTAAAGGCTTTTGTTGTACTACAGCAAGGCATTTCCGGTGATGAAACCATCGTCAAGCAACTACAGGATTTTGTCAAAAATTCAATTGCTCCTTACAAATATCCCCGAGTACTGGAATTTGTAGATTCACTGCCAAAAACTGAGACAGGAAAGATACAACGCTTCAAACTGAGAGAGGGCTAATCAGCGGCTGCTTACAAACCTTCCACCACAATCATTTTAGATTTGGCCGTTTTGTGTCTCAACGCTCGTGCCTCGCGATATTCCGTTGATTCAATAAACTGTTTGGCTTTTTCCATGCTTTCAAATTCGAGAATTACTATTCGGTCCGGTTACCAGTCGCCCTCAAGATTTTCAGCTTTACCACCACGTGCCACGTACTTACCTCCATAGGCAGCAATAGCCGGCGGTGCGAGTATTTTGTAAGCCTCATAACGTTCCTGATCAGTGACGGTAATATCCGCGATCACATATGCGTTCATCTTCATTTCCCCATATAATTGGTTTCAGTTTTAATTGACAGCCACATCTATTAGAAATTCGGTGGAAAGGCAACCGTTAAGCAAGATGAATCTCAGACTATTTTTGAATCAATCAAGCGGTCAGTTCTGTAAATATTGCTCCAAGAGATGCATTCGATCATGTCCGAAAAACATTTCGTCCCCTACAAAAAAAGCAGGGGCACCAAACGCACCCCTTTGAACTGCTTCTTCAGTAGTCTGAAAAAGCGTTTTTTTAATATCGTGCATTCCAGCTTGTTCTACGGCATCATGTCCAACCAGTGCCGTAACCACTTCCGGATCTGCAATGTCCAGATTATCTACCCAGTAAGCATTGAAAAGTTTATGTGCCGCTGGCGGGATTTTTTCCGGAGTTAGGCTTGAAAGGACTCGCATCGCCAGCACAGTGCGTATAGGAAAATCAGCAGGCATATTCAGTGTAAATTTGTAATATTCCGCAAGCCGCTTCAGATCTTTAAGCATATAAGGTTTTTTTGCTGGTGTCAGTCCTGGAGCGTTCATTGTTCCAACCGCTTTGAAAATTCCACCCAGTAAAATGGGTTTCCAGTGCAATTCCGCATTGCAGCGTTGCGCTACTTCCTCAATCAGCTTTGATGCAACATAAGTATAGGGACTGGAGACATCGAAATAAAAATCTATGTGTTTTTCCATTGTTAATACCTTTGATTAAAGAGTTCAGCTTAAATATAAAAAAAGACCACAACATAAGTTCATTGATTTCCTGTGCGCCAATTTAATAATGTTGTAATGAATTCTTACCTGAGCAGTGTGTTTGAGTTGAGTCGAAAGAAAATCGATGCATACATTCAAACAAGGCACGGGTTTCTCCACTCCGCTCAACCAGCGACAATCAGTAAACGCTAACAGTCTGAATTTGAAGTTGTTCTAATTATTGAAATAATCTTTTAAATATTGATAATATTCTACTTTTTCAGAAATATCATTATGTCTTGAATCGGCAATTATTTTGACAGTAAGCTGTTCTGCTGGAAATTCATCAATCAGGCGCTGAGAGTGTATTCTTGGAATTACTTCATCATTTTCTGCTATGAGCACGATTGTTTCTGCCTTTATATCTTTGACTCTGCTGATTGAATCATATTTATCAAGGAGCATCAAAAACATCGGAAAAATCATAAAATTATTTTGGGCAACACTTCTTATACTATCAAAAGGAGAAATCAGCGCCATTTTCTTAACCGGCCTTTTGGAAGCCAGATAAGTCGCGACCCCGCTCCCGAGACTGCGTCCGATAACAGCGATTGTTGACTGTTTTTCCAGCACCTTGTCAAAAAGCAAAAGCGAGTCAGCAAAAAATCCTTTTTCGCTTGGCTGACCGCTGCTGCCGCCGTAACCGCGGTAATTGAGCAAGTAGACAGTCTGCTGGGGAAATGCAGCTAAAAAATTTTTCGCGCTATAAACAACAGATTCTGCGTTACCTCCGAAATAAATGATTGCTTCCTTTTGCCCTTGATTTAGAACTATGACTTCAAGTGTTACATTGTCATGATTCAGTTGCTGTTTTTCATAATCATGCGAAATTTTTGCTGTTGGAAAATAGAGAAGTTTTCTCTGATACAAAAATAATACTGCACCGGCAAGCACATAAATTAATAAAATATAAAGCATTCGTTTTCGTGTTTTCTGCTTCATTAACCGGGCGGTATTGCAGTTGATAATGTGACCCATGAGTCAGTTTCCGCACTATTAATAACAGCATCGAGAACTCTCATGTTGTATACTGAATCCGCAAGCGGCGTGGGTACCTCCGTTTTGTTCAGAATTGCCTGTGAAAACAAGTCACCCTGGATGGTATACTGGTCACAGAGCTCAAAAACGATTTCCTCAAGTTTATCACCTTGCTGATGCCAGATTCTGCAGGACTGATCAGGCGGAGCATTGAAAGGAATTTCAATTTCAATTCTGCCTTCTGTTCCAAAAATGTTGACCCGCTGATATGGTGTCAGTTGTGTAGCACAAGTGAATGTTGAACTTTGATCAGCGAAGTCCAGCACACCGGAACAGAGGCGGTCAGTCTTAAACTCCGGATCGTATTCCATTTTACCCATAACTCGTTGGGGCTCGCAGCCGAAGATGAAACGCGCCAGTGAAATACAATAACAACCGATGTCCATCAATCCGCCTCCTCCAATTTCAGCCATGTTGCGGATGTTCCCTGGATCAGCATTGTAGTAGGAAAAAAATGAATGTATTGTGCGTAAATCACCGATTTTACCCTCATTGACCAATTGCTGCGCCTTCTGCCACTGTGGATGATGACGGTACATGAAGGCTTCCATCACTTTCAGATAGGGATGTTTTTGGGCTGCTGCCAGCAAATCCTCAGCCTCAGCAGTCTTCAAAGCAATTGGCTTTTCACACAAAACGTGTTTACCGGCCTCAAGTGCTTTTTTAGTCCAAGGAACATGTAGATGGTTGGGTAGTGGAATGTAAACCGCGTCAATGTTGTCATCCGCCAATAGTTCTTCATAAGAACCGTAAGCTTGCGGAATTCCCAGCTGCGCCGCAGCCGCTTTTCCCCGCTCCAGACTCTGTGAAGCAATTGCTGTTATTTCACAATACACGCCTTTCTGCATGGCCGGAATCACCTTTTCTAGACCAATATTTGCGGTGCTCAAAACACCCCAACGAACTTTTTTCATTTAACCTCTTCTTAACAGATTTATATTATTCATCAATTTTGAAAGCTAAAGCGTTCCTGTAGAATTGTCAACTCCACACTTTTTATCTTGGCTATTTTCCATAATTAACCATTTTTAAATTCACTTAAAAGTATACCAAGCAAGAACATGAAGATAAAAATTACATCCATAACGACTATTGACAAATTGATTTTATTGTGGCAATATGTTTTTTCTTTAATCATGGTGATTAAAAATAATTTGTTTAAACCTTCAAAATAAAAAGGAGAATAATGAAAAAATCAGTTTTTTTTGTGTTATTGATTTTACTATCTATTAATGGCGTTATCTTCGCAAAAGAAAAGCTGGTGATCTCTACCTGGGGCTATAATGGTGATTTGCTGAAAAAATATGTTTATGCTCCGTTCGAGGAAAAATATGATGTAGAAATTGTGATTGAATCTGGAAATAATGCAGCAAGACTGAATAAACTCAAGCTGCGAAAAGGGAAAGGTACTGATCTTATTTATCTGGTAGAATCCTATACCAAGGATGCGATAGAGGCCGGGCTGATTGCAAAGATTGATCGAAGTAATTTGCCAAACGTTTCTCAGATATATCAATTGGCCAGAGCTCCGTTTGGTAATGACTATGGACCTGCCTATACAGTTATGAGAGCGGGGATCATCTATGACACCGCACAGATTAGCGATCCTATAACATCTTGGAATGATCTCTGGCGCAGTAATCTTGCTGGAAAAATATCTGTTCCGAACATTACAACTTCCGCTGGTCCAACCATCGTTTTGACTGCAGGACGGCATGTGAATGTCAATGCCTTTAATAAACCGGATCTCGCCTTCAAGTCATTGAGGCAAATGAAAAATAATGTTCTGAAGACATACAATCGTTCATCTAATCTAGCCAATATGTTTGCTCAAGGTGAAATATCTGCGGGAGTGGCTCTTAACTTTGTTTTTAGTAGGGTGAAAAAAGCAGTACCAAGTGCTGTTTGGGTAGATCCTGTTGAAGGTTCATATGCCAGTTTGAATACAATCAATGTTGTCAAAGGTTCTCCAAACAAAGAACTTGCTGAAAAATTTATCAATCACATTTTGAGTGAAAAAATTCAGCGTGATATTGCATTGGCAGGAGTAGACTCTCCTGTTAATGTTAACGTGAAGCTCTCAGCAAAAGAAGCTGAAGGTCTTACTTATGGTAAAGATCTCATTGCAAGTTTTCAGGACGTTGACTGGGGATCCGTCAACTCCAACAAAAAAGTATGGATTGAAAACTGGAACGAAATATTTTCCAACTGAGCGGAAAATATTTAATTGAATAACCGTCTCCACATTCTTTTAGTACTCCCGGGAGTGTTGCTCGTTGTAGCACTTCTGGTTGCCCCACTCTATTTCGTGTTTCTTGATACGATACCTGACTTAGAACATCCTTTTTCCCTTTACGAGGCATTCCTGGAAAAAGGGTTTCACCAGAAAATAATCATTAGAACCATCAGGGTCGCATTAATCACAACCATGATTTGTGTAATTTTGGCTTATCCATGTGCATTTTTTATTGCAAGGTATGCCAGACGTTTTAAGGCAGTATTGATCGTTATTGCAGTATTTCCGCTTCTTTTGAGTCCAGTAGTTAGGTCCTTTGCCTGGATGGCTATTCTAGGAAAGAACGGATTCGTAAACGATCTGCTGCTGTTTTTTAGAATCATTCAGGAACCTGTGCAGATGCTTTATACAGAGGGAGCGGTTATTGTCGGTTTGACCTATCTGTTCCTACCTTTGATGATTCTTCCTCTGGTTGGAGTGATAGAGAATATCGAGGAAGACCTGTTGGATTCTGCAAAAAGCCTTGGTGCCAAAGACATCATTGTATTTTTTCAAATAATTCTTCCCCTCAGTGCCTCTGGACTACTGGTAGGTTGTATCCTGGTTTTTACTGGCAGTCTGACGGCATACACTACTCCCAGGTTGCTTGGTGGAGATCAGGCGATGACTCTATCAACACTTATTTATCAAAATGCAATGACTTTGTTTGAATGGGATGCAGCCTCTGTTATCGCCATCATAATGATTACATTAACTATTTTGGTGATGAAAATTATCGGATCATTGGCAACTCGTATGAATCCAGACGTATGAAAAGAAGTGGTTTAGTATTAATTGTTTCAATCCTGCTGGTATACATTTTTTTGATAGGTCCATTGGTGATCATCGGTTTTTCTGGGTTCAACGAAAGTGAGTTCCTGGATTTTCCTCCAAAAGTATATTCATTTCGCTGGTTTTTCAGAATTTTCGAAAGTGATATGTTCGTCTCTGCCTTCCAAACTTCTCTGCTAATTTCGGTGTTGGGTGCGACGGGAGCATTGCTGGTAGGTCTGCCTGCAGCCTATTCGTTATCACGGACGAGAGCAAAGTGGCGTCGGTCCGTGTTATCGCTTTTCATGTCTCCGGTTATTGTACCCGGGGTTGTTCTAGGTTTTGCATTGCTGAAACATGTCGTAATAGCACTGGATATAGAGGTGTGGACCGGTATGGTGATGGGGCACATGCTGATCATGCTACCCTATGTAATCAGAGTCATTGTTTCAAGTCTCTCTAATGTACCAATTGAAATTGAGGAAGCGGCAGTGAGTCTTGGTTGCTCCAACACTCATGCATTCTTAATAGTAGTGCTGCCAAATATCCGGTCCGGTATCCTTGCAGCCTGCCTACTGGCATTTATAACATCATTAAACGATGTGCCGGTAACAATTTTTCTGACTGGACCGGGTGTAACGACCCTGCCGATACAGATGCTGAGCTATGTGGAATATTATTTTGATCCGACTGTTTCTGCTCTCTCAGTTTTACTGATGCTTTTGACTGTGGCGATCATGATTGTCATAGAATCAACAATGGGCTTAAGCTTTTTTACTAAAAAATAAAATGGAATTTCTTAAACTGCAAAATTTGACAGCAGCCTACGATCAGGAGATTGTCCTGAAAAAAATGAATCTTGAAGTGAAACAAGGTGAACTTCTTTCCTTGCTGGGTTCCAGCGGGTGTGGTAAGACCACCACTTTGAGAATTGTCTCAGGATTTCTTAAACAGCGTGAGGGATCAGTTTTTCTTGAGGGCCAGGAAATAAGCAAAACACATCCAAGTGAAAGAGGGTTTGGTTACGTTTTTCAGAATTACGCTCTTTTTCCACATTTAAACGTTGAAGATAATGTGGGTTTTGGTTTAAAGCAACGCAAAGTCGGAAGGGAAGAAATAAATAAAAAGGTTTTTGAAATGCTGGATATGGTGGACCTTGCAGCTTTTGCAGGTAAACGTCCTCTGGAACTGTCCGGGGGGCAAAGACAAAGGGTGGCTCTGGCACGGGCATTGGCTATCAGTCCAAGGCTATTATTGATGGATGAACCTTTGAGCAATCTTGATGCGGCACTGAGGATAAAAATGCGAATGGAAATTCGTAGGATCCAGCAAGAACATAACATTAGCGCACTTTACGTTACACATGACCAGGAAGAATGTTTTTCTATCTCGGATAGAGTTGCAGTAATGAATGAAGGGCTTATTGAACAACTGGGAACTCCTGAAGAAATTTATTCATCACCGGCAACGTCTTTTGTTGCACGTTTTGTGGGTTTTGAAAATTTTATCCATGGTATTTTGGAAAACCGTGGTAAGAAGCTCTGGTTTGCTGTTGAAAAAGGTGGTATTAGTATTCCGATAAGTGAGAGTAGTATTCCTGATAAAAGTTCTGTTGTGCTTGCGCTGCGACCTGATGGCCTTGAACTAAGGGCAAGTGAATCAAGGAAGAAGGGTATTCCCGGAAAAGTGAAAGTCGCAACTTACCTTGGAAAAGGATATCGGCATTTGGTAGAAACAGAACTAGGCGAACTAATTGCTGACACCAAAGACGAAGTGTTTGCCGCTCATACAAATGTGATTTTGATACCCAATTCAGAGTCAATTATTTTACTTCCCATAAAAAATGAGTAAATATAAAACAGTTATTTATAATGCAAATCTCATTACAATGGATGATGAGAACAAGGTGATTGACAACGGTTATCTTGTATTTGTGGACGGGCTGATACAATCTCTTGGCACAGGAATTCCTGAAATGGATGAGTATACAGATTCTATTGATGCAAATGGAGGACTGGTGACTCCAGGACTAATAAACTGTCATACTCATGCACCGATGTCATTGTTCCGTGGCCTTGGGGATGACGAGCCTGACCGGTTGAAGCGTTTTATATTTCCTCTAGAAGCAAAATACGTGTCCCCTGAATTTGTCAGAACAGGTACCGCATTGTCCTGTGTTGAAATGCTTTTGGGAGGTACAACTTGCTTTGCGGACATGTATTTTTTTGAAGAGGAAGTTGCGGCAACTGCCTCAGAACTTGGTATTCGGGTACTTGCCGGACAAACCCTGATGAATCGAGCTACTCCTGATGCGGCAACGATAGAAGATGCTTTTACAAGAGCAGTTAATTTCTGTGAAGATTGGAACTCAGATGATCTTGTTATTCCCTGCCTGGCACCACATGCACCATACTCACTGGATACAAAACAACTTAAGCATGTTAAGAACGTTGCTAATGATTTAGGTGTAAAAATCCAAATGCATGTTGCTGAAAGTCAATTTGAGATTGAATATCTTCAGAAAATAAATCAGCCAAGTTCTATAAAATATCTGGATTCAATCGGGTTGTTGGATAATCAATTTCTTGCTGCTCACTGTATTCATCTTGACAGAAACGATATTGAGTTGCTTGCTGAACGCAAATGTGGAGTTTCGCACAATCCGATGGCTAATACTAAGGGGGCGCATGGAACATGTCCTTTGCTTGAACTCCTTCAGGAAGGGGCTGATGTTGGCCTGGGAACAGATAGTGCTATGAGCGGCAATAGCCTAGATCTTTTCAGGCAAATGTCCATAACTGCCCCTTTACAGAGACTTCGAAAGAATGACCGGACAGTTCTTGTTGCAAGGGATATTTTCAGAATGGCAACCATTGGAGGAGCGAAGGCACTGGGTATGGGTGAGCAGACAGGAAGTCTTGAAGTGGGTAAATGGTCTGATGTTGTCATTTTTGATGCTGAATCTATCAGGCACGTACCGTTGCATGATCCCTATGCAACACTGGTTTATTCTTTACAGGCTGCGGATGTCAAAGATGTTTTTATAGGGGGTAGACGGGTTGTGGAAGAAAAAAATATTACACTTGCAGACTCAGGTCTTATTCGTGAACAGGCAGTTAATTACATTGCGGGTTGGTAGGTAAATCCAACTTAGATCTTAGACTATCAAATTCCTTCAACCACTCAATTCTCCATCTCTTTTTATCGCTTTCATCGACAAACGCTCCGTAGATGGAATTAATAATAAATTGTCTTACATCATTCAAATCATAGCCAAACACCTCAACCATGTCTATATAAGCTTTTCCCGGATCAGTATGATGTAATGGCGGGTCATCACAATTTGGAACAATTCGTAGTCCTCTGCGGGCCATCTGAGCAATTGGATGTAACTTTGAGATTGTTTCAGCTTTAAGAGTTCTGCCATAATATGAATTTGTCGGAACTACAGTAAACACGATTTGCTCATCCGCACATCTTTTTAGCAACTCGGGATTGTCTATGATAGTGTAGCCATGATCAATGCGCTCACATTTCAATAAATCCAGCGCGGTTTCAACATTATTCCACGGCTCTCCGAATTCACCTGCATGTGCAGTCAGATGGAGACCGCCTTCACCGGCAGTTTTGTATGCCTTCCAAAATTTTTCCGGAGGATGCCCTGTTTCCAAATAGTCCATACCCAATCCGATAACTTCATCGCATGGATTATTCAGCACTTCTTGCACCATTTCCAGTCCCAGTTGACTCGACTCTTCACGATTGATTGAAGGCAGAAGACGGCCGATGATTCCGAAGTCTTCTTCAGCTTCTCGCAGTCCGCCGATGATACTGTCCACTACCATTTCATAATCTAATCCAACTATGTCCTTATGATCTGTCGGGTTCCAGAAAATCTCTCTATAACGAACTCCATTTTCTGCAGCTTCACGCATTGTCTCATAAACAACCAAGGCAAAATCCTCAGGATCCCGCATTACACTTACCACAATTTTCAGCATAGGCAGGATACTCTTGAATTCACTACGGTCATAAAGATCTTCAATCCTGTCATGTGGCGGGAGTTTGACAGCATGTTTCCGGGACAGTTTCTGAAGAGTTTTCGGGAAAACTGTTCCAGTTAAGTGAACGTGCAATTCCGCTTTGGGAATTTTTCTGAGGAATTCATGGAGATTCATGATTCAAATTACTTGTTAATTTAAACTGATAATATTATTCATATATCAAACCCGGGACGGGATATCCTGAGACTTTTCGGGAGGTATTCAAAAGAGTTAAGATACTGAATGATGATTCTATCTTTTTTTTCAAAACTGATGCAGCGGAGTTGCTTTGCTGTCATTTCACAGGACTCACCTTTTTGCATAGCAGGAATTACCTTTTCCAGACCAATCTTTGCTGTACTCAAACACCCCAGCGAATCTTTTCCATTTCAATACTTTTTTAAAGATTAACTAATTGTATGTGTTGAAAGCTATAGTTTTTTAGCCAAAATGTCAACCCAACAGATTCCATGTAATGTCTTACACTCCTTTGTTTACATTATTGCGCACTCTGGAATCCATGGGTGCTTCTTCAAAGCCTGTCCTCGTTCAGATCTTGTGATAACTCTATTGTCATTCTCGCGTATGCGGGAATCCAGGGGTATTACTGCAAATCATGTTTCTATACAACCGAAAAACGTACAGAATGTTGTCACCCAGCTTAATAATCCCATCTAACGAATTTGCGGCTTGCGTTAAGATCATAGTCAGCTACAATCAGCGGAAACAGCAGTGAATCCAAATGCATTTCACAGGGTAGTACTAACTGAATAATTTTATACAAAACAGCAACCTATGGTTCCAATTATAGATTTCAGAAGTTCAACAGTTGAAAAGCAGATGCATGCAGCATATACCACCTGCGGATTTGCAGTCTTTACAAATGTTTTTGATTCCTGGCTTAGTGAGTTTTTGGATTGGCAGCAGTTAGTGGAAGAATTCTTCAACCTGTCTGATGTCAAAAAAACAAAGTATTCATACAGTGGTGTTGCCGACAATCTTGGTTATAGCGGCATAACAGAAGAACGTTTGACTCCAAACAAACCGGGTGATTTGAAAGAAGCATTTAATTGGAAATCACCGGACAAAATGAAGGACCAATATTGGCCTGAAGAAATTCCAGAATTTAAACCTTTGGCTCAAAAAATTCTTAGAATTGCGCAGCTTCTTTCACTCGAATTCCTTTACAGGTTTGAAAGTATTTTGAAATTGCCTAAAGGGAGGTTTGTTGAACAGCACTTGGATGGAGCTTCCACGATGAGGATAATAAAATATCCCCCTCATAAAGGTGAAATAAAGCAAGATCAGTTGAGAGGTAATGAACATACTGATTTTGGTTCAATCACTTTGCTCTGGAGGTTTGATGATGTTTCAGGACTTCAGGTTTTTGACAGAGAAAAGGATGGCTGGTTTGATGTTCCAATAGTTAAAAATTCCATTGTTCTGAATGTGGGTGATATGCTGCAAAGGTGGTCAAATGACACTTTTAAGTCTACGCCCCACAGGGTGGTTAATGCAGAAATGAATAAAGCAAGATATTCAATGCCATATTTTGTTGATCCCGGCCGGGATGTTTTAATAAGTAATCTGACAGATCAACCAGACAAATATCCTCCGATCAGTGCCGAAGAATACCTCAAATGGAGGCTTGCTCAGTCATCTGCCGACCAGAGTTATGTTCTAAACAAAGAGGTCGAGGCCGAAGGAGTTCAATATCTTCCAAACTATTAATCTTAATTCCATTACCACCTTCAATTACGTTCCGGCAGAATTCTGTTTTCAACCACATCGGTTTCATATACCTCCATTGAGTGAGAATGATAAGTCAGGTTAAAGATAGTGTTTTTTAACTGCCTCACCTCGATTCCCGCATGCGAGGGAATGACAAGGTTTTAACGGATTGTCTTAGACATGCTTAGCGGGAATGGCAGTGGGACATATAGCATAAAATGTAAAAAGCGATTTACATAAGCTAACCCAATGCTGGTAAAAATGCTGGTAAATAATTTTATACTATTCTGGCAATTGAAACAAACACACATATCTGACATTTCTACATTATGATACGGATTAAGACTTGAAAAAAGTGGTTTCTGCTTGAAGCACTCTCTTTATTATTGAACTCTAAAATGCTATTCTTATCCAAGACAGCAGATACTTTTTAAGTCGGTGGATTGATATTTGACGATATTAGTAAACCGGATTTTCCTCTTTGTATACAACTCCTCAAACACCGGAGTAGATAATAACTCCATCTAAAAACATGAACAAATCATTACCTGAACTGGAGCGCCCTGAGTTTTCAGAGCAAGAGGCTGGTCTCCTGCTGGAAGAAAACTACGGACTTTGTTGTACACTTGAAGAACTGCCCGGAGAAAGAGATCGAAATTATTTATCTCAAGAGCATAATGGTGAATCTTATGTTTTAAAGATTTCAAATTCCTGCGAAACGCTCGAATTTCTGAAAGTACAGAATAATGCGCTTGAAAGTGCTGCAATGCTGCTTGAAAAGGGAAGGATTCCCAGCGTTTATCCTAATAAAAATGGAGAGTCCCTTTCACGTGTCCGGTCTGAAGACGGCAGTCTGCACTGGATGCGTCTGGTACACTATGTTGAAGGGCTTCCGATGGCGGAGTATCGTCCTCATACCAGAGAGTTTTTGCAGGAACTTGGAGTAATGTGCGGAACCGTAACAAAGGCACTCCACAAAATACCAGCACCGTCTTCTTCCCACACGCTGCTGTGGGAGATGCATAATGTGCAGGAAACTCTGGAAGAATATATGCCATGGATCAAGGACGAAAAACTGCTTAGCTTGGTCAAAACGTCGCTCGATTTATACAGCCAAACAATGGAACCTCTGGAGTCAAAATTAAGGTGCGGCTGGATTCATAATGACTTCAACGATTACAATGTTCTGGTTGTACCAAAAATCAGCGGAAATCCGGATTTAGGATTGATCGATTTTGGCGACATGACACATTCCTACCTCGTAGCTGAAGCTGCAGTGGCCTGCGCTTACGCGATGCTGGACAAGCCGGATCCTCTTGAGGCAGCGGTATTGTTGATACGCGGATTTGATCAGCACTTCCCTCTTGAAGAAAAAGAGCTTGAAATACTGTTTCCGATGGTAATGATGCGTCTTTGTCTGACTCTGACTCTGGGCACATTTCAACAGCAGAATGATCCTGAAAACGAATATCTAGGTATCAGTCAGAAACCAGCCCGCGAATTACTGGAACGCTTACAGGAAGTAAATCCGCGTTATGCGCATTATCTTTTCAGGGACGCTTGTAATATGGAAGCATTTCCTGGTTCGTCTGAATTCTTGAACTGGTATAAAAAGGCGGAGGGTTCGTTTCATTCCCTGCTGGGAGAGCCTCTAAATCCTGAAAATACGGTGGTGCTTGATCTTAGCATAGGCAGTTCTCTTTCAGCAAAAATGGAGGGCGTGTCTTTGGAAAAACAAGTGGAAATTATGGACTCATATTTACGCGAAAATAATGCGGAGATTGGAGTTGGAAAATATGCTGAGGCCCGTTCATTCTATTCTGCAAAAGAATTTTTGAATAACTCAATTGATGGTGAAGAAAAGAGAACAATACACCTTGGAATTGACGTCTTTGCACCTTCCGGAACTTCCATTTATACGCCTATCGATGGAGTAGTACATAAGCTTCAGGATAATCAGACCGAGCTTGATTATGGACCAACGGTGATCCTCAGACATAAAATTACGGACGGTCCCGAGTTTTACACTCTTTATGGTCATCTGGGTCGTGAATGTCTGAAGCAACTGGAAATTGGACAAGTGATCAAAGGAGGAATGCAACTGACTAAAATAGGCAACTCAAACGAAAATGGAGGCTGGCTTCCACACGTTCATTTTCAGCTGATCCTCGATCTGTTTGATTATGAAGGTAATTATCCCGGAGTCGCACTCCCTTCAGGGGAAAAATTCTGGAACAGTATTTGCCCTGATCCCGGTTTGATGTTGTCACTTGACAGCGAAAGCACGGCGAAGGAAATTGATACCGGACAACTGCTAAAGCGGCGTAAAAATGTTTTTGGCCCATCTTTGAGCCTCTCTTATCAGGATCCGCTAATTATTGTTAGAGGTCAGGCTCAGTCGCTGATTGACTCCAAAGGACAATTTTATCTGGACTGCGTTAACAATGTGGCGCACGTGGGGCACTCTCATCCTGACATTGCAATGGCGCAGAGCAATCAGGCTTATGTTTTGAACACGAATACTCGTTATCTGAATCCGCTCAATATTGAGTATACGGAACGTCTTTGTGCGTTGTTTCCGGATCCGCTTGACACCTGTTTTCTGGTTTGTTCCGGAAGTGAGGCCAACGAACTGGCCATGCGGATTGCCGGTACAGTCAGCGGACAAAAAGACATGATAGTGTTAGAGGAAGCATATCATGGTAATACAAGGGCGAATATTGATATTAGCCCCTACAAACATAACGGGCCCGGAGGAAAAGGCGCTCCGGAATGGGTGCACGAAATTCCAATGCCTTATCTGTATCGCGGTCTCCACAGGGATCCTGAAACGGCCGGAATTCTTTATGCAGATGAGGTCGAAAAAATTTGTGAGATACTTTCTGCAAAGGAAAGAAAGCCTTCAGCGTTTATCTGTGAATCCATGTTGGGCTGCGGGGGGCAAGTTCCTCTTCCCGAGGGTTTTCTTCAGCAGTCTTACCAACATGTAAGGCTGCACGGCGGACTGTGCATTGCAGATGAAGTGCAGGTAGGTTTTGGACGTGCAGGAAAGCATTTCTGGTCTTTTGAACTGCAGGGTGTCATACCGGACATTGTCACTCTTGGCAAGCCGATAGGCAACGGACACCCGTTGGGTGCGGTTATTACAACAAGGAAGATTGCTGAAGCATTCGCAAACGGGATGGAATATTTCAATACATTCGGTGGAAATCAAGTTTCCTGCTCTGTGGGTATGGCAGTTCTGGATATAATGGAAAAGGAAGGTCTCAGACAAAATGCGCTCGAAACAGGCAACTGGCTGAAAGAAAAACTTGTACGACTGAAAGAATTTTTTCCACTGATTGGAGATGTACGCGGGGAAGGATTTTTTCTGGGAGTTGAATTGGTTCTTGATCCTGAAACCAGAGAACCAGCACCACTTCAGGCTGACTATGTTGTCGAAAGAATGAAATCAAGGAAGATTCTGCTCAGTTCTGAAGGCCCGGGACACAACGTGCTGAAATTTAAACCACCCATGGTTTTCAACATGCGTGATGCGCAACATCTGCTTACAGAACTGGAACAGGTACTGAGCGAAAGCCCGTTGCGGTAAAGTCTTAAATATTAGCAGTTTGCGAGAACTTTGATAGTCTAGAAAACAAACATAGACAACGGCCGATGTTTCCTTTCCAAAATACTGCTGAATTTGTTTCGGATGTCCGTAATTAAAATTTTTTTAATTTGAATGCTTCTTTAATGTCCTGTTCTGAGAAGGTGTTCTTCTCGTGCCGGAAGAATGCTATGAATCAATAATTTCCCGAATATTGAGATTCACAGAAGTTGTAAACGGCATCTTAACTACTTCAGCATCTACGGGCTCGCCTGCTTTTTCTGCGTATTTGTCGGGCAAATGTACCTTAAACTTTTGTCCATAGTTTCCGATTGGAAAACCATGCCTGTTCAATGTACCGTGAAACGGCACATAAGCCATGGCAATATTCGTTTTTTCGTCCGGATGGAACCAGGGAGAAGTGACAAATCCACAAGGTTCCGTAGAATCATCAGCAGAAATCAACCAGAAATCATTTGCGAAATCTTCAATCGGCCTCCCGCCCATCTGCAAACCTACCAGTTGAAGCTTGTATGGTTTTTTGCCTGACTTGAGCTCAGAGCGCATTTGCTCTAAAACATCTTTGCCGATGTAATTTCCGGCTTTGTTCCACTCTCCCTTCCCGGAGAGCGAAACCTGATAACCTAGATTACACTGAAACGGGTTATGCTGGTTGTCCATATCCTGGCCCCAGGAAAGTATGCCGGCCTGAATTCTTCGACAGTGCGGAGGCGCAGTCACCATCAACTGATATTTCCTGCCTGCTTCCAGCACTGCATACCACAAATCATCTGCATGTAGGGTGGCATCGCGCAGATAGATTTCAAATCCGGCTTCTCCGGAAAATCCGGTCTGGGAAATAACACAATCGTGGCCTCCAATTTTTGCTTCCAGCATTCCGTAAAATGGTAAATTCTTGACGTCTGCTTGGTTTCCAACCAGATCCTCCATCAGGCCAAGTGATTTTGGACCCTGAATTTGCAGAGGACAGACATCAATTTCATCTATTACTACATCAAACCTGTTGTCGTGATTAACGCCCTGAAGGTAAATACCGATATCTGAATCGGCCAATGAAAACCAGAATTCATCTTTTGAAAGCCTTAGCAAAATAGGATCGTTCAATACACCGCCCATGTTGTTGCAGAGAATTACATATTTGGCACGCATTGGAGGAATTTGTGTTGCATCTCGTGTAATCACGTAATCTACAAATGCTTCCGCATCCGGGCCTTTCACCATGATTTGCCTTTCAACGGCAACATCCCACATAGTTACATGATTTTTGAGGGCTTGGTACTCAACCTTTGTCCCGCCATCTTCCGGCCGAACATAACCAAATGGGTGATAAATTCGATTGTAAATGGTCGCTCGCCAGCAGCCGGCTTCAACTGATAAATGCCAGAAAGGTGATTTTCTAACCCGTGTAAATATTAACATTTCCACCGGTGTTTCACCACTTTGACGAAGATTGTAAGGTACTAGGCGATCGGACTGGTCAACTGATGTAAAATGCTTACTCATTGTGCAATCTCATTTTAGTATGAATTAAACACTGTGATTCTAATTATCTCTGAAATGCAAACGTCAAAAATTATCGGCCAAAAAACTTAGCGAGATACTCTTGAACATGGACGGGAATAATCACACGAATTATTTATCATGTCAAACAAAATGTATCTAAATAATGATTTCTTGATTGGAACTTGCCAAAACCATATCTTGTATAACAATCTTCCACAAACATGGGGGGCTTCAAATAGTTTAAGTAATCAAAACTTAAACTGGTAAAGAAACTGGTATAATATTTGCTTTAATAATATTATTTAATTTACCAGCATAACTAAAATATGAAACAGAATAAACTGACAGAGTCAGCGGTTAAAAAAACGAATCCAACAGCCAAGCAATACAAGTTGTCAGATGGCGGGGGCTTGTATCTGTTAGTCCATTCAAACGGTTCAAAATACTGGAGATTCGATTTTAGATTCGACGGTAAACAGAAATCGTCTTCTTTAGGAGTCTGGCCTGAGGTTTCACTGGCAACAGCCAGAAGGAAAAGGGATCAGGCAAAAAGTAAAATTAAAGAAGGTGTAAATCCCATTCAGGAAAAAAAGGAGAAAAAATCTATACAGTTCCAGCAGGTTCAAGAAAAAGCAAAAGCGGAACATTTAGAGCTACCAAGACCTCAGCATATTTCACAGCAAGAGGAAATTCAACAAGCTCCACAATTACTAGAAAATAATACTAAATCGGCTGTTAATTTGCTCAAGTCACATGTTTATCCTGAGCTTGGAGGAAAAGCTGTTTCTGAGCTTGGCAAAGAGGATGTGACGGAAATTCTGAAAAACTTATACTGTAGCCGAAAAGAAGTATTTCAACTTATTTGGGATATTTATCCTGATTATCCTCTTGTACAGCTTAGTGTAATGTTTATATTGCTATTAGGGCTAATGGGTTTCTTTTCGGCTTTACTCACTACCAGTTTGTATATTGTTTTTACAGTTTGTATTACGATTGGAATTAACGTTTGGCATGAGAAAAGTGCTGATTAATCTTAAGACTGGAGTGTCCGCTCAATAAAACAGGAAAGACGCAGCGGTATTGAAGTGGGTTTAGTTTGTTATCCTGAATGCAGAATGTTCGCGAATTGAAGAGTAGTCTGCGAATTGTGCTCAACAGAAATCGGTCAGGTAAGAACCTTCTTCGAAACGGCTGAAATACTCCTCGACCAGCGGATGCTGAATGGGCCGGGGAGATAGTTCTTCTTCTAGGTTTTGTTCTGCCACGTAAGTCATGGCGTTGGACTTGTCAACCAGTACGTGATACCACGGTTTGTTCCTCGGAGGTTTGCTCCTTGCCATTTCACGATACCATTCTTCTGATCCCTGAAAATCTGCGTCAACATCGATTATCACTCCCCGATAATCAAAACGTAGATGATGGATTATTTGTCCAATATTGAATTTGCAGACTGTGTCCATTGGATCTGTCTAAAAATAAAATCTTCAAAAAAGTGAATTTCGCTTATAATTGCTGTTATAGTAAAATAATTAATGCCTGCCTAAGCTCAACACTAGCTCAAGTCAATCACGAACTCTTAAAATCGTCTTCTTAAAATAGTTGTTGAATTGTGGCGACACGATACTTAATTCTAAAAAACAATAAAATTCATGTACCTATTATTTTTCAAACGCTTGTCTGAATCAACTGCTCCAGAGCTTCATAATTCTGTGCCCCCACAAGCCCTTGGTTTCCGGAAACAAAGGTTGGCACTCCCGTAACACCAAGTTCATGAGCGCGACTCCAGTCGGCGTCAACCGCATTCCGGAAAAGACGTTCGCTGATCACTCCCTCAGCCACTACACGGGACAATCCTGCCGCTTCAGCCACGTCCAGCAGGACTTCCGGTTCGGCGAGGTTTTGCCCCTCAACAAAATATGCCTCAAAGAGTTTCAGATTCAGTGCTTCACCTTCCGGAAAAGTTTCGCCCCACTTCGAGAGTTCCTGCGCGAGTCGGCTGTTGTATGTGTGACTACGGTTTCCGTAAGGCAAGTTTTCCTCTGCCATCAAACCTGACATGCGCTGCTTCATGGCCTCAATTTCGTAACCACGCCCCCGGAACAGTTCCTCCAGCGAAAGCCCGGAATCCGGGGTCTCCGGATGCAGCGGAAAGTGTGTCCAGCGCACGGTTATTCCGTATTTCTTTTTCAATCGTTCGACACGCCCGGTGACGAGGTAGCACCATGGTCAGACGAAATCGCTGAAGATTTCTAGAACTTGAGTTGTTTCCATAATTATTTTTACGATTTAAGGGTACACAATACTTTATGCTGAAAAAGTAGACACATCATTTCTCCCATATCATGTCATCCCGGACTTGATCCGGGATCCAGACTACGTTCTGTTTGCAAACTTGTTTTGCGGCAACACCCCTGGATTCCCGCTGCCGCGGGAATGACAAAATAGACTCTCCT
>Ga0066605_10000081_pt1 | contig 52962 bp, 50 predicted proteins | sample SaaInlLV_DNA_10m_FD_60385 | JGI IMG/M metagenome (GOLD analysis project Ga0066605, IMG submission 60385) | Marine microbial communities from expanding oxygen minimum zones in the Saanich Inlet - SI075_LV_DNA_10m | ecosystem: Environmental > Aquatic > Marine > Unclassified | place: British... | reverse complement strand
ACACATTCCCCAAAAAATTTAGACGGTGTTTTTAGGAAAGTAAAACGAGGCTGAGGAATTGGTCTTTTCTTCTTTGGCTTAGTACTCTTGGTGGCGCGTGCAAAAGATGTGCGCGCTAGCCTTTTGGTCTAAGATCACTTGTTTGAACCATCGCAATAGCAATGAAAGCCCATTTATCTTGAAAAGTGTCCAATTCCAAGCATTCTGGGATTAAGTTTTGAAGCTGCTCTTTTGGAACGGCAAATGTTAGTACAAGCGAACTGTCAAAGTGAGCCTCCACTGCAAATGGGTGGTTTTTTAGAAAATTTATCACGCAGTCTGTTGTATTAATTTTTTATTTAAAACGAATTCATTGTAGTAAACAAGACCTATAAAAAGCAACGCAAACAAGGAATTAAGTCTTCCCCAAAGTAGAAGGTCTGGAACAAGAATGAATTCCAAAGTATTCATTGTTACCACAATGAGTATTTGCGTAATCGCATTGAGTTTAGATTTAAATTTAGAAAGTACCCAAATCGCCATTAAAACTTCTGACAAACCAATAAGAAAGGTTAAAGGTCTTGAATAGTCTTCCCCTAATATCCGCGCAACTATCTGTTCCTGTCGGGGTACAAGGTTTAGAACCTTACAAAAAAGTCCATTTGCAAGCCAGACTACAGAAATTAGTAAGGTTAATATTTTATTTAAGCTTTTATTCTTCAACCTGAGGTTTCTTTAGCTTGTGCACAACACCTAAATATACGCATTGCGTATATCCGCTCTTTACAAATTTCGCATAACCGTTTTAGCACTATTTTTTTATAGTATTGAAAATCAATGAAATAGCTTATATTTATGCAGCATATCAATTTATCTAAAGCGAATGTTATGGCTCCCCACACCAACAACCTACTTTCCGATTAGGCAGTCAGCCGCAATGAGCTATAGCCATTGTTATCAAACGTATTTATTCATTATTTAAGTTGCTTCCCAAACCTATTTTTTTACAAATTCTCCAAAGTAACTTATAGAATCACCGTTTTTATAAATTACAATAAAACGGCCACAAGGCTAATGGCATTCAAAAAAATAAAATCTAAAAACTTCGGTTAAGCGGCTTATGAAGATTTAGACTTGGGATCAAAATCAGTGTTAAACTTATAAATTTTTTTTGAGCTATCCAAAAAAGAGCCACTCCATACCAATTATTATTGTAATTTTAATATTTCAAAACAAATCTCACTTGGACAGCTTTCATCACATAGAGCAAAAACTGGAACACTTTATAAGGCGCTACTATATTAGTGCGCTATTGAAAGGCGTATTGTTGTTTTTTGGTATTGGATTGTTTTATGCCTTAGTAGTCTTGAGTATCGAACATTTTTTCTGGCTGAATTCTTTTGGGCGTGGGCTTTTGTTTGTGGGGGTTGTAGGGTTTGAAGTCATTTTGTTTTATAGACTTATTTGCATCCCATTAGCCAAGTATTTCAAGATTCAAAAAGGGATAAACCACGAAACTGCATCAAAAATTGTTGGGGATCATTTTCCAGAAGTAAAAGACAAACTTTTAAATGTTCTTCAGCTTAACCAACATTCCGAACACACCGAATTTCTCATAGCCAGTATCGAACAAAAATCAAAAAATTTAAGCCTCATTCCTTTTAAAAGCGCGGTCGATTTTTCGGAGAACCTTAAATATCTACGGTATGCGGTAGTGCCAATTTGTATTGTCTTTGCGGCTATCGTATTCGGAAAACAAGCGGTTTTTACGGATAGTCTAAAACGTGTTGTCAATTATAAAACAGCCTATGCTCCTCCTGCGCCGTTTACGTTTTTTGTCATGAACACTAGTCTTGACGCTATTGAAAACACCCCTTTTACGGTGGTTGCAAAAACTGTGGGCGCCGTGGTTCCCGAAGATGTTCAGATTGTTTACAATGATGAAACTTATGTTCTAAGTCAAACCCAATTAGGGGTTTTTGAATATACTTTTACACGGCCAAAAACAGCGCTTGATTTCAAGCTAGTTGCTAATGAAGTGGTCTCCAAACCCTATCGTTTAGAGGTGTCGCCCACCCCAGTCTTGTTGAGTTTTGACATGTACCTCGACTATCCAGCCTACACAGGCAAAAGCGATGAAAGCATTACAAACAATGGAAACGCCACACTTCCTGAAGGCACTATTCTAAAATGGGATTTACTTACCAAATCAACAGATTCAGTGGCGTTTGTTTATAAAGACCCTCTCGCATTTTTCGAGAAAAACCAGCACAACTTTCAGTACAGTAAACGCATTTTTGAGTCTTTAAACTACACGATTCAAACGAGTAATGGCCACCTAAAAAACTACGAACAGCTTTCTTTTGCAATAACCTCAGTTCGGGACCAACCCCCAACGATCAAGGTCGAAATGAAACAAGACTCCACGCTTCATAAATCGCTATACTTCTATGGGCAAATTTCAGATGATTATGGCATTAGCGCTTTAAAATTACATTATTATCCTGTTGGCGACTCCGCTAAGCGTTCCGAAGTTCTATTGCCTTCCAACACTACAGCTTTTCAAGAATTTACGCACGCTTTTCCTTCCAATCTAAAACTCATGGAGGACACGGCCTACGCGCTCTATTTTGAGGTGTCAGACAATGATCCATTTCATAATTTCAAAACAACGAGGAGTCGTGTTTTTAATTATAACTCTAAAAGCGAAAACACCATTCAAGACCTTCAACTCAAAGCGCAAAGTGAATTGTCAAAAGCATTTCAAAATGCGCTCAACGCTCTTTCTGAGCAAGACAAAAACTTGGAAAATCTTTCTAAAACTCAAAAAGAAAAAGCGCAACTAAATTTCAGTGATCAACAAAAATTAAAATCATTTTTAGAACGGCAACAAGCACAGGATAAGGTGTTGAAGAATTTCAACAAAAAAATGCAAGACAACCTTAATCAGTTTGAAAAATCAAAGGATGCAGATCCGTTCAAAGACGCGCTAGAAGAACGCTTGAAAGCACAGCAAGACGCGCTTGAAAATGACGAAAAATTGTTAGAAGAACTTAAAAAAGTTACTGATAAAATCAATAAAGAAGCGCTGGCCGAAAAACTTGAAAAGATGGCGAAGCAAAACAAAAATAAACAGCGCAGTTTAGAACAACTGTTGGAGCTTACGAAGCGTTTTTATGTCACCAAAAAAGCAGATCAAATTAAGACCGCTCTAGAGACGCTTTCAGAGAAGCAAAACGAGCGTTCTAAGGCTTCAGAAGACAATAACACAAAAGAGGCTCAAGATAAATTAAACACCGATTTTAAAGCGTTGCAAAACGCCCTTGATAAGTTAAGAAAAGATAACGATGCACTTTCAAAACCCTTAGCGCTACCGGATGACCCCACTCTTGAGGAGTCGATCAAAACCGATCAACAAAAGGCCAGTGACGACCTAGGAAAAAAAGAAGAATCTATAGGCGCTCAAGAACAAAGTAAGCGCGCAAAAAAAGCGCAGAAAAGCCAACAAAAAGCTGCGCAAAAAATACAGCAAATGAGTCAGCAGATGGCCCAACAGATCAGTGGCGGAAGTGGCGAACAAATGAGCGAGGACATTGATATGTTGCGTAAAATTTTAGATAATTTGTTGTTGTTTTCATTTGATCAGGAAGCGCTTATGAAACGGTTTCAAACCGCAACAAACAGCAGTAGTGATTTTGCAAAGCGCCTTGTGAAGCAGAATAATTTACGAGAACATTTTGAGCACATTGACGACAGTTTATTTGCCTTATCGCTAAGACAACCAAAGATTGCAGAGCCTGTAAACAAAGCGATCACGGAAGTTTTCTTTAATATCGATAAAAGTCTTGAATTGCTTTCCGAGAGCAGTTTTCGCGAAGCGGTTGGGGCACAACAATTTGTTGTTTCAGCCACAAACTCCTTAGCAGATATGTTAAGCAACACACTGGACTCTATGGAAATGCAGATGCAGATGTCACCTAGTCAAGGCGAGGGCGAAATGCAATTGCCAGATATTATTATGAGTCAGGAGGAATTGAGCAAACAAATGGAAGAACAACTTGGTAAGAAAGCAGACCAACCCAAGGATGAACAAGGGTCTCAAAAGGGTGAAAATGAGGGTTCTGGTGCCGAGAAGAGAAAGAATACCACAAATGCTAAGCAAGGTAAGGACGGTCAGTCTGGTGCTAAAAATGGGCAAAGCGTTCAAGAAGGCGATACAGAAGTCGATACAGGAGAGTTATTCGAAATTTTTAAAAAACAGCAGCGCCTGCGAAATGCACTACAAGACCTGCTAGATAAAAAAGGGCTTAGCGGCAACGGAAACAACCTTCTTGATGCCATGGATAAAATAGAACAAAACCTTATAAATCAAGGAGTTACTATGAAAACTTTAGAGCAAATGACCGCGCTAAAACATCAGCTTTTAAAATTAGAAAAGGCGGTTCAACAGCAAGGCGAGGATACGAAGCGTGTTTCTAGTACAAATACAGCTCAACGTTTTGTGGCGCCCACGCCAAGCGAAGAGACCATTAAACAATATTTTAAAACCATTGAAATATTAAACAGGCAAAGCTTACCTTTGCGCCAAGGATTTAAGAAAAAAGTTCAAGACTATTTTAAGATAAAAGATGATTAGTTTCCATTCAGAAGTGCCTTTTGAAATTGTTGATGCCGATGCCAAAGCAACTTGGTTAAGTGCCGTGATCTCTTCAGAAAATTATAACGAAGGTGAAGTTTCTATTGTGTTTTGTGATGACCACTTTTTACACAAGCTGAATGTTGAATTTTTAGACCACGATACGCTTACTGATGTCATTAGTTTTGATTATTCTATCGGTAAAGAAATCCACGGGGAGATTTTTATTTCTATTGAACGCGTAAAAGAAAACGCTAAGGAATTTAACCAGAGCTTCGAGCAAGAACTTTCACGGGTTATGGTTCATGGCATTTTGCATTACTGCGGTTACAAGGATAAATTACCAACTGATGCGCGTGTGATGCGCTCTAAGGAAGAGTTCTACCTTCAACAACACATGGATTAATATTCTAAAGCCTTATATTTGCATTTGCAAATGATATGTTCCACGTGGAACATTAAAACTGTAATTAATGTTTAATAAAATTTACGACGTCATTGTAGTTGGAGGGGGTCACGCTGGAAGTGAAGCCGCTGCCGCTGCCGCCAATATGGGTAGCCATACACTTCTTGTTACAATGAACCTTCAAAATATAGCGCAAATGTCTTGTAATCCTGCTATGGGAGGAATTGCTAAAGGGCAAATTGTGCGCGAAATTGACGCCCTTGGAGGATATAGCGGAATTGTCAGTGACACCTCTGCGATCCAGTTTAAAATGCTAAACAAATCTAAAGGGCCAGCGATGTGGAGTCCGCGCGTTCAAAGTGATCGTATGCGCTTTGCCGAAGACTGGAGGACCTTACTTGAACAAACCAAGAACCTAGACTTTTACCAGGAAATGGTCACAGGCCTTGTGATTGAAGGCGACGAAGTCAAAGGAGTCAAAACCTCATTAGGCTTAGAAATCAAAGCGAAGACAGTGGTGTTAACCAATGGGACTTTTCTAAATGGATTAATTCATATTGGTGATAAGAACTTTGGAGGTGGTCGCGCCGGCGAAAAAGCAGCAACTGGTATTACGGAGCAGCTCGTTGATTTAGGGTTCGAATCAGGTCGTATGAAAACAGGAACACCTCCAAGAGTTGATGGTCGTTCACTTGATTTTTCAAAAATGATCGAGCAGCCGGGAGATGCAGATCCTGAAAAATTCTCGTATTTAGACATCACCAAGCCACTTACAAACCAGCGGTCTTGTCACATGTCTTATACTAGCCCTGAAGTTCATGATTTATTAAAAGAAGGATTTGATCGGTCGCCGATGTTTAATGGGCGAATCCAAAGTTTAGGACCGCGTTATTGTCCTTCGATTGAAGATAAAATTAACCGGTTTGCGGACAAGGAGCGTCACCAAATATTTGTAGAACCAGAAGGGTGGAACACTGTAGAATATTACATTAACGGGTTTTCAACGTCTCTGCCAGAAGATATCCAGTTCAAGGCGCTTAGCGCTGTGAAAGGGTTTGAAAACGTGAAGTTTTTTAGACCAGGCTATGCCATTGAGTATGACTACTTCCCTCCTACGCAACTGACACACTCTTTAGAAACCAAGCTAGTAAAAGGCTTGTTTTTTGCGGGACAAATAAACGGCACCACAGGCTACGAAGAAGCTGCTTCACAAGGTTTGATGGCAGGAATCAATGCCAGTTTGTTAGTTCAAGAAAAAGAGTCCTTTATACTAAAACGGAATGAAGCCTATATTGGAGTTTTAATAGATGACCTTATAACCAAAGGTACTGAAGAGCCTTATCGGATGTTTACCTCACGAGCTGAATATCGCACCTTATTGCGTCAAGACAATGCGGATATTCGACTAACGCCAAAAGGGTATGAATTAGGAATTGCTAGTGAAAAACGGCTTAAACGCATGGAAGAAAAGTTGTCCAAAGCTGAAGCTTTTGTCGGGTTTTTTAGAACACAAAGTGTAAAGCCGGAAGAAGCAAATCCGGTATTAGAAACTAAGAATTCTACACCAATTCGCCAGTCCGACAAAATGTTTAAAATCTTTTCAAGACCAAATATTGGTATTGAAGATCTTCGGAAGTTTGATGCTGTAGAGTCCTATATTCAATCGCATAACCTAGACAGTGAAGTAATTGAACAAGCAGAAATTCAGATTAAATATTCTGGATATATTGCAAAAGAAAAAAACAACGCAGATAAGTTAACGCGATTAGAATATGTAAAAATTGCGCCAGGGTTTGATTATTCTCAAATTAAATCTATGAGTTATGAGGCGCGAGAAAAACTAAAAAAGGTGCAGCCGACAACCGTTGCGCAAGCGTCACGGATTAGTGGCGTATCGCCGAACGATATTTCTGTATTGTTAGTGTATATGGGCCGATAATAACTGTAAATGTTCCACGTGGAACAGGATATGAAAACATACAACCCCACTATAAAAGTTAAAGACCACTCCGTTAGCGGAGAATCTTTTGAACTCCTTTATGATGCTTCTAGAGCGTTGTTGTACACCCATCCTAAACCCTCAGATTCGACGCTTAAAGACTACTACCCGACCACCAACTATATTTCTCACACCAACCAACGGCGGTCTCTGTTTGATTTTTTATACCATGCCGTTCGCTATGTCTCTACCCGACGAAAGCTGCGTCTCATTAAACCATTTCAACCAAAGCAAGCAACACTCTTGGATGTTGGTGCAGGGACGGGATATTTTTCAAGAGCCGCTCAAAAAAAGGGCTGGACCGTTACTGGAATAGAGCCAAATTCATCAGCACGGCGTTTAGCAAATTCAAAAGCAATTCATTCTGTTTTTGATACGCCTAAGCTTCATGAACTTCCAAAAAAATCTTTTGACGTCATCACGCTCTGGCATGTCCTGGAACACCTTCCAAATTTAGAAGAGGATATTAAATTGTTCCAAAAGCTATTGAAACCAAATGGCCGCATTGTTGTGGCTGTTCCAAATTTTAAAAGTTTTGATGCCATTTATTTTAAAGCCCATTGGGCGGCCTATGATGTGCCAAGACATCTTTGGCATTTTTCACAAGAGTCTATCCCCAAAGTGTTTGCTGCAGTTCAAATGCGATTGGAATCAACGCGCCCGCTGCCTATGGATGCTTTTTATGTGAGTTTACTTTCAAATAAACTTAAAACAGGATCTTATCGTGTTTTAAACAGTTTATGGATTGGTTTGCGGTCAAATTTAAAAGCCGTAGCCTCAGGAGAGTATTCTTCGCTAATATATGTCTTAAAAAACGCCAATTAGTGTTTTAAGCCGTTTTAGGCACTTTTTACAACTTGCCCCTTAAATAGACCTTAGGGTTTTGTTTTGTTTGATTTAAGGTTGGTTTTTGAAGGTTAAATAAAATAGTTTTTTACAATTAAAGACAAGCGTGTTAATAGGTTTTTCTTATAACAGAACTCAAACAACTATTTTTATAATATTATGATTACTTTATTTACTTTTGTGGACACAAACAAAAAAAGTCATGAAAAAATTAGGGATAGCAATTTTAGCGGTTTTAAGCCTTACGGCCTGCCAACAACAAAAAATAGGCTTTGTAGACAACGGTGTTCTTGTTAACGACTATCAAGAACGTCTTGACATCGAAGCAAAGCTTAAAGTAAAAATTGACGCTTTCAAATCCCGAACGGATAGTTTGCGATCTGCATTTGAATTAGAAATTAAAGAAGCAGAATTACGTGCGCGAAAAATGTCGCAATCGAATATCCAGAAATTATCACAAGAACTTCAACAAAAAGAACAAGTATTGTCTCAACGTGTTCAATTTGAACAGCAACAAATTGCACAAGAAAGCCAAACACTCAATGATTCTCTGATAACTAAGGTTAAAAACTTTGTTAAGGCTTATGGAGAATCAAACAACTATACCTATATCTTAGGAAGTAATGAGGCAGGAAGTGTAATGTATGGCGAAGAATCTTCAGATTTAACTCAAGAAATTTTAAAAGCGCTAAACGAGAGTTACACTAAATACTAAGCTTTTTTCAAGTGTAAAAGACGCGTCAGTTTGATTGATAAATCAGTCAAAACAATTTTTGCATTGGCATTGCGCTCGATGTGGTAATTTGCCAACTCAATTTCTTTAGAAATTTCAGTAATATTTGAAGCATCTATAAATGGCGCAAAGTTCTCGAACTTAAAAGATTTGTCATTTAAAACCATGAAAACCAAATCTTTAGCTCCATAATTATAAAGTAAGGCCTGTCTAAAAAAACGTAAACTATAATCCAAAAATTGCTTTTGAATTTCACGTCCAGCTTTTGATATTTCATCGCTCCAAGCCATTAAATGATTTATAGACTGCTTGTTGGTTTTTGCTTGAAAAGCGGTTCGAACCCATGCTATAAACCACGTTTCAAATTGAAGATCTACAGGTTTTTGGCCCAATAAATCAAGAGCTCGTCGATAGCTTCCCTCCGATTGGTGAGCAATATTTTGCGCTAATCCAGCCTCAACATTATGAGTAGAAGTTAGGGTGTTTTTTATAGCATCTTCAGAAAGTAAGTTCAAGTGTACAGTTTGACAGCGCGATCGAATGGTATTAATAAGTTGTTCTTCGTCCTCTGTGACAAGAATAATTACAGTTTTGTCTGCCGGTTCTTCAATTAATTTAAGGAGTTTGTTTGCACACCCTGTGGACATCTTTTCAGCCATCCAAACAATCATTACCTTATAGCCGCCATTAAATGCTTTTAAAGACATTTTAGAAACCATATCATTTGCTTCTTCGACTCCAATAGCTCCCTGTTTATTCCCCACGCCCACGACATCATACCAATCATGAATTGATCCGTAAGGGTTTGTTTCAATAAAAGAACGCCATTCCGTAAGATAATTTGTTGAGATTGGTTTAGATTTCACCTTATCACTCGTGGTCACGGGATATACATAATGAATATTGGGGTGCGTCAGTGGATTCATGTTGTTCAACCCTCCATCTTGATGTGTCATTAAATAATCGGCATAGGCAATAGCCATTGGAAGCGCACCAACACCTTGTTTTCCAACAAAAAGCTGTGCATGTGGAATTCGACCAGAGTCTATCCCCTGCTTCAAGTGTGTTGTTAAAAAAGATTGTCCGATAATGGCCTCAAAAGTCATAAAACAAAGATAGCTGATTTAATTGAATCTCATCATGAAAATTGTGCATACTCCTCACCTTAATATTGCAAATCAAGCGCCAAATTTCACGCCAAATGTTTTATATAACTTTATTCAACGGACATTTCATAGGCTAAAAGAAATACTTACCTTTACCCTCTTATAAGTTAAACTCTTTTTTAGAAATGAAAACAATACAAAACGTAAATTTTAAAAATACAAAAGCATTAATACGTGTCGATTTTAATGTGCCCTTAAATGAACAATTTGAAGTAACGGATACCACGAGAATCGTATCTGCAAAACCAACGATTCTAAAAGTTTTAGAGGATGGCGGAAGCTGTATCTTGATGTCGCATTTGGGCCGGCCAAAAGCGCAAGAGCCTGAATTTTCATTACGTCATATTGTAAGCACTCTTGAAACCATTTTGGGTGTTAATCTTATATTTTCAAATAATTGTATTGGAGAAGAAGCACAAAAGGCATCTGCAAATTTAAAACCAGGGGAAGTGCTCTTATTAGAAAACTTACGCTACCACCCAGAAGAAACACAAGGCGATCTTAATTTTGCAGAGTCCCTTTCTAAGCTAGGCGATTTCTATATTAACGATGCTTTTGGAACTGCGCATAGAGCACATGCCTCTACCACTATCATCGCCCAATTTTTTCCAGAAAACAAATCTTTTGGAAGTTTACTTGCCCAAGAAATTGAAAGTATAGACAAGGTTATGAAAACTGGAGAAAAACCTGTTTTGGCAATTTTAGGCGGTGCAAAAGTATCCTCTAAAATTACGATTATAGATAATATTTTGGACAAAGTAGATCATTTAATTATTGGTGGCGGGATGACCTTTACGTTTATAAAAGCTCAAGGAGGTCATGTTGGAGATTCTATTTGTGAAGACGATAAAATGGAATTAGCCCTTCAAATTCTTGAGCGTGCAAAGGCAAAGAATGTTCAAGTCCACATCCCTGTTGATGTATTGGCTGCGGATGATTTTAGTAACGACGCAAACACACAAGTTGTAGACGTGCGAACAATTCCTGAAAACTGGCAAGGTTTGGACTGTGGTCCAAAATCAAAAGCGCTTTTTCATGATGTTGTACAACAATGTAAAACGATTTTATGGAACGGACCTTTAGGTGTTTTTGAGCTCGAAACCTTTTCTACAGGAACAATTGCATTAGGCGATTCTATTGCAGAAGCGACGAAAAATGGGGCGTTTTCACTTGTTGGCGGTGGCGATTCAGTTGCTGCAGTGAAGCAGTTTGGCTTTGAAGATAAAGTAAGCTATGTCAGTACTGGCGGTGGCGCAATGCTTGAAAGCTTAGAAGGTAAAACCCTTCCTGGAATTGCTGCAATTTCTGAGTAAGTTGTCCGTTTGATTAAAAGAAACGTTCACAACGTATAGCTATTTTATAAGATGAAGTGTAGACTGTTTTTATTGGTGTTAAATTTTGGGCTTTTACAAGCTCAAAACGCCGACAGTTTGGCTGTTGAAACACTAGCAGTAATCGATTCTGTTCAGCAGCGCATTCTCAAAGTTGAGAAGCAGGAAGAACGCTGGCGAAAAGAAGTCCTCAACAATGGCACATACGACTCCCTAACCAATGCTGTTTCCACCCAGTCTTATGAAGCGATTTATTATCCAGAACTTCCAACTGACACGCTCAAAAACCGACTGGCCATACTCGATGCCAAAACGCCTTTTAATATTAGCTACAATCCCTCTTTAGAAAGCGTGATCAAAGGCTATTTGAAAAATCGACAGCAGTCTACAGAAACGCTTATAAACAGGAGTCAATATTATTTTCCAATGTTTGAGGCGGTTTTAGACACACACAATTTACCGTTAGAACTTAAATATTTAGCCGTTGTTGAATCCGCTTTAAAGCCACGTGCAAAATCACGGGTTGGCGCCACAGGTCTGTGGCAGTTTATGTTTGCCACAGGCAAGCAATATGGACTAGAAGTGAGTAGTTATGTAGATGAACGCTGTGACCCCTTACGTTCTACTAATGCTGCCGCTAAATATTTAGCATCGCTATACAAAACATTTGGCGATTGGGATCTTGCACTTGCAGCCTACAACTCAGGACCTGGGAATGTAACAAAAGCAATCAGAAGATCTGGAGGTTATCAGAACTATTGGAACATCCGCCCGTTTCTTCCTCGTGAAACAGCAGGGTATCTTCCGGCCTTTTTAGCCACACTTTATCTTTTTGAGTATGCAGGTGCACATGGGTTTCAAGTGGAAAAAAATCAACTGCCAATAATGGCTACCGATACGATTCATGTGAAGCAAATGATCACTCTAGATCAGGTTGCAGAGCTCACAGACACCAAAATAGAAATCCTTCAATATCTTAATCCATCTTATAAGTTATATATTATTCCTGTTTTAAAAAATAAAACCTACTCTCTTAGACTTCCACTTTCTAAAGTTGCTGATTTTGTCCAAAACGAAGCTCAAATTTATGCTACCGCCAAAGCGGAGCTTGAGGCGCGTGAAAAACCATTACCTCAGTTTTTCAAAATTGATTCTAAAATTAGGTATAGCGTTAAATCAGGGGACTATTTAGGAAAAATAGCACGAAGATTTCGAGTTAGAGTCAGCCAAATAAAACAATGGAATGGACTCAGAACAAATGATTTAAAAGTTGGGCAACGGCTCATTATCTATTCTCGAAACCCGACAGCTTTCACTGTTGACACGCCAAAGACGCCTGCAAAACGCTCACAAAATAGCGCTGATAAAACCACTTATGTAGTAAAACCGGGAGACTCTCTTTGGAGTATCTCAAATAAATTATCAGGTGTTTCTCTTCAAAATCTAAAAGATTGGAACGATATTTGTGACAATCAGTTGAAACCAGGAATGAGGTTGATTATTTCTAATTAAAACACCAAACGATGAAATTTTGTTTAAAAGCCTTTTGTTTATTTTTACTTTTATCTGCTTGTAACACTTCTGACAATAAGAAGGTTTATAAACCACAATCTTCAGGAAACATCAATGATTTGTCAGTAGTAATTGACAATATTTTATGGGATTCTTCGGTTGGCGAAACGATTCGATCTACGATTGGAGCGCCGTTATATGGGTTGCCACAAGATGAACCACAATTTTCGTTGCGGCAGATTCCGTCTTCTGTGTTTTCGGGATTTGTAAAAAACTCACGTCTTATTTTGAAAGTTGTCAAAGGAACCTCTGCGGCTACAAAATTTTATAAAGACCCCTACGCTTCTCCTCAGCGCATGGTTTTGGTAAGTGGAATGACAAATCAGGAAATTAGCGACCAGATTATTCAAAATCAAGATAAGATTAGCAAGGCCTTCCAAACACAAGAACTAGAAGAAAAACAACGGCGCACCAAAAAATCAGTATTTAAAACGACCTCCATTACCAAACAATTTGGGATCAACATTCAGTTTCCGTCTATTTATCGTATTGCTAAACAGGTCGATGATTTTCTTTGGATACGAAGAGATATAAAAACGGGCACAGTAAATTTGATGATTTACACATTGCCTTATGACGATAACATAACTAAAGAGGCACTTGCAAAGCGCGTTATTAAAGTCCGAGACTCTATTGGTAAGTTATATATTCCAGGTCCCGTTGAAGGAACTTATATGACCACAGAAGCGGCATACACTCCGTTTTATGGGAATGCAAAAGTTGGGAGTTTAAATAGTTTTGAAACGCGGAGTATTTGGCAGGTAAAAGACGCGTTTATGTCTGGACCGTTTATAAATTATTGGATAGAAGACCCCGTAAATAATAGGTATTTGGTTGCGGAAGGTTTTGTGTTTGCACCCTCCGTTGGAAAACGCGACTACATCTTCGAACTAGAAGCAATTATTCAATCGATATCAATTAAAGAGTAAACCCTAATAGTTTAAGGGCTTACTGTTTAGTATCGTCAATTTTTTCGTTCTCTTTTGTGTCCTCTTGACTGGCTTTTTTGAACTCTTTAATTCCACCGCCTAAACCTTTCATGAGCTCAGGGATTTTTTTGCCGCCAAACAACAAAAGCACAACGACAACAATTAAAATAATTTGTGGTGCTCCAATAGCTAAGGGTAACATATACGTGTTCATGATGTTATAATTTTATACTACAAAGTTAATAATTATCCACTAAATAAAGAGTTATTTCAAACTTTAGTCCGTTATAAATAGAGGAATCGCTTAATTTTTAATTAATTTTGCCTTGTAATGGCCAAAAAAAAGAAACTTAAAAAAAAACTTCTCCATAAATACCGTTTAGTGGTTTTAAATGAAGATACTTTTGAAGAGCGATTAGCTTTCAAGTTAACGCGTCTTAATGTTTTTGTTTTAGGCTCGTTAAGTGCTATTTTTCTTGTCGCCATCACGACAGTATTTATTGCCTTCACTCCTATTCGTGAATATATTCCTGGCTACTCTTCGTCAGCGCTTCAACAGCAAGCACTTGAACTGGACTTTAGAACGGATTCTTTACTAAAAGTAATCAATATTAATGACACTTATATTAGCTCTGTTAAGAGTGTATTGCGAGGAGAGGTAAGTGCGGTCGTTATCAATAAAGATTCTATTTTTAAAGCGGCTCAAGCCGACACAGAAATCCTAAATTTAAACACCTCAAAAGCGGATTCTATATTGCGCGCCAAAGTGAATAACGAGGACAAATATAATTTATTTGACAGCGCTACAACTGTTTCAGATTTCGTGTTTTTCCCCCCAGTTAACGGGCCGATAAGTTCCGAGTTTAACGCTAATGAAAAACATTTTGCAGTAGATATTGTTATTCCCAAAAACACACCTGTTAAGGCGACTGCAGATGGCCGTGTTTTGTTTGCCTCTTGGACTTCAGATGCGAGCTATGTTATCATCATCGATCATGGAGACGAACTGATTTCTGTTTACAAGCACAATTCGTCTCTCACCAAAACACAAGGCGATTTTGTAAAATCACGAGAAGTTATTGCTATTTCTGGCTCCTCTGGAGAGTTGAGTACGGGACCACATTTGCATTTTGAATTGTGGAACAACGGCATTCCTTTAAATCCAACCACTTTTATTGACTTTTAAAACGACCACCATGCCATCAATTAAAGCCTTTGCGGCCAAACTGTATGCCGCTAGAGTTTATAATAAAATTATGAGCTGGGCCTCCAACCCTATCGATACGCAGAAACGCGTGTTTCAGTCTTTAATTTCGCAGGCTGCTGCGACTCAATTTGGAACAGATCACGATTTTAAAAATATATATACACATCAAGACTTTGTGGAGCGAGTCCCCGTACGAGATTATGAGGCTTTGAGACCTTACGTTGAAAAAGTTGTAGCCGGAGAAGAAAATATTTTGTGGAAAGGAAAGCCGTTATATTTTGCTAAGACTTCAGGAACAACTTCGGGAGCGAAATATATTCCCATTACCAAAGACAGCATGCCTGGACATATCGAGGCGGCCAAAAATGCGATTTTGCTTTACATCCATCAAACAGGAAATGCTAAAATTGTTTCAGGAAAAATGATTTTCCTACAAGGAAGTCCAGTACTAGAAACCAAAAATGGTATTCAGCTTGGTCGTTTGTCGGGAATTGTAGCCCATTACGTGCCTAAATATCTTCAAAAAAACAGGCTTCCTTCTCTCGAAACAAACTGTATTGAAGATTGGGAAACCAAGGTAAATACAATTGTTAAAGAGACATCAGATGAAGACATGTCAGTTATTGCAGGAATTCCGTCATGGGCGCAAATGTATTTTGAAAAGCTAATTGAAGAAAAAGGACAAAAAGTGGGGGAGCTGTTCAAAAACTTTAACCTCTTTATTTTTGGAGGCGTTAATTACGAACCCTACCGTTCAAAGTTTGAGAACCTTATAGGAAGAAAAGTTGATAGTGTAGAATTGTATCCAGCCAGTGAAGGGTTTTTTGCATTTCAGGACCGGCAAAATGAACCAGGGATGTTACTTCAGTTAGACTCTGGAATATTTTATGAATTCATAGTTGCCGATACTTTTTTTGACCCCTCGCCACGTCGATTAACGCTAAAAGACGTTAAAATAGGGGTTAATTATGTAATTATTATTTCGACCAATGCAGGTCTTTGGGGGTACAATATTGGAGATACCATTCAGTTTACGTCTTTAGCGCCATTTAGGGTTATTGTGAGTGGACGCATCAAACACTTTATTTCTGCTTTTGGCGAACACGTCATAGCGAAGGAAGTTGAACAAGCGTTGTTGGTAGCTTTAAAAACAACAGATATAAGGGTGAGTGAGTTTACAGTAGCCCCTCAAACCGCTCCTGCAGAAGGGTTGCCATTTCATGAGTGGTTCATTGAGTTTGAAAACCCACCATTAGATTTTGATACCTTTGCAGCTCAGATTGACACTGCACTTCAAGACCAAAACAGCTATTATTTGGATTTAATTCAAGGAAAAGTCTTACAGCCTTTAAAAATCACTCAAGTTCCAAAAGGCGGTTTTCAAGACTACATGAAAACTATTGGCAAGTTAGGGGGGCAAAATAAAACGCCACGCTTATCTAATGATCGTAAGATAGCAGATGCCTTAACTAAAAATAATTCGAGTAATTAATGTATCTTTGCCAGATATATGAAGCAATCTCAAACTAAAAACTTAATTCGCACACGAGCTCAAGAAAGTTCGCATGCTATTGAACGGATGTATCTGACTATGCGTCATTTATTTAACAGAGGCTTTTACAAACCAATGGGTGTTTCTGGAGAAACGTTACGACAAGCGTTATTGCAATTACGCCCAGAAATATATGGCTCAGTTGCAGGAGATAAGACGGAGCTAGAAGGCTTGCTTTATGTGGTTGACCGTCTTCCGGTAGGGATTGAAGAGTGTATATTGATAAATTTAACCAGCGCCGAAGGGTTTGGAAATTCTCATTTTGAAGCAATCGTACCCTCAAAAAGACGCCGCAATTGTTATCGTATTGACGTCGAGCAAATGAATATTGAGATTACCAGAGGACGCTCGGAGATTTATGATATTCTGACACATTTGACGTTTATATTTATCGAGTCTCATAAGATTGCTAAACGTGTCATTATTGACGACAAAGGGTCAACGACTAGAGATTGGGTTAAGCTAGAAGCTGCAGTGCTGTCTAAGAAAAAATTAAACCAAAAGGAACGCGAGTTAGCGATTACTCATACTGGAAATATTTTGGGGAGGACTTTTGAAGAAATTTTAGAAGTTTATGACCAATTTTCAACATCAAAACAGCCTGATCATTTCTTGCATTTGATTTATTGGTTAGGAAAGCGAGCCATTGAAGAAATAGTAGATAATTCTAAACGGACAATAAGTTTTAGTCCAGTTCTAAGAGAACGCCTTGGCCATCATATTCATGGAGAAGCTTGGGCAAATACCATAAAGGACACCCTTCAAAAACACCAGTTAATTAACCGTCCAATTCATATTATTTCAGCAAATTTACACAGTGTAATGAACACGCTTCATGCGCCCAAAGCGCTCAAAGCGTTGTGTGCCAAACACGATGTTTTTACGGTTTATGAGCTGCTAAGTAAAGAAGAAAACAAAGAGTTGCGCAATAAAACAAAACAAGTGGCGTTGCAAGAAGGTATGATAGCCTTAGAAGATACTTCAGGAACAAATATAGATGTTCAAATTTTTGATGCTGCGAAAATTGATTTCTCACAAACAGCATACGATCTTGACGCCACAAAAGAGGCGCCCGTAATTATCGTTATGGATTATGCTTTTGGAGAACAAGCTTATGAAACGATTGACGAGTTACTAAAGCCATTCAAAACTTCAGAAAACAACATACATCTAAATGTTGATTCTATTTCTATAATGGGCAAGGCAGGAATTCTAGAGGGATCAAAAGGAGACATTATGATTCCATCTGCTCATATTTTTGAAGGTACTGCGGATAATTACCCGTTTAGAAACGAATTAACACTTGCCGATTTTAATACTAAAGAACTGAAAGTTTTTGAAGGCACTATGGTAACCGTATTGGGGACATCACTTCAAAACAAAGATTTATTAAAGTTTTTCTATGACTCTACATGGAATGTTATTGGATTGGAGATGGAAGGTGCTCATTATCAAAAAGCGATACAAGCAGCTTCAAAAGTTCGTCACAGCATCAACCCAAACGTCAAAGTGCGCTACGCATATTATGCGAGTGATAATCCTTTAGAAACAGGGAGTACACTGGCATCAGGAGGTCTTGGGTCTAGCGGCGTGAAGCCAACCTATTTAATAACGAAACAAATTTTACAACAGATATTAATTAATACATTATGAGCACAAACCCGAATAAACCCAACAACTCAGAGGAAGTCGATTTAGGACAGCTTTTTAAGCTTATCGGAAACGCATTTGATCGGTTCTTTAATTTTGTTAAAAGTATTTTTATGGGGCTTTTTTCAGCATTTGTATGGTTTGTTTTTTTTACCAAGAAACACATTATTATTCTTGTATTAGCAGGAATTACAGGAGTTGTAATTGGATATTTAAGCACTTCAACGTCTGAAGCTAAATACCAGTCTTCTGTAACTCTTGTACAAAATTATCCGATCGGAGAAAATTTGTACAGCTCGGTAGGGTACTACAATGATTTATTGAAGCAAAGCGACTATAAAATATTAGCAGAAGCGTTAAACTTAGATGAGGAAAAAGCAAATTCTATTTTATCATTTAATGTAAAACCTGTTGTCAGTGAGAACCAAAAACTTCTGGCGTTCAACAACTACATGAAAGGGCTAGATTCATTAGCGGCAACAAAGATCGAATATGAAGATTTTTTAAAAAACAATGAAGACTACACGCATACCTATCAACAAATAAGCATTGAATCTACGCAGAGGAGTAATTTCAAGTCTGTTTTTGAGAACATTGTAAAGACCATCAACTCTAACCCGTTTTTTGTTAACGAACAGCGAAAAGATATAGCAGAACTTAATCGAAGAAAAGACGCTTTGGAACTCGCCTTAGTGAAGTCGGATTCTCTTCAAAACACATATAAGCGCGTATTGGAAATGAACTCAAAGTCTGATAAATCTTCAGAAATAGGCATTACTTTTGAAGGGTCTACCGCTATTGAAAAAACCAAAGAATATGACTTATACCAAAGCGACTTAGAATTAAGAGCAGAATTAGTGGAGATCGAAAGAACTCTTCAAGACAAGGCATATATTGTCGAAATGATATCTAATAAACAGGATTCAGGGTTTGCAAATACTGACAAAGTACTCTTTGGAAAGGAACTTAATGTTAAGTTATATTATGCGGTTTTATCCTTTTTAGGTGCGTTTATAATTTTGTTAGGATTAGAGTTTTTAAAATTTTTAGAATCCTATAAGAATAGTATATGAAAATATTGATAACAGGAGGCGCTGGCTTTATAGGGTCACATGTCATTAATTTATTCGTAGAAAGACATCCGCAATATCATATTTTCAATTTAGACGCCCTAACCTATGCCGGCAATTTAGAGAACCTAAAAGCCATTGAAGCTAAGCCGAACTATACCTTTATAAAAGGCGATATAACAGACGAGTACTTTATAAACGAATTGTTTAAAGCCCACAAGTTTGATAGCGTTATTCATTTAGCTGCGGAGTCTCATGTGGACAGATCTATAAAAGACCCCCTAGCGTTCATTAAAACCAATGTTATAGGCACGACAATCCTGTTAAATGCTTTTAAAAATACTTGGAAAGACAATTTTGACAACAAATTATTTTATCACATCAGCACTGATGAGGTTTACGGAACATTAGGTCAAACAGGACTGTTTACAGAGACAACTCCCTACGATCCAAATTCGCCCTATTCGGCTTCTAAGGCAAGTTCAGACCATATTGTAAGATCCTATGGAGAAACCTTTGACATGCCCTATGTAATCACAAATTGTTCAAATAACTACGGACAGAATCAATTTCCAGAAAAACTTATTCCGTTATTTATTAATAATATTATAAATAGAGAACCTCTTCCAGTTTATGGAGATGGAGAATACACAAGAGATTGGTTGTATGTAAAAGATCATGCAGAAGCGATTGATTTGGTATTTCACAAAGGAAAAAACAAAGAGACTTATAACATTGGTGGCTTTAATGAGTGGAAAAACATCGACTTGGTAAAAGAGTTATGCCATCAAATGGACGTGAAACTTGGTCGTCCAGAAGGCGAATCAGCGCAGCTCATAACGTTTGTTAAAGACCGCCCTGGTCATGATTTACGTTACGCTATTGACGCTTCAAAAATTAATACGGAGTTAGGGTGGAAGCCTTCAGTAACTTTTGAAGAAGGCTTGGCGATTTCTATTGACTGGTACCTTAAGAACGATGCTTGGCTAAAGAACGTAACTTCAGGGGCTTATCAGTCCTATTATAACAAACAATATAACTAACAACAGATGAAAGGAATTATTCTCGCTGGAGGCTCTGGAACACGACTACACCCCTTAACGCTTTCTGTAAGTAAGCAATTGATGCCTATCTATGACAAGCCGATGATTTATTATCCGTTGTCGACATTGATGTATGCCGGAATTAATGAAGTTTTAATCATCTCAACGCCAAAAGATTTACCGCTGTTTAAAGATTTATTAGGAGATGGTAAAAAGTACGGTTGCACATTTGAATATGCAGAACAAGAACATCCGAATGGGTTAGCAGAAGCGTTTTTAATTGGTGAAGATTTTATAGGCGATGATAAAGTGGCTCTTATTTTAGGGGATAATATTTTTTATGGCACAGGTTTAGAGAAACTTTTACAAGCTAATAATAACCCCGATGGCGGTATTATTTATGCGTATCGAGTTAATGATCCAGAACGTTATGGTGTTGTTGAATTTGATCAGGATAGCAAAGCGATTTCTATTGAAGAGAAACCAGAACATCCTAAATCTAACTACGCCGTTCCCGGGATTTATTTTTATGATAATACGGTTGTTGATATTGCGAAAAACATTAAACCCAGTCACCGAGGCGAATTAGAAATAACGGATGTTAATAAGGAATATCTTAAGCAAGGTAAGCTCAGTGTCAGTATTTTAGATCGTGGAACCGCTTGGTTAGATACCGGAACGTTTCAGTCGTTAATGCAAGCCTCTCAATTTGTGGAGGTCATTGAGCAGCGCCAAGGCCTAAAAGTAGGCGCTATTGAAGGTGTCGCATACGAGATGGGATATATAGACGAGGCACAATTCAAAAGATTGGTAGAGCCCTTATTAAAAAGCGGTTACAGTAAAAATTTGATGCAATTTTTGAATAAAAAGTAATGATAACCACAGAAACGAAACTTAAAGGGTGCTTTGTTATTGAGCCGATGCTGTTTAATGACTCTAGAGGCTATTTTTTTGAAAGTTTCAATCAAAATAAGTTCAACGCATTAATAGGTCAGGAGATTAACTTTGTTCAAGACAACGAATCGTTTTCTTCCAAAGGCGTCTTAAGAGGCTTACATTTTCAGACTGGAGATTATGCACAAGCCAAACTTGTCAGGGTGATTCAAGGAAGAGTTTTAGATATAGTTGTAGATATTCGAAAAGACTCTGTCACTTATGCTGAGCATTCTTCTATTGAGTTATCTGAAGACAATAAAACTCAGCTTTTTATCCCGCGAGGCTTTGCACATGGGTTTATAGTACTAAGTGATACGGCAATTTTTTCTTACAAATGTGATAATTATTATCACCAGGCATCTGAACGAGGTATTCGACATGACGATCCCTTTTTAGGCATCGACTGGAAATTACCTAAAGAGAGTCGTATTATCTCAGAAAAAGATTTAGTATTGCCAACACTTTCAAACATAGAGCTATGATCAACGTATTGGTGACAGGAGCAGGCGGTCAGTTAGGAAAGACAATTAAAGCGTTATTTTCTAAAAACAACTACAATCTAAACGTTGTTTTTGTAACGAAAGAAGAATTAGACATAACTAATAGCGAAAGTACACACGCTTTTTTCTTAAACAATAAATTTGATTATTGTATTAATTGTGCCGCTTATACTAATGTTGAACAAGCTGAAAAAACTCCCGAAATAGCATTCAAGGTTAATGCTGAAGGAGTAAAGTATCTAGCAAAATCTTGTAAAACATCGGACACTATTTTGATTCACATTTCAACAGATTATGTTTTCGATGGAGAAAAATCGGAGCCTTATACGGTTGATGACATACCTAATCCTATAAATGAATATGGGAAATCAAAACTCAAAGGAGAGCAGTATATTCAGGAATTACTAAAAAGCTATTTTATTGTAAGAACATCTTGGCTATACAGCAAGAAGCACGGCCATAATTTTTATAAAACCATATTGGAAAAAACAAAAATGAAAGCAGAACTCTCTGTTGCTACCGACCAAATAGGTTGTCCTACAAAAGCCAATGATTTAGCAAAATTTTTAATAAAAATAATAACTGTTAGCTCCGCTAGTTATGGAATCTATCATTACTGTAATAAAGGAATGACAAGCTGGTATGGATTTGCAAATGAAATATGCAAACTTACTAAGACTAACACTATTATTATCCCTATTTTGTCAAGAAACTTAAAAACGATAGCTGTAAGGCCAAAATACAGTGCTTTATGCCATAAAAAAGCTATAAAACAGTTTTATTTAGAAATTCCTGAGTGGAAGGAAAGTTTAAAACATTAAGAACCACAGCTTTTATAAAGATCAAACATAATATATAAGATGAAGTATATTGAAATTAAAGGAATTGGATTTCCAAACAAAGGCGCTGAACTTTTACTTTGTGCTGTTTTGGAGCAAATTAAAAAGAGGCAATTTATAGCGTGTATGGAACCCTATAGCCCTTATAAGTTTAAAATCCATTATCCAGTTACTACAAAAACAAGAATCTACAAGTGGAGAATAAATCTATTATTTCCTTTAAATTTTTTGCCAGTTTACGTAACAGAAAGATTAGGTTTCGTAAAACCAAGTCAAATTAGCTTAATTTTGGATGCATCTGGGTTTGCATATGGAGACGATTGGGAAGCATCATTAGCAGAATCTAGAATATTAAACGAAAGAAAAACAGCCCAAATAGTTCTTTTACCACAATCTTTAGGACCTTTCACAAAAAAGGATTCTATCAAAGTTGCTAAAAAATTGGTTAAAAAAGCAAAGCTAATATATTCTAGAGAACAAACAGGTCAAGACCAGTTTGAACACGTTACAGGTAGAAGGATAAAATATTGTCCAGATATTACATTTAATCTCCCTGTTTTCAGTGCGGATTCTATAGAAAAAGAAGGGGTCTTAATTATTCCTAATTTCCAAGTTCATAAGCGTGAAGGCGAAACCTACTTAGAGAATTTAGTTTTTATTATACAATATTTACTCAAAGAAAATAAAAAAATAGAGTTACTTAATCACGAAGGCCTTAAAGACCAAGAAATTTGTGAAGAAATAAGGACGAGAATTGCCAAGGAAACAAAAACTCAAATAGAGATATTAAACCCTAGTAATGGGATTGCAGCAAAGACGAAAATTTTATCTTCGGAACTGGTAATAACCTCTAGATATCATGGACTTATAAGTGCTTTAAGCCAACAAATTCCAGTCGTCTGCTATGGTTGGTCCTTTAAATATAATGATGCTTTATCAAGATTTAACCTTCCGCTATTTAACCTTTCTAATCCAACTGAAAAAATTTTAAAAGAAATTTGCAGTAAAGAGTATGCAGATCTATTTGTATCAGAAGAATATAGAACAGAACTGGATTTAATAAAATCAGAAATTAATAAAATGTGGAGCGATGTTTTTAGTTAAGAGATTCACTCTTATATTTTTTAATGCAACAGCCCTGTCTAGGCTAATTTACAGTTTGACGATTGTTGTGTTCGTACTTTTTGTTGGACTTTTATTAGAAGATCAACAGGCGAGTGATCTATTTAAAACAATATCAATAGTTCAAGTTGCTTCATCTCTAATGTCTTTAGGCTTTGGCGCAAATATAATAATACCATTATTTAAGCTTTCTGAACTTAAGCTAAGTTCTGTTATGTTACATATTATCATTGTGAAAATAGGTTTTGTAGTTTTCCTTTCATTGATTATAGGAAGCCTATCTTTACTACCCTTCATGAGCTATTTTCTAATATTTCTGGCATTACTAGGTTCGGTTTGGTCTTTTGTAGACCTATATGTAGAGCTTTTGCCAAAAAGCTATTACAAAAGGTATTTTATTTTAAAGGCGGTTGTAGCAGTTTTGATTTTAGGGATTAAAATAGCTATGTTAAAAATTAACATAAACGATATATATTACGTATTAACCTTGGAAGGGGTATTTCCCCTTCTGTTTATTCTATTTATTCATTTAAACAAAGCCTCTGTTAAAATAGGTATAAAAAAGAGTTATTTTATTCAGGTATATAATTTAGTTCTTCATGGAATTTTTATCTGGTTTTCTTCATTTCTACAGATAGGAGGCTCAAGAATTATTTATTTATTAATTAACGCTATAGTCCCCAGTAAATTTTCTACATTATATTATTTATTTCTAAGACTAGTTGAGGGGCTCGCTTTTATTCCAAATAATATATGTGCTAATTTTTACAAAAGAATAATTGACCAAGAAGACGAAACCACGTCACAGTTAAAACTTAGGTTACAAATGCTAAAAACATGTCTTTTAGCTTCCCTTCCTAGTTTTATACTTCTTTATATTACTTTATTTTTGTACATAAACTTCAAAGACATCAATATTTCAAATTATTTTCTTTTATTTCCTATTATATCTGTGGTTACTATTTTGAGTTTTTTTAGAATCTGGATTAGTAGGGAGATTGTTTTGTCTGAAAACTTAATTGCTTCACCTGTAAGTTACACACTAAGCTTTATTTTAACTGCAGTTAGTATATACATTTTCTCTGATCGCGGGATGTGGATCCTTATTAGTCTTATGGTGTATTATTTGTGTTCATGTACAGCTCCATTTTTGATAAACAAAATAAGGATGAAACCCACTCGTTTAATATTAAAAAACCTTTACAATGCTTAAATTAAAATTTATAAACTTCTTAAGATTCGTTAGAAACTTTTTAGTGTTAGTTTGTAGCAAAAATCGCTTATTTGCAAGATTGTTTTTTTTTATTTCGGGAGACTTTGACAGAGAATTTGAATCTACACTTAAAGGACGACATGATGCCTTGACTCACAAGTATACCTTTAGTAACTCTAACGCCAATATCCGCAGGGCGATACACCGTTTGGAAAAAGGATTATTTCATGCCAACCCTCGAAATAAATTTGGAAAAGATGTTTTTGAAGAACTCTCAAAAGAACTCGTAAAATATGACCTTTCAAACATAGAACTAAACGAACTACATTGGCTTAAAGAAACTTTGATCTCATACGAAAGGTTTAGTTACAATCCTGAAAGAGTTCGAAAGACCTTACATTTAGTTGACGCTGAGTTACGCCTAACCTCCCCCCCTAAAATATTAGATAAAACGGTATCGCCAGATTTTGAAAGTTATAAATCTTTTTTAAACCGGAGAAAAAGTGTTCGATTTTTTAAACAAGAACCTCCAAGTTTAGAAAAAATAACACAATGTGTTGAAGTAGCCAAAAGCGCACCAACAGCTTGCAATAGACAACCCTATCACGTAGAGTTGTTAACAAATAAACAAGACATAAAAAAAATAGGTGAAATGGCACCAGGAACTGCTGGCTGGTTAGACAACATACCAACTTTAGGAGTTGTGGTAGGGCACTCGAACAGCTTCAGGTTTACCAGAGATCGTCATTTAATTTATTTTGATTCAGGCCTTTTTGTTTCTAATTTTGTAAATGCTCTTGCGGTCTCAGGCTTAGCATCCTGTATTTGTAACTGGGTCCCAAACTGGAAAGAAGACAGAAAAGCAATTAAATATTTAGGCTACGACCTCTCGAAAACAGTAGTTTGTTTAATTGCCATTGGAGTTCCATTAGGGATTAAGTCACCTGTTTCAGTAAAAAAAACTACAAGTAATATATTAAGAGTCCGAGATGAAGATTAGTGTTGTAATACCATATTATAATAATCTAACAACGATTTGTAAGACCTTAGATTCGTTGGTTATGCAAACAACAAATCTTTATGAGGTTATTATAGTGGACGACTGCTCCCCCAATAAAAATGAAGCACGTATTGCGATTGCTCCTTTTGAAAAAAAACTCCCAATTATTTTATTAAGAAATGATCAGAACAAAAACGGTGCTTTTTCAAGAAATAGAGGTATTAATTACTCAAGTGGAGATATTGTGGCTTTTTTAGACGCTGATGACTCATGGCTTCCCATTAAAGCTCAAAGAATACTAGACTCTGTTGCAGAGTTTGGAGTTAACAATATTTTTTTTTCTAAAGTAAAAGTAGAAATAAATGGAATTGTATCTTGTTCGCGCCCAACACATTTCAATTCGAACGTACACATGTCAGAGTATCTTTTCATAGAAGATGGATTTATCCAAACAAGTTCAATTTTCTGCGGGTCTGATATAGCTAAACACTTACTGTTTCAAGAGCAATTCAAAAGACATCAAGATTATGATTTTGTGTTAAGGGCATCTCACTTAAAGATTATGTTTAGGTTTATTAGTGAAGAATTGATTATATATAGGAGCGATGCAAAAGTCAACCTTTCTAAAGGAGAAGCATATGCCTACTCTAAAACCTGGTCTGAAAAAATGCATAAATATTTTAGCAAAAATGGCTTTTTAGGGTTTAAAATATTCAATTTAACATCTAGATTGTTAGCTGAAAAAAGATATTTCAAAGCAATTTTTAATCTTTTTCAAGGACTTATTTCTTTAAATCTTACAGCTTACCCAAGACTATATGTTAAGTTTAAAAGGGTAGTGACTCAAAAATTAAAACCACAAAGAGATGATTAGTCGAAAGCTTTTTTTTGTACTTTATATAATTTCTGTTTGGGCTTTTTTAAAATACGTACCTGCCAGCAATACAACCTTCAATAATATTTTTGAGGTATTTTTAATTTTGATTGTGTTTTTGAATGTTAATAAAATTCACAGCAAAGTACTGCCCCTTTTTCTGATATCGACCTCATATTTTTCTCTTAGTCTCATATATGTTCTGATATTTAAAGACGCCCATATTTTAGATTTTTTATTGATATATAAGTTTTTTATTTATGCCATGTTTTTATCTATTGTTTTTGGAAAAAAGATTCTCCCCAAAGACATGTTTTATAATTTCTACAGGTTTTTATTTATACTATTTATTATAAAGTATATTATAGGGTTCGCACAAGGGAGGCATAGACCAGTCTTGTTTTTTGAAAACAATTTCGAGTTAATGTTGGTTTCATTACTGTTTTATCTATATAATGATTTAAAAGGTAAAGTCTCCGCATTACACCAAGGGTTTTTAATTTTAATTTTTATTCTTTCAAAATCAATCTCTGGACTTTTAATTTTATCATTTGTATTAATAATGGTAAATAAAAAATATATTGTGAGAAAGTTTTATATAATCTTGCCTAGTGCCATAATGGTTTTTATGGCCGGACTTTATGTAATCAAAGACCGATTAAATGGTCAATTAGACTTCACTCAAAACTCTAGATTTAAATTTTTAAACGCATTTCTTAATGAAATCCAAGATTGGAACTTTTTTAATTATTTATTTGGAGCCCCTCGAATTTCACAACTTTCCAACGAGGTGTGTTCAAAACTCGGCTATTGGCAATCTTTATTTAGTTACTCAGGTGATGGAAGTTGTTACTCTGTTATCTTTCATTCTTATATTCTAAGAGCTGTTTTTGATCATGGCTTTTTAGGAGTTATTTTTATTTTTTATTTTGTGTATTCTATTCTTAAAAGAGCTGGATATTCACATAACACTGGCTTAACAGTGTTAGGGATTATAGTTATTAATGGACTATCTGTATCGTCTTTTAATAGCGTCTATTTTGCAATTGGGATTCTTTTTTATTTAGTTATCGATAAAGAGCATAATGTGTATTCCGATAACAGACTGTAAACGGTTAAATATTTAGAAAAATAGTACTCATCCAATAAAATATCATTTAAACAACAGTACATAACTAAAGAGATAATAGTTAAATAATATTGTTCGCCATTTTTTTATCTTTAATAAGTGAATTAATAAAATTAAATCTAACTTAGCCTAAAAGCACAACGGGCACATTAATATGAGAAACCTCTTTAGAATTATAAACGACAAGAGAGCTTTAATTTCTTTAGCAGTTTTTTCGTTTTTGATAAGCTTCGACCCAGATTGGAGCAGCAAAGGACTTATTTTACTTACTATTGTTTCAACAACACGTATTGACCTTCAGAAGAAATATCTTCAAAATAGATATGTATTTGTATTACTGGTTACACTAATATATATTGCTATAAATACTACTTTATATAAAAATTATTCTGCCCTCTCTAGTTATACAGTTCCTGCATTGTGTATTTTGTTTTTTCTGATATTTTCACAAACAAAAACTTCTATTAATCTTAAAAGGATCACTTTCTTTTTTACTTTTGGAATTTTTGTAGTTGGAGGATTAAATCTCATAGTGTTTTTTACAGATCCAACAATTAACATCAATTTTATTAACGCTTGGAATGCAACAACGATTTTTGATATTCACAAAACATATTATGCTAGCCTGTTAAATATTTCATTTTTATTGCTTCTGTATTTTTATGTTGAAAATAGAATCACATCTAAAATAGTTTTAATTTTAAGTCCGTTTTTTTTAGTATTACTGGTTTTCACAGGCTCGGTTGTGAATGCTTGTATTTTGATCTTGTTAATCCTTCTTTTCCTTTCATACAAATACCTTCCTACTTTATATGGTTACATTTTCTTCTTTTTTCTAGGCGCACAACTCTTAGTTTTACTGGCCTTATCTAACCCCCTTGGAAATCAGTTTTTAGATATTTTAGATGGTGATTTGTCTAGGGTGAGAAATTTTCAAGTTAACTCTTTAGTAGTCAACCAGGCGCCTTTTTTTGGACATGGTATTGGGAATGAACTCGAAATTGTTCAGAGTTACAGAAATAATAATTCGTGGGAGTATATTAACAAATACAATGCGCACAATCAATTTTTCCAATACGTTTTAGGAGGTGGATTTATTTACTTATTACTTTGCATATTTCCATTTATATACATCAACATTAAGAATAGAGTATTTAATAGAAATTTATTTGCAAATGGGCTTACTCTAATTTTTTGTTATATTTTCATGATAGAATCCTTTCAAGAAAGACACCATGGCCAAATAATATTCTCTTTTTTTATTACTCTGATTGCGTATAAAATTAACCTAGAAAAACACAAATGAACGCATTTACATTATTAAAAAACAAACAAAAAACAAACTCAAAAGGAAAGTTAACCACATTTATCAATCCGTATAGTTATTTGTATTTTAGAAAAAATTTACAATTATTTAAAGAGTTTGATCATATTTTTTTAGATGGAATTTTATTAGTTGCTTTGTTTAGACTATTTGGAGTAAAAACTTCAAGATACAGCTTTGATTCTACTTCTCTTGCTCCAAAAGTATTTAGCAATGCTGTTAGACAAAACCAAACCATCTACTTCGTTGGCTCGAATCAAGATTCTATACAAGACTTTGTGAAGGTTATTAAATCCAATTACAAGGGATTATTACTCCATGGATATAACAAAGGTTTTTTTGATACTACCGAAGAAAGAGAACAACTTTTGACAAATATCGTAGAACTTAACCCTGACATTGTGATTGCCGGGATGGGAACCCCTTTACAGGATTATTTTTTAATTGATTTAAAAAATAAAGGTTGGAGAGGCAATGGTTACACTTGCGGAGGATTCATTCATCAAACTATAAAAACACATAACTATTATCCGGCATTTTTCAACAAACTTAATATTAGAGCCGTTTACAGAATGATTGATGAACCAAAGCTCATTTCAAGATATTTTTTATTGTACCCAAAATCTATCTGTTTATTTTTCATAGACTTTATAAAGTCAAAAACAATAAATTAAATATTAATTGATTAATAAAGAGGTCTTCACAAAATTAAGTTTTATATTTTCTTACCTTTGTACATTATCTAACGAATTTTATGCCCAAAACCATACTAATCACAGGAGCCGCAGGATTTTTAGGATCTCATCTTTGTGATCGTTTTATCGATGAAGGATTTAGAGTTATCGGTATGGATAATTTTATCACAGGAGATAAGGACAATATTCAGCATTTATTTAACCATCCCAATTTTCAGTTTATAGAGCACGATGTTACCAATCACATTGATATTGAAGAGTCGATAGATTATATATTGCATTTTGCGTCTCCAGCAAGCCCCATTGATTACCTTAAAATTCCTATTCAAACCCTTAAAGTAGGTTCTTTGGGAACCCATAATTTATTGGGACTAGCCAAGGTAAAATCCGCGCGGATTCTTATTGCCTCGACTTCTGAGGTCTATGGCGACCCATTAGTCCACCCACAGTCAGAAGATTATTTTGGGAATGTAAACAGTATTGGCCCGAGAGGCGTTTATGATGAGGCCAAACGCTTTCAAGAAGCCATTACTATGGCTTATCACCGCTTTCACGGGCTAGAGACGCGAATTGCGCGTATATTTAATACGTACGGCCCTCGAATGCGTCTGAATGATGGGCGTGTCATACCAGCGTTTATGGGACAAGCATTGAGAGGCGAAGACCTGTCTGTATTTGGCGAAGGCACTCAAACGCGTTCTTTTTGTTATGTCGATGATTTAGTCGAAGGAATTTATAGGCTGCTGTTCAGTGACTACTCATTTCCAGTAAACTTAGGAAACCCTGGCGAAATTACAATTATTGAATTTGCAGATGAAATTTTAAAGCTAACCAACTCAGATCAGCAAATTTGTTTTAAGCCTTTTCCAGAAGGCGACCCTTTAAAGCGGCAACCTGATATTACATTAGCTAAAAAAGTGTTAAATTGGGCTCCTAAAATAACTCGTAAAGAAGGCATGAAAAAGACCTTCAGTTATTTTCAAAATTTGTCAAAAGAAAAGTTAACTAAGATTGATCACAAAGATTTTTCGAAACATATAAAAAATTAAGTGAGTTTATTCAAACAAGGCCGGTATTCAGGGTTTATAAAACCGATCTCATACACTATCGATTTGACGCTTATAAATGGTCTTGGACTTCTTTATTTGTTTAAAGAAATTCCACCTCTAAGCTTTGTGTTAAGTATTTCTATTGGTTGGGTGGCTGCTGCTTTAGTCTCTAGGTTTTATGAGGTTCATAGGTTTTCTAGTGTTATAAGAATCTCCAAATTACTGTTTAGGCAAGTTCTACTTTTTAGCCTATTGGTGTTAGCGTATTCAGGGATTAATCTTACACTCAACATTTCTCCAGTACTCATTCTTAAATACGTTCTAATTACTTTTTTTGGCATCACATTTTTCAAATATATGATGTATTTTTTACTAAAAAGATACCGCTCAATTTTTAAAGGAAACATTCGAAAAACAATTATTTTAGGTCAAACAGATCAGGCGAAATCACTAGAAAAATTTCTTTTGGAAACCCCTGCGCATGGTTTTGAAAACAAAAAAACAGTGTGTTTTAAAGACCGTTCTAAGGTGGACTTAAAAGCCATATTTAATTACATCTCTAAAGAAGGAATAGATGAAATTTTTTGTTCTATTTCAGAGTTAACTAATGAAGATGTCTTGGCCGTTGTAAACTATGCGGACAATAACTTAAAAGTGGTTAAATTCATTCCAGACCGTTCAAAAGTACTTTCTAAAAAATTACAACACGATTACTACGGTATTATCCCAATATTAACCTTTAGAACGATTCCACTTAATGACCCTTTTAGCCTTATTCTAAAGCGAGCTTTTGATATTGTATTCTCTTTAACCATAATCATTTTGGTTCTCTCTTGGCTAACTCCAATTATAGCTCTCATCATTAAACTAGAATCAAAAGGCCCTGTGTTTTTTACGCAATTAAGAAACGGCTACAATTATAAATCGTTCAACTGTTTTAAGTTTAGATCTATGCACTTGAACGAAAAGGCAGACTTAATCCAAGTGACGCGAGACGATGTCCGTATTACCAAATTAGGCAAATTCCTTAGAAAAACGAGTATAGATGAGATGCCCCAATTTTTTAATGTTCTTTTAGGAGACATGTCCGTTGTAGGGCCACGACCACACATGTTGAGTCATACAGAAATGTATGCCAAGAAAATCGATAAATTTATGGTGCGTCACTTTGTAAAACCAGGGATTACGGGTCTAGCACAAGTTAGCGGGTTTAGAGGCGAAGTAGAATCCGACAAAGACATTATAGGTCGTGTAAAACACGATATTTTTTATATTGAAAACTGGTCATTTTTTTTAGATTTAAAAATCATCTTTCAAACGTTTTTTAACACCATGAATGGCGAAGAAAAAGCGTATTAACTCAAATTCAATTATGAATATTTTAATATTAGGTTCAGGCGGAAGAGAACATACTTTTGCATGGAAAGTGTCGCAAAGCCCACGATGTAAACACCTTTTTGTTGCTCCCGGTAACTCAGGCACAGCTACACTAGCCACCAATCTAGATGTTTCTGTTACAGACTTTGAAGGGATCAAAACCCAAGTGCTTAAGCACGAAATTTCTATGGTTGTTGTAGGGCCCGAAGACCCTTTAGTCAAAGGAATTTATGATTTCTTTTTAGCGGATCCGCAACTACAACACATTGCTGTAATTGGTCCACAAAAAGCCGCGGCACAACTCGAAGGAAGCAAAGAGTTTGCGAAAGAATTTTTGTACCGTCACAACATTCCAACAGCAGCTTACCAAAGTTTTACGAAAGACAATTTAGAGGCGGGATACACATTTCTCGAAACTTTAAAACCACCCTATGTATTGAAGGCCGATGGCTTAGCAGCAGGGAAAGGAGTTCTTATATTATCTGAAATCGATGAAGCCAAAAAGGAGTTGAAAAACATGCTGGTCGACTCAAAGTTTGGAGCAGCAAGCACGAAGGTTGTTATTGAGGAATTTTTAGACGGGATCGAACTAAGTTGTTTTGTACTTACAGACGGCAAACACTATAAACTATTACCCACAGCCAAAGATTATAAACGAATTGGAGAAGGAGATACAGGGCTAAATACAGGCGGAATGGGTGCCATTTCACCTGTCCCTTTTGCTGATGAGGTGTTGTTAAAGAAGATAGAAGACCGGATCGTAAAACCCACTGTTGATGGCCTGGCTAAGGACCAACTTCTTTATAAAGGATTTATTTTTATAGGCCTTATAGTTGTAGATAACGAACCTATTGTAATAGAGTATAATGTTCGAATGGGCGATCCAGAAACCGAAGCAGTTTTACCAAGATTAAAAACAGACTTAGTTGAAATCTTTCAAGCGATTGACAGCCAATCTTTAAATGAAGTTGATGTTGAAATAGATTCACAAACCGCAGTAACAGTTATGCTCGTCTCAGGAGGATATCCAGAAGCTTATGAAAAAGGGAAAGAAATTACAGGTTTAGACACAATTCAAAATTCGATCGTGTTCCATGCAGGAGCAAATGAAAAAGACGGAAAGATTGTAACTTCTGGAGGTCGCGTTATGGCAATAACGTCCTTTGGTAAGGATATTAAATCTGCCCTAAACACTTCTTATAAATCAATAGAGCAGCTCAAATTCGAAGGCATGAACTACCGAAAAGATATTGGATTCGATCTATAGATAAGAATGAGAAGATATACTTTTGTCTTCTTCATTATTGTCATTGAAAGACTTTAATTGTAACATCCAATATACAAAAGCAACGATTCCAATAGCCATAAAAATCCACGTTACAATGTTGGCGCCAAACCAGTTTTCCAACTCAAGTGCTCTCAAAGCATCATAGGGCGCTAACAATACAGTTTCAAAAAGCTCTTGAATAGCATTAAAAATATCTTTCATTATAATGTGGTTTAAAGTTTACAGTTAATAAAGTGTCTATTTTTACTCTTGATGAATAAAACCTACAAGACATTTTTATAATAACCTTATATTTACGTGGCAAATATAGTCAACACTTTATATGATTACAAGCTTTTTTAAAACATCTAAACCAATTCATTATATAATTTTCATAATTATATTAACCGCTGTGTTTGCTTTTCAACGAATTATTTGGAGTAACGCCGCCATAAACGTCACTAATATTCTAATAGAAACGGCCTACTTATTGGTTGTTTTAGTGTCTTTTGTCATATTAATTTTTATCGTTACCAAAAATAAATTAACCCATAATAATAGTTACGCTGCGCTGTATTTTTGTTTATTTGTAAGCCTTATGCCCATTAGTCTGGAGGTAAATTCAATACTAGTTTCCAATCTTTTTATTTTACTATCCCTAAGACGAATTATAAGTCTAAAAACCAAAACAAACATTAAAAAAAAGCTGTTTGATGCCTCTATGTGGATCTGTTTAGCAACGATTTTTGAGCCTTGGGCTATTTTATTTTTTGGACTCTTATTTATGGGGATACTTTTTTACTCCTTAACTCAAATAAAAAACATCTTGATTCCTTTTTTTGGAGTTTTAACTGTAGGAATACTTATCACATGCTTTCAGTTATTAACGGTTGGTTATTTTCCAAATTATGCCAAATACCTTCCTGTTTTTAGTGTGGACCTCATTACTGAAGAGGCCCTACTTTCTCAAGGTGCATCTCTTTTATTTTTAGCAATCATTTTAGTTGTAATTCTCATATTCGTTGTAAAGGGAGTTCTTAAAAACCGAAAAAACAACCCCAGCTTTTTAGTACTTATTTCAACCGTATTTATAGGAATTGCCGTTTCATTTCTAAGTGCACAAATGCCTACAGGAGGCTATTTATTTGCAGTAGTTCCTTCGGCTGTGTTAGTGGCAAATTTTTCCGAAACAACCAAGCCTCGTTGGTTGTCAGAACTCGTAATAGGAGCACTGTTATTAGCGGGAGTCTTTCAGTTCGGGTGTAATATTTCTTTACTCCTAAACTAAACTAAAGAATTACGCTTATATTTGCCAAATAAATAATAAAACATGTTTTCAGACAAAGCCAATTCCATTTTTCAAGACGTTATCGCAACGTATAAAGTTTTAAACACTGTTGATCAGCCGTTTCAAAACAAATATGACAAAAACGAAGACCTTATTGGGCATTTACTTTACAGAAAATGTTGGATAGACACCGTTCAATGGGCCTATGAAGATATTATTAGAGACCCAAATATCGACCCGGTAGCCGCTTTGAAATTAAAACGAAAAATTGACGCCTCGAATCAAGACCGAACAGATACTGTCGAGTTTGTGGACAGTTATTTTTTAGAGACTTACAAAAACGTTCAGCCAAAACCTACCGCTAAAATTAATTCTGAAAGCCCTGCATGGGTAATCGATCGCTTGTCAATTCTTGCATTGAAAATTTATCACATGGAATTAGAAACAGTCCGAGAAGACGCTTCAGAAACACACAAACAAAATTGCCAAACCAAACTGAATATTCTTTTAGAACAGCGTACAGATTTATCAATTGCTATTGACGACTTACTAGAAGATATTGCAAACGGCGACAAATACATGAAAGTTTACAAGCAAATGAAGATGTATAATGATGACGAATTAAACCCGGTTTTAAGAGGGATAAAATAACACCTTTAAAATTGTGTCAGACATCAAACACATATTAGTCATAAGGCTCTCTTCCATGGGAGATGTTGCCATGACCGTTCCTGTGTTAGCCGCCTTTTCGAAAGCACACCCTACAATTAGAATTACGGTTCTGACCAAAAAACAGTTTGCACCACTGTTTAGAGACCTTCAAACGGTAACGGTTCTTTTAGTAGATTTTACCACAACCTACAAAGGGGTTTATGGGCTATATAAGCTTTCAAAACAAATCCGAAACACTTCTGTTGATGCTGTTGCAGATCTTCACAATGTATTACGAACGAAAATTTTAAGCGTCTTTTTACTAGGACTTAATTTTGTCCAAATTGATAAAGGACGATCCGAAAAAAAGGCATTAATTTCAGGGAATTTACGCGTACCATTGCGTACAACGCCCCAACGCTATGCAGATGTTTTTAGACGCTTAGGGTTTGATTTCGATCTTGATAACCCTTCGTTTCCTGAGGCGAAAAAATTAGACGCTACTGTACTAAGAGAGCTTGGTCAGTTTTCGAAACCGGTTATTGGAATTGCTCCTTTTGCCGCTTATGCTTCAAAAACATACCCACTCTCTAAAATGGAAAAAGTAATTTTTGAACTTCAAAAAGAATATAAGGTTTTATTGTTTGGGGGAGGGCTAAACGAAACCAATCTATTAAAAAAAATCGCCTCGAAACTCCCTAATGTGTATTGTGTTGCAGGAACATTTGATTTAGATCAAGAATTAGATATTATTTCCAATTTGAAAGTGATGCTGTCAATGGATTCAAGCAATGGCCATATGGCAGCAATGCTTGGTGTAAGTGTGGTGACACTCTGGGGAGTTACACATCCGTTTGCGGGGTTCGCACCTTTTGGTCAATTGGACAGAAATAATCTTTTGTCAGATTTAAATAAGTATCCCCAAATCCCAACCTCAATTTATGGGAATAAATATCCAGAAGGATATGCGTTAGCAATCGAAACGATTCCTGTGAAAACGATTGTCAAAACGGTTAAAGCTAACCTTTAAATATCATCAAAATCAACTTTTAGCGTTGCTGAAGTTGGTTCCGCCTGACAACTTAACACGAGCCCTTCGGCAACTTCATTGTCGGTTAGTACATTGTTTTGTCGCATGCTGGCCGAGCCCTCGGTAACACGACATATACAGCTACTACAAACTCCACCTTGGCACGAATAGGGCACATCAACGTCGTTTGCTAATGCTACTTCTAGAATGGTGTGTTTTTGGAGCATTGATAAAGTTGTTTCTTCTTCATCAACCAAAATCGTAATCTTGGATTCTCCTTTTTTGGACGATGGACTTAAAGTTGGTTCAGCTGTAGTCGATGCCGTAAATAACTCAAACGAAATCTGAGAAGCTTCAACCCCTTTGTCTATTAAAATCCCATTTACGGTATTGATCATTCCCTCCGGTCCACATAAATAAAACTTGTGGGCGTCTTGAACAGCAATTGTGTTTTTAAGGACATAGTTAATTATTCCACTGTCAATACGCCCAAATAAGGCACCATCCTCATCGACTTCACTGTAGACAAATTGCACCTTAAAACGCTCTGCATATAACGTTTTAAGCGTTAAAATCTCTTCATGAAAAATAGTCTCCTTTGGACTTTTGTTGCCGTAAATTAATATAAACTGGCTCTGTGCTTCGGTTTCCAGTAAGGTTCGAGCAATACTCATTATCGGCGTAATACCACTGCCTGCAGCAAAGGCTGCGACAGTCGTTGTTGACTCTGGGTGTGCGTCATAAAAAAAACGCCCATTCGGAGCAGCTACATCAAGAACATCACCCGCTTTTAAATGTTTATTGGCATAGGAAGAAAAGACGCCGTCTTCAATTTCCTTGACCGTTATTGTTAAGTCTCCACTTGCAGGACTTGAACTTAAGGAGTAGTCTCTTCGAATTTCCTGAGCATCAATAAGTGTCTTTAAGCTAATGTATTGGCCAGCCTTAAAGTCGAAAGCTGTTTTCAGTAGCTCTGGAACCTCAAAAGTGATACTAACCGCTTTTTCGGTTTGCCTTGTAATGGATTGGATTTTTAAAGAATGAAATTGAGCCATGAAAATAGTTTTTGCAAAAATAAGAAAGATTTAAGTTAATCAGTTGTTAAGACTTCCCCAAAATTAGAGACCTTATCGCTATAATTTTAGGCAAAACAGTATATTTTATTAGTTTTATACAAAAAGATGATTATTTTTACAAAGTTGCATACGAATATGCTGTTTCTGTAGTTATCAATAACAAACATACCCTTGTTGAAAACCATTTTTAATTATATAGTTGTAGGAGCCCTAATTATCTTCTCCGTTTCTAGTTGTTCTCGCAAAAAAGATAAATTCTTGAACCGAACCTGGCATTCATTAAACACAAAATATAATGTGCTTTATAATGGAACAGTGGCTTTAGAGTCAGGAAAAACTGCGGTTAATTCTACTTACAAAGAAAACTATTGGGAAATTTTGCCTGTTGAACGCTTACAAATCCCAGAAGATAGTGATTCAAACACGAACTCCAATGACCCAAGCATTGAGCTCGCTGAGGTAAAAGCAGTGAAAGCGATTCAAAAGCGTGGCATGAACATTAAGGGGAAAGAAAAAAATCCTCAAATTGATGAGGCTTATATTTTACTAGGACAGGCACGCTATTTTGACAACCGCTTTATTCCAGCTTTAGAAGCATTTAATTATATTTTATTCAAGTATCCTGCAAGCAGCAACATTAACCTCGCAAAAATTTGGCGAGCAAAAACTAATCTACGCCTTCAAAATGAAGAAACAGCAATAGAAAACCTGAAGCGTCTGATTGCACAAGAACCTTTGTCTAGAAATGACAGAGTAGAAGCGGCATCAACCTTAGCTCAAGCGTATATTACCACAAAATCTTTGGACAGCGCAATTACGCAATTACAAGTGGCTTCTCAGCTCACAAAAAACAATGAGCAACGTGGACGTTTACACTTTATCGAAGGACAATTGTACTCGGCTCTAGGAATAAAAGACAGTGCTAATCTTGCATTTGATAAAGTAATCAATCTTAATCGAAGAACACCAAGGGACTATATGATTAGTGCTCATCTAGAAAAAATCAAAAATTTTGACATAGAAAATGGCAATAAACTAGCCCTGCATGAGCTGTTAGAAGCGCTAGAAACAGACAGAGAAAACAGGCCTTTTTTAGATAAAATATACCACCGCATAGCGATGTATCGTCTTCAGAACAAATCAGATTCTTTAGCGATTTCATATTTTAATAAATCGTTGCGTACAAATTCCGAAGACGTCTATTTGACAGCTTTGAACTATCAAACCTTGGGCGATTTAAATTATGATTACTCCGAATACACCAAAGCAGGATCGTATTATGACAGTACTTTATTGCACCTAAAAGATAACAGTAAATCGTATCGCACAATAAAGCGCAAACGAGACAACTTAGAGGATGTTATCTATTATGAGTCCGTTTCTAGAGAGAATGACAGTATTCTTAGTGTTGTAGCCCTTTCAGATACAGAAAAAGAAATTTATTTTCAAACCTATATAGAGGCCTTAAAATTAGCTGACGAAGCCTCAGAAAAAGCTTCTGCTTCCGGGAATGGTTTTGAGGGATCTCAAAATTCCTTTGCCCAAAATGGAAAAACATTTTATTTTTATAATCCAACAACAGTTGCATTTGGCAAAAATGAATTCACAAGAATATGGGGCGAACGTGCTTTAGAAGCCAATTGGCGTTTATCGAGTAAAACCACACCATCTAAACCCGAATCCATTGTGGACACAGAAAACAGTGTTGATGCGACGACTCAAGACCGCTTTTCTGTGGAGTATTACTTAGCGCAAATTCCTACAGATCAAACCGTACTCGACAGCATTACTAAAGAACGTAATTTTGCGTATTACCAATTGGGACTTATTTATAAAAATAAGTTTAAAGATTATAAACGCGCACAAAATAAGCTCGAAAAATTATTAACACTAAGTCCTGAAAAACGTCTGGTGTTACCAGCAAAGTATAACCTCTACAAATTATACGCGTTATTAGACTATAAGCGTTTGCAAGCACAAGTCAAAAAGGATATTATTGACAACTACCCAGACTCGCATTATGCTACCATTTTAGTAAACCCAGAATCTGCTTTACAAAATACTGAAAACAGTCCCGAAGCACGATATAATAGTTTATATGCACAGTTTGAGTCAGGACATTACCAAGACGTAATCAACGGTTGTGATCTAGAAATCATACGGCTTGATGGCGATGAAATTGTACCAAAGCTAGAGCTTTTGAAAGTTAGTTCTAAGGCGCGTTTGTTTGGGTTCAAAGCCTATAAAGAAGGCCTTAATTTTGTGGCGTTAAATTATCCAAGCAGTATTGAAGGTAAAAAAGCGGCTCAGATGTATGAAACCGTTATTCCAGCATTAGAAAGTCAAGAATTTGTACAGGATTCCACACAAACTAATTTCAAACTCATTTTTAAATTTAAGGCGGTAGAAACAGAGGAATATATAGCCTTGGAAGAGGCGTTAAAAGCTGCTATTGAAGACGTTGACTATTTTAATTACAACGTTTCTAGAGATCATTACGATACAAACACTATATTTGTAGTTGTGCATGGACTTAAAAGTGTTCAAGGTGGATCGGGTTTTGTAGAGATTTTAGAAAACAAAGGCGCCCTTAAAATTTCAAAATCTTTTTTTGGAATTTCTTCCAAAAACTATCAAACAGTTCAGATACATAAAAATGTAGAAGCTTACTTAGAAACAATTAATTAAAACAGTATTACATATGTTTGCAGATCAAAAAAAATCAAACACGAATTCATTTTCTCAGCAAAACACGATTGCTCAAGGCACAACCTTTAATGGCGATTTGGTTAGCGAAGGAGACTTTAGAGTTGAAGGCCTTATTAATGGGTCATTACACACTTCTGGAAAAGTTGTTATTGGCAAAACTGGATCTGTTGAAGGCGTTTTGAGTTGTAAAAACGCAGATGTTGAAGGAAAATTTAAAGGCAATCTGATCGTTTCGGGAACCCTTAGTTTACGGGCTTCTGCCTATATAGAAGGAGATGTGCAAATTGAGCAACTTTCTGTAGAACCAGGCGCTACCTTTAATGCTAGCTGTGTGATGAAAGGCTCCGTGAAAGAGTTGAAAAACGAAGTTAGTACAGTAGCATCATCTCAAAACAATTCTAGCTCTGAAGAATCCGCTTAAGCAAGCCGCTATTTTGTCTGCTATTGGCATCCAAATGGGAGTCACCATATACCTTTTTGTGAGTTTAGGGAAGTGGCTAGATCAAAACTATAACCCCAATCAAAAAATATTCTTAATCCTTTGCACACTTTTTGGCGTTGCCATTTCACTTTATGCTGTTTTGAAGCAACTCAACAGAATTAAATATTAATTCCCTTTTCGATTCGTTATGTTAAAGCACCCCATGGTTTTATTCTCGACCCGCTTAATTTTTGTGGTTTCTTTGGCGTTTGCATTACACTTAGTTTTGCTGCAAAATGCAAACCTCCCAGTGTTTGAAAACAAAATTATTGCCTCCTATGTTATAAACACACTTTTGACGATTGGAATTGTTTTTTTAATATTTAAATTAAAAAAGAAATACACCAACCAGGTAGGATTTATGTTTCTTGGCAGTAGTTTTGTTAAATTTCTAGTCTTTTTTATGGTCTTTTATGGCGCATACAAGGCAGATGGAAACATTGAAACACTGGAGTTTTTAGCGTTTTTCATCCCCTACAGTCTGTGTTTAATTTTAGAGACCATTCACCTAAGTAAATGGCTAAATGAAATGCAGTTTTAAAGTCCAATTTCTTCCTACATTTTTAAGATTAAAATAAAGACTAAAAATTGTTTTTTGTTTTTGATTTAATACATAACTTTGCATCGATTTTTTAGTGATCATTAAATAGTGTTATGCGAAGTAAATTAACAATCAGATTAATTACATTATTATTTTTTCTAATGCCATTTCTATCTATGGCAGGAGGTGAGAAAGCAGCTGGAACGGATCTCAAGTCCGAAATCAAAGCCTACATTCAACACCACTTAGAAGACACCTATGATTTCAGCTTATATTCATATACAACTGATGAAGGGGTACATAAGTACATTGGATTCCCGCTTCCTGTAATTTTATGGGATAACGGACTACGCGTTTTTTCATCTTCAAAACTTCATCACGGAGAGTCGGTAGCACAAGCAGGCGACGCCTTTTACAAACTAGATCACGGAAAAATATATAAAACAGACGCCGATGGGACCATTACTTATGATGAATCTCACCATGCAACAAACGTAAAACCATTAGATTTTTCGATTACCAAAAACGTTTTTACGATTATGATGGTTGCAGTGTTGTTGTTTGTGGTGTTTTCTAGAATGGCCAAAACCTATAAGTCAAATTCAATTCCCTCTGGAATTGGAAGAATTCTTGAACCCATCGTATTGTATGTTAGAGATGACATTGCCATTCCAAACATTGGAAAAAAACACTACAAGCGTTACATGAGCTATTTGCTTACCGTATTTTTCTTTGTATGGACCATCAACTTATTAGGGTTGACGCCGCTAGGAATCAATGTAACAAACAATACAGCGGTTACCTTTTGTTTAGCAATTTTAACCTATTTGATCACGACCTTTACGGCCAAGAAAGACTACTGGATGCATATTTTTTGGATGCCAGGCGTTCCTAAATTAATGCGTTTAGTGTTGGCACCGATCGAGTTATTAGGAACCTTTATCAAGCCCTTTTCATTAATGATACGTCTCTATGCAAATATTACTGCAGGACATATTGTATTAATGAGTTTAATAGGGTTGATGTTTATTTTCAAAAGCTGGTTAGGGAGCTCGTTATCATTCATGCTTGCATTTGCATTAGGGATATTAGAATTATTAGTAGCGGCCTTACAGGCTTATATATTTACCATGCTATCGGCACTTTATTTTGGGTCGGCAGTAGAAGAGCATGATCACGATCATGCACATTAACAAACTGAATGTTTAATTTTTAATTTATATATTATGGAAATTCCAAGTATTGTTGGAGCAGGTTTAATCGTTATTGGAGCAGGAGTAGGAATTGGTAGAATTGGCGGATCTGCCATGGAAGCAATTGCACGTCAGCCAGAAGCATCTGGTAAAATCCAAACAGCGATGTTAATCGCAGCTGCACTTATTGAAGGTATTGGTTTTGCTGCATTATTTGCAGGATAATAAACACCTAAAAAACAACTACAACGGTTGGTTGTAGTTGTTTTTATTAAAAAAATTAAGCAAAAGTAATTAACACTAAATGTTATTATGGAAAAATTAATTGAACAATTTTCATTTGGCCTATTCTTCTGGCAACTGCTCCTTTTTGTAGGTTTAGTATTACTACTAAAAAAGTTTGCATGGAAACCTATTCTTGATGCTGTTGAAACGCGTGAGTCAGACATTAAGGATGCAATTTCTGCAGCTGAAGACGCCAAAAAAGATATGGAAAATCTGCAAGCAGATAACCAAAAACTTTTAAAAGAAGCGCGTGCAGAACGCGAAGCGATGCTGAAAGAAGCACGTGAATTAAAAAACACAATGATTGAATCTGCAAAAACAGAAGCAAAAGACGAAGCAAATAAGCTCGTTGCAAATGCACAAGCCGCTATTGAATCTGAAAAGAAAGCTGCGATCGCCGATTTAAAATCTGTGGTAGCCGAACTTTCAATTTCTATTGCAGAAATAGTGGTTCGCGAAGAGCTTTCAGACAAATCAAAACAAGAAAAATTAGTGGAATCAATGTTGAAAGACGCTACCCTAAACTAATTACTCATGGCAGGAACACGAGCAGCAATCAGATATGCAAAAGCTATTTTAAGCCTAGCAACAGACAACAAAAAAGCAGCAGCAGTGCAAGCAGATATGGTTCTAATTAGTCAGGCCATTGAAAACAACGCCTCTTTAGCCGATGTCCTAAAAAGCCCTGTGGTTAAGTTGTCCGAAAAAGCCGACGTATTGAACGCCTTATTTCCTTCTCTGAATTCAGAAAGTAAATCGCTTTTCGATATTCTTGTGACCAATAAAAGAGTCGATATACTAGGTCAAGTAGCCGCCCAATACGGGATTCTATATGACATTGAAAACAATAAAGAAAATGCCTTTGTAACCACGGCTATTCCTATGAATCCTGAACTGGAAACAAAGGTAATGGCAAAGCTTAAAACCCTAACCACAAAGGAAGTGACGTTACATAAATCTGTAGATGAAGACCTCCTTGGAGGTTTTATTCTGCGTGTAGGGGATCAGCAATATGATGCCAGCGTCTCGAACCAATTAAACACACTAAAACGTAAATTTACAATTAACTAAAACTATACTGAGATTTATCAGAGGTATAAAATAAATTAAGATGGCAGAAGTAAAAGCAGCTGAAATATCAGCAATTCTAAAACAACAACTTTCAGGTTTCGAAGCAACAGCTTCATTAGATGAGGTTGGAACCGTATTAACTGTAGGTGATGGTATTGTTCGTGCATACGGACTTTCAAACGCACAGTATGGTGAACTTGTACAATTTGAAGGCGATCTTGAAGGGATTGTACTAAACCTTGAAGAAGACAATGTTGGTATCGTACTTTTAGGTGCTTCTAAAGTTGTAAAAGAGGGTTCAATTGTAAAACGAACTGGTCGTATTGCGTCCATCAATGTTGGAGAAGGTATTGTTGGTCGTGTGGTCGACACTTTAGGTGCACCAATTGACGGCAAAGGGCCCATTGATGGCAAGGTTTATCAAATGCCACTTGAACGTAAAGCGCCAGGAGTAATTTTCCGTGAGCCTGTAACAGAGCCTTTACAAACCGGTATCAAATCTATTGACGCCATGATCCCTGTAGGTCGTGGACAACGAGAGTTGGTAATTGGAGACAGACAAACTGGAAAAACAGCTGTGTGTATTGATACCATTCTAAATCAAAAAGAATTTTACGATGCAGGTGAACCTGTATATTGTATCTATGTAGCCGTAGGACAAAAAGCCTCTACAGTTGCATTGATTGCTAAAACATTAGAAGAAAAAGGTGCTTTAGCCTACACCACGATTGTTGCAGCAAATGCATCTGATCCTGCTCCAATGCAAGTTTATGCTCCTTTTGCAGGTGCAGCTATTGGCGAGTATTTCAGAGACACGGGTCGCCCAGCATTGATTGTCTATGATGATTTATCAAAACAAGCCGTAGCTTACCGTGAGGTATCTCTTTTATTACGTCGTCCTCCAGGACGTGAGGCGTATCCAGGAGATGTATTTTACTTACACTCCCGTTTATTAGAGCGTGCAGCAAAAGTCATCAATAATGATGAAATTGCAAAAGACATGAACGATTTACCAGAAGCATTAAAGCCGATTGTAAAAGGTGGCGGGTCTTTGACAGCACTTCCAATTATTGAAACTCAAGCAGGCGATGTCTCTGCCTATATTCCAACCAACGTAATTTCGATTACGGATGGTCAAATATTCTTAGACGGTGATTTGTTTAACTCTGGAGTTCGTCCAGCAATTAACGTAGGTATTTCGGTATCTCGTGTGGGCGGAAACGCACAGATTAAAGCGATGAAGAAAGTCTCTGGAACACTAAAATTAGACCAGGCACAATTCCGTGAATTAGAAGCCTTTGCTAAGTTTGGATCGGATTTAGATGCCGTGACTTTAAATGTAATTGAAAAAGGACGTCGTAACGTTGAAATTTTGAAGCAAGCACAAAATGACCCTTTTAAAGTAGAAGATCAAGTTGCCATCATTTATGCAGGATCTAAAAATCTTTTAAGAGCAGTTCCTGTAAATAAAGTCAAAGAATTTGAAACGGAATATATCGAGTTTTTAAGAGCCAAGCACAGTGATGTGTTAGCCACTCTAAAAGCAGGTAAGTTAACGGATGAGGTGACAGATACCTTAACCGCAGTTGCAAAAGAGTTGTCAGGAAAGTATAAAGATTAAAAAGTTTAGAGTTTAGAGTGATGAGTTCAGAGTTATAAGCTCATAACTTTAACTAAATACTAATAACTTAAAAAAATGTCCTTAGAGAATAGTCCAATTCGAGTAAAAAGTTTTCAATTTGCTTGTGAGATTGTTTGTTTTACGGATAAATTAAAAGAAAATAAGGATTTTGAGTTAGCTTCTCAATTGCTAAAAAGCGGAACGAGTATTGGAGCCAATACAAGAGAAGCTCAAAGAGGAGTTAGTAAAAAGGACTTTAGAAATAAATTTGGAATTGCTTTAAAGGAAGCTGATGAAACCAAATATTGGTTAGAAATACTTGAAGCTACAGGAAGAGAAGTTCCAACAGAAATGATGAATAAGTGTGAAGAGTTAATAAGAATTTTAGTAGCAATCATTAAAAACTCATAACTCTGCACTCATAACTTGAAAAATGGCAAATTTAAAAGAAATCCGAAATAGAATAGCGTCCGTATCGTCAACGATGCAAATTACAAGTGCCATGAAAATGGTATCGGCTGCTAAGTTAAAAAAAGCACAAGATGCTATCACAGCGATGCGTCCATATGCGGATAAACTGACGGAGCTTTTACAAAACTTAAGCGCCACTTTAGATGCCGATTCTGGAAGCAAATATTCAGAACAACGCGAACTAAAGAATGTACTAATCGTTGCTATTACTTCAAACAGAGGGTTGTGTGGAGCGTTTAATTCTAACATTATTAAGCAAGCTAATTTAGTTGCAGAACGTTATGATGCCAAGGTATCTGTTGTGGCTATTGGTAAAAAAGCGAATGATGCCTTGTCTAAAAACTTTGAGATTATTTCTAATCAAAGCCCTATATATGACGACTTAACATTTGATAATGTTGCTGAAATAGCGGAGATGCTTATGGCGCAATTTGAAACGAAAGCGTTTGACAAGATTGAACTAGTGTATAATAAATTCAAAAATGCAGCGACTCAAGTAATCATGACGGAACAGTTTTTGCCAATTGAACCTATTGAAAGCGATAGCGCTGTAAGCTTGGATTATATTTTTGAGCCGTCAAAAGAAGAAATTGTAGAAACACTGATTCCAAAATCTTTAAAGACGCAGTTGTATAAGGCCATTAGAGATAGTTCCGCAAGCGAGCATGGCGCTCGAATGACTGCAATGCACAAAGCAACTGACAATGCTACAGAGCTTAGAGATCAGCTTAAATTGACGTATAATAAAGCACGTCAAGCATCCATTACCAATGAAATCCTAGAAATTGTTGGTGGAGCAGAAGCACTTAATGGCTAACAGTTTGATCTCAATTTATACGAAACAGGAGCCTTACATATGTAAGGCTTTTTTTATGGCATAAAAGTTGTTTTAACATCTGTAACTTAAATCAATTCTTATGACCTACACAAAACAACTCATTATCCTTTTTTTAGTAGTACTACCACTCCTGGTGGTGGCTCAAAACCAGAAAGGAAATATTTCACTCTCCATAACCGCTTCGCCGTTTCCAACGACCTACGCAGGTCATCACGATTTTGGGGTCATTTCTAAGGCAGGTTTGGAATTTCAAGTATCGGACAAACTTTCATTTGAAGGAACTATTTTCACTTCTAACAATGTGCTTTTTAAGAATGATAGCGGCGTTAGTATCAACTCCTACGGCTTTGTGCCAACGGTTAATTATTACTTTTTTAATAAACCGAGATATAGTGTCTTTGGGCAATTGGGCTATGGCTTTGGTTTTGAAGATTTGACTCGTAATTATGATACGATTGAAAACAGTGCATTGACCATTTTTAGCATCGGCGCAGGGGTAAATTATAAACTAAGAGAGAAATTGTTTCTACAGCTGCATCTGCCCTATTTTAACGCTCAAAACATAACCATAAATGAAGTTTCAGCTTCAGGGATCGCCGTATTTTTAGGCTTTAAGGTCAAACTCAATTAAAAATCACGTATGTTTATACCTCTAAATTTAAACCCGATGAAACTCAAAACCCCACTGATTTTAGGAATTATTTTTTTAAGTACATTTAATTGTAAGAGTACCCAAGACATGTTGCAACAGTTTCAGACAACTGCCCCTATACAAATTATAGATCCTTATTACAACGCCTGGATTGCAGGAATTGAAGATACAGGCTCTGGAATTAATGTCTTTTTACCCACAACAGGTAGTTCTAGAATTACCATAGACAGCCTTCATTTTAGAGGTGAGAAATCTGCAGTAGAAATTAGAGACCAGCTCATTATCGGGCGATTTAAGTACACTACTACGCGAAAAAAAGATATTATATTTAGCGCTGACCGCCGCGCAGAGTATGGCAATACATTACCCCCACAATTTGATGCGTCGCCTTTTATTCTGTCTCAAAATGAGTGTGTTATCAGTTATCAAGTCAATAATAAACGGCTGTATTATAAAGTTTCAAACCTTAAAAAAGGAGAAAGTCTTGCCTATCCCGCCGCCACACCAAAAACACCTTAAACATCGATTATAGTTTGTTGCTTAAAATGTGTATTTTTATAGGATAAAATTGACACTTGTGGGCGTCCTAAAAACAGCATATAAACAAACTTTCATTTACGGCTTGGCAACAGTGGTGCCTCGCATGTTGAGTTTTCTTTTGGTGCGTTTGCATACTGATAAATCGGTGCTTCAAAACGTGTCAGACTATGGCGATGTGTCTTTGATCTTTAGCTATTTTGTACTGTTTAATGTGGTGCTTGCATATGGGATGGAAACTGCTTTTTTTCGTTTTTTCAATAAAGAGCCTTCTAAAGCTAAGGTGCTGAGTACTGCCACTATTTCTATTATTATATCCTCACTAGGGTTTTTAAGCCTTGGTTTGCTGTTTCAACAGCAAATTGCCGACCTCACACACATTCATGCCAACTACATCACCCTTGTGGTGTGGATTTTATTTTTTGATGCCTTGGTTATTATTCCGTTTGCCTATCTTAGAGCGCAAGGGAAACCAGTGAAATATACAGCAGTTAAATTGACCAATGTAGTGGTCAATTTAGGTTTAAATGTGTTTTTATTAGTGTACTTAAAAGCGTTGTCTGATGACAATAGTTTCTGGGATTTACTCTATGTACCCAATTTTGAAGTCAGTTATATTTTCATTGCCAACCTCGTTGCAAGTGGTGTCACTTTGCTGATTCTTTTGCCATTTTATTTTAAAATCAACTATAAAATTGATTCAGAACTTTGGAAAAAAATGCTGCGGTATGCCTTGCCAGTCCTAGTGGCTGGGATAGCTTTCTCCATCAACGAAACCTTTGATCGCGTTCTGCTTGAACGTCTCCTCCCTGAGTCCATAGCTAAAACATCGATAGGCATGTACTCTGCTTGTTACAAGCTCGCGCTCTTTATGATGTTATTTGCAACAGCCTATCGCTTGGGAATAGAGCCCTTCTTTTTCAGTCAAACCAACGCCAAAGATGCCACTAAAAACTATGCAAAAATCTTAGAATTTTTTGTGATTTGTGGCGCCCTTATTCTATTGGTTGTTGTGGTTTTTGTAGATGTTTTAAAACTCATTCTCATTCCAAATGAAGCCTATTGGGAAGCCATGAAAGTTGTTCCAACTCTATTGTTAGCCTATCTTTTTCTCGGTATATATCACAATTTATCAGTCTGGTATAAAATCACAGACCGTACCAGTTTCGGAGCCTACATTTCGGTTTTTGGAGCTGTAGTAACACTTCTAATCAACATTCTGTTTATCCAGTCATTTAACTATATGGCTTCCGCTGTAGCTACCTTAGTGGCGTATTTTTCAATGACCGTATTATCATATTATTTTGGACGTAAACATTATCCAGTTCCTTATAACATTAAAAAAATCGCCACCTATTTGGTTCTTGCAATAGTGCTATCGGCGTTGTCATTTTATCAATTTAGAGCGCAGTATAGCATTGGTTCTGCTCTGATAGGATTATTGTTAGTCCTCATTTGGTTTAATGAAAAAGCGACAATTAAACAATTTATAAAACCCTCTCATGACCATTAAAATCATAAACAAATCCGCACATCAACTTCCTGAATATGAAACAGGCGCTTCAGCAGGAATGGACCTTCGCGCCAATATTTCTGAAGCCGTTGTTTTGGAGCCTTTGGCACGAACAATTATTAAAACGGGCTTGTTTATTGAACTTCCTGTGGGCTATGAAGCACAAGTACGTCCACGAAGTGGTTTGGCAGCAAAACATGGAATCACCGTTTTGAACAGCCCTGGCACAGTGGATGCCGATTACCGTGGAGAAATAGGGGTCATTTTAGTTAACCTTTCTAATACCGATTTTAAAATAGAAAATGGCGAACGTATTGCACAATTAGTCATTGCCAAACATGAACGCGCCGACTGGCTCGAAGTTGATCAGCTCAACGATACCGCTAGAGGAGAAGGTGGGTTTGGAAGTACTGGAAAATAATGAAACACACACGACAGTGTATTATGGTTTTTTGTGTCCTGATAAGTGCGTTGGGGACCCAAGCACAAGTTGAGGTTGACAGTCTATTGTCTGCCCCAACAGTCCCCTCACATGTCAAATTTCAAAATCATTTTTATGAAGCCTTGAAACAAAAGGCTCTCGAAAATTATTCAAAAGTACTAAAAGAATTAGTAGCTTGTAAAGCTATAGACTCCTTAGAATCAGTTGTTTTTCACGAGCTCGGCATCAACTATTTTAGTTTAAAACAGTACAATAATGCGGAATATAATTTTCAAAAGGCCATCGCCATGGATAGCACTAACTTTTGGTATAAAGAAAGCTTGTATCACTTGTATGTTGATCAAAATCGTTTTGAAGATGCTATTATAGCCGTAAAACCCTTACTGTCTCGTCATCCAGATTATAAACAAGACTTAGCCAACCTTTACCTCAATGCTGGGCGTTACGACGACGCACTTGCTGTTCTTGACGATTTGGACACCAAATATGGGGTGAATTCAGATAGAGATAAAATTCGAAATGACATTTACACTCAAAGTGGAGCTGATGATAAACGTATTGTACACTTAAAAAAACGGCTATCGGAAACTCCAGAGGAACCTACGAATTTTCTTAATCTCATTTATGCTTACAGCTCCTTAAATCTATACACAGAAGCTTTTGAAGTTGCGCAAGCTTTTTTGCACCACCACCCAAAATCCCATTTGGTTCATGTGGCCTTGTATAAGTTTTATTTAGATCAAAAGGACTATGAAAAGGCGATTACCTCCATGAAAATCGTGACAACAAGCACCGTAGTTACTCCAAGTATAAAAGTCAAAGTATTAAACGATTTTATGCGTTTTACAGCAAAGTTTCCTGAGTTTGAATCCGAATTATTAGCGGTAACAAACGCTGTAAGTCAAGACCAGCCTAGCCGTTCCGATTTGGAATGGGCAGACTACTACTACACCAAAAAAGCTTATCCAAAAGCGATTTCATATTACGAAAAAGCGTTGGAATTTGAACCCAATAATTTTTCAGTTATTAAAAGCTTAGCCCTTTTATATTTGGAAACCGACCAGTTTGAAACTGCAGCACTGTTTACGGCAAAACAAATTGAGTTGTTTCCCTCACAGCCCATTTTATATTTAGTGAATGGTTCCGCAAACAGACAGCTTAATAAGTTAGAGGAATCTATTGAATCCCTGATGATGGGATTAGATTATATATTGGATAACAAAGCCCTTGAGATCGATTTTTACAAGCAACTTAGTCGTGCTTATAAACAGCAAGATAATATTGAGGCGTCAGAAGCGTTTAACAGAAAAGCAATTGCATTAGAACAACCAGAATGAAACACTTTATATACAGTATAGTCTTAGGCCTTCTTTTGGTGGGCTGTAAATCTCCAAAAACGCTGCAGTCGTCAGGAACATTAGACTCAAGAATGTCGGTAAAGCAAATCGCCAAAAACCACGATAAATTTCAGTCAAATTTTACCAGTTTACAAGGCCGATTAAAAGTAGAATATGTGCAAGGCGAGCGTTCTGAAACGCACACTTTGACGCTTCGCATGGGTTATGACCACACGATTTGGGTTAATGCCTTTTTGAATATGGTACGCCTTAAAATTACGCCTGATCGCGTCCTTTTTTATAACAAATTAGATAGAACTTATTTTGATGGCGACTATGCGCTCATTAGCGAATTACTAGGAACGGATCTTCGATTTGAAAACCTTCAAAACGCACTACTTGGTGAAGCTATTTTTGACATCAACCCCAAAGCATTTAAAAAACTCAAACACCAGAGTGCCTATAAATTAACTCCAAAAAAATCAAATCCTCTTTTCGATTTATTATATATAATTAATCCGACATATTTTAAATTGGACCAGCAGCAACTTAGTCAATCACTGGAGCAAAACAGCTTAAACATCAAGTATCAATCCTATCAAAAAATAAAGGGACTTGTGATTCCCGAAAGCCTATCGATTAAGGCCACAAATTCCAATGAACAAACGACCTTAAATTTGAATTTAAAATCCGTAATTTTGGATCAACCTTTACGATTTCCGTTTAAAATTCCAAAAGGATTTAAAGCTATTAAATTATAATGAAATTAACCAATACACGTTTTACTTTCACCGTCCTTCTACTTTTCTTGCTGCTGCATTTTAGCGGGTTTTCACAAAGTAATAAACAGCAAGAGTTAGAAGAGCGTCGCCGTGAACTTCGCCGAGAAATCCAGCAAATTGGCGTGTTATTGTTTGAAGGAAAGAAGGAACAAAAATCGGCTCTATCACTTGTAGAAGATTTGGATTTTAAAATTAAGGTTAGAAAAAATCTTATCAGTATAACGAACCAACAAGCGAATCTGTTAACACGAGAAATTAGTAGCAATCAAACAAAAATTTCTAAACTAAGACATAAACTCAAAGTGTTAAAAGCCGACTATGCTGAGATGATTGTCAAGTCCTATAAGAGTCGATCTGACCAAAATAAACTGATATTTTTGTTATCATCCACCACTTTCCAACAAGCCTACAAAAGGTTACAGTACATAAAACAATATGCCGATTACCAAAAACTACAATCGGAACTCATAAAGACTGAAACGGCTAAAATGCAAGCCTTAAACGTTGAGCTACTTGCTCAAAAAAAGAATAAGCAAACTCTAATTGAAGACAATAAAAGAGCAAAATCTATTCTTGATAAAGATCGTGAGCAACAACAAACCTTAATAAAAGCGATCAAAACAAATTTATCGCAGTTTACGACGCAGTTGAAAACCAAGCAACGGGAATCCAATAGAATTGATAAAGAAATCCGAAAAATTATTCAGGCTGCGATTGCGGCATCTAACAAAAAAGCAGGAAAATCCTCCAAACTCAAAGTGTTTTCGTTAACGCCTGAGCAGAAAATTTTAGCAGCGAATTTTACAGCGAATAAAGGAAAGTTACCTTGGCCTGTGGTCAATGGCGTTGTAAAGTTGAGGTATGGAAATAATCCCTCGCCAATTGATCCGTCATTAACGATCAAAAGTAATGGGGTCCGAATAGCAACGAGCAAAGGGGGTCAGGTACGCGCGGTGTTCGATGGGGTTGTTCAGGGGATTATGACGCCAAAAAACGGCAA
>Ga0066605_10000080_pt1 | contig 53075 bp, 48 predicted proteins | sample SaaInlLV_DNA_10m_FD_60385 | JGI IMG/M metagenome (GOLD analysis project Ga0066605, IMG submission 60385) | Marine microbial communities from expanding oxygen minimum zones in the Saanich Inlet - SI075_LV_DNA_10m | ecosystem: Environmental > Aquatic > Marine > Unclassified | place: British... | reverse complement strand
CTTAGCCGCTGCCTTCTTCTTGGCAGGTGCCTTCTTAGCCGCTGCCTTCTTCTTGGCAGGTGCCTTCTTAGCCGCTGCCTTCTTCTTGGCAGGCGCCTTCTTAGCCGCTGCCTTCTTCTTGGCAGGCGCCTTCTTAGCCGCTGCCTTCTTCTTGGCAGGTGCCTTCTTAGCCGCTGCCTTCTTCTTGGCAGGTGCCTTCTTAGCCACTGCCTTCTTCTTGGCAGGTGCCTTCTTCTTTGCTGCTACTTTTTTCTTCGCAGCAGGTTTCTTCTTTGTTGCTTTCTTCGCAGCGGCCATAAGTCCCTCCTAATGTGCCCAACCTCGAGTTCAAAGCTACCAAGCTTTATATTTATTGACAAGCTTACTCATGATAATTACTTACTACTTTAAAACACTCAAAATAGACCGAGTGACTTCATCGACTGCACCGACTCCATCAAGTTGGTGATAGCTCACCTCTTCAACGTTACGATAAAAGTCTACTAGAGGACGAGTTTGTTCGTGATAAACCCCAAGACGATTTCGCACGGTAGCTTCAAGATCGTCATCACGCTGCATCAACGGTTCACCTGTCTCATTATCTAAGCCGGGCTGAAGCGGCGGGTTGTAGTCGATGTGGTACACCCGTCCCGAACCGGGGTGAACGCGACGACCACTAAGTCTTTTGATAATCTCCTCGTCCGAGATCACTATTTCCAAAACATAGTCAATTGTAATTCGCTCATCGATCATCGCCTGCGCTTGCACAATAGTGCGAGGAAATCCGTCAAACAGGCACCCGTTTGCACAATCTGAATTTGTCAGCCTCTCCTTTACAAGTGCGATGATAATGTCGTCGGATACTAAACCCCCTGCATCCATTATCGATTTCGCTTGTAGTCCCAAATCAGACCCTGCGGCCACTGCCGCTCTGAGCATATCGCCAGTGGAAATTTGAGGAATTGCGAACTGCTGACAAATGAACTGCGCCTGAGTGCCCTTTCCTGCGCCAGGTGGGCCAAGGAGGATAATTCGCATATCAAGAATTCTCTATTTATGTTTATGTTTGGGATAACCTGATCGTGCCTCTACGCTACACACGCGAGCCCTAACTCGCAAGCTCGCAGGATGCCAGCTTGGCCTTCGCACTCTGCCAACGTGTCTCGAGTTGCTCCAAAGTCTCATCCTGCAATTCGACACCGACCTCCAGAGCGGCTTGCTCCATCAATCTGAAACGACTTTCGAAACGGCTGTTGGCACCCCGTGCTGCGGTTTCTGCATCCACTCCCAAATGTCGCGCGAGATTAACAACAGAGATCAGCACATCCCCCAATTCCCCTTCGATATCGGCTTGTGAATCAGATGAAATTGCCTCTCGAAGCTCAATCAGCTCTTCCTCAACCTTCGCCCACACGCCATCAGCATCTGGCCAATCGAATCCTATCCTCGCCGCACGCTTCTGTAATTTTTGAGCACGAGATAGCGACGGCAATGCGCGCGGCACATCATCTAATACACCGCTTCGCTTTTTTGTCTCACGTTCTGCTTGCTTGAAGTGCTCCCAATTTTCTTTTACCTCAGTCTCGGAGAGACTCTGGCTGCGAAAGTTCGCCTCTCCATCACCGAAAACATGGGGATGTCGTCTAATTAGCTTTGCGGAAATGCCTGCCAGCACATCCTGAAAATCGAACAGGTTTTGCTCTGAAGCGAGTTGCGCGTAAAACACGACTTGGAAAAGAACGTCGCCTAATTCTTCGCGAATCTGCTCAAAGTCCCGCTCATCAATCGCATCAACCAGCTCATAAGTCTCTTCGATCGTATAAGGAACAATCGATTGAAAATCCTGTCGCATATCCCAAGGGCACCCATACTCAGGGTCTCTCAAGCGAGACATGATCGCTAGGAGCGTCTCCAAAGCGTTTTTTTTCATTTGTTCGTCAGTTGTCATGAACTCTCAACGCAAGTAAGAAAGACGGAAACATGCTCTATACACGGCAATCGGAATTGAAAACGCCGGTTGATAGGTAGCGATCACCACGGTCACAAATAATAGCAACGATCGTTGCGTTTTCGAGCTCGCGACTGAGCCGCAATGCCGCCGCCACGGCTCCGCCCGAGGACACGCCAGCGAATATGCCCTCCTCTCGAGCCAAACGGCGCATCATATATTCTGACTCGTCCTGACTAATATCTATGACACGATCTACACGCCGTGAATCAAAAATCTTGGGAAGATAAGCGGCGGGCCATCGTCTGATACCTGGGATTTGTGAGCCCTCCACCGGCTGTAAACCGATAATCTGGACCTGTGGGTTTTTCGATTTCAAGTAACGCGACACACCCATAATCGTACCGGTGGTGCCCATTGAAGAAACAAAGTGTGTCACCTGTCCATTGGTCTGATCCCATATTTCAGGTCCTGTTGAGGCGAAATGTCCCGACGGGTTATCGGGATTCGCAAACTGGTTCAATACTACTCCTTCCCCCCTCGCTTCCATTGCGAGAGCCAGGTCGCGCGCGCCTTCCATACCCTCGTCTGCCGAGACGTCAATCAATTCAGCGCCATAAGCTCTCATGGAGCCCTTGCGCTCCTCACTCTGATTGGCCGGCATGATAAGCCGCAACCGATACCCCTTTACCGCTGCCACCATCGCCAAGGCAATACCAGTATTGCCACTCGTTGCCTCAATCAGGGTATCTCCCTGAACTATCCTGCCCTCCGCCTCGGCCTGACTAATCATACTGAGAGCGGCCCGATCCTTTACCGAACCTGCCGGGTTGTTACCCTCGAGCTTCCCTAAGATGATGTTTGACGTGTCACCTGGCAGTCGCTTGAGCTGAACGATTGGTGTGCCTCCCACCAAATCCTCGACCGAGGCATATTCACTTGCTGTGACCATAAAAGCGCTATATCTCCCTCAAAACGTGGACAAACAAGTCTAATCAGACTGATTAAGAATCAGTCAGATTGCGGCGTCGGCGAGCGCCTCAAAGATTTAAAAATATCACGGCTGTTGAGCGCCCGCCCCTGCGTGAGCTGTGCTATGGCAGCGCGCGTTACCTCCTTCACCATCCTTAACTCCGACTTTTGTGGCGAGACCCCGCCTTGAAGCCAGTCGCCCACAACCCGTATGCCCGCACCTGACACCCATATTTTTTTATGCACACCGGCTTGCAAATATGCCCCAGGTATAAATCCCTGTCCTGGCTCGTAGAGATATTCGACGCTCTCCTTGATGGCGTCTTGATTGACATCCGCACGCCACTCAATACGGTAGCCCAACTCGGTCAACAGGATCAATTCAAAACGCCGCAACGCTATTTCGCCGCAAGCATCGTGAAGTGATTCAACGGCATCGCCGTAACTTAAAAACACCGCCGGGTGCGGGTCAAAACGAGGCAGCAGGCGCGTCAATAATTCGTTGAGATAAAGGCCGCTTAGCAAATGGTCTCCTCTGAGAACATAAGCGGGGGTGGGAGACTCTGCAGCCGCCAGAGTCTTAAGCTCCCCCCGACCAGCGAGACGAATGAGCAACGGGTGAAAGGGTTGCAATATCGACGCAAGACTCCCTCCAGTCTTTCGTCGAAACACACCTCGCGCAACAACCCCGCAGCGTCCCGCCTCTGCTGTCAAAAATTCAACCAAGAGACCGTTATCGCCATAATTTTTGCGACCCAGTACCCACGCTGGCTGCATCGCGCTCACCGGTCGCTCTGGGGATCCAGGCCTAGCGTTTTCAGAGCCCGCAAATCGTCAGACCAGCCCGCTTTGACTTTGACCCAGAGCTTCAGCATCACTTTCTGCCCAAACATTCGCTCCATGTCCTTCCTCGCAGCCGTGCCGATCGTTTTGAGTCTACCTCCTGATTCACCGATTAGGATCTTCTTCTGTCCCGCTCGCTCAACCAATATCAATATGCCGATATGTAGCACCCCCTTACCATGTTCCGAGAAGCTTTCCACCTCTACAGCGGTTGAGTATGGCAACTCATCTCCCAATTGACGCACGATTTTCTCGCGCACCAATTCAGCAGCGAAAAAGCGCTGGCTTTTATCGGTAATGTGGTCCTCTGGAAAAAGATGAGGTGCAAGGGGGGCTTTGCTCTCGAGATAACGGGTCAATTCTGATAAGCCCTGCTGTCTGAGCGCAGAGATCGGCAGCACAGCATCAAAAGCACATCGATCCGATAGTGAGGCTGCAAAGGGCAATAAAAGCTCATGGTCAGCCAAAAGGTCCAGCTTGTTAATCACGAGTGCCACCGCCCCACCCTGTCTCGATGCTGCAACCAAGGCCAGTTCGTCTTCGTCGGTCCATCGCATGCGGTCACACAGCAATAAAGTCACGTCAACATCCGTCATCGCTGATAACGCTGCTTTGTTCATAAGGCGATTCATGGCCTTCGACTGTCCGCTATGTAATCCGGGCGTATCGATAAATATTAGTTGGATGTCGCCCTCTGTCCTGACCCCCAAAATTTGTTGGCGAGTGGTCTGTGGTTTACGAGAGGTAATGCTCAGTTTTTGCCCGAGCAGATGATTCATCAACGTAGACTTGCCAACGTTAGGCCGTCCGATTATCGCGACCAATGCGCATCGATTTTCAGGCATTGGCGCTACCTGACAATTCATCCAGCATCAGCTCAGCCGCGAGTTGTTCCGCCTTACGGCGTGCAGAGCCGCTGCCCTCGGTCGACATTCCTCGCTCCGTAAGCTTGCACCGGACCTGAAAATACTGGTCATGATCCTGTCCGGAAATAGACACCACAGTGTACTCGGGCAACGGTTCCCCTCGCGCCTGAAGCCATTCCTGAAGCCGAGTCTTCGCATCTACAGCGACATCCAGCGTAGATGCCTCAATTACGACCATAAGCCAACCGGCTACCACATCACTTGCCTCATTGACTGAGGCGTCAATCACTATGGCACCAGCGAGAGCCTCCAGCGTATCGGCCAAAATAGAGTCTCTGTTGCGACCTCCACTTTTTCGTTCACTTTCACCAAGAATCAAGCATTCAGAGAGTGCGAGAGAGCGTGCTATCTCAGCCAACGACACGCCACTGACTACACTCGCCCTGAGTCGACTGAGAGCCCCCTCATTGGCCTCGGGAAATCGGTCAAAAAAAGCGCTCGCAACAATCAGACCAATGACAGCATCGCCGAGAAACTCCAATCTCTCATTGTGATCGCGTGCGGCGCTGCGATGGGTCAATGCTCTCGTCAGCAACGTCAAATCATTGAACTGATATCCAAGCCGGCGCTGTAAGGCTGCGAGTACCGCTTGAGAGGGCGCTTTCAAGTGCGTCCCGCAGGGTCGGTCTCGACGATCAAATCGTCGAATTTCATCACGCCATCCAAAATCCAAACCAGCGAGAAGCGATTTTCATAATTCGCGTCAATGACAATGACCCCTCGCTCTCGGTAAATACGAATGTCTTCGATCGTCGTGTCGGCTATTTGATTGGTAGTCAGTAATTTTGCAAGGCGTGTCCGTAGATCGGGGATAGTATCAGTGCGAGCATCATGCTCTGAGGCTGCCCGGGATATCAGATCTTTTACCGTCATGTATTCAACGTAGCCGGGGAGCAAGCGGAGAATCAGCACCAAACCCGCACCTAGCAGCAGCAAATTAAACGAAAGCGTCCAAATGCTAAAACCTCGAGAATCAGATTGCATGCCAGCGTAAATGATTTGCTTTTTCACACCGCAATCTCCTTTTCCTCTCTAATCGATCGCACCTGCTCTCTTAAATGAGGGCACACTGAGCCAGCTCTCCCAGTGCATCCAGATAGAAACGGCCTTTCCTACAATGTCGCGCTCGGGCACCTGACCCCAAACGCGGCTGTCGCTACTGTTGTCACGATTGTCGCCCATCATGAAGTAGTGGCCGGGCTGCACCACAACTGAAAAATTACGGGCACCTCGTCGGTCATCTGTTTGCATAAGGTGGCCGTCTGTACCGGGGAGCTCTTCCCTTCCCATTTTGACCGTGAACCGCCCGGACGGTAGCTCCGCGAGCCATTCCTGAGGCACTTTCTCTCCATTCACAAAAAGCTGCTTCGCTCTATAAGAAATTTGGTCCCCGGGCTTTCCGATAACCCGTTTGATGTAGTACGTGTTATTTTGATGTGGTGGAAAAAAAACCATAACGTCTCCACGCTCTGGCTCACCCAGCTCAAATACCTTGGTTCGCGAGACTGGCAATCTCAGCCCGTAAGCATATTTATTAACCAAAATATAATCACCCACCTCAAGAGTTGGAACCATGGAGGATGAGGGGATTTGAAAAGGTTCGTAGAGAAAGGAACGGAGCACCAGCACCACCGCTAAAACGGGAAAAAAAGACCGCGCATATTCCACTACCGCGGGCTCACCGGCCTCTTTGTCGCAGGCCTCTGCGTAGGCGATAGCCGCTCTGGAGTCTTTCTGATCGCAGCCGGGAAACGCTTGCGCAAGCTGCTCTCGGCGCGCTCGCCTGCCGCCAGCGAGCAGGAGACTGTCTAATAACCAGATGCCGCCGCTACCAAGGACGACGATGACAAGAATTAGAGGGAAATCAATATTCATTAGTAACCTGTAGGCAACGCACACTCATTTCTGGATCGCATGATACCGTATGGCCCGCTCGCAACCGTTAACCGTCTACTTGCAATACTGCGAGAAAAGCGGACTGCGGAATCTCCACGTTCCCCACTTGTTTCATGCGTTTTTTTCCTGCCTTTTGCTTCTCAAGCAACTTCTTCTTTCGCGTCACGTCACCACCGTAGCATTTGGCGGTCACATTTTTACGCAAGGCTTTAACGGTCTGCCGCGCCACTATTTTTCCACCAACGGCTGCCTGAATCGCGACATCAAACATTTGACGCGGAATCAGCTCTTTCATTTTCGCTGTTAACACCCGGCCGCGGGACTGCACATAATCTCGATGAACAATAATCGCGAGCGCATCTACCCTGTCACCATTGATAAGGACATCCAATCTCGATAGCGGTGCGCCTTCAAAGCGATGAAAACCGTAATCCAAAGACGCGTATCCGCGACTCACGGATTTCAGCCTGTCAAAGAAATCGAGAACGACCTCGGCCATCGGGATGTCGTAGATTACCTGGACCTGCTGCCCAAGAAACTGAAGGTCCACCTGAGCACCACGCTTTTCAACGCACAAGGTGATGGCTGCGCCCAGGTATTCCTGAGGCGTCAAGATGGTGCACCTGGCAATGGGCTCCCGCATCACCTCGATATCACCCACATCCGGGAGTTTGGAGGGGTTGTCTACGTAAACCACCTCCTGGCTTTTTTTGACAATTTCGTAGATTACCGTTGGCGCAGTGGTAATCAGGTCCAAGTCATATTCTCGCTCCAGTCGCTCTTGAATAATTTCCATATGGAGCATCCCCAGAAATCCACAGCGGAACCCAAAGCCAAGGGCATCAGAGGTTTCTGGCTCATAAAAGAGAGAGGCGTCGTTAAGAGTGAGCTTCCCTAGTGCATCACGAAAATCTTCGTAATCGTCTGAGTTAACAGTGAAGATTCCCGCGTAAACCTGCGGTTTGGCCTTCTGGAAACCGGGAAGTGCCAGCGTATCCTGATGCGCAGCAGAAATCAGGGTATCGCCAACCGGCGCGCCCTTGATGTCTTTAATACCTGCCACTACAAAACCCACTTCTCCGGCCCTAAGTACACCAGTCTCAGTTCTACGGGGAGTGAATACCCCCACCATATCCGCCTGATGCTGTTTGCCGGTAGAAGACACAATAAATTTATCGCGCTTGTTGAGTTGGCCCTGCATAACGCGAACCAAAGACACTACGCCAAGGTAGTTATCGAACCACGAATCAATGATCAAGGCCTGAAGGGGTGCTTCTCTGTCGCCCATGGGAGCGGGGATTTTTTTGATAAGCTGCTCTAAGAGTGCCTCGACTCCCAATCCGGTCTTCGCGCTTGTCGCAACGGCCCCAGTAGCATCGATCCCAATAATCTCTTCAATCTCTTGCTGAACACGCTCCGGATCGGCCTGAGGCAGATCCATTTTGTTTAGCACTGGCAGTACTTCCAAACCCTGCTCGATTGCTGTGTAGCAGTTGGCGACTGATTGGGCCTCTACTCCCTGACCCGCATCAACTACCAATAGCGCCCCCTCGCAAGCACTCAGCGAGCGTGATACCTCATAAGAAAAATCAACATGTCCGGGAGTATCGATAAAGTTGAGCTGATACGTTTCTCCGTTGTCAGCCCGATATTGAAGGGTGACACTCTGTGCCTTAATCGTGATGCCCCGCTCACGTTCCAGGTCCATGGAGTCCAGCACCTGCGCGGCCATCTCCCGCTCAGAGAGACCACCGCAATGCTGAATAAAACGATCTGCAAGCGTCGATTTGCCGTGATCGATGTGGGCGATAATCGAAAAATTTCGTATGTGACTGAGTTCAGCCAACGCTTGGGCACCTCAAAAAAAAAACGAGTAGCTAAGACGCTACTCGCGGAGATCGATATTTTAGCATGTCATGCGGACAGTCTTACTGCAGTTTTTTACTCAGCTGGAGCCCCTTGAATAAAGTCAATCGCGAGACTCTGACTTTAATCGTCCGCAGTCGGCACTCGAATGCCAATGAAGAGTGGGCTGCCAGCCCGGATGAGCCGCGCGGGTAACGAAGTACCGGGAATCAACTCATTCTGGACATCCTCCACATCACGCATGCGGCCAATCGGTCTGCTACCCAGACGAGTGAGGATATCTCCCTCCCTGACGCCCGCCTCCGCGGCGGGAGACTGACTTTCAATCCCCACCACCTGAACACCCCCAGCGAGACCCAGTTCGGATAGTGCCTTAGGATCAGCTGGTGCTATTCGCATACCCAGAACGGTTGAGCTCCCATCAGAAACGACTCCACGGCCGACTCGGGCGACTTGATTTGCCCCAAGGCCACCCACCTCAACTTCTACTGCAATCTCCGAGCCTTCCCGAATCACCACTGCCTCACAGCGCGTACCCGGCGCAATCAAGCCGACCACATGGGGCAAGTCTGCTGACGTCTCAATGTCCTCATCATCGAATTGGATGATGACGTCTCCTGATAGTAGCCCTGCCCTTTCCGCAGGCGAATCGCCACCAACTTGCGCTATCAAAGCACCTCGCGGTCGATCCAAACCAAAAGAATCCGCCAGGTTGCGATCAACATCCTGAATACTCACACCCAACCATCCGCGCTCTACCACTCCGGTTTCTTGTATCTGCGTAACAACATTGCGAACAACAGAAGCAGGGATAGCAAACGACAGGCCGATCGACCCTCCTGAACGCGTGAAAATCTGGGAGTTCACGCCAATGACCTCCCCCTCAAGATTGAACAAAGGCCCACCAGAATTACCCGGGTTGATAGCGACATCCGTCTGGATGAAAGGCACGTAATTATCGCCCGTTTCCGTAGGCAAGCTTCGACCAACGGCACTAACAATGCCCGCAGTGACGGAGAAATCGAGACTAAAGGGTGAGCCGATAGCCAGCACCCATTGGCCCACTTTAACCTGCTCATCGTCGGCCAACGGCAACGCTGGCAAGTCCTGCGCTTGGATTTTCAAGACCGCCAGATCAGACCGTGGGTCGGTCCCCACCAAAGTCGCATCATATTCCTGACGATCGGGCAGACGCACCAAAATCTGGCGCGCATTTTCGACAACGTGATTATTGGTTACCACATAGCCGTCTTCAGAGATGATAAAACCAGAACCCATACCTGCCCTATCTCTAGGAACAGGTGGCCCACCCCGAAAATCAAAAAATCGGCGCAGGTATTCTGGCAATTCCTCCATCTGCTCCTGAGACCGCAGGTTTTCTGACTCATACTCAACGAGAATTTTCACAACCGCAGGGGCAGACGACTCAACAATATCGGTGAAGTCGGGCAACCCGGCGGCCGTCACTCGCGCGGCGAAAGCAATACTAACTAGATAAAGAAGGGCACGCCCCATCATGACCAAACTCCGGAGTTAAAAGGTATTTTACCTCGGCGCCTTAACCGACTGCAGCCACCTGCACTTCGGCATCATGCGCCTTTCTCGCCAATTGAGGCTCAGCGAATCCTGGCATAGCGCCGCCGAAACGAGCAATGACCCGGTGAAGGATAGCAAAGCCTGAGACTGTTCCAAGGCTAAACGCAGTAGCCGCCCACATGTCACCTCCGGGGGACGCGATAACAGATGAAATCGTGCCCAGGGTGAGAGGAAAACCATAAAGCAGCGCGGTACCGCTAAGCAACGTAGCCTCTGGCACACGAATCCAGACCTGGTCCCCCAGGTCACACTGCACCGCGCTAAGGTCATCGCCGGACAGGGCCCGGACCCGGCCCTTGCTCCCGCCGAGCAATCCCGACAAAGCTCCCTGCCCACATCCGGCGCGTGCGGCACAACGACCGCACGCCGAACTACGATCGGCTTCTATCCAGACCGCATCAGACTCAATCGCGACAACCCGCCCCGTTTCAAGAAGCCAGCCCATTAGGGGTCATCATTCGTCGGTCGAATTGCGTCCGCCAGCAGCCTCGCTGTGACCATTGGCACTTCTCCTAATACACTGATCAGCACACCCTTCTGCCCGGCAACAGACACCCCCCGAGTATAGGCAAGCGTGGCGCCCTCAATTACTCCAGCCTCACCAGGCACGGCCCCAGGCGGCAGTGGCTCAAGAAAAACTGATGCGGTCGCCAACCCATCGGTTACCACGAAAGCGGCGGGGGTCGCGTGATCCTTCACAACATAGTACCCCGGGAGCACACTCCGTCCTCGCAGGTCAGACTCGGTAGATTCATTGCCAATAGCCCGCTCGGGATTGATCAAAGCGTCATTCTCGCCGCTGAGATCAATACTGGCAAATTCGTACCGCTCCAGAATCTTGCCATCGGGATCGGCTGTCATCATACCAAGCGGCAATCCGGTCTCTCCATCTACATCCACAATATAACCAAGCCGAAGAGTGTCTCTCGGCTGCAGCGTCAGTCGACGGGTAGATTTTCCAGCAATAACCCTGCCTTGCTCCACTCGGGGCACATAAAATCGAAGCAGATCGCAAAATCGGGCTACGGTCAGCACCGCAGGAGACCAGGCTTCCGAAGCCGGATCTGCGACGCGATTCAAGCGCCGCAAACGCGCTTCACCTGAGCCTGCCGACCAATCCACATCGATGAACTGTCGACTCCCTGCTCGCTCATAAAGCAGCGTTCCCCGAAACGAAATGTGTTGATGGGCGCCCAACAGTCCCACCATAGTCACTTCCGCTTCGTTAGAAACTGCGCAGTCTATTTGGCTTGGTTGGGTCCAGCTAGGAGCCGAGTACCATTGTGCAATGATCAGCAGTAGGCACGTTGACCAACTGAGCCTCATTCTGAAGAGGGAGGGTTATCCAATACGTCGTCAGCCCTAACTCGCGCAATGTAGGGCACAGGATGACGCTGGGAAGCCATTTCGGCGTGATGCTCCCTCAACAACTGATACCGCTCTTTGGCCCAACGCTCGTAAAGCGCCGCAACTTCAGTATGTCGAGGCTCGTCAGGTGTCATCGTTTGTGAGCTAACCGGTAACGCGCCAGCCTCAAGACTTGCGCGCACAGGCTGAGCTCCCGATACGGGCACTACACTGCCGCCCAGCTCGCTGATCAGGGTTGTTGGCACAACGTTATCTACTGGCTTCAGGGTCTGCCCGCCCAACACGACAGCAATTGTCACAGAGGCTGCAACCGCCATATTCCACAGGGGATTTCGGGCCAAACCCGGCTGATGATTTATAGCCTTCATGACATCTGCCGATACATCGATCTCTGGGCGAACCGCAAGCCTGTCGCGCATGAGGTCTCGCACCAGTTGCTGACGACGCCACCGCGTGCGTAACGCCGGGTCCGAATTGAGCGAACCCAGCACTCTTCTGAGCTCCAGCTCGGAAGCCTCACCATCCATCAAGGCCGACAGCGCAGCCAAGTCCTGTTCACTGCTGGTCATCTGAATCCCAACTCCTCACTCATCTGCTCCCTCACCCGCTCATCTATCGACTCACGGGCTCTAAATATTCTGGATCTCACTGTCCCTACTGGGCAATCAAGCACTGCGGCAATGTCGTCGTAGCTTAGCCCCTCAAATTCTCTCAGCGTCAATGCGGCGCGAAGTTCCTTCGGTAGCGCCTCCATCGCCTCTGTCACGACCTGTGCCAGCTCCTCACTCATGAGTACTGCCTCGGGGGCGCCTGACTCAGACACCCATCCTGCGTGCTCAAAGGCCTCAGCATCTTCAATTGTTGCATCTGCCCCTGGCCTGCGGCCCTTGGCGACCAGATGATTCTTTGCCGCGTTGCTTGCAATGCGATATAGCCACGTATAAAACGCGCTGTCCCCACGAAACTTATCCAGTGCCCTGTAGGCCTTAATAAACGCTTCCTGGGTCACATCCTCCGCGTCACCAGGATCATTAACGTAGCGACTGACCAGAGCACCAATGCGCCCCTGATATTTGAGCACTAGCAAGTCAAAGGCTCGCAAATCTCCCCTTTGTGCTCTCTGAACCAGTTGCTGATCTGTGTCAGAGGCTGTCACAACTGCGCCCTATTTTGCCTGCAAAACCCGAAAAACCGCCTTCCCGGGAAGGTATTGCCCTGTATGATCACGATCAAGGCAAAAAGTTCCCGATACACTACACTTGATATTGCCACTATACCCCACACCCGCGAGTCTGACGGCCCCACAAAATGTCTACTATTAACCGATATGATGTTCTGATCATTGGCAGCGGCGCAGCGGGCCTCAGTCTGGCGTTGCAGCTGCCGAGGACGCTGGCGATTGCCATCGTGTCCAAAAGTCAGCTCGGCGCAGGCTCGACGTTTTGGGCACAAGGTGGCATGGCGGCCGTGTTACATGATCGAGACTCAGTAGAGGCCCACGTTGCCGACACCCTCGACGCCGGTGCTGGGTTATGCCATGAGCCCGCGGTTCATTTCACAGTAGGTCGAAGCCGACAGTGTGTTGAATGGCTCATTGAGCAAGGCATGCACTTTGATTTACGCGAAGATCAAGCCGATACAGAGTTCCGCGAATTTCATCTCACCATGGAAGGGGGGCATAGTCACCGCCGCGTCATTCACGCAGCCGACCAGACTGGCAGAGCCATTTCACAAGTCCTTTTGTCACGGGTAGAAGAGGCCAGCAACATCTCGCTTCTTAAGGACCGTTGCCTCGTTGATGTCATCAAAACAGGAAAGCGCGTTTGCGGTGCCTATTTGCTCGATGCGACCGGCTCCGGCGTTGAGACATTTGCCGCCGACGCCGTGGTTCTCGCAACAGGGGGCGCCAGCAAAGCCTATCGCTACACTACCAATCCCGATGGCGCGAGCGGTGATGGCATCGCAGCCGCATGGCGAGCGGGATGTCGCGTCGCCAACCTCGAATTCAATCAGTTTCATCCCACCTGCCTCTATCACCCGAACAGTCGCTCATTCCTAATGACCGAGGCACTCAGAGGCGAAGGCGCCACCCTCCACCTCGAAGACAGCACGCGGTTCATGCCAAGATTCGATAATCGAGCTGAGCTGGCACCCAGAGACATCGTTGCGCGAGCTATCGATCACGAAATGAAGCGGTTGGGGGCGGACTGTGTGTACCTTGATATCAGCCACCGCCCCAATGACTTCATTATTCGCCACTTCCCAAAAGCTTATGAGCAATGCCTTGCGCTGGGCATCGATATTACTTGTGAGCGGATCCCGGTTGTTCCGGCTGCTCACTACACCTGCGGCGGGGTAGTGGTGAATCAGTATGGCGCTACAGACGTCCCCGGGTTGTATGTAGTCGGAGAATCTGCCTGCACTGGGCTCCATGGCGCTAATCGCATGGCCTCCAATTCACTACTTGAGTGCTTTGTCTACGCGCAATCTGCAGCTGAGCAGATCGCGAAGTCCCTCATCCCGCAACATGCCAGCCCCATCCCTTGGGATGACAGCCGAGTCAGGGATTCTGACGAGAGAGTTATCATTCAGCACAACTGGCAAGAATTGAGGCGGCTCATGTGGGACTATGTGGGCATCGTCAGAACGACTCGCCGCCTCGAATACGCGGCACAACGCATCGCGTTGCTCGAGCGAGAGGTGGGTGGCTATTACGCTCGATTCCAGATCAGTCGCCCCTTGCTCGAAATGCGCAATCTGGCCCGGGTTGCTGGATTGATGGTTGAATCTGCACAGGGTCGAAAAGAGAGTCGCGGACTTCATTTTAATTCCGACTACCCCGACACATCTCCTTTGATACGGGACTCTATATTGATACCACAGAACTTTGATCGTCACACGGCACTGGATGGCGCCATAGATCAACTGCCCGAGTACGTTCAGTAGCGAGTCAAGCGTTGATGTGGTGAAAAGCCCTTATAGCGTCGACAATCTGGAAAAAGCGAGGTTCCTTCAACCGAGCTCGTCCCATGATCCATTCCAAAAGGTCCTGATCACCCTCATACAACAATTCGCGATAGAGGCTACGTAATGGCACCTCCAACTCATTTCAGGAGTTTTAAATAAAAAGGGCGCCAAAAGGCGCCCTTTTTTGTCTTGTCGGCTCATCAAAACTTCAAAGTAATCTCAGCGCCGAAGTAACGCGGCCTGTTTGGTGTACCAAACGACCACGCTCCCGGCGCATATACTGGGGTCCGGTCGTCAGCGCCAGTAGCGACTACGTTACCGCCCACGTCAAGGAAAGACATCAGGTAAGTTTCGTCCGTTAGGTTTTTGCCGAACAGTGAGAGAGTCCAGTTCTCGGTTTCCCAGTTTATCGACGCATCGAGGATACCAAATGCATCCACAAGTGATGGGTTGTCAGCAAATCCTGCGCCACCTTGGGCGGCGGGAATGGTTTTGTCGCCGCCATTCGTACTGGCAGAAATGTAGTAGTCGTCCTTCCACGTATAGTTCACCGTCGCCACAAAAAAGTGGCCTTCTGCCATCTGCCGCTCAAACAGTAGTCCCAGACCAGCGGTCATATCGGGAGCTCGTCGGAGAGCAATGCTGCTCAGATCAACCATGCCAGTTGCACTCGATGTCATGAAATCGTCAAACGATGCGTCCAGCAGACCAACGTTACCCCGCAAAGATAAACCCTCGGCAATAACCCAAGTGAAATCCATTTCGAGACCTTCCATCGTCGCCGTTGACGCGTTCTGAACCACGGTCAAAGTAGCCTGCCCGTCGGTACCAGGCTTTACGATGTCTTCCTGCTTGTCGTTATATTCGATAGTAAACGCCGCTAAGTTCAACTGAAAACGGTTATCAAACATGGTGAACTTGGCGCCGGCCTCCCAACTCTCCACAGATTCCGGATCATAAGGTCCAGTATTGTCCGGCGCTGTCGCACGACCGTTGAAGCCGCCTGAGCGAAAGCCCTCTGAGTAGGTTATGTAGGCCATACCAGAATCAAAGGAGTACTGGGCCGCAAAGCGAGGCGTAAACTCGTCCCAAGAGGCCGTACCATCAAAAGAGTCGTCATAAACCGATGCTGCCCAAGAAGGACAGTTAGCCCCCCAAGCCGCTCCCTGAACGGTGCCCCCCAAGAGATATGGATATGGATCTAAGGTCTTGTCACGCCCGGAGATATCGGTATACGCGACGGCCCCCTCGGGCAGCCCCAACAATGTTTGCAGTGGGTTGACGGGATAGCCCGTCACCGTCATGCAAGCCTCTTTTTCCTCATCCAGCCAACGACCACCTGCACTCAACATAAGGCGGTCGGTCACATCCCAATCAACCTGCCCGAACACAGCCGTGGACTCTACCTCTTGACTATACAACGGCGAAGCGGAGTAGTTGGTGACTGGAGTAGGGTTGATATTGTTCAGTATCCCTGTGTTTTGCTGAAGTGTGTAGTCGCTCTCCCACAGAAACAAGCCAACGGTGGATCGCAGGCTATCGCTCCAGTCAGACTCAAGCCTAAATTCATAACTCGTCTGGTTTTCAAGCGTTGGCCGGTCTGTCCAAAAAACATCGGTTGACGTCCCGTCAAACTCATTAAAAGCCTGCTCTTCTGTCTCACGATCACCAAAAACAAATGCCAACCTATGGCTATCTGAAATTTGCCAATTCGCATGGATCGTGAGCGCATCTGTTCTCAGTTCAGAATACTGATCGTAAGAGGAGTAAACAGTGTAGAGGTCGTCGTCTGACCGATTAACGCCCCCCAAGCATTCCCCTGAGTCAGCTCCAGTAGCCGGATTGATACAAGCTAGACCGTAAAAAGCCTCTCCGGGCGCGATGATCGCTGACAGCGGCCTAGTGGGGGTGTCGTCGTCGATATAGTCGTAGATCACCCGAAAGTTGAAATTGTCGCTCGGTTCAAAAAGCACATCCGCTGTCATCATCAAGAGGTCGTTCTCGCCCTCCTCCTCATTACGGGTGGCATTGTAAAAGTACTCACCACCCCTGATGCTCGCTGCAGAAAGCTTGACAGAAACACCACCCATTTCAGGAAGATTGATCAAGCCTTTAAGGTCTGTCTGGCTGTCCTGTGCAAAGGTGCCCACCAACTTACCGCCCCATTCACCTGTGGGCTTGGATCGGATCACATGCACAAGGCCACCAATGGTGTTTCGACCGAACAGAGTGCCCTGGGGACCCCGCAGCACCTCTATTCGCTCCGCATCCCACATATTTCTGAGGGCGCCAGTAGTGGAAGAGAGATATATACCGTCCTGATAAATCGCTACCGCCGGGTCAAAGCTCTTCTCTACTTCAGCATGCTGCATACCGCGGATAGAGACGCCCACCGTGCCGTTACCCAGGATCGGGTTAATGATCAGATTGGGGGACATCCCGGTGATATCATCGATCGTCCTCGCAAAAGATTTTTCTATGGCATTTGCATCCATGGCCGACATCGAAATCGCCACGTCCTGCATATTTTCCTCGCGTTTTTGCGCTGTGACTACAACTTCCTCAATTTGCGTCGTAGTCGATCGCTGTGCGTTTACGTGAGCCGAAATGGCCATGGACACTGCAACAGCGAGAATTGAAGTATTACGAATTGTGGTCATGGGATCCCTCTACATTTGTATTGTTATTAGTACTTAACAGATCGACGGTCTGAAGCCGCCTCACAACTTGTCCGTACATATATTACCAGAAAACCGTGTATAGATACTTCTTATGGCCGCTTTTGGATGACCCTTTGTTATAACTTTATAACATTAGCGAGTTTGCATGAAAGTTTATGCTGGCGGCAAGGAATGCGAGTGAAGTCGAGACGCCGCAGAGGCTGGGTAAAACCAATGCAGTGAAGCCGGTTAGCCTATGTCCAGAGTTGTCGAGCACCCTATCAAAGAGCCAAAATGTCCCCTCGCAGAGCTAGATTTTTTCAGTGACTTGCGTGCTAAAGGATTGCGGTTGAGCCAGAGCACGCTTCGGAACGAGTCAAACGCTGATCTCGTGAAAAGCCCTTATAGCGTCGACAATCGGGAAAAAGCGAGGCTCCTTCAAGCGAGCTCGCCCCATGATCCATTCCAAAAGGTCCTGATCACCCTCGTACAACAATTCGCGATAGAGGCTTCGTAATGACGCCTCCAACTCAACAAATCGGTCCTCAACGAACGGCGATAGCAACAGATCCAGCTCGAGAAGACCTCGACGGCTTGCCCACTTCGCTCTGTTCCACTCCTCTCGCTGATCCATATTGTCGATCTAAACTCTCTCACTAATCTTGTAGTATAGGGCTTCACACAACAGGTGTAGAAAAAAGTGGCAACTTCCTCTTCCTCTCTTCCCGACCCATACGGCACGCCAAATGAATGTATTTTGCAACTAGATGGACCTGACGCTAGGCACTTTCTACAGGGTCAAACTACTGCTGACTTCCAGAAAGCCCCTGTCGGCGCGACGGTGTACACGGCATTTTGCAATCCAAAGGGAAGAGTCCTTGCCGATGCGCTCGCTATCATCATCTCCGACGATACTGTTTTGCTAAGAGGACGAAAGCCCGTCATGGAGGCGTTGTCGGCCCACCTCACACCCTTCCTTGCCTTCTCAAAATCCGCACTGAAAGCAACGCAATGGACGGTGGTTGGGAGCGGACCTTCATCAGGCCTGCAAACTGAACCAGTTAGCGCTCAATTAATCGAAGAAAATGATGCCGTCACCGCGGTTGTCATCAACCGAGGGAAGGGATTCATTGAATACTGGCAGGGAGACGCATCGGTGATCCAGCCTGATCCAGAAGACGTCGTTCCCCTCGCCCGCGTTGATTTTGAGACAGCGCGAGCGCGAGTAGAGTCATCTACTATTGGGGCCTATTTGCCACAGGATCTTAATTACGACCTTAATGAGACGGTAAATTTTACTAAGGGCTGCTACACCGGCCAGGAGATTGTCGCGCGCCTCCACTATCGTGGGACACCCAAGCGTCGCCTCTACCGCGCCATAATCGCCAATATTTCAGAAACGCCGACCCCAGGAGACGGCATTACCAACGCTGAAGGGCAGCGAGTCGGCAGTATCGTCAATACGCTTCCCATGGGAGAGCAACTTGGCGTGCTTATCGAAGTCACGCCGGATAGCACACATGGTCCTTTGCTCACCCGCGAACAGGGTCAGGCCCTCTCATCGCTGGAAGCATGTCATCCGGTTACTGACCAATCGATGGGCTGACACCCCCTTGACAGTAAAAATTGATTTGCCTGGCTGAAATGTTTGCAGCCAAAAAAACCCCTGTGTGCCGACAAGGGCGAGGGATGAGGTGCAGACAGCACGCAATGCTTTTGTCGATCTATCACCGCCCCTTTTGCCTGAGCCTGTTTTCCCCATAGCAAAAACACGACGGGCCGATCGCCACTGTTGATTACTGATATCACCTTGTCTGTAAAGGCTTCCCAGCCCCTTCCCTGATGGGACCCTGGAGCACCATGCTCGACAGACAATACGCTATTGAGCAACAGAACGCCCTGCTCCGCCCACCCGATGAGTTCACCATGAGTTGGAGGAGCGATCGAGAGATCGGCTTGCAATTCGGCAAAAATATTTCGCAGTGACGGCGGTATGGCCTGCCCCCTTCTGACTGAGAAACTTAACCCATGTGCTTGATGAGCACCGTGGTAAGGGTCTTGCCCGATCAAAACAACACGGACCTGCGATGGCGGTGTGGCGTCAAGCGCTGCAAAGAACTCTCTACCGGGCGGGTAAATCGCCTTACCCGCCATCTTTTCAGCTCTGAGGAAAACCTTCAGATCGGCCATGTAAGAGCTCTCAAACTCGGGCTTCAACAGCGAGAGCCACTCCCCACACAATCGAATACCTTCAAGCCCGTCACCGTGATGACTCATGGATCCATTGCCCTGCTGCGTCGTCGCATCCGCACAAGCCCTCCGCCAGAAACCAACAACACCCCTAACCATACAAACGAAAACGACACCATGGTCACAACATCGATCGTTTCACCAAGTACCGTTTGGGCAACCAGCAACTGCAGAGAAGGCCCCAGATATGACGTATAACCAACCACACTCAAAGGCAGCAGCCGCGCAGCAGCAATATAGGTCAGCAACGGCGCCGTAGTGTATACCCCTGCCAGCAAAAGGAATGTATCGACCCGCCAACCGTGAATTCCGACTCCGCCACCACCGGTTATCCATAACCAGGCCAATGCAATTGGAGACATGCACAAAGTCTCAATAAATAAACCCTGAATCGTGTCTGCAGCGATTTTTTTTCTAATGACCCCGTACAGTGCAAAGCTAATGGACACAACGAGACTAATCCAAGGCAACGCGCCGTATGAAAATAACTGTATCCCCACCGCAAAAATGGCTAGCGCGATCGCGAGGCGTTGGGTGATACCCAGAGTTTCATGAAAGACCAGCCTACCCACGGCGATTGTGAGCAATGGCAACATGAAATATCCGAGACTTGCCTCAGTGGCGCGACCCACCGTCACCGCATAAACAAAGCCCCCCCAATTCATACTCAGCAAAGCGGCTGCCAGTAGACTCCAAAAAAAGGTGCTCGGCACCCTCATAAGAGCCCAAGTTGACCGGAGTCGGCCAGTCAACAATACAATCATCAAAGCGATTGGCAGACTCCAAATCGCTCTGTGCGCCACTACGTCAATGGCATCAACGGGCTTGGTCTCGATCCAGAACAGGGCGGCAAGACCCCAAATAATATTGGCAACAATCGCCAGCGTGAGTCCATAACGGAGCTGCTGTGCCGAATACTCCACTCACCCTCCTCTCGTTTACCACAAATTTTTCGCACTCGATAAATCACGAATCGGCGCAGCATTCGTCAACTACATTTCGCGTTATCCTATCCCAAGCACACCTTTTCAACAGCAAAGAACCACAGTAGTCTCGTGCAAAATTTGCGTCGGCGAACCATCCTGGAAACCATATCCTTTTTCAAGACGCGCCCTATTGCTGCAATGTCTCTTGTTGTGTACTGGCTACTCTTCGCTACGATCATTTCACGAGCCGATAACAGCCAGCTGACGACACAGGCAGACGCCGCTTGGGAGGGCGCAATTGTCAAAATAGAGGTACCGATCGTTCGCAGCGTTAAAGGTTATCCACGCCATTTTCTCGAGCGATGCAGCGCTACAATCATTTCACCTGGACCGCACCCTCTGCTCATTAGCGCATGGCACTGCTTTGAAGGCTATGACGCTATGGCTTCTCCGGCACAAACCTTAACAGAAGATGACCCTGTCCCCCTCGAGCTTCTGGCATCGGGAGGATCAATGCAACACGACTGGGCCTTGCTTACCAGTAAAGCCGATTGGATACCCACCACCTGGATTCCTATCGCGCGCGATAGAGCAGAGAAAGGGTCCCGCGTCAGCGCCGCCGGTTTCAGCCGACCACCTGCGAGCGACTCTCCAGACATTGGGAGCCCTCGGAATCGTGCCTTGGTTATCGACTCAGACTGCCGTGTGATAGAAGCTAGCTCACCGCCCATCGCGTCAAGCTGCGTCATCCAACAAGGTGCTTCTGGCGGGGCTATATTAGGAAGAACTCAAAGCGGCAGCCTTCGCGTTTACGGGGTTATTTCTGCCGGTGATAGCAAAAGTGTGAGCTATTTTTATCCCGCAGACTTACTGTTATCACGAATCCGGCCCTGACTAGGACGCTCACCTAGCTGCCGCGCCGGTGGTGGCCCACCAATGTGGCGTTGACCTCGACTTGCCGCGAGGTCTACCTGTTTTTGTCGCTCTCTCAAGCGCGCCTTCCTCTCATCCGTCAACTGTTCATAGCAGTGCGGACAAGAGACGCCCCTTTGGTAATGCACAGATGATTTCTCCCGCTCGGTAATGGGATGCCTACAGGCATAGCACTGATCAAAGCTGCCTTTTGCCAACCGATGATTAACCGCCACGCGAGAATCAAAAACAAAACACTCTCCCTCCCAACGTGATTCCGATTCGGGGATCTCCTCCAGATACTTGAGAATGCCTCCCTTTAAATGCCACACCTCACCAAATCCCTCCGAAACCAGCAAAGAAGTGGATTTCTCACAGCGGATTCCTCCCGTGCAGAACATGGCTATTCTTTTGTGTTCGTCTGAACGTAAGTTATCCCGCACCCACTGCGGAAAATCGCGAAAATTTTTGGTGGCCGGGTTCACGGCGCCCCTGAAACTCCCGATGGCCACTTCGTAGTCGTTCCGGGTATCAATCACCAGGCACTCGGGATCATCAACGAGCGCATTCCACTGGCTTGGATTGGCATAGTGGCCAACGCAGACACTGGGGTCGATATGGTCGACCCCCATCGTCACGATCTCTCGCTTTAGCTTCACTTTCATCCGATGGAATGGATCAGTGTTATGGAATGACTCTTTCCAGTCGAGCCCCTCAAACCGAGGGTCTGCGTGTAACCAGTCAATAACACGCTGGATACCCTGACGCGTACCCGCGATGGTGCCGTTAATGCCCTCCGGAGCGAGTAGCAAAGTACCTTTGAGGCCGGCCTGCTGGCACACACCAAGCAAGGGCGCCTTCAATTGCTCGAAATCCTCGAGCGAAACAAAGCGGTATAGCGCCACAACAAGGCGATCTTCCGACTTGCCAGCCACCGTCATTTTCCCGTACCGCCCCTGCAATCGGGAGAGGCTGGCGCGCCATCTGATGCGGCCCATTCTTCCGCAGTATAGGTGTGCAGCGCCAACGCATGGACCGGCCCCGCTAACCATGAGGCCAACGTGCCATAAACCGCTTGATGACGCTTCACACTTCTTGCCCCCACGAAACGCTGGCTAACCAAGGTCACTTTGAAATGGCTCTCCGATCCAGGCGGAACATTGTGGCGATGGCTCTCATTCTCCACGCTGAGATAAGAGGGCTCGAATGACGAGGTTAGCGCTTCGGTGATTTCTTCTTGGATCGTCATGGGTCTAATCTGGCACGATGTCATGTTAGTTTACGATGAATCTTCCAAAACATGTGCCCAAAGATTTCCATGCACCCAGCCTCAGACAATCTGGTTAAAAACACATCACCACCACTATGGCGCCACGTATTCGCCATGGTCTACGACAGCCTGCTGATAATACCTTTATTCATGGCCGCCACAGCACTGTGGGTCTCTATTTGGGGACCCACTGAGAATGCGCGAATCCAAGCCGTACCGCCGCCCCTGCAATGGTTGTCGTGGAGCATCATCCTGCTGTTATTTTTCGGACTATTTTGGCGAAGGGGCGGACAAACACTGGGTATGCAAGCCTGGCGAATAAAGCTGATCACCGAGCATGGGGGTCAACCTACTTGGCGACAGGTGGTGCTGCGCATAGTGGGAGCGTCTCTCTCTCTGCTCGCCTTGGGCGGCGGATTTCTCTGGAGGTTCATACCACCAGAGTATCGATACTGGCATGATGCGCTATCGAGCACCCGGTTAGTGCTGGTCCCGAAGCCGCAGTGAGATCCCTCGCTAAGCACGCCGCCAGAGTAACCACATTCCACCTAACCCGCATGCGGCGATAGGTGACAGCGCGGCCAGAAGCGGGTCGTAACCAAAAATCAAACTGGCGGGACCAAAAAAATCCTGGCTAATTCTAAAGGTCACTCCGACAATAATCCCGATGAAAACACGTGCCGCCATGGTCCCCTCTCGCAGTGGACCAAAGATAAAGGACATTGCCACTAAAACCAGAGCCAGCGTGGCCAGGGGTTGTAATACTTTCCGCCAAAACGCCAGCTCAATATCGACAAATACCATACCCTGTCTCTGCAGGTAGCGCGCATACGGCCACAGTTGCAGTATCGGCAGTGTCTCGGGCTCAACCACATCGAGGGTCAGTAGTTGAGGTGTGATCGCGGTATCCCATCGCCACAGCGTATCCCGCTGAATCGCTGTACCACCCTCTTGAACGTGTGTGGAACGCACTTGCTCCAGCATCCAGTGATCCCCGGCATGGGTGCCTCGCTCCGCAACCAAAGACCTTACCAACCGATACTCATCATCAAAAGTTAACAGCGTCACCCCGTAGGCAACGCCACCTCGCTGAACGGCGTCAACATGAATAAACGTATTCCCATCGCGGTTCCACGCTCCAAATCGACCCGCTACCGCGGATTCTGAGCGCTGCGCCAGAGCGCGATGACTCATTGCCAACTGCTCGGAGTGAGGTGCGACGAACTCCCCCACCGCGAACCCGAACAACGCCATTACCAAGGCAGGTTTCAAGACCATGACTGCAATCCCGGCAAGTGAAACACCGGACGCTCGGACTATCACTAGCTCACTCGACGCTGCGAGACGCCCGAGAGCGACAAGCGCGCCAATCAATGCGGCAAACGGAATGAACTCATGAATTCTGCGAGGAACCGTATAGCCGACATAAACCAAGACATCAGCAAATTGGTAGCCATTTCCAATATCATCGGATTCATCAATGATCGAAATCAGCGAATCCAGCCCGGTCAGCAGCAACAGGACTGCCAGCGTTGCCACCAAAACTGCACGACCAACGTAATAATCAAATTTGCGCATGTGCCGGCCTAATCAGGTTTCTTAAACGCTCTGCATTCAACAGCAGGACAGCCAAAACACCCATTGCACAGTGCACTGCTATCAACAGCTCCGGCCCACTGCCTGATTCAATCACCGCGCGACCTTGCGTCAGGCCCAAAAAATACATCAATAACACTAGCATCGCGGGCCCAATCTTGGCGTAACGCCCCTTGCGAGCGTCGGTTCTGCTCAGCGCTAACGCAATTAACGCAGCCCCCGGCACCATAAGCGGTAAAGAGAAGCGCCACCAAAGCGCCCCGCGCAACTTTGGATCGTCACTGGTCAACAGTGCAGCGGTCGACACCGCCTCGACCTTTCCGGATCGCCGCAGACTATTTCTCGATTCCGGAATGAGTTCACCGTAGAGCCCAAACGTGACCTCCTCTAGCTCCCGTTTTCCCGCCGCGCCCCGATAACGGCTCCCGCCCCGTAATTCGAGATAACGCCGCCCAGACTGTTCGTCGAGAACAATCTCGCCCTCCCGCGCAAACGTCGCCACATGAGCTCCATCCTTCTCGCTTCGCTCGAATACAAAGATATTGTGCATCAATCCGCTTTCATCGATGCGCTCTGCATAGGTAACGTAACTACCGCGCCGTTGTTTTCTGAATCGCCCCTCGTTGAGCATGTGCAGACCCTCTGCAGAACGCGGATTATCTAACAACACTTGCGCTCTCGCAGAACCCTCAGGAGCGATGTATAGCGCCAACACAGCTACTGCCAACATCACCAATAACGCCGGCACCATGACATAGAGCGCGAGCCTGCCTGGGCCTACTCCACACGCTTTCAGCACAACCATTTCACTGTCTGCATATAAGCGACCGAAACTGAGCAGAATGCCAATGAACAGACCAAGGGGGAGAATCATTTCCAGAAAGCCGGGCAACTTAAACAGCATGATAGGCAGTAAAACATCGCCGGTAAGCGAACCCACAGCAGCCTCAGCTAGATAGCGAATGAACCGGCCCGCAAATACCACCAAAAAAAGGACAAAACTCACCGCCAGGGTGTGAGTGAGAATATCTCGTGTCAAATAACGGAGGATGCGCATGCGACTAACCCACTCGCTTCGATTTCTAACAGGGTTATTTCGTTAACCCGCCGGTCATCATACACTAGCGCCCTGTCACTCCGACCTCTAATGCCACTAGGAACGCTCATGTCAGTATTGAACATTACCGCTAAGGTAGCAGCCCCACTTGATCAGATAAAAACTCAGGCGCTAGTCGTACTCATGCCAGAACGCAAGTCACTAGCAACCCGCTTGAAACAACTCGACAAATATTTGGGTGGCACGCTGTCTCGGACGATAACTAATGGGGATTTCCTTTCATCAATTGGCTCGACCTGCTGGCTGCCGGGGACACAAGGGATCCATCGCGTACTTCTAGTGGGGTGCGGCAGTATGAATCAACGCACCGTTGTCTCAGACAAGAAAATAGCCGAAGCCCTTGCGCGCACATTAGTCAGCAGCAACGCAAAAGACGCAATTGTATGGACTGAAGGACTGTCGCCAAAAGCAGCGCAGCCTGAGCGACTGCTGGAGCAAATTGCGCTGCATCTTACCCTTTCGCATTACCAATATAGTCAAACTCTCAATCATCGAAAGAAGTCTGTTCGCGCGCTTCGGCGCGTCTCGGTCACACCAGCCAACCTCTGCACGCCGGCAACGGCCAAACGCGCGCTCGATGCGGGATCCGCCACCGGTCGCGGGGCGAATTTCACCAGGGAATTGGTCAATCTACCGGGTAATATCTGTACTCCCCGTTATCTAGCGGGGGAAGCGCGTAAGCTGGCCAAGCAACATGCAAGCCTGTCTGTCTCTGTTTTAGATGAACGTAAGATGGCTGACCTTGGCATGCACTCACTGCTATCAGTGGGAAATGGTTCGGAGCAACCCTCTCGATTGATTACCCTTAAGTATCAGGGAGCATCAGCAAAAACCCGTCCCTACTGCCTTGTTGGCAAAGGCATCACGTTTGATACCGGCGGCATCAGTCTCAAACCTGGTGCAAAAATGGACGAAATGAAATTCGACATGGGCGGCGCGGCGTCTGTTTTCGGCGCGATACATGCTGCGGCCCTGCTGAAACTTCCCATCAATATCGTAGGGGTTGTTGCAGCAGCCGAGAATATGCCTAGCGGCACAGCGACCAAACCTGGCGATGTGATCACCAGTCTATCTGGCAAGACCATTGAGATTTTGAACACTGACGCCGAGGGGCGCTTGGTACTGTGCGACGCGCTCACCTATGTTTCGAGATTCTCCCCCGAAGAGGTAATCGATATCGCAACGCTCACAGGAGCGATTATCGTGGCGCTGGGCCACGAGGCCACAGGGATTTTTTCCAACGACGATCATCTCGCAGATAGCTTACTGGCAGCAGGCAGTCGGGCTCATGACCGCGGCTGGCGATTCCCTATCTGGGAGGAATATCACCGACAGTTAGAGAGCCCTTTTGCCGACCTCGCCAACATCGGCACGGGTGGAGCTGGCAGCATCACAGCCGCCTGTTTTCTCGCTGAATTCGCCGAGGACTATAAATGGGCCCACCTCGATATTGCAGGAACCGCTTTCAGAAGCTCGCCCAAGGGCGCGACCGGCCGTCCCGTCCCCATGCTCGTGGACTACCTTAGGGAGCGCGCAGGACGGCGATGACAAAAATCGATTTTTACGTCCTCCCCGAGGACGGTAGCTTACCCACTGCGGTCGCCATTGGACGATTGGCGGAAAAAGCGAGCGCGCGCGGGCATCAGGTATTCATTCAGACCAAAGACTCGCAGGATGCGCTTCAGCTAGACGAGGCACTGTGGGCTTTTCGGCCGTCGAGTTTTCTTCCTCACTCGCTCGCGACCGAGCGTGGCCCGGAGCGAGTCATCATTGGACACGAAGAACCACCAATGGAGTACGACGACGTACTGATCAACTTGACCCATTCGGTTCTCGGTCACTTCTCCCGCTTCGAACGCATGGCCGAAATTGTTACCCATGACGCTCTTGCTATTGAGGCATCCAGAGAGGCCTGGCGATTTTATCGTGACCGAGGCTACCCACTTGCAAAGCACGAACTCAGTGCAACTTAAATCGGCAGTAAGGCTGTTTAATCTGTGACCATGGACAAAAATTTCTCTCCAACCGACATTGAACTTCGGTGGTACAAGCAATGGGAAGCGGCAGGCTACTTTGCCCCTTCAGGCAATGGACCGGCTTTCTGCGTTCCAATTCCGCCGCCCAATGTTACTGGCACTCTGCATATGGGCCATGGCTTTCAACAAGCCATCATGGATGCATTGGTCAGATATCACCGGATGAGAGGCTACAACACCTTGTGGCAGGTCGGCACCGATCATGCGGGCATTGCCACACAGATGGTGGTTGAAAGACAACTTGAAGCGGAAGGGACCTCGCGCGAGGCGCTAGGCCGCGACGCTTTCGTTGAGCGGGTATGGGACTGGAAAGATAAATCGGGCGGAGCGATCACCCAGCAGCTCCGAAGACTTGGCACCTCACCTGATTGGCAAAGAGAACGATTTACAATGGACCCAGGACTGTCTAACGCTGTGCAGCGCGTGTTTGTCAGTCTGTTCGAAAAAGGTCTGATTTACCGCGGTCACCGCTTGGTGAATTGGGATCCACAATTCCACACCGCAATATCGGATCTCGAGGTAGTGCAGGAGGAGGAGCAAGGCTCACTATGGCACCTCCGATACCCACTGAGCAACGGCGAGGGACATCTGGTAGTTGCGACGACGCGCCCAGAAACCATGCTGGGCGATACGGCTGTCGCAGTTCATCCAGCGGATGAGCGGTACCAACAACTTGTCGGCAAAACGATCGATCTCCCGCTCGCGAATCGGAGCATTCCCATTATTGCCGATGACTATGTCGACCCGGAATTTGGATCCGGGTGTGTCAAAATCACGCCTGCCCATGACTTTAACGACTACGCAATGGGCGAGAGACACAATCTTCCCAAGATCAACATTATGACTGCGAGTGCGGCACTCAATGATGCCGTACCCGAGCGTTTCCGCGGCTTAGACCGGTTCGCGGCACGAAAAAGAGTTGTAGAGGAGCTAGAGGCGCTCGGCCTTCTTGATAAAATCGAACCCCACGTTCTCAAGGTACCCCGGGGTGATAGATCCGGCGCCATCATCGAGCCGTGGCTCACGCCGCAGTGGTATGTCGATGCGAAAAAACTAGCTGAACCCGCCATCAATGCTGTAGAGCGAGGGGATATTCAATTCGTGCCCAAGCAGTGGGAGAACACCTATTTCGCCTGGATGCGCGACATTCAAGACTGGTGTATCAGCCGTCAGCTTTGGTGGGGACACAGAATCCCTGCGTGGTACGACGAGGACAACCGAATCTACGTGGGAGAATCAGAGGAGCAAATACGACGCGACCACAATTTGCCGGTGACGCTGTCACTGACTCAAGACGAAGATGTTCTAGACACTTGGTTTTCTTCGGCACTGTGGACTTTCTCTACCTTGGGTTGGCCTCAAGAAAATCGCGACCTTAAGACCTTCCACCCCGCATCGGTACTGGTGACTGGCTTTGACATCATTTTCTTCTGGGTGGCCAGAATGATCATGATGTCACTGGAGTTCATGAACGAAGTGCCTTTTCACACCGTATACGTGCATGGACTCGTCCGCGATGGTGAGGGACAAAAAATGTCCAAATCCAAAGGGAACGTGTTGGACCCGATTGACTTGATCGATGGCATCGAGCTTGAAGCGCTGGTAGCCAAGCGCACGGCCAATCTGATGCAGCCGCAACTGGCAGAAAAAATTGAAAAAGCGACCCGCAAACAATTCCCTGAGGGCATTGCCGGATATGGCACCGATGCACTCCGCTATACATTTTATTCTCTCGCTTCCACGGGGCGCGACATCAAGTTCGACATTGGCCGTATGGAGGGCTACCGAAATTTTTGCAACAAAATATGGAATGCTGCGCGGTACGTGCTCAGCCATACAGACGGCCACGATCTCACCTCAGACCGAGGCACACTGTCGCTGGCAGACCGCTGGATTAGAAGCCGCCTACAGTCCGCTGTTCAAGCGGTGGATAATTCGGTGGCAACGTATCGTTTCGATCTGGCCGCGCAAACCTTATATGATTTCATCTGGAACGAATTTTGCGACTGGTACCTTGAACTTTCTAAGCCTGTGCTTTGGGAGGAAGAGCAAGAGCCCTCTCAGTTGCTGGGAACTCGTCAGACACTTGCCGAAGTTCTGGAGCAATCGCTCCGCATGTTGCATCCGTTCATGCCATTTGTCACCGAGGAGATCTGGCAAAGTGTGAGCCCCATGACAGGCCAACATGCGGACAGCATTATGCTTGCTCCATGGCCAACGCCCGACTCCGATCAAAAAGACCCCGATTCGGAAGAAGAGATCGAGTGGATGAAAGGCATTATTGTCGCCATCAGAACGATTCGCTCTGAAGCCAACATACCCCCTGCAAAACTCCTCGAGGTTACAGTCGCCAACACTGACGAGCAGGACCGGGCTCGACTGCAGCGCAACGCCGGCTTCCTCCAGAGGCTGGCCAAGAGCTCAGGCATTAAGCCGATTGAGGATCGGGAATCAATGTCGCCAAGCCTGATGGCGTTGTTTGGCGATTTGGAGGTACGCGTTCCCATGGCGGGCCTAGTGGATATCGCCGCTGAGCTATCTCGACTGGATAAGGAGATAGATAAGGTCCAAGCAGACCTGGTCAGGCTCGAGGGGAAATTGACCAACAGCAATTTTATTGAGCGCGCGCCAGCTGACATTGTCTCAGCAGAGCGCCAGAAGTTAGAACAGGCTGAAACCTCGCTGAGAGTGCTCCGACAGCAAAGACAGAAAATTGAGGAGTTGCGTTCTGACTAAAGCCCTGATATCACTATACGCGATAATAATTCTAAACCGGTGGAGTCTTCGTCATGTCAGACCGCCATGTCGGAACCGTCAAGTGGTTCAATAACGCCAAGGGCTTCGGTTTTATCACCATGCCTGACAGGCCAGACGATATTTTCGTTCACTTTCGAGCAATTCAAGGTGACGGCTATCGCAGCCTCAATGAGGGGCAAGAAGTGGAGTTTATTCTGGTAGAGGGCCCGAAGGGACTGCAAGCCGAAGAAGTGACCACTCGCTGATACCCAGAATACAAGAGGTTTGTTAAGCTCGCGCCCCCCAAAACAGCGAGTACTCTCATGCCTACCCCGAAGTCGCAGAAACGCGCAGCCACAAAAAAGTCGACAGGGCCGCAGAGTCAATCCTCTGCAACCAAGGTGCGACGCTTCAGAGGCGTAGTCATGCCCTATTCTGGCCATGCCAGTATCCGGGCGGTAAAACGAGCGGGGCATGAACCCAGCATTCATGGAACCAAGCTGTGGAAATCCAGCTGTCTGATTATTGACTATCTCAATAAAAATACGCCCGCCAGAACGCGACGCGTTCTGGATGCCGGATGCGGATGGGGCGTTACGGGCATATGGTGCGCCAAACAGTGGGGGGCTGAGACTCTTTCAATGGACGCCGACCCCGCAGTTTTCCCTTACCTCAACGCAGTCGCTGCGCTAAACGGGGTCGCAACACAATCTTGGGTCAGTCGATTTGAGAAAGTGACTCAAAAAGATCTGAAGGATATCGATGTCCTAGTCGGTGGCGACATTTGCTTCTGGGACGAGTTGGTAAAACCTGTCGGAAAAATGATTGATCGCGCCATTGCCGCTGGCGTTGGCACCATTGTAATTGGCGATCCAGAGAGGCCCACGTTCCACGAGATGGCTGAGCGGGCGATAGAGAAGCACGGCGGCCAACTGTTGGACTGGCGTTTAAGCGGAACAGTGAAGGCCACTGGCGCCCTCCTCGTCATACATAACGACTAACTAATCTAGAAATACGAATTGGGCATTAATCAGGCTAATGTCTCTCGGCGTTTCACACTGGTCAAACGCAGGTCGGTAACGGGTATCGCGCAGCTTTCGCTTGACGCTGATTGACGAGATGTCGCCGACAGGCGACACCGCTATATCTGACGGCACACCTCGCTCATTGATCTCCAACGTCACATCCACCAATGTGCCAACGCCATGAAAGGACCGGTAACGACTGAGTGCTGGATACTCCGGTAACGGAGCGGCTCGACTGAAACGATCCGGCTCCAGTTGGCAAGCGTCGCGATAGAGCCGAATGGCAGCCGTCCGCTTACTATAAAACCAATGCCAATCTGCCAAGGCCGATATCGCATCGTGATCCCCAGGCTCAACTTCCAACAGTCGATCAAATACCCGCTCTCCTTGCTGAAAAAGGCGACGTTGCAACGCTTCCATTCGAGGATCTCGCTCCAATGATTGCCAATCCGAGTCCGCAATGCGGGATTCGAATCGCGGATCATCAACAAATACATCTAGCTTGTACTCGAGCAGGTAGTAAAAGCGTGCAAGACGGAACGAAAAATACCGACACCACTCTGCACGCACATCCGACTCCGCACACACCGAGTCAGTCAAGGTTTCAAATCGATCATGAAAACGCAGCAACTCTCTCGACATACCCTCCCACGACCCATCCATCAGCGCGTCCAAGGTTACGTCAAAAAACTCCCCTGCCGCTTTGAGCTCAGCTGCATTGAATGGCGGTAGACCGGAACCCAGCAACCTGAACTGATACTCCGCTCGTTTTTCAAATCCCTCTCGGTCTCCGGAAGCCAAATATAGATCGAGCAAACCTCGCAAAATAGGTAACTGCTGATCTCCGTATAGGCCATCGTTAACCCGAATCGTATGCAGCGCCCTGTCAAAGAGCTCCTCTGCTCTCGTTAAGGCGCCGGTCTCAGTTGCCAGCTTCGCAGCAGCAACGGTGGGTGCCACCAGATCAGAATGATAGGGGCCCAATGCCATCTGCTGAGCGTTCAATGCGTCAACCGCTTGATTCAGATTAACCAAATCAACGGCAGCGGCTTGAACGAGTACGGTGTCTGATTCGAACCATTCGTGGGTTTGAATATCCAGACCAAAGGGTAGCGGCGTGTCTGCCAATACCACGCTGCTAAAACACCCAAGCGCGCAGAGAAATCTGGTCACATCAGCACCGTGTCATGTCAGAAGTCATAATATACCGCAAAAAAAACCCGCCTCGGAGAGGCGGGCAAAGAGTGTAATGGCTCCCCTATGAGCGAGCGCTTGAAGGGATAAGCGCCATCTGCCGGCAGGGAACCTATCTGCTATTATTCATAACCTCGGCCTATACGCCTAATGTATTTGCCGCATCACATTCAGTCGTGCTTGTTATAGGCGGTATAAAATGAACTTAAACAGACTCGCAAGAATAGATCTTAACCTATTGGTTTCATTAGATGTATTGCTAGAAGAAGGTAGTGTCTCAAGGGCAGCAGAGCGACTTTCAATCACCCAGCCTGCCATGTCCAAAACATTAGGACGATTGAGAGAAACCTTTGACGATCCACTTTTTGTGCGTAGTAAAAGAGGCATACAGCCCACACCCAGGGCGCTGAGCCTGATCGCAGACTTGAAGAGCGTGTTAACTCAAATCGATGGCCTTCTTGATGCGGGCGACTTTTCCCCCGAAGCTTACCGCGGAGAAATTACGCTGGCCATCTCGGAGTACGTCGGCTTCACTCTATTGCCACCGCTCTCCGCTCGACTGCAGTCCAGTGCACCACGACTGCGACTGAGAACCATCACTCGAGCCGAGCGGCAGTTGGACCAGCTCGCGAGAGGCGAGCTGGACTTTGCTATCCAGATACATCGCGAAGAATACCCTCCCGAATACAATGTCACACCACTCGCAGCCTCACCGCTGGCAATATTTGTTCGGCAGGAGCATCCCCTCGTGGAGCAAACCCTGACCCGCGATTTGGTGCGCCAATATCCGCAGGTTGCACTTTATATAGCTGATCGAGAGGAGCTGATCGGCGGTGAAGTACTGGCGCGCGGTCTTTTCGAGAGCGACAGGGGCACCTTGGAAACCTCCCATTTGCTTACCGCCTTCGAGGTACTGAGGGAGACAGACTACCTACTTATCTGTCCCGCCTATCTTGCTCGAAACGAAGGCGCAACTCGCAATATCGTGGCTCTGACCTTACCACTCGACCTCACTTTCAGCGTTCAGTATTCCTTGATTGCTCATAAGCGCACTGACCACTCACCAGTCCATCAATGGCTGTGGCATGAAATTATCGAAACGGTGCACGCGTTGCGTTTCAGGACTGTTCACAGGGGATAAAACGCGCAGCTGTTACGCCCTTATCGCCGAAATATGCGATACTACACGCCTTCCAGCAGTAGCTCCCTAAATGAACTCAACTTCCAACAAGACGATCCCGCGTTTTATGACGCCGATCGTGGAAACACACTGCCACCTAGATTATCTCGACCCAGAATCGCTCCAGGCTACGCTAGACGCAGCGGCAGACTACGGCATCGAGCGTATTGTTACGATTGCCGTATCTCCCGACAATCTCGAGACCGTTCGAAACCTGGCCGCGCAGAACCAACAGGTATGGTGTACTCAAGGTATTCATCCGCACGAAGCGAGTGCTTGGAATCAAGATGTTGCGGATAGGGTCATTGCGGGTTGTGATGAGGCGCGTACGGTCGCAGTCGGCGAGATCGGTCTCGACTATCACTATGATCATAGCAATCGGACGGCACAAGCAAGGGCGCTTGATGAACAACTGCATATTGCAGCGCAGCAAAACTTGCCGGTGGTCATTCACACCCGAGACGCCGATGACGATACGCGTGCCATCTTGTCAAACCATAGCCGAAATTTGACTAAAAAAGGGGTTATTCATAGCTTCACTAGTTCACTGGCGCTAGCAGAATTTTGTCTCGCAGAGGGTTTCGTATTGGGCTTTAACGGCATTACAACTTTTAAAAATGCCGAGAATGTCCGTGCTGTTGTTCGTGCCACCCCCGCCGAGTCGATTGTTTTAGAAACTGATGCGCCCTACCTCACACCAGTACCATTTCGCGGAAAACCTAACGCGCCCCATTATCTGCCCCTGATCGCAGAAAAACTCGCCGACCTTAAGGGCCTTCAGATCGAGCACTTCCTGAATTTGACGCGCAAGACGAGCTATCAGCTCTTTTTTAAGCAATGACGAGGCTTTTTTCGCCAGGCCAGCGCTGGGTCAGTCACGCCGATGGCTCTCTCGGATTGGGTATCGTTACTCAAGTTGATGACCGACGGGTGACTTTGCATTTTCCAGCGGTTGAAGAGGAGCGGGTATACGCTACCGACCGCGCGCCTCTGACACGGCTTTTGCTTAAGAGCGGTGATCGACTTGTGCGGATGGATGGTCTGGTCTTTACCGTACTGTCTGTCGCGCAGCAAAACGGGCTGGCCACGTACGAGACCGAAGATGATGCGGGCCTACGTCAGACAGTAAATGAGGCCGAACTGGATGCCCATGTAGAGCTCAACACACCGGTTGAACGCCTATTGAACAATCAATTGGGAAAGACCGGCGATTTTGATTTACGGCGAATCACACTTGAGCACAGCGCTGCCGGCGAGGGATTCGGCTTGCAAGGCTTACTGGGGCCTCGCACATCCCTGCTATCGCACCAACTCTATGTCGCATCCAGCATTGGGAAACAGTCAGCTCCCCGCGTGCTCCTGGCGGATGAAGTAGGTCTTGGAAAAACAATTGAGGCAGGGTTGATTCTGAGCCAACAGCTGCTGCGGCAGCGAGTCTCTCGGGTTCTGGTGCTCACTCCAGAATCGTTGACACATCAATGGTTGGTTGAAATGCAACGGCGCTTCCACCTGTCATTTTCGCTGCTGAACGAGGCGAGACTCGAGGACGGCGACCAGGAAGAAGAGTTTTCCGATAACCCGTTGGTCATATCTCCTCTCACCCTTTTTTCCGGCAATAGCGAGCTCCAGCGAATCGTCTCAAGATTGCACTGGGATATGGTGATTGTTGACGAGGCGCATCACATTGCAGGATTACGCGAGCCCCAAACTGACCTGGGTGCGTTTGTTGCGCAGTTAGCGCGTCGTTCAAGAGGCTTGCTGCTGTTGACAGCCACTCCCGAGCAAGCAGGCCCAGAAAGTCACTTTGAAAGGCTGCAACTCATCGACCCATCTCGATTTCCCGATTTCGATAAATTCATGCAGGAGCAAGCGCAATTCTCTCACTGGAACCAGATCATCGAGCAAATCGAGGCTGGCTTACACCCAGAACTCCCCGACGGAGTCAATGCAACCGACGATCCTGAAGGACAAATTCAACAGATGTTGGATCGATATGGGACCGGAAGGGTGCTGTACCGAAACTCTCGACGCGCCGTGGCAGGATTCCCTCAGAGACATCTCCATCCCTACCCGCTGACAGCGCCCAGCCTGTATGCGGGGAGTTCCTGCTCTCTTCACCCGGAGCTCACATACTCGGAAGCAGATTGGATCGATGAGGACCCCAGAGTAGAGTGGCTGCGGGAGACACTCAGAGCGCTGCGACCGGAAAAGGTGCTGGTCATTTGTGCTCACAAGGAAACGGCGCTGGCTTTGGAGCATCACCTGCATTTCAAGGTAGGCGTCCGGTGTGCCGCATTTCATGAGGCACTCAGCCTCATTGAACGTGACAGGGCAGCGGCGTATTTCGCAGACGAGTTAGGGGGAGCTCAGGCGCTTATCTGCTCAGAGATTGGCAGCGAAGGGCGAAATTTTCAATTCGCTCATCATTTAATCTGCTTCGACTTACCCGCCCATCCAGACCTTTTGGAGCAGAGAATCGGTCGACTAGACAGAATCGGACAAAAGGCAGATATACACGTTCACGTACCGTATCTCCTTGGCACCGCACAAGAGGCTTTGTTTTTCTGGTTACAAGACGGTCTCGGTGCATTCCAATCAACCTGCTCGTTCGGACATCAAATTTTCAGTGAATTCGAATCAACCCTGGACTCGGTCATGCAGGGCGACGAAGACCTGAAGCCGCTCATTGCCGCGACTCGCGAGCGACGAGAGCAACTTGCTATTGAGACCGAGCAAGGAAGGGATCGCTTACTTGAAAGACACTCCCATAACAGCGAGATTGGAAACCAGATTATTCGTAGCCTGGAAACGCGGGAGTCAGCCACTGCGCTGCACGATTTCACCGAACATCTCTTCGACCGATTAGGGATCGATCAAGAGTATCTGGAGGAGAATCTGTCAGTCATCAGGCCCACTGAAAATCTGGTTACCGGGCAATTACCCGGTCTTCATGAGGAAGGCGTAACGGCAACATATGATCGTGCCACTGCGCTGTCTCGAGAGGACGTGCTATTTCTCACTTGGGAACACCCCATTATTATGGAATCAATGTCAGTGCTTTTGGGCAGCGACATTGGCAAGGCCAGTTTTGGCACATTCTCGCGCAAGGGCGTGCCTGCGGGCACGTTTCTGTTGGAAGCGGTTTTTCGTGTCGAGTGCTTAGCGCCCCGTTACCTTGAAGCCGGGCAATTCCTGGACTACACACCGTTACGAATGTTAGTGACCAAAGACGGCCGGGAAGTAGGTGACAAATTATCAGCCGCTTATCTGGAAGAAGCGCTCCAATCTGTTCCCAGTGCCACAAGCGCAGCGGCTCTCAGCAAATTACGGACTATCTTGGAGTCTCTATTCAGCATCTTGGATCAGCGTGCGAGCGACATTATTAGCCACCGGCTCGCTGCCGCGGTCGACCGCGCGAACGGCTTTTATGAAAGTGAAAGTAGCCGGCTCATCTACCTGCGAACCATTAACCCAGGCATTACAGAGCAGGAGCTCGAAGCGCTCGCTGCGGAAGAATCAGCATGCATCGCCGCGCTTAAACAAACCACATCTGTACTAGAGGGCTTACGTGTTTGCGTCGCAGTGTGAGCCAAACTTTCAGGGCCGATACCAAATGGCAGAGGTATAAGCACGCTCCTGAATTGTGTCGGGGCGCCTCGTATCTATCTCGGAATCCGCCAGCGCCAGCCTGTCGAGTAACGAGTGGCGCGCGGTGGGTATTTGCAAGACCCGCACGTAATAAAACGCCGCTCGCTGTGGGTCAAAGTCGGGGTCCTTCCATGCCACGGTCAAACTCGACGCCCCAATCGAATTTGCCGTTAAGCCGGTTTGCACATCAACGCTTGAGCCCACGGGCGTTAAGGAACCATCCTCGGCCAATCGATCCTCTCCAGCCCATGCCACGTCGTATACCTGCTCTCGTGTCATTCCAGAGGCATCGATTGAACCCTTAATGACCTGTACCCGATCAAGATACGCGCCTTTAGGGTCAGCTTGCGCCTCGATCAATAAACTAAATTGATCTCCTTCAGCCGCGCCCACAATCTCACCTCCCATGGGTACGGCTTGCGGTGTAAGGCTGGTCGGGTAAGTGGCTTCAGCCATCGCCTCCTCTGCCAAGTTCCATCCACCGAATACGCGCACAGCGATTCTCGGGCCGGTGGTAGCGTATACCTCACGTCGCCGCATCGCTGCGAGAATTGCCTCACGGGTATTTTCAGTCGCCCAAACGGCCGCCAACCCCGAGGCACTCATGCCCCAACCAAATGTGCCACGCGCCTCGTCTGACCATCCTCCCGATTTGCGTGAAGGCACAGAGTCTATCGCCATCTTACCGTGAAAATTATCCTCTTCCGCCGAGGGTAATGCCGTATGTGCGTCCGTCGAGCCAATCACTCCGAATTGGAAAGGGTTCACCCCTACCGAAGACTGTATGCTGAGACCGGTCCGCAAAGCACTGCGAATGTAGTCTCCTTCTTTTGGCACATAGTCTGTCCACTCTCGCTGGATATAGTAGGGGTAGGTCTCGAAATCACTGAAAGAATCTTCCGGCGAGAGAACCGGATGCGTCTCTGAATCTCCTTTTATTTGCGTAATTTCAACAACTGGCTCCCAGTACCGGCGAATTTGCGCATAGTCTTTGTCAATCTCGTTACCACGTATATCGCGGATATCGAACATGGAGCCCTTGGATATATTTGAGTTGTGAGGAATCGCAATAAAATTGCCCCCCGTAGACGCACTAGTGCGCTCCAACCACGCCCACAAATCACTGGGAAATGAGCTGTCATCAAAACCAAATGGCGCAAAGCTTTGCGCCTCTGCCGCGCCAATATCAGACATCACGATACGGTGCAGGTTAGCGCCACCCGGAATAAGCGAGTACTCCCAGCCAATCAGCGCAGTAAAGGCGCCGGGCTGGTTGTGTCGGTCAGCCGCATCAGTGATCGTTCTCCACGTATCGATCTCAACCGTCGGTTGTCTGGGAATAAGACCTGCAGTTCGGTCATCTTCCCACCCGGCCATTGCCGTCACCGCGTCAGGCGATGGCTTGGGCAGAATAGAGGTAAAGAGTTTCCGGCCTGATTGGTCATCAATTGCATCGCGAAGCAAATACTGCACAAAGCGTGTCCAAAAGAGATCACGCCAACCCAGACCCTCTGTCACCATGGGGTTGAGATAGAGACTTCGAATTACACCAAGATACTCGGCGTGGTCGGATACCACCAAAAAGTCGAGAGGCGTGCCAATCTGCACTCGCGCCTTGTGCCCGGGATGCTCCACCGGAATCCCTTTTGCATAACGATAGGCGGTATCCGGCGTCGCGGTAAGATTGCCGTTGATGAAGGCGTCCGAAGAATATGTGGTGTGTAGGTGCGTATCACCCCATAAAAGCCGTTTCTGATCGGCCTTTATGTCCTCTGCGCTGCTAACCGCAACGGGAATAAATACAGTGCACACAAAAGCCAAGAACGCTACTGCACTATATCGCCTCACCCAGACGCCAACACTGCGGGTTGAGCCAAAACTGCTATCCCTTTCGTGATCCCTGAACATGGTTATCTCTCCACCAACGTGTCGCTTAGATTCGGAAATTACTGCGGGCAGACAGCACAGAGAAGCCTCCTACTTACCCTGCCAATCTGGCTGACGCTTCTGAAAAAACGCCTTGATGGCCTCTCTCGAGTCCTCACTGGCGATACAGAAAGCCTGTAATGCCGCTTCTTTGGAGATCGTATCAGAGAGATTATGCGATGCCGAAAAAGCCATTGCCTCCTTTGTATAGCGCAACGCCAATGGCGAGCGGTTTGCTAATTCTTGTCCATACGCCATCGAATGCGCCGCAAAATCCTCATCAGGCAGAATCCGATTCGCCAATCCCCAGTCAACGGCCTTCTCAGCTGTCAGCTTCTCGCCAAACGCCATCAATTCATAAGCACGCTTGGCGCCGACCAAATTAGGCAGCAGCCAAGTAGCACCCCCGTCAGGAACCAAGCCGATACCTAAGAAAGGTTGATAAAGGAAACTGCTCTCGGCCATCACGACCAGATCACAAGCCATCGCAAAAGAATAAGAAATACCCGCACAGGGCCCGTTAATGGCGGCTATCCAAGGTTTTCGGGCATGATGTATGGCCAACACACCTGGCTTGTATTCGGCATTAAGTTGATCTTCGACTCCTTCGCCCCCATTTGGCATCGGCTCTGACGTGTCCGAGAGATCGGCACCTGCACCAAATGCCCGCCCCGCACCAGTTAAGATGACAACCCAGATATCGTTATCAGCGTTGACCTCCTGCGCGGCACGTAGGAATTCTCGACGCTGAGTGCCATTGAAGCTATTGAGCTTGTCTGGTCGGTTAAAAGAGACCCTCGCAACGCGACCTTCACGCTCGATCAGTATGGTTTCGTAATCGCTCATAGTTTCCTCCAAAAAAGCTACTCTTTCTGCACTGCTGCACCCGAGCTCAACAAATCAGCCACTTCCGATTCAGAAAGGCCAACCCCCTCTAAAACCGACACGGTATCGGTGCCGAGTGACCGCGTGCCGTGGCGAATGTCAGAGGGTGTCCTCGCAAATCGCGGCGCCGGACTGGGATGAATCATCCCATCCACATTCGTATACACAGAGCGCTCGCTATTAGCCGCATATTGCGGCGCCTCGACCATCGTTAACACGGGTGCAAAGCAGGCATCACTTCCCGCCATAACCGTATCCCACTCATCACGTGTTTTCGTTTTCAGCACGGCTGCTAGTTTTTCCTTCATTTCAGGCCACTGCGTACTGTCATGCTGCGCCTGAAACTGGGGGTCGCTGATCTCCGCGCGGGAGAGTAACTCTGCATAAAACTGAGGCTCGATAGCACCAACAGCAACATACTTACCATCCGCGCACTCATAGGTATCGTAAAAATGCGCGGCGCCGTCAAGAAGGTTAGCCTCACGCGCCTCCGCATTCCAAGCACCAATTTGCTGGAAGCCCTGCATCATCCACATTAGTTGGGCCGTGCCGTCCACCATCGCAACGTCCACCACCTGTCCTTGACCAGACTTTGACGCTTCGAGGAGCGCGGCGAGAATACCGGTTACCAGCAGCATCCCCCCGCCACCAAAGTCGCCCACAAGGTTTAGAGGCACCACAGGACGCTCACCTCGACGCCCTATCGCGTGCAGCGCACCCGTGATTGCAATGTAGTTGAGGTCATGGCCAGCAGCTTGCGCAAGAGGCCCGGTTTGCCCCCAGCCGGTCATTCGAGCGAATACCAATCGTGGATTCCTGCGCAGGCACTCGTCAGGCCCAAAACCCAGTTTTTCGCAGACCCCCGGCCGGTAAGGATCAATCAGCGCATCTGCGTGCTCAATCAGCTTCATTAACGCAGCGAGACCTCCGGGCTGCTTGAGATCGAGCACCACGGATTTCTTATTTCGCCCGCTGACAGGCTCAGTCATTTTTGGGTCTGCCGCTCCCGGGCGCTCAATGCGAATTAAATCCGCCCCCATATCAGCGAGAATCATACCTCCCATCGGTGCAGGACCGATGCCCGCAAGCTCTATTACGGTGTAACCTCTCAGAGATCCCATTTCACCACCCTCAAAAATTGCGCTGATTAAAGGCGTCGTAATGGTCGCCAAGACAATGCCGGCCAATAATCAACTTCATGATCTCTGAACTCCCCGCATAAATCGTCGCAATTTTTGCGTCGGCCGACTGACGACTAATAGGGTACTCATCCATGAAACCGGCACCACCGTGGAGTTGTAAACCCTCGTCAGCTACGCATTGCTGTAGTTCTGAGGTTTTTAATTTTGCGATAGCAGCGTCTTCGGCCGATAAAGTACCAGCGTTGAATGCCAGCGCTGCTTGATCAACGTAGCATTGCGCAATATCGAGCTCTGCGCGCAATTCTGCCATTTTGAACTGAGTATTTTGCATGGTGGCGAGCGGCTTGCCGAAAACCTCTCGCTCACGGACAAAGCTTGCCGTGAGGTCCCAAGAAAGCTGCGCCGCAGCGAGGTAGCCCATGGCACCCAATAGGCGCTCTTCAGCCAGACCCTCCATCAGGTAATAAAACCCCTTATGGGCCTCCCCCAATACATTTTGCTTGGGAACTTTGACGTCATTGAAAAACAGTTCGGCGGTATCCTGCGCTTTCAAACCAAGCTTCTTCAGATTCCGTCCACGTTCAAATCCTTCCCACTCGGATTCCACCAAAAACAAGGTCATGGCATGAGGGTTGTTTTGCGGATCGGTTTTCGCTGCTACCACCACTAAATCACAGTTAATGCCGTTCGAAATATAGGTTTTTTGGCCGCTCAGTTGCCAGTGGTCGTCGTGCTCAACCGCGTGAGTCCGCATCCCGGCCAAGTTACTTCCCGCGTCTGGCTCGGTCATCGCAACCGCGAGAATAATGTCTCCCGACACGGCGCCAGGGATATAGCGCTCAATCTGCGCCTCAGTACCGAAGCGGGTGATGTATGGTGCCACGATGCGGCTGTGCAGCGAACCAAACCAGTCACTGCAACGGGCGTACGCCAATTCTTCAATAATGACCTGCTCCCAGCGAATATCATAATCATCCATGCCACCGAAGCGCTCCTCCGGCCACACCATAAGGAATCCCTTGTTACCCGCTTTTTTAAAGACGTCTCGATCGACCACGCCTTGCTCGCGGAATCTTTCCATATTAGGGACAACCTCTTCGGCTAAAAATCGCCGGTAGGCTTCGCGGAACATCGTCTGTTCGTCAGTAAATTGTCTGGTGAGCACGCCACCCTCCTCTCTTTATCTCTCACAAATCCGTGGACTGCGGTTGACGCTGCCCATATCAATCACCCGCCACGCCCGACCCGGTGAGTCCGCCAATAAATCGGAACGCTTAAAATCTGTTCAGCATTGTCTCGACCGCTCTGCCTTTTCAACCTGATGCGCCAGCGCCATCAACAGACTTTGCGGATACGATTATCGACACAAAACGAACCGGCTCGGATACTAATCTGCCGAAGCGGGATCCAAGACCTCGCGTAACTCGCGTTTAAGAAACTTGCCATTCGCGTTGCGCGGAAGAGGCTCAGAAAGAAACCAGATGTACTTGGGCACCTTGAAGCCTGCTAACCGTGACCCCATGTGCTCACGAAGCCCCGGAGCGTCAAGCATCGCATCGGGTTTCAGATGCACGGCAACACCCACCTCTTCACCCAGCCGGTCATCAGGCACAGCAAACGCAACCGTTTCCAACACCGCCGGATGAGTGTAGAGCGCACTTTCAACCTCGGCACAATAAATGTTTTCACCACCTCGCAAAATCATGTCTTTCGCACGATCAACCAAGTACAAGAAGCCGTCTTCATCGAAGTATCCAATATCGCCCGTATGCAACCACCCGTCGACAATGGTTTCGGCTGTTGCCTCCGGTCGATTCAAATAGCCCTTGATAACCGGTGCGCCCTTAACCAAAAGCTCACCCGCCTCTCCTACGGGAAGTGCCGCACCCTCCGCATTGACCACCTTTCCTTCGAGGGTTGGAACCAGTGGTCCACAGCTTTGAGGTCGCGCCACGAACAAGTCTCCTGTGGTGTAAGTGCTGATGCCACACACCTCTGTCATGCCATAACCTTGTGATGGCTTTGCTCGCTTGGTTGTCTCGACCACCTTAGCTGGCAAGTCCGGATGCATAGCTGCACCCCCTCCACCCAGAGAATTAAGACTAGAGGTGTCGAAATCCTGAAAATCCGGATGTGCCAGCAGCTCCCGCGCCATCATGGGAACGGCGCTGAGGGTATTGACCTTTTCTTGCTCAATCAATTTTAAGGCCTCTAGCGTGTCCCACTTGTACATCAGGACAAGTTTTCCGCCGCCCACGGTGCCACCCTGCATTACACAATTGTTTGCGGTTACATGAAAAAGCGGGGTTGCAATCAGAGACGTCGGCGCTGGCAAAGATACGGGCGCATCGGGCGCTTCGCCACGATTCATTACTTGCGTGGTGGCGAAGATCTGCCCCATCGCTGCCACATTCATAACATTATGTACGCAACCACGATGCGTCAACTGAGCCCCCTTTGGACGCCCAGTCGTACCTGAGGTGTAAAAAATACAGGCGTCGTCATCAGGGTCGATTGCGGTGCTAGCGAGCTCGCCTTCCTCTTTAACTGCATCGGCCCACTGAACGGCGGGCACCGCTGAATCAGAATCGCGCACTGCCACAATGCCGATATCAGGGAAATCACTCAGGATCTCGGCAAAGGTAGCCAATCGGCGATCATCAGCAATGAGCCATTTTGGCTCAGAGTCTGTCAGAGCGTAAGCCATCTCGTCGGCCACCCACCAGGCGTTCATGCCGACAGCGACACCGCCCACAGCGATGATGCCCCAATAGGCAAAGATCCATTCCGGGTAATTCCGCATCGCGACGGCAACACGATCGCCGGAACCCACTCCCTGAGCGGTCAGCCATGCAGAAAAATTCGCTACGATTCGCCCGGCTTCAGCATATGTCCATCGCTCGTCGCCATAAACGATGTATTCCTGATCGCCATAACTTTGGCCCAGCAACCAGAAGTCTCGCAGACTCCCCGGTGCGTTCTTATAGGCCTTCAACTCATACCCGTCGCGTTTGATATTTGTCACTTCGAGAAATGCGCCCGGCGCCGTCACCATGTCCACAGCCTGACGGTAATAATCCACGATCTGGTCACCACCCATATTCGGTTTGCCTCTTAGATTTTTTATAGTTGGGCTCCTCTCTGAGATTGAACCCAAAAGCCCGCGCAAGATACCCTAACGCCGTTACAACAACCAGTTGCCGGGACGAGGGTATTGGCAGGTATAATGCCAATAGCAGTGCAGGTATTCCAACCTGTCTGGCTCAAAACCAAATCCCTGACAAGTCACCTGCCGAAGCTCTCGCGAATGACGGCCTAACTGCAGCACGAGGATTAAAATGAGCGCACAAGACCTTGACTTGGCTCGTTTGGAGCCCTGGCTCCGAGAGCAAATTCCGAGTTTAGATGCCGCGCTAAGCGTGGAGAAGTTTGCCGGCGGTCAGTCCAATCCCACTTTTAAACTCTCAGCGGGCGATACCCACTATGTCCTGCGGCGCAAACCGCCTGGCGAACTGCTGGCTTCCGCTCACGCAGTTGACCGCGAATTCAGGGTGCTCGATGCGCTGCGCGATACGGACGTACCAGTCCCAAACGCCATTGCACTGTGCACGGACGATAGCGTCATTGGCTCGATGTTCTACGTTATGGAACATCTGGAAGGCCGCATTTTTTGGGACCCAGCGGTACCCGAAGTGAATAATGAAGAGCGAACCGCCATTTATGACGAAATGAACCGCGTGCTGGCGGCACTCCACCGAGTGAATGTGGATACAGTCGGCCTCACTGACTATGGCAAACCTGGTAACTACTATGCGCGTCAGATTGGTCGCTGGACCAAACAGTACCGGGCGTCAGAGACCGAGGTCGTCGCGGAAATGGAAGCGCTTATCGATTGGCTCCCGAATCATATACCTGAGGGTGATGAGACAGTCGCATTGGTCCACGGTGACTATCGACTCGACAATATGATCTTTCATCCCCGCGAGCCCCGGATCATTGGCATTCTAGACTGGGAGCTGTCCACGCTTGGTGACCCCCTAGCAGACCTCGCCTACCAACTGATGGCCTGGCGATTCCCCCGAGAGGGAGGTATTTCCGGTCTGGAAGGCCTAGACCGGTCGTCGCTGGGATTGCCTTCAGATGAAGACTACATCGCCGCCTACTGCCATCGAACAGGCCGTGATGGCATCGATAATTGGCCTTTCTACATGGCGTTTTGCTTTTTTAGAATTGCGGCCATTCTGCAAGGCATTAAAAAGCGCGCGCAAATCGGTACGGCCTCAAGCGCAGAGGCTGATAGCCGCGCCATTATGGTCGGCCCGTTAGCTGCATTAGGGGCCGCTTGCATTCCCTGATGTCCCCTGCAGCAAATCAGGCGGCGGTGCTTTTTGCGCGAGCGCGAACTCCGGACGTCTTACGTTGCCCTTTCGAGACGGATTTGACTCGAGTGCTGGTCGGCCTTCCCTCTGAGCCTGCTCGCAGCGACTTCATTTGAGCCGAGGTCGGAGGTGGCCGTCGCCGGGAGCTTTTGGGTCGTCGATAGGTTCCGGGAGCGGGTCTGAGATCGCCGTACTCAAAGCGATGCAAAATCTCTTCTAGTGTTCTAGAAATTTGGGTGCACCGTCGCACAGACTCTACGCGACTGAAGACGGCACGCTGACCTTCCAGAACCAGAGAGCGCAACTCCTCAGAACTGGGCTGACTAATGAGCTTGAGGGGGTTCTGGAACCGAAACTTGGGAACAATATTGATATCTCCAGAATACTCTTGATCCAGCAAGGCATGAACACTATGCAGCATCATGTTGAATTTAGGCCAGTTATCGCCATACCTCTTACCGATCCCTCGGTAAAAATTAAGCATTTCTCGGCCAATACCGATCCCCAGTGATGACGCCGCACGACGCACAGGACGCGCGCGCTCATCTCGGGGCAAAAAGGCGCGAGCGATAGGATTGACCATGCTGACGATGTAATGGTTAGTCGAAAATAGTCGTGAAAGCCTTTTTGCTGGGAGGTCGTCGGCCACCGAGCCATCCACCCAACGCCGCGCAGGAAGATAAGGCTGCGGCTCTCCTTTCTCGTTTTTTGCCTTAAGCATCACAGGGGGAAAAACGCCTGGAATAGCACACGAGGCCATAACCGCAGAGCGCAAGTAGACATTGGGCGACGATACTGCATTCAGTAGACGAGAGCGCTGATGGGGCTCATTGGGGGCAACAGTAATGCTGACCTGTCTACCCGTCTTAGCATAGGCTTCTGCAAAGGTAAGGTCAGGAATAGTGGCCGTTATCAGCTGCTCAGTGTTTTCGGCAGTAAAGCGAACTCCCGCGCCGGTCAACCACCCTCGGATCAGCCCAGACGTGTCGTTTCCGGCGGATTCAAGCAAGGCGATAAAATCGAGACGCTGCAACTCCTCATCGTTGTAGCAGCCCAGCGCTGCGGCGACAATGGACCCCGCACTCGAACCTGATATGACTCGAGGCAGCAAATCGTGCCTGAGCAACTCTGTGACGACCCCGAGATGCAAAAATCCCAGCACGCCCCCGCCACTCAACATTAGCGCTGAACGCCCGTAACAAACATTACTGCGGTAGAAAAAATCCAGTTTTTGCTGAATCGGGATGACCTCATCAGGGAGTTCCGCCAGCAACCGGAGCGCATCGTCAATTTCCTGAATATACTGTTCGATCAGGGTTTTGGTGCCGGACTTTGCCTGTCGATAAAGGACGCTTTTCCCCATGCCGCCCATGTTGCCGTGAATGCCTTCATTGAGCGCATAGAGCAAGCCGGACCAATCCTTTTGCTTCCGGTATTTGCGCAATCGGTCCAGCCGATATCGTATTTGTGCATGATCATAAAGATCAGAGGGCTCTTCTTTCCGCCACGTGGCCATGTCACTCACCGCATCATGTGCCTGCGCGGCCGAAAGCCACTCTTCGTAAGATTCCGCGAGATCCATGTCTCGCTCGTGCTGCCGTAACTCCGATTTAGCCGTCAACTACCGCCACCTCGCCATTGAAGTCCGCTAACGAATACCCGACACCAAGCATAGAGCCTCATCGCGGCTTGAACCAGCTTGACATGCTCTTAATTCATGTTGCTGCTCGATACGCGTCTTGTAAATGCCGTTTATACAGTTTGCCATTGTCCATTCGAGGCAATTGTTCCAGAAAATCGATTTTTCTCGGCACTTTCACGCCTGATAGCCGCTCCCGCATCCACTGAGTCAGCTCCTCAGCGGTTTCCCCTGTTGCCTCGCTCCACTCCATAGGTTGCACCACCGCAACCACCTCTTCCCCAAACTCCGGGTGAGGCACACCGAAAACCGCCACGTCGGCAACCTTGTCATGCGTAATTAACAGGCCTTCTATTTCTGCGGGGTAAACATTGACGCCACCCGATATGATGGTGAAGTTTTTGCGGTCGGTTAGGTACAAAAAGCCCTCTTCATCGAGGTAGCCTACATCTCCCATGGTACTCCAGCCCTGCTCATTAAAGGCTTCTCGCGTCTTCTCGGGTTCCTCAAAATACTCAAATGGCCGGCTATTCGCGAAATAAACATCACCAATCTCACCTGTGGCCAAAACCTCACCATTCTCACCAAGGATTCGCGGTTCGCCAATGATGGCCTGCCCCACGGACCCCCTATGAGTCAGCCAGTTTGCCGAATCGATAATGGTGAAACCATTACCCTCACTACCGGAGTAATACTCGACGATCACAGGACCCCACCAATCAATCATGGCCTCTTTGACATCGATTGGGCAGGGCGCTGCCGCGTGAATTGCGCACTTCATGGAGCTGAGATCATATCGATGACGGTCCCTTTCGGGGAGCTTCAGCATACGAACAAACATAATGGGCACCCACTGGCTATGCGTCACTTTGTATTGATCGATCAGCGCCAGGGACTGCGCAGGATCAAATTGCTCCATGATGACGGAGGTTCCCCCTAGACCCAGTACCATCAAGTTATAGTGCAGAGGCGCGGCGTGATAGAGCGGCGCGGGAGACAGATAAATCGTGTCTAACCCAAATCCAAAAAACGCACCAACACTTCCGGACATCGGATGATCCGCATGAATACTCTCGGCATGGGGCTTCCAATACACGCCCTTTGGCTTACCCGTTGTACCTGATGAATAGAGCATGGGGGCACCGAGGCATTCGTCTGCGATCGGGCTGTCAGGCAGGCCCTCAATATGCTGCTCAAGGGACTCAAAACCGGCAATCTCTCCGCCAACCGACAGACAGATACCAAGCCCCTCAGAAGCTGCTGCCGCCTCGATAGCCACTGACGCCAAGCTCGCCGACGCAATGAATAACTTTGCCTTGCAATTGGTAATGATATAAGCCGTCTCATCCTGCTTGAGGTGCGTGCTGATGGGCGTAAAGATGACCCCCGCTCGGATCGCTGCCTGGGCAACCTGTAAAAACTCAGCGCAATTTTTCATCATCATTGCAATATGATCGCCGCGATGAATGCCTGAATTCCGCAGAAGATGTGCTATTTGATTTGAACGCTGATCGAGCACGCGATACGTCACCGTCTCACCAGAATTAGCCATAATGTAGGCTGGCCGATCCGGGGTCTCACTTGCGTAGGCGGAAAAATGCGGCATGACAGGCCTCTTTTAATATTATGATACGCAAACACTATACATTTTCGAGAATGAGATGGTAGCGGGTGAGCTCGCTGAAACAGGGCGAAGTGTCAGGGCACAATGCAGAGACGGTAGCTTCAGCTCCCAAACGTCGGGACTGGCGCCCGGATATGTGCAAGCCAATATCGTAATACTCCCCTCGGACGGGGCCTCCGACTTTCAGACTTTCTGCCAACGTAACCCCCGCCCCTGTCCGCTATTGGCCATGAGCCCATCGCCCGGCGACCCAGCCTTGCCTGAGGTGGGCAACGATATCGACATTCGTATCGATCTGCCAAAATACCGAGTGTGGCGAGATGGCGTTTTGGCAGAGCAAATTACCGATATCCGTCAACTCTGGCAGACCGATTGGACCGCATTTGCATTAGGTTGCTCTTTTTCTTTTGAGGAAGCGTTGATGGACGCAGGTGTTGAGATACGTAATATTACTGAAGGGGTTAACGTCCCGATGTACGTAACCAACATGCCGTGTGCGAGCTCAGGGCCTTTCTCTGGAAACATGGTCGTAAGTATGCGGCCGATGTCCGCCTCTAATGCCATCCGAGCCATTCAGATTTGCTCTCGCTTTCCGTCGGTGCACGGCGCGCCCATCCACCTGGGCGATCCCGCACAAATTGGTATAGCCGACCTGAACAAACCAGACTTTGGAACTGCAGTTGGTGTGGCGCCCTCGGAAATACCACTGTTTTGGGCTTGTGGCGTTACCCCACAAGTCGCCCTGCAGGCGGCAAAACTCCCACTTGCGGTGACACACGAACCCGGGCACATGCTCGTAACTGATTTAAAGAATACTGAGCTGGCGATTTTTTGATGACACAACGACTAATCCTCAACTGCGATATGGGGGAAAGCTACGGCGCTTGGACTATCGGCGATGATGCGGCAATCATGCCGTTGATTGACGCCGCTAATATTGCCTGCGGCGGACATGCCGGTGACCCGGGGACTATGCGGCACTGTGTAACACTCGCCCGCCGCCACGGGACAGAGGTGGGAGCCCATGTGTCCTACCCGGACCTTCAGGGCTTTGGCCGAAGAGCGATGGACATTCGAGGCCCGGAGTTAATTGATTTGATTCATTACCAAATCGGTGCACTAGATGGCATAGCTAGAACTCATGGGACTCGGGTGAGCTTCGTAAAGCCCCATGGAGCTCTTTATCATGCGATGCAGTCAGACTCCTTGGTTCTCAGTGACGTGATGAGGGCAGTTGCGGGCTGGCACGCTGACTTATCACTCGTGGTGCTGGCCACTCCCCGTGATAGAAAAACAGTTGAATTAGCAGTCCAACACGGATTGACACTGCAGTATGAGGCCTTTGCCGATCGCGGCTATACAAGCCGCGGCCTCCTCATTCCCCGCGACAAGCCGGGTGCTTTGCTGACACTGGAAGAGGCAACCGAGCAGTCCCTGGCTATTGCTCAGAATAATCTTCGCACACCTAAGGGGAAGCGTATTCCTGTCAGTGCCGACACGCTTTGCGTTCATGGCGATACCCCTGGCGCCGTCAAGATGATCAGAGCCATTCGCAGCGCATTGGACAAAAAGTGAATGAAATTTGACGTGGGCCCCGCGGGAGACCTGGGATTGCGCCTTGCGTTTTCGCAATCACCCAAGCCGTCGCTCACCTATAGCTTACTGGCGCTGCAAAGCGCCGCCAGACGGCAATTCTCGGACGCTCTGATTGATAGTATCGTGGGTTACACCACATTAACCTTGTTCTTCCATCCACTGACTCTTGACCGAGAACGCGCGCAGCGCTGGCTAGAGGACCAGGCTCAGGCTGCGTGCGATTCACCAGGCAGCGCGGACACTGATCGAAAGACTGTTACGCTCCCGGTGTTGTATCACCCCAGCGTTGCTCAGGATCTTGAGTGGCTCGCTGAAAAACAAAATATGGGTATCGACGATATTATCGAGCTGCACAGCGGGAGGGATTACTTCGCTTACGCAACGGGCTTTGCGCCGGGATTCTGCTATCTCGGCACGGTAGATGAGCGCCTGGCAACACCCCGCTTAGTTACACCCAGAGCAAACGTCCCGCCGGGCTCTGTGGCCATAGCCGATCAGCAGACAGCGGTCTATCCATGCTCATCACCCGGGGGTTGGCGGGTCATTGGCAGTTGCCCGACACGCCTATTTGACTTGAATTCAGACCCAGCTGCGTTGCTCTGCGTCGGCGACACCGTCAAGTTTGAGCCGATTTCAATGGCTGACTTCCGAGCGATGCAAGACACCCAGGCCAAACAATGAGAACGCTCGCCCTCATTCGTTCTGGCATCGCCACTACCATTCAGGACACAGGTCGATCGGGGCATCAGCAGATCGGCATCCCACCGAGTGGCGCCATGGACAAATTTGCCATGCTGATGGGACAGCGTCACCTTGGGCATCGCAATAATGAAGCCGCGTTGGAGTTTGCCTATGGAGATTTGGCTTTTAAAACATCGCACCCTTGTCGCTTTGTTGTGACCGGTGCGCCCGCACTCATTACGATTGGCGACGCAACACACCACAGCGGCTCGTTGGAGCACACTGAAGCAAACCAGATGGTCGACATCCATACTAGCGGACACGGCGTCTATAACTACCTCCACGTTGCTGGGGGAATTGCCATATCAACCTGCTTGGGGAGCCGGAGTACTTCTCCCCGAGAGCGCATTGGGGGCCTCGAAGGCAGATACCTGCGTGACGGAGATATCCTGCCTTTGGGACCAGAGAGCAAAGATTACGAGGCATTAGATTCAATAATGCCAAGCACCCGTCATCGCGACACACTGTCTCTCAGGTTTATCCCCGGATTCCAATTCGATCAGTTCTCTGAGACAACGCGACAGAACCTGATTTCACAGGTTTTCTCTGTCACCCCCCGAGCAAACCGAATGGGTATCGCGCTTAGTGGGGATCCTGTCGATACGGGCATCGAGGCGTTACTCTCTGAAGCCACCTGTTACGGTGCCATACAAATACCGCCAGATGGCGACCCAATTATCTTACTCAATGATCGTCAAACGGTCGGCGGCTACCCCAAAGCAGGGGCCGTTATCAGCGGTGACTGCCATCGCTTGGTTCAATCTCGCCCCGGTCAACGTGTGCGATTTGTCGCCATTACGCCCCAAGAGGCGGATCGAGTTGCTTGGCTCGAGCATCACTACCTCGAGACAAAATTATCGTGACGCACCATATGGCCAAGGAAACCATTGAAGCCATTGAAATGCTGCTCATACAACATGATCACAGAGGCATGAGCCGCATCCGGCAGGCACTCAATCCAGGCTATCTTGGAAGGGCCGCTGAGCTACTGAGAACGAAACGGGGGACGGCCTATATCGTGACTGGATTTCCAGTGGCTGGCTCGTTTGAGACGGATGGACCCGCGGGCGCAATGGCGCTGTACCGGCTTTGTGAGCGAAACCATCTGAGACCCACTATCTTATCGGATCCTGCTGTTACCCACTGTCTCAGCCCGAACTACCGCACCATGGAGTTGGCCACGGGCACAACAGAACACCTCCGCCAGTCTGTTAAGGATCTTTACCAAAGCGCACCTCCCGCTTTGCTAATCAGCATTGAAAGACCGGGCGCCGCCATGGATGGAAAGTATTACAACATGTCCGGTACTGATATTACCTCTGAGTGCGCGCCCGCTGAGCCCTACTTTGAGCTTGCTGCTTGCCCGACCATCGCGATTGGTGATGGTGGCAATGAACTCGGTATGGGTAAAGCCATAGAAGCGCTGAAGGGTCTGGACATACATCCCGCCACGAGCATCTGCGACGAATTGTTAGTGGCTGACGTTTCTAATTGGGCGGCCTATGCAATTTGCGCACTGGCTTACGCTCAAAGCGGGGCCATACCCGACTTAGGCGCCGATATTCGTAATGACCTCGCTTTTTTGGTGGAGTCTGGCGCAGTGGATGGCGTTACCGGTAAGCCTACCGCTACTGAAGATGGGTTTGCTGAGGGCGCTGGTAACGTACTCATCGACCACATCATCACTTTGCTTTATCAAGAGTGCACACTATGACCATGGCATATCTGAACGGCGAGTTTTTACCGCTTCATGAGGCAAAAATATCGCCTATGGATCGGGGGTTCCTCTTTGGAGACGGCGTTTATGAGGTAATACCTTGTTACGTCGGGAAAACAGTGGCACTGCAGTACCACATGGATCGCCTCAGGCACTCGCTTCACGAAATCCAACTCCCCATCGCGCCATCAGATTCGGATCTGGAAGCTATCCTAAAGGAACTGATCATTCAAAATGGTAACGGCAATGTGGGCATCTATCTGCAGATCACTCGTGGCGTGGTCGAGAAGCGGCAACACGCCTTCCCCGAGCGCGCTTCGCCAACCGTGTTTGCTTACACCTTTCCCATCAATCCTCCATCGAATGGCGCAGCAGATAATGCGACCTGTTTTACCACGGTGACCCGCGCGGACACGAGATGGGCCAGATGTCATATCAAGTCCACCGCCCTGCTGGGCAACGTGCTTCACATGATGGAGGCGGTAAACGAAGGAGCAGAGGAAGTTTTGTTGTTT
>Ga0066605_10000075_pt1 | contig 54404 bp, 40 predicted proteins | sample SaaInlLV_DNA_10m_FD_60385 | JGI IMG/M metagenome (GOLD analysis project Ga0066605, IMG submission 60385) | Marine microbial communities from expanding oxygen minimum zones in the Saanich Inlet - SI075_LV_DNA_10m | ecosystem: Environmental > Aquatic > Marine > Unclassified | place: British... | reverse complement strand
AACAACTCTAATTCACTGCCATCACTATAACTGTTTGAGGACTCAAAGTCAAAGAATTCAAATTCCTGAGCGTCTAAATCAATTCCTGGGGTAATTAACCAGGAAACAGTACTAACGTCACCAGAATTGTAGGCGCTAATTTGAGCAATTCTACTTCCAGGGTTGCCCGTGTCAGTTGTGGTTCTCGCGATCCAATCTCTAGTTCCTTCTTCAATATAATTTGTCCAATCACCAGAAATCGCATCAAAATTTGAGTATGCTTCAAAGTCCTCTTCAAAAAGAAGATTAAAATCATCTACATTTAATAATTCACAACGCTCACCATTGAAATCTACATCATCAGTTGTATTTAATGCCAATACCAAACTACTTCCATCATAGGTTTTAACTACAAGCCCTCCTATAGATCCATTACCCGTTGGTAACATCTCATTTTTAAAATTTGCAAATGAGCTCGTTTCAATATTCATATTAGAATAACTAAAGCCCGAACAAGACTGTAACGTTCTTTGAGTATCGTAATCTTCAGAAGGATCAAAATAACGGAGACCATCCAAATTATCCTCAAACTCCACATTGTCTATTTGTACAAACATCCCAATATGATCACTTGATATTTGAGAAAACTGCACATTCAATGGTACAATTTCTGCAGTGATTTCAGATCTCAACATTGTTGCGTTCATTTGATTTTGTGATAAACTTGTTACCGTAGTTCCGTATTGGTCACTTTCAGTTCCACCACCAATGGTAATGACTTCATTTCCAACACGTTCTTCTCCAATATACAATCCACCTGTAGCACCATCTGAATATGTTGGGTATAATTTAATATAGACCTCACGGCCTTTATTAAATCTATTATAAGAATCTACTTGGCTTAGAATAACTTTAATGGCATCGGTTGGGTTATCTGGGCTGTCTTGTAAGTACACTTCTTTATAGAAGTTTCCTGTTAAGTCTGAAGACGTTACATAACCTTTAACGACGATATCAGTATCCACTCGAAAAGGCATCGCGTCGTCATTATCACCATCTCCATTTGGATCCGAATCGTACATTGCTTTCAATTCAGAAATCGAGACTAGGTTGACACCACCTGAAAGAAGTTCAGTAAGTGCTTTATTTTCTTCTGTTCCTACACTTTCTGGAACCGAAAAATCGTCGTCTTGTACACAAGACACAATAGCAACACAAGCTAAGATTGCTAATAGATAGTTTTTAAAATTTATTGTTTTCATAATATGATATATTAATATTTAATTTTTTGTGTTATTAGAATCTAAGATTAAGGTTCATGAAATAAGTCGTCCCACGTCCAAACCAGTATTTAGGTCCAAAACGTCGTTTTGGGGCATTTACGTCTTCTTTCAGAGATTGATAGTTAGCATTTCTTCCTTGCTCAAATCCACCAGTTTTAAATTCGGTGTTGAGAATGTTGTTAAGACTTACAAACAGACTGATGTACTTATCGCCAATTTTCCAAGATTTCCCTCCGACGGCATTCCATACCATATAAGAATCAAATTTTTCTTGTTTTAGTAACTCTTTGGCAAGCGTTGGATCGTAATCTGGAAATGGAAATCCATCCGTATCTAGATAAAAATTCTCAGTACGTGTTAAGGGAGATACATCCACATAGGCATTAGACATAAAGTTTGCCGTGGTCCCAAACCACCAGTAATTAGGATCGCGGTATTCAAATCCTAAAGAAAATGCACGTTGTGGTCCGCCAGCAATTTTATAGTCTTTTAAATTGGCTTCTCCAAAATCTAATCCATCAATAAAGTCACTAGACGATAATAATAAGTTTGGATTATTGTCGTAGGTGTATTGACCTACCGAAGCAACTCCCGTTAATTTGATGGTTGGAGTTACTTGGGCTTCAATCCCAAATTCAACCCCTAGATGTTTTTTATCGATCCCTTCAAGAATTTCTTGAACAAAGGCCGTACCTGAATCAACGCCACTAATTCCATCGGCATAGTAAAACGACACTTCATTTGCATCTTGCATCTTAGTAAAATACCCTGTCAATCGTGCTTTAACTATCGGAGATCTGTAAACATAATTCAAATCAAAAGAGGTTATTTTTTCTTCTGTAATTCCAAAGCCAGATTGATCCCCAACTATGGCGTGGTTGTCTCTAGAATTGGAAAAGGTATTTCGGATGGTCGGTGCTTTTGTTAAATAACCTCCATTAGCAACTAATAAATGTTTTCCAGAAAACTTATAGGTGAATCCACCTTTGGCACCAATGCCCGTAAATTCAACTTTATCTCCTTTACCAAAAGAGTTGTCTGCATATACCTCACTTTGGTACAAGCCTTCCCTTTGGTAGATTGTTTTGGTATTGTTTACCGCTAAGAAAAAATCGACCTTATTATATTTAAACTGTGCTTGAGCAAACATGCTAAGTATATTCGCGTCTAAGTTGTAGTTATATCGAAAAGTGTCGCCTTCGCCAACAACTTGGTTTGGATTTTGCAAGTCAAACTGAAATTGATCAAAAGAATCTACATTCAAATAGCCTGTATTGCTTCCTAACATGTCAATGATTTCTGCAAAATTATGCGACTTTAAACGTTTGTAATTGACGGAAGCATTCAAGGTCACGTTTTCAGAAACATCTGAATTGATGATGGTATTCATCGTGAATTGTGTGTCGTCGCTACGGTCTTCATAGAGCACATAAGCCGCATAGTCTCCCGTAATATTATTCGTAACGTTGGCATCGTACAGACGGTTCCAATCCAATTGTCCCCCTTCTGTGAAATTTTGGTAGGCATCATAGGCCCCCGCTAAATCCGGTCCATCATTATCAGCCAAAAAGTAACTTGGCAATCCTTGGTAATATGCTGGACTTGGATTGGCACCCCCGGCATAATCCAAACGGCTATTTCCAAGTTCTCCAAATTGGTAAGCAACATTGGTGTTTAAACTTGTTTTATCTGTAACATCCCAATAATGGTTCAGCATTAATACTGGTTCTGCGATACGCCTAATACGCGAGTTGCGTTTTTCGCCATCATGGTAGCCCCAATATTCGTTGTACTTAATATCTTTTAAATCATATACTTCTTGCGTATTTGGAGATGATTTTCCACGTCTATTTGGTGTATAAAATCCTGTGAAATTTAAGCTATGCTTGTCGTTAATTTTCTTTTCTACAGAAACAAAAAATGAATTGGCATCGTAAAATGTTCCATCTTGAAAGCCTTCATTACCCCAACGTCTTCCTAGAGAAAATGCGTAAGACCAGCCCCCTTTGACCATTCCAGAAGCATGGGTTGCCATAACTCTGTTAGTGTAACTTCGGTTTGAAGAGGAGTAAGTAACACGTGAGCCACTTCGGTATTCAGACGCTCTTAGGTTAATGTTGGTCGTTCCTAAAATACCTCCAAAATTATATGAGGACGGTGCCAACCCTGTGGTTAACTCTTGGTTTCTAAGGACGTCGTTCAAACCTCCCCAGTTGCTCCATTGTGGTCTACCGTTATATACTTTATTCATTTCAATTCCGTTCATCAACACATTTCCGTTGTCTGTATTAAGTCCACGAACTCTAAAAAATGAAGAGCTGAATTCAAAAGCTGCCGCACGTTGAAATACATCTTGAGAAGAGGACAATAATCCAGAAATGTTATCTGCACCACTCGTATCGTCATTGAGTTCATCGTCTGACAGTGTAATGGTAAACAAATCGTCATCAGACTCATCTAAAGACATCATCATGTCTTGAATGTTTAAAGTCTCTCCTTCATTTACAACAATTGGATAGCGCGCAACTCTGTAACCGTCTTTGGTCAAGGTCAATACTTGCTCTCCTAATGGTACATCAAAAGAAAACAAAAACACCCCTGAGGCATCTGTTTGTGTGCTTAATAACAATCCTTCAAAGGTAACCGTAACTTCCGCCAAAGCTTGGTTTGAAGTTAAATCCTTTACACTTCCCTCAACAACAGTTTGTTGTGCATAAGTGGTACAGAACGTTAATAAACCGATCAAAAAAATAATACTATTTTTTTTCATTTTGGTTTTTGAATTTGTTAGTTAATAAATTTACAATATTGTCCAACAAATTTACATTATTGATTTTTAAATTTATACTTTTGGGTAAAGTAATTATACAAAACATTTTATGATGCAAGAATCTTATCAAGAGAATTTTAAAATTTATTTTTTTACATTTTTTATAACTGTATTGTTTAGTGTTTCCATGCAAGCGCAAAACAAACGAAAATTTAAAGTCCACACCATTGCATTTTATAATGTAGAAAACCTTTTTGACACCGTCAATGACCCCAATAAATTTGACGAGAGAAGTCCAATTATGGAACTGAAGTTTAACCGTCAAGAGGTCTACAATAAAAAAGTGAAGAACATGGCAAGTGTCATTGCCCAAATTGGAGAGGACGTTTCCAAAAACACCCCTGCCATTATCGGAATTTGTGAAGTAGAAAACCGAAACGTTGTAGAAGATTTAGCCAACGATCCCGCTTTGATTTCTAAAGATTACGGAATTGTACACTTTGAATCCCCTGATGAGAGAAGTATTGATGTGGCTCTCATGTATCAGAAAGCATTGTTTGTTCCTATCAGCACAAGCGCCCATGAATTAAAGCTATTTGATGTAAAGAGAGATAAACCCGATCATACAAGAGATCAATTATTAGTCAGTGGTTATCTAGAAGGCGATCTGATTCATTTGATTGTAAATCACTGGCCTTCGAGAAGTGGCGGTGAAGCCAAAAGCCGATCGAAACGTGTGGCAGCTGCAACCCTTAACAAGCGGTTGATTGATTCGTTGCAAGCCAATGATCCCTATGCCAAAATATTCACCATGGGCGATTTTAATGACAACCCTACAAACGCAAGTTTTAAAAAAGTACTTAAATCCAAAAAGAACAAGGAATCGGTTGGGCTCAAAGGATTGTACAACCCAATGGAAGGTTTTTTTAAGGATGGATTAGGATCCAATGCATACAGAGATGCTTGGAGTTTGTTTGATCAAATTTTAGTGACTCAACCGTTGTTAGAAGAAGACTTCTCGTCCTTTAGATTTTATAAGGCGGGTATTTTTAACAAGCAATTCCTTATCAGTAAAAAAGGACGCTATAAAGGGTATCCATTCAGAAGCTTTTCATATGGAGGTTTCACAGGGGGTTACAGCGATCACTTTCCGGTATATGTACATGTTATTAAAGAAGTGAAGTAATTATTCTATTTACATAAATTCATAAAAAAAAGCAGCCATTTGGCTGCTTTTTTTTATAAGCGCTAGTTAGGCCATACATCCCATGGAATTCGGGATAGAATCAAAATGAGGGCGATGGTATAAAAAATCGCGATGGTTTTGTATTTAGGTCCCGAAATTAATTTTTTCTTATGCTTAGAATAACCAATCGTAATCAATGCAACGGCTAAAATATTAATGGTTGGATGTTCTACAAGGTACAAGCGAATGTTCGCATTTTTCATAACCTCTCCTACCCCGAGATCACTCCACAATCCAAAACGCTCTGAAGTGAAATACAACAGCAATCCAATTAGCAATTGAATGTGAGAAACGATCAATGTAAATAGTGAAACTCGAAATGCTTTGGCATCGTAGTCCTTTTTCCCGAAGTAACCGGTAACAGATTTAAAGACGGCTAATAAAAGTACCAGAAGTACTAAGTAAGCCCAATAGGAATGTATTGTTTTGATCATGGTGTGTGGTTTATAAGTTTCTACAAAAGTACGAGAATTTTAGGCATAAAAAAACCCTCACTAAGTGAGGGTTTTGATGGTGTTTTATTTGGATTTAGTTTTCAATCCAAACACCCGCTTCTTTGATAAGAGAGCGCTCTTCCGTTCCACTAGAACCGTCATAAATATTATATGTTGTAATGTATTTTTGACCGTCTGCGGCAGCTGGGTCTATGTTATCTAACACAACGCCCATCGCAGTGATCATCATTTCATCACTCCAACTAGTGCCTCCGCCTGTTCTATTAAAGTTTCCGTAGTTATCTAAATTACCTGCAGCATCTTCAAAACCTGGAGAGGTTAAAAGCGTACTCGCCACTACATCATAATCTGCATCAACTAAGGTATATCGGATTGTATTATCTGGTACCCATTGCGTTCCATCATGACCAAACTGAAGAGATGTTGAAATAGTAGACTGGTGTGCCATCCATGCGCCATCTGTAAAAGTATATAGGTTTCCTCTTACTTGTGCTCCACTTGAACTTGAGTAATAAGCGTATGTTACGATGAGTTCTTCTTCTTCCTGTCCGTAAGGGAAGTTGATCGCTAAAAACGCAGGAAGGTAATTGTTTGGAGAAACTGAACTTGAGAAGTTATCAAATCTTCCTGGTTCTCCAGAACCTTCACCCATAGAATCAAAATCAGCAGAACTTAAATAATACACATTTTCTGCTAATTCCCAAGAACCACCAGAATACATATAATAAGTCCCGTAGTTTACTGCGTCTCCAGAAACACCAATTGCTTTTACCGCAAAGTTTTGAACTCTCCATCTTGGAGATGCTGAATCTGTAGAGCTGTATTTAAGTGCTATATGAACTGTTTCTCCATCATAGTCAGAAAAATCAAAATCTTCGGAGGTCGTCATATTCCCGAAAATTGTTTTATCAAAGCTCAATGCCGTCCAATTTGCAGTTGCAACGTCTCCACCTGTATTGTAATCGGTAGCAATTAAAATATCAAATAAAGAGACGTCGGCACCAAAAAGGTCAATTTCTTGTGTGATTTGGAATAACAAATCTGATGCTCCGGATAAGTCAATTTCTGGAGAAATCAACCATTCTTCATTGGCTTGAGCACTTCCATCATAACCAGAACCTTGAACATTACTTGATCCTGTTGTCCAAGCATCGAGATCTCCAGAAGCATCAATAAGCTCGAAATCATCAAAATCTGCTGGGAATGTGGCTTGATAAAAGTTAGTTAAACCAACGTCGGGTGTGTCGATGTATTGATCATACTCAACCAATACAATTTGCCCTTCAGATGCATCCATGATTTGTGCATCAAGGATTGCTGGAATCTCATCATTAGGATTTACATTCGGGTAAAACCCAAAAGCATCACTTCCTGTTGCAGCGTAATCTGCACTTGTGAATTCATATGAATCAGCAAAAGTGTAATCGCTTACACCTTCGGCTGAACCTACAAAAAGGTCATAATTTACCGTTACCGAAGATCCATTACCCCAATACTGAAAAGGTGCAATTGTCTGTAAGTAAGGAGCTATCATTGTTTTGGCATCATCTACCGATGAAAAATTACCAAAGCCTAATTCTAAAGCTTCATAATCTTCATCTGTGAAGGTATATGTAGCGTTGCCTACAATAGGGTTGTCTTGTGCATCAATCTCTGCATTGATGTCTTCGTTCGGATTACATGATGTAAACACAAACACCGAGAGAGTTAGTAAATAAAATATATTTTTCATTTTCTTATTTTTTAGAAGTTAATTTTTAATCCAAGACTGAATGTTCTTCCTGCTCCGTAGTAAACTCCAGCTGTTTGAGCTGTTGAGCCAGCACCGTCACGAGCATCTGAAATATATTCTGTATTTAAAACATTGTTCATTCTTGCTGAAAGTGATGCGTCAAACTGACCAAAATTAAAGCCATGATTTAAGCCCATATCCAATAGTCCAAATGCTGGCATCTTCCATGAATCGGATCTGTTAGTTTCATCATTTCTATCAGTAATTCTATAACTTGCATATAAATCTCCTGCATAGTTATAGTCTACATAAAGTGATGTTTTTTCCATCAATTGAAATTTAGATCCTAAAGCAAAAGTGGTTTGTGCAGCATCCGATACTTTTAAATCTTTTGCATATACGTTGATGGATTCAATCAGTTGTCCCCCTTCATCAAATAAGCTACCACTGGCGTCATTTTTCCAATTCCAGTTTCCTAAAGAAGCCATCCCTGTTAAGGTAATTGCATCCGTAGCACGGTATACAAAATCAACTTCAACCCCTGTATGTAATGCATCAAGACCTGCTATGTTATAATTGATACGTTCTCCTTGATTGTCTGGATCAAAGACACTTCCAGTTAAGGATTTGTCAATCCAAGTGGTGTAATAAACATTCACGTTTGCTGAAAATTTATCACCTCTTACTCCATATCCAAGTTCTGCACTAAATACTTTTTCATTTAAAGCTTCTTCATTGAAAGCTGTTGAGCTGTCGCTTTGGAAAACATTCCCATCTAAGAAAGGTGCTTTTGAGAAGTATCCAATATTCACAAATACATTGTTAGTGTCGTCTATGTTGTAGTTTGCGCCTCCTTTGATGCTATATCCAAGAAAATCAACATTATCTGATTCACGTGCTGGATCGTTAGGAGCATAATACATAAATTCTTCTTTGCTGTATGTTGTGTTAGAAACTGCAGTTGCAACAAAAATTGATAAATCTGTACTTGGTGAGTATTCTGCTTGAGCAAAAAGTCCGCTTCTCACAACTTTACCGTCGTAATCTTTGTTAAAACGGTCGCCCACTTTTAAAGCTTGTCCAAATGTGTTTTCATCATCACTTTCGTTAATATAGAACTGACCTCCTAGTAGATCTGCAACTTCATACCAGTGCGACCCGACATAGTAACGTGCATCAATACCCCCTGAAAGTACTAAATCATCAGAAAGGTTTGTTTTTAAAGTTGATAATAATCCGTACCAGTTATGTGAATTTCTAGAAGATGCAAAGATATCTGAAGAACCAAGGGCGCCTCTGTCCTTATTTTCTTGTGCAATTTGATCAAAATTAATTGGTTGATCTACATCTCCTAAACGGTAGTTATCATCATAAAATTTAGACCCACGTTGTCTTCTTCCTCCACCGTTTCCAAATGAAGCGTATAATGCTGTTGATACTGATGTGTTGTCATTAACGTCCCAGTAGTGGTTTAAAGATATTTGTGGTTTGTGGTAAAAGTTATAAGACAAGTGTTCAACTTCCCCATTTCTAATACCCCAGTCTGGGTTAAATCGTTTTCCACCTTGTTCTGTAGCTCTGTTTTGAGCGATGGTACGACGGTTGTAACGTTGCCCATGCGTTTGTTTTGCTCCAAAAGCGGTGAATGAAAGTTTATGATTTTCATTTATTTGCTTAGACAAGTTTACGAAGTAATTGAACCCATCAAATTCGGTTCCGTCTACATACCCATCTCCAAAGATTTTCGCAAGTGATACAGTCGCTGCAAAACCATTATCCATTAATCCCGTTGAGTAGGTCATTCCATATTTTTGGTAACCGTCATTTGCCGTTCCCATTCTTACAGATCCACCAGCTTCAACATCTGTTGTTTTAGTTACAATGTTGATTGTTCCACCAATAGACGGCACAGCAACTCTTGAAGCTCCTAAACCTCTTTGTACTTGCATGGAACTAGTTACATCTCCTAAACCAGCCCAGTTAGACCAATAAAGTCTTCCGTTTTCCATGTCATTCACTGGAATTCCATTGATAAGAACCCCTACATTTTCAGAGCTGAATCCTCGTAAGTTTATACGTCCATCTCCATATCCACCACCTGTTTTGGTAGCATAAACTCCTGGAGTTGATTTTAAAATTTCTGGGAATTCTTGAGTTCCAAGTTTAAGCTCAATATCGGCCGCTTTAATGGTAGAAACCGCTACAGGAGTTTTTCTGTCCACTGCCACAGATGCAAAAAGCTGAACTTCTTCTAAGCCTAATTCACTGGCTTCTAGCGAAACTGAACCAAGGTCCATACTGCCTGAAAAAGAAATTGTAGTTGTTACATAGCCAACATAAGAAATCGTAATCTCTCCTGTTGAACTTGAAGAAGTAATTGTAAAGTTTCCATCGAAATCAGAAGATACGCCATTGGACGTTCCTTTCTCTACAATAGTAGCTCCCGGTAAAGGAACTTGCTGTCCACCATCGATAACAATACCTGTAATTGTGCTTTGCGCAGCAACTGACAAGGTACATACCATCAAGGCAAAAGATAAAAGTTGTTTAATCTTTTTCATGTTTAAATTGTTTAATAATTAGTATTGGTTTGTTAAACAAAAGTAAACAATATAAGATAGAAGCGATTATCTTATTATTAACAATGCAGGCCTATTTGTTAATAAAGCTTTATCTATATACTTAGCTGTGTTTCTTATAATGATTTAGAAGATTTACTGTGGACGCATCATGTTTTGTGAATGCAGCTGTATTGATTTCATCTAGGATTTTAGTCGCTAATTGTTTGCCTAACTCAACCCCAAATTGGTCGTAACTAAACACATTCCAAACCACACCTTGGACAAATATTTTGTGTTCATACATCGCGATTAATTTTCCTAAGCTCTCAGGAGTTAATTGCTTAATAAAAATGGTATTGGTGGGTTTATTGCCTTTAAATATTTTAAAAGGAACGATCCCTGATGATGTACCTTCTGCTTGTACCTCATCTTCTGTTTTTCCATTTAAAAGGGCTTCTGTTTGTGCAAAAAAGTTGGAAATAAGCTTGTCTTGATGGTCCTTATTTCCATGTAAGGACTTTGTAAATCCAATGAAATCTGCAGGGATCAGTTTTGTCCCTTGGTGAATCAATTGAAAAAAGGCATGTTGTGAATTGGTACCGGGTTCACCCCAAACCAAATTCCCTGTTTGGTACTCTACTTGCTTCCCAGATCGGTCAATACTTTTTCCATTACTTTCCATAATGGCTTGCTGGAGGTAAGTTGCAAATTGATTCAAATACTGCGTATAAGGGATAACGGCTTCGCTTTCTGCTTTGAAAAAATTGTTATACCAAATGCTTAAAAAGGCTAAAACAGTAGGAATATTATTTTCAAATTCTTCTTCTTTAAAATGCGTATCCATTTTATGAGCTCCTTCTAAAAGTGCTTCAAAGTGATCGTATCCAACAGCCAGGCTAATGCTTAATCCTACAGCACTCCAAAGCGAAAAACGTCCTCCTACCCAATCCCACATGGGAAAAATATTGGAAGCTTCAATTCCAAAGGCTTGTACTTTGGCAGTATTTGTAGAAACGGCTACAAAATGCTTTGCGACATCTTCTTGAGTCGCATGTTTTAAAAACCATTCTCTAATGGTATTTGCATTGGAAAGGGTTTCTTGAGTCGTGAATGTTTTAGATACAATCACAAAAAGGGTGGTTTCTGGATTGAGTTTCTTTAAAACTTCGTTGACATGGTCGCCATCCACATTACTCACAAAATGAGGCGTAAGGTGATTGCTATAAAAAGCCAAAGAATCTACAACCATGGCTGGTCCTAAATCAGAGCCTCCAATTCCTATATTTACAATATCGGTGAATGGCTTGTTGGTAAATCCTTTTTTAGAACCCTGAATAATGGCTTCCGAAAAGTTTTTTATGAAGGCTTTTGCAGCGTGAATCTCAGGGATTACATTCTCACCATCTACCAGAACATTGGCATCTTTAGGGGCTCTTAGCGCCGTATGAAGCACAGCTCTTCCTTCGGTATGATTGATGACATCCCCTTCAAAATATTTTGAAATGGCATCCTTCAGTTGAAGTTCTTCCGCCAATTCTTTAAAAAGAAGCATGGTTTCAGAATTGATTCTGTTTTTTGAAAAATCTACATAAAAATCCTCCCAGTTTATTGTGAATTCATTCGCACGATCTGGATTTTCAGCAAACCATGATTTCATATGTGCATCCTTGATTGATTCAAAGTGAACTTTTAATTTTGCCCATGTTTTTGTTTGGGTTGGATTTATTGATTGTAATGCCATTAGATAATTTTAAATATAATAGAGTTAATTTATTGAGTCGAGTTGTTGCTTAAGAGGTGCTATAAATTCCTCAAAGCTAGATTTTAAATGTGCTGGTAATGCTTTAGCATCTGGTAATTTTTGGCGGAAAGGATCTACTTGTTTGCCGTTTTTCCAAAAACGATAGCATACGTGAGGACCACCCGTATTTCCAGTCATGCCTACTTTTCCAATCACATCGCCTTGTTTAACATAGTCTCCGACCTTTACTAGGCGCTTACTCATATGTAAGTATTGGGTGCTATAAGTTGCATTATGTCTAATTTTCACATAGTTTCCGTTCCCTCCTTTTCGCCTCGACTCAATAACAGTTCCATTGGCCGTTGCTAGTATAGGGGTCCCAATTGGAGCTGCAAAATCAGTTCCTTTGTGAGGTTTGACACGATTTCCGTAATAGGCAATTCTTCGTTTCAAATTGTATCTTGAGGAAATACGACTGAACTGCAATGGTGCTTTTAGGAAAGCTTTACGAAGACTTTTAGCACTTTCATCAAAATAGTCGGTGCTGTTTTTCGATTCTTCGTTTAGATAATTAAAGGCATAAAACGATTCTCCTTTGTGCTCAAAAAATGCAGCCTTGATACTTTCTATCCCTGCATATACAGAGTCGTCTACAAAGCGTTGGTTATAAATTACTTTAAAGTTGTCTCCTTTTTGAAGTCTTGAAAAATCGATGGTCCAAGCATAAATATCATCTGACATATCGTAAATCAACTGAGTGGGAAGCCCTTGATCTTCCATGGTTTCAGAAAGTGTATTTTCGATAAATCCAAAGGTTTCTTTTTCAATGATTTTAACAGGCTTTCTTTCGATACTGGATACAATTGAATCACAAAACTCAACTACTAGATATTCGACTTTGTTGAGTTGATAGATAAAAACTAATGGGGTCTTAGCAGCTTCTTTCGAAAACAATACCGTGTAGGGTTTTCCAATTCTCAATCGACGGACATCAAAAACTTCTTTTGTTTTTTCAGCAATATGATGGATTTTTGGATAAAATAACTGATGTTTTTCGAGCAGTACTCCAAAGCTATCACCTTTCCTAACAGTGTCATTGATGACCTGATAATTTGATAAGTTGTAGCCAAATTTGTAATTATCTTGTTGAAGAACTTCAATTTTATTTTCTTGCGTAAGCACGTCTTCTGAACAGCTTTTAACAACTAGGACGTAAAACAAAATCATTACAAATCCAGAAAAGAAAAATTTTATATTAAAATACTTTTTATACTTAATCGATTCCATGTCCCCAATTGTCTTTTTCTTCTTGGCTCCAAAGTTCTGGAAAAAATATTCTTTTTTGGTATTTTGGGTGCATATATTTTTGCCAATCGCTTCCTCCGGTTGCTTCTCCATCGCCTTCTTTTCCTAAAATATAGTGTTTGGCAGCATTGTAATGTGCCATCACCCAAGTAACATTCACTGTATAGTCGTAATGACGCATGGCTTCAACCAAGCTTTTATCTTTTTGACTTTCAACCGAAAGTTCTTTAAATCGTGTCCATATGTTTTTGGTGTTGTAAACTTTCATAAAGGTGATAAACTCTTCTTTGTAACGGTTTTCAAAGTTTAACAATAAGGGAGATTTGCGACCTGTTTTGTAATCTTTTCCAGCAGCTTGCCAATACAAGTGCTCAAAGGCATGCTCAAAAGGTGTCTCTCTATCTATATTGGAACGAAAACGGATATCTATGAGATTAATAAGCTCGGTTGAAGCGAACTCAATTTTACGGTATTGTGCACTTTGAAACCCACTAGCGGGGGTCAGAGTGTGTCTGAATTTATTGTACTGGGCGATGTCCATCCCTTCTCTCATAATATTAAAGGAAGTGGTTAGCATATCAAAATATCGGCTGATTCTCATGAGTTTATCTTGAAAAAAATCAACTTCCAATGAAGACGTATCAGCAACTTGTTTTATTTCCCAAAGAATCATCTTAAAAATTAACTCATTGATTTGATGATAGCCAATAAATACCATTTCATCTGGCAGAGTTGTTCGCTGGATTTGAAGGCCTAACAACGCATCTGTATGAATGTAGTCCCAATAGGTTATAGAATTACTATGTAATAACCCTTCTAAATGTACTTCACGATCTTGATCTATCGCATGGTATTTATCATCAAGGAGGCTTAATAATTCTTCGGTTGTTGGTTTTTTTGTCATCGCTTGTTATAATTGTATTTCAAAGGGGTGTTTAAGTCCTTTTAGTGCGTCTAAATCGGCCCTTAAAGAGCCCACGCGTAAATCTGCTTTTATTCTCATTGGTACTTTGTTCTTGTCAGCTGTTACCCATAAAGTTAAGCTTTCTTCTTCTTTAAAGACGCGACCAGCCATCACATAAGGTCTGAATTTAATGCATTTGATTTTTCCAAACTTTGTATTAATGGTATCTCGACCTAAATATTTTAGTTTAAATAAAAATACTTCACTATCAAAAAATATATTTAGTTCTAAAACGTCCCCTTCTTGAATGCTTTCGGTATCGTAACGATCTCTCAAATAATAATAAGCCGAAACTAGGTCTTTGATGTTAGGGTCAATATCAATCGTTGATTTTGTATTTTCCTTCAAATCATTTATGAGAGCCTTATTTCGCAAATAGTCAAAATTTACAATTCTATTTTTTGTATAGCCGCCTTCGTCTATATTTCTAACAAACTTATAAGGCTGACCTGTTACTTTATCAAAATGACTTTCATAATGATCTTTTACATTAAAAAACCATTTAATTGCGCCTGTAGTCCACCCTTTCCCGATTACTTTATACACGGGCCTGTCCTGATAAGTACCCTCAGAAATTTCAAGAGTTGCATTGCCTGCTTTTACCCATCCACTATAGCTAAGTTTAAATCGGAGCCATTCGCCTGCCTGAAAAGAAGAGACTTCTTGAGCTCCCAAAAACTGAAAACTTATAAATAAAAGGAAAAATGTTATTAATTTTTTCATGAAAATGAATTACCGATAATTATCTCAAGGAGTTTTAATCTTTACTACAAATTTGCAATTATTATTCCAAACTATAAAATGAATACCTCTTAAGTCTTAAATAATTTTTTAAGTATGAAATTAATTCGCAATTTGGAAGTTTAGAACCAGTAGCCAACATTGACATAAAAACCAGACTCATTTGACTCTGCAGACCAGTTGTACTTTAATTCGATAGGCCCGAGAATTGTTTCGAATCCATAGCCAATTGAATAGCCTCCATACGAAGGGTTTTCAAACCAATTACTGCTTAAAAAAATATCGTGTCCAATGTTTGCGAAATTAGCTGAAAAATTAAAATGATGGTTTTTTATAAACTCATAATCGAATGTCGAATCTACCTTTATATAACTATTCCCACTTAACGAAAAATAATCGTATCCATAAAAACTAGAGAAGTTATTAAAGTAATTAGAACCATATCCCCCTAGTCCAAAATGAAGCAACTCAATATCGCTGTTACCAACAATAACCCCCCCTTCAGTGCTCACGTTTACAGAGAGCTTATCTACGATTTTAAAAGCTTTTGAGATTTTAGATTTAAAAACTGATAATTCATTAAAATCCTCTTTTAATTCTGAAGATCCAAAATAAAATTTGGAACTCCCTTCAAATAGGAATCCGCTTGTTGGAAAAAACTTATTGTCGATAGTATCAATTTTTAGAGATCCAAAAAGACTAAAGAACTTTCCATCAATAAATTTGTATTCTGGACTCTCAAATACGGTTAAAAAAATACTGTCTTCGGTACTAATATTTAAGTCCTTTAATTCCACTCCAATTTTAACGGCTAAGTCTTTTTTAATCAGAGTTTCTACGAATAGCTGGTGAGTAAATTCTTTGAAGGAAACCTGAATTTTGTCTATACCTATAAATCTCTCATCATTTACCAGGCTTAAGGGTCTTGTTTTGTTCTTAAACCCTATATATTTGGAGTTCACCCCCACACTCCAATAAAACCCCTTGTCAATATAATAATCAAAATTATAACGAGTATTATCGCCCAAAATGAAGTCTAAGGATAATACATCATTTTTGAGAAGCAATTGTTTTTTAGTTAAATTTAAAAGGGCTGCACTCTTGTATAACTGATCATAGTGCACTCCAAACTTAATGAAGGTTGTGTTTTTTGCTTCTGTAACTTTCGCACTAAAAATATATCCTTCACCATCTGGAGAAAATTTATACAAGAAGCTATCAAAATTATTAGTGGCTACTAAATTATTCACACCTTTCCCAAAGTCTTCAAAACTAATAGTTTCTCCAGATCGAAATCTAAGTTTCCCTCTGATGTAAGAGGAGGTGTATTTTTTTAGCCCTGAAATTGAAATATCATTAATTTTAATTTTTTTAAAATTAGGAACTTTTTGTTCAGTTTTCGTGATGTTTTGAGCGTCTACTATAGATTGCAATTGATCTAAGTATTTATTGGTTTCTTTACGGCCTTCTTGAACGATTTCAAAACTATCTTTGAAATCAACCACTGAATATTTTTTGACATCAGGCTTAATATATACATCGGTGAGTTCAGGTTTTCCTTTCATTTCTTTAGCAGCTCGAAAATTGTTAATTTGAATCAAAATATTGGATACAGATTCTAATTCTTCCGTTTTAAGTAACTTACTTTGTACATCAACGCCAATAATGAAATCTAAATCTTTGGATTTCAATCCTAAAATAGGATAGTTGTCAACAATTCCACCATCCATCAATAATTTATCGCCCATTATTTGTGGTTGAAAAAGAGTTGGGAGAGCACTACTTGCAGCGATTGCTTGGGCGAGATTTCCACGATCTAAAATAATTTCTTCGCCAGTAAGTATATCTGTTGCAACACAATAAAAAGGGATGGGCAGCTTGCTAAAATCTTCTACCCCACTCACATGTAACGTTAATTTAGAGAGTAAATTTAATACGTTTTGCCCCCTTGATATTGAAGAAGGTAAATGAATCTTAAAATTGTCAAATGGAAGCGATAAGGTGTATTTTTCGGCGTTTTTCCGTTCATAAAAAGTTTTCGATTCTCTAGGAACTTCATCACTAATCAGCCAATCAAAATTAGTGGCTCTCACGATTGAATCTAACTGCTTTCCAGAATATCCAGAAGCATACAAGCCTCCGACAACAGCTCCCATACTAGTTCCTGCTATATAATCGACCCGAACTCCTAAACTATCTAAGGTCTTCAAAACTCCAATATGTGCCAAACCCTTAGCGCCTCCCCCGCTAAGGACTAACCCAACTTTTGGATTATCTAGTTGAGACTCCTGTGAGAAGCCTAAATAAAAAAAGAAAATAAAAAATAGGATTGATAGGTTACGCATGGGGTTTGTTTTTATAATAGTTATAAATAATTTGGGACTTCGATACTCCAACTACTTGCTCTAATTCGTCTAAGGTTGCAAAAGAAACGCGTTGAGCAGACTTAAAGTTTTTTAATAATTCTAAAATTGTTTTATCACCAATCCCTGTAATAGACTCCAACTCTGAATTTAAAGCCGTTTTGCTCCGTTTATTTCTATGGTGTTCAATTCCAAATCGATGTGCTTCATTTCTAAGTTGCTGAATAATTTTTAGAGTTTCGCTTTTTTTGTCTAAATATAAGGGAATTGGATCATTTGGATAAAATAATTCTTCTAAACGTTTTGCAATTCCAATAATTGCAATCTTCCCACGAAGTTCTAGATCGTCTAAACTTTTTAAAGCGGCTGAGAGCTGTCCTTTACCTCCATCAATAATGATCAACTGTGGTAAGGGTTGTTTTTCATCAAGCAAACGCTTGTAGCGTCGGAAAACTACCTCGGTCATGGATGCATAATCGTCGGGGCCTTCGACAGTTTTAATATTAAAGTGACGGTATTCTTTTTTGCTCGGTTTTCCATTTTTAAAAACAACACAAGCTGCAACGGGGTGAGTTCCCTGGATATTTGAGTTGTCAAAACATTCAATATGTGTTGGGGCTTCTGTGAGCCTCAAATCTGATTTCATTTGTGACATGATCCGCTCTACATGACGGTCAGGGTCTGTGATTTTGACTTGCTTTAACTGTTCTAAACGCTGGTACTTCGCATTCCGTAATGAAAGATCTATGAGCTGTTTTTTATCTCCAACTTTAGGCACGGTAATTCTAAAATCTGCTCCTAAATTTACTTGAAAAGGAACATAAATATCTTTAGAATCAAGTGCAAAACGTTGCCGCATTTCAGTAATAGCAAGTTCTAAAAGCGTTTGATCGCTTTCCTGAAGTTTCTTTTTTAGCTCCATCGTATGTGAGCGTATGATCGCACCATAAGAAAGTTGTAAGAAATTAACATATGCATAACTTTCATCACTCACGATTGAAAACACATCCACATTACTAATCTTTGGATTGACAATAGTAGATTTTGCTTGATAATTTTCAAGAATTAGCAATTTTTCTTTCAAGGATTGTGCCGCCTCAAACTCTAAGTTTTGAGCATAGGTTTTCATTTGAGATTTAAAAATAGAAATTGAGTTTTTAAAATTTCCTTTCAATATTTCACGTATCGTAGTAATATTTTCTAAATAAGTCGCCTCTGCTTCTTTGGCTTCACAAGCGCCTTTACAGTTTCCTAAATGGTATTCTAAACATACTTTATATTTCTGATTGTGAATCTTATCCTTAGACAAGTCATATTTACATGTACGAAGTGGGAACAACCCTTTGATAAGGTCTAAAAGTGTATAAACTGTTTTAATACTGGTATAAGGTCCAAAGTATTCAGACCCATCTTTAATCATACGACGGGTTTGGAATACTCTTGGAAAGGGTTCTTTTTTAATACAAATCCAAGGGTAGGATTTATCATCTTTCAAGAGCACATTATACCTAGGTTGGTATTTTTTAATAAGATTATTTTCTAGCAACAAAGCGTCAGTTTCTGTCTCAACAACGATGTGCTTAATCTCTACAATTTTTTTTACTAGTACATTTGTCTTACCGTACTCATGAACTTTATTAAAATAAGAGCGAACCCTGTTTCTTAAATTTTTGGCCTTACCAACATATATGACGTGGCCTGAAGCATCATAAAACTGATAGACGCCAGGCGTATTGGGTAAGGTTTTTAATTGAAGTTCAACATTAGAATGACTCATTAATTCAAAGATAATTAATTCCAACGATTGTAAAAATTGAATTTGCATTTTTAGTATCTTGCGAAGGAATAACCCGTCCAATATCATGAATATTGTAATATTATCGCGAAATAAAGAGTTGTACTCCACGCAAAGACTTGTAGAGGAAGCTGAACGTCGAAATCATTGCATTGAAGTAATTAACCCTTTGAATTGCGATTTAATTATTGAAAAAGAAAAGCCAACTGTTTTTTATAATGACAGGCGTCTGGATGATGTGGATGCCATTATTCCTCGTATTGGAGCTTCGGTGACCTATTATGGGTGTGCGGTGGTCAGACAGTTTGAAATGATGAATGTGTTTTCGACCGTTTCTTCAGATGCTATTATCCGCTCCAGAGATAAATTAAGAAGCTTTCAACACCTTTCCAAGGCGGGCGTCGACATGCCAAAAACTGTATTTACCAATTATTCTTTCGATGTCGAAGAATTGATTACTCATGTGGGAGGTACTCCTGTGGTCATCAAATTACTAGAAGGCACACAAGGGATTGGTGTCGTATTGGCTGAAACTAAAAATACTGCTGAGTCTGTTCTAGAAGCTTTTAACGGATTGGAGGCAAGAGCACTAGTTCAGGAATATATTTCCGAGGCTAATGGCAGTGACTTACGCGCATTAATTGTAGATAATCAGGTTGTGGGCGCTATGAAACGTCAAGGGAAAAAAGGAGAATTTAGATCTAATCTTCACCGAGGAGGCACCTATTCGTATCACAAACTCAGTGATGAAGAAAGCAAGCTAGCTTTAAAAGCATCACGGAAATTGAAATTGCCAATTTGTGGAGTCGATATTTTGCAATCAAATCGCGGCCCTTTGATCCTAGAAATCAATTCGACTCCTGGACTTGAAGGAATTGAAGGGGCTTCTAAAAAAAATATTGCACAAGCTATCATAACTTATATTGAAAGAAATAGACATCCCTGAGATATCTTTTTACATTTCAACAAAAATCATAGAGTGAAAAAGACAGCATTACGTTCAAAATATAAAACACTTAGAAAGGAATTAAAACCAAATGAGAGGGAGGATTTGAGTCTTCTAATCGCAAATTCTGTTCTTAAACTTCCAATATGGAAGTATTCATTTTTTCATATATTTTTAACAATTGAGTCCTTAAAAGAAGTGCTCACAGATCCTATTATGTCTATTGTTTCAGGGAAGGACAAACATATTGTAGTTTCTAAAAGCGATTTTGAAACTCAAACCATGTCACATGTATTGCTGCAAGACAACACCGTTTTAAAACTAAATTCATGGAGCATCCTAGAACCTGAGAATGGAATCCAAATTAGTGATGAACAAATAGAAGTGGTTTTTATTCCACTTGTTGCTTTTGACAAAAAAGGAAACCGTGTTGGATATGGAAAGGGCTTTTACGATGGATTTTTAAAGAAATGTTCCAAAAACACTATAAAAATTGGACTTTCATTTTTTGATGCAGAAATCTTGATAGATGATATTGAACCGCATGACATACCGTTAAATTTTTGTGTGACTCCAAATAAGATCTATACTTTCTAAGTCGTTTAAGATTGCGGGAATACTTGTTTATTAAATACCAAAAGTAACCCAACCCCTGTACTAATCGCCATGTCAGCGACATTAAAAACAGGGTCGAAAAAAGAAAAATAATTGCCACCAAAGAATGGAAGCCAATCTGGGAAATGCCCTTTAAACAAAGGAAAATAAAGCATGTCAACAACTTTTCCATGAAAGAGATCGCCATAGCCTTCAGAAGTGAAAATAGTCGCTGTTTGACCTAAACTTCCGTCGAAAAGAATACCATAAAAAACAGAGTCGATAATATTCCCTAAGGCGCCCGAAAAAACCAACGTAAGAGCAAAAGTCAATATCTTTGAAGTGTTTTTAATTAGACTTTGATAAAGCCAATAACCGATACCACAGACAGCAAAAATTCTAAAGATTGTTAAAAATAATTTGGCACTTGAATCGGATATAAGAGAAGATATATCGCTGAGTTTGGCGCCCCATGCCATGCCTTCGTTTTCTATAAAGTAAATTCTAAACCCATCAAATATTTTGAACTCTTGTCCTAGCTCAAAATGTGTTTTGATATATATTTTTGAAGCCTGGTCTATAAAAAGAATCAATACAACTAATAAAAATGTCTTTTTTTTAGACATTCTATTTTTGCATATTCTTTGCTTCAATACTTAGAGTTGCGTGTGGAACCAGCTCCAAACGTTTTTTATTGATGAGTTTTTTGGTCACTCTACAAATACCATAAGTCTTATTTTCAATTCTGTTCAAGGCGTTTTTTAAGTCTCTAATAAACTTTTCTTGACGGATGGCTAATTGCGAATTTGATTCTTTGCTCATCACTTGACTACCTTCATCAAAAGCTTTAAAAGTAGGCGAAGTGTCTTCGGTACCGTTGTTTAAATCATTCATATAGGCACTTTTAATAAGGTCCAAATCGTGCTTGGCCTTATCAATTTTTTTTAAAATGATCGCTTTGAATTCTTTTAAATCGTTATCCGAGTATCTGCTTGTATTTTCTATAGGCATAATTATTTGGATTTTTGGATATACAACTTGGTGTTAATAGTATCAAAAGAAACTTCAATTCCTTTTTCTAGACTTGTCACCAAGTGGAGCTCATCCGTTAATGTTTCTAGTTTTATATATTCTTTATTGTGTTTAACTGCATTCTCAATTTCGTCTTCAGCTTGTAAAGAAACTTCAATACGATCGGTAAGTTCAAATCCAGAGTCTTTTCTTAAATTTTGAATTCTATTGACCAATTCTCTAGCAATTCCTTCTTCTTTTAAGGCCTCTGAAATAGTAACATCCAAAGCTACCGTTACAGCTCCTTGGTTGGCTACCAACCATCCTTCAATATCTTGAGAGGTAATCTCTACATCATCGCGCTCCAAATTAATACTTTTTCCATTAATTTCAATAGCTAACTCTCCTTTTTCTTCAATTTGCTTAATGTCTTCGGAGTTTAAGTTTTTGATGGCGTTAGCTATTAGTTTCATATCCTTTCCAAATCGAGGTCCCAAGGCTTTAAAATTTGGCTTGATTTGTTTTACCAAAATATCGGAAGCATCCTCTAATAATTCTACTTCCTTCACATTTACTTCGTGTTTTACTAAGTCCACAACTGCTAAAATATCCGCTTTTTGAGTGGCGGAATTCACCGGAATCATGATTTTCTGTAAAGGCTGTCTGACTTTAATTTTTTCCTTTGCTCGCAAGGACAACACCAAAGATGAAATTGTTTGTGCTTGCTCCATTTTGCGCTCTAAATTTTTATCAATTAGAATCGCTTCTACGGATGGAAAATCTGCTAAGTGAATACTTTCAAATGTTTCTTTATTTGTAGCCGAATTCAAATTTAAATACAAACGATCCATAAAAAATGGGGCTATTGGGGCTCCAAGCTTTGCAATGGTTGCCATACATGTATATAATGTTTGATATGCAGATATTTTATCAGTTTCATACTCCCCTTTCCAGAAACGTCTTCTGCTAAGGCGGACATACCAGTTACTTAAGTATTCTTGGGTAAATTCAGAAATAATTCGAGCTGCCTTAGTGGGCTCATAATCCGCATAATAGGCATCTACTTTTTCAACTAAAGAATTTAGTTCAGACAAAATCCAACGGTCAATTTCTGGACGGTCTTGGTTTGAAATGTCTGCCTCCGAATAACTAAACTTATCAATGTTTGCATAAAGAGTGAAAAAAGAATAGGTATTATACAGAGTTCCAAAAAACTTTCGTTTCACTTCTTCAATTCCTTCTATGTCAAATTTTAAATTATCCCATGGATTGGCATTACTAATCATATACCAACGAGTTGCATCTGCACCATAGGTTGATAAGGTCTCAAATGGATCGGTTGCATTGCCCAAACGTTTGGACATTTTCTGTCCATTTTTGTCTAAGACTAACCCGTTAGAAACAACATTTTTGTAAGCAACGGAGTCAAAAACCATGGTTGCTATGGCATGAAGTGTATAAAACCATCCCCGTGTTTGATCGACGCCTTCTGCAATAAAATCTGCTGGAAAGGCTTTGTTGTGATCGATTAGCTCTTTATTTTCAAATGGATAATGCCATTGGGCATAAGGCATACTACCAGAATCGAACCATACATCAATTAAATCACTTTCTCGCTGCATTGGTTTTCCTGAGGGCGATACTAATACAATGGCATCCACAATATTTTTATGTAAATCAATTTTTGAATAGTTTTCTAGCGAATAGTCGCCTACAATAAAATCTTCAAAAATATCATTTTCTAAAACTCCAGCTTGTACTGCTTTTTGCATTTCCGATTTGAGTTCTTCAACTGAACCAATACAGATTTCTTCTTTCCCATCTTCAGTACGCCAAATTGGAAGGGGGATTCCCCAATAGCGCGAGCGTGATAAATTCCAATCGTTTGCATTTGCTAACCAGTTTCCAAAACGGCCTTCGCCTGTACTTTTTGGCTTCCAGTTAATCGTTTGATTCAGGCCAAACATACGCTCTTTTACGTCAGTGATTTTAATAAACCAAGAGTCTAACGGATAGTATAAAATAGGTTTATCGGTTCTCCAACAATTTGGATAACTGTGTTTGTATTTTTCAACCTTGAAGGCTTTGTTTTCAATTTTTAACTTAATCGCTAGCTCTACATCTACAGATTTTTCGGGAGCTTCTCCTTCGGGGTAATATTCGTTTTTAACAAAACGACCTGCGAATTCTCTCATTTCAGGTCTAAATCGACCTTGTAAATCGACGAGAGGGACAAGGTTATCATCTGCATCTTTTACCAATAGTGGTGGAATTTCAGGGCTTGCTTGTTTCGCCACAATTGCGTCATCAGCTCCAAATGTTGGGGCTGTATGTACAATTCCTGTTCCATCTTCAGTGGTTACAAAATCACCAGAGATAATTCTAAAGGCATCTTCAGGATTGTCGTTTGGCAAGGCATAATCTAATAATTGTTCGTAAGAAATTCCCACAAGGTCTTTCCCTATAAACGATTTTAGAACAAAAAACGGAATATTTTTATCTGAAGATTGGTAACCTTTCAACTCTTCTATATTTTCGACTTCTTTAAATTTTCCGTTAAATTGTTTTCCAAGCAAAGCCCTTGCAACTACCACATTAGTAGCTTCAAAAGTATATTGATTATAGGTTTTTACGAGAACATATTCAATTTTTGGACCTACAGTTAAAGCTGTATTACTTGGCAAAGTCCAAGGAGTTGTTGTCCAAGCTAAAAACAAAATAGGACCCTCATTTTGCAAAAACTCTGGAAGTGATGCATTGATCGCTTTAAATTGTGCCACAATAGTTGTGTCCGTAACGTCCTGATAAGTTCCAGGTTGATTCAGCTCATGGGAGCTTAAACCTGTACCCGCTTTTGGTGAATAGGGCTGAATTGTATAGCCTTTATAAATAAGGTTCTTGTTATAAATCTGTTTTAACAACCACCATACACTCTCCATGTACTTTGAATCGTAGGTAACATAGGGATCGTCCATATTGACCCAATACCCCATTTTTTGTGTAAGGTCGTTCCAAATATCTGTGTAACGCATCACTGCTGTTCTACAAGCGGCGTTGTAATCTTCTACAGAAATTGTTTTGCCAATGTCTTCTTTCGTAATTCCCAATTCTTTTTCAACACCCAATTCAATTGGTAGTCCATGAGTATCCCAGCCTGCTTTACGGTTTACTTGAAATCCTTTCATGGTTTTGTAGCGCGGAAAAATATCTTTTATAGCACGTGCCAAAACATGATGTACTCCTGGCAATCCATTAGCAGATGGAGGCCCTTCAAAGAACACATAAGGAGGTTTCCCTTCTCTAGAAGTAATACTTTTTTCAAAAATATTATGATCCTCCCAGAACTTAAGCATCTCGTCTGCTACGTTTGGTAAGTTAAGTCCTTTATACTCAGGAAATGTCGCGCTCATTATTCATTGCTATTAAGGTCGCAAAATTAAGAAATTTAAATAAAAAGCCACCTTATAAGGCAGGTCATTTTGAGTTTAGTAAGAATTCTTGAATTTATAGGTCTGATTTCGGGCTTATAAGTCCCCTAGTACTATTATTTTTAGTAATATTACAGGATCGAATCCTACCTATGTTAACGACATTTTTGAAAAGCATCTCTTATACTTTACATCCATTACTCATGCCCTGGATGGCAGCAGTCTATTATTTTGCTGTAACGCCCATGCAATACCCCCCAAATAAAATCAGTTTTTGGTTGCTTTCAATTATTCTTTGGAGCCTGGTCATGCCACTATTTTTGTATTTTGTTTTAAATAAATTTAAACTAGTCTATTCCATTAATTTAAAAACTTCAAAAGAGCGTATTTGGCCCTTACTACTAAACAGTATTTTACTAGGCTACTTAAGTTTTGGTGTTTTTTCCCAGTCGGTATGTGAACTTCATTATTTTTTTTTAGGGGCTTTAATAACCACAATATTAGGATTTGTTATAGCTGTTTTAAAATTCAAAGCAAGTATTCACATGATGAGTACTGGAGGTGCTTTCATTTTTATGGTACTCGTTAATTTACACTACAGCTATTCTTTTGGAGGGATATTTGCCTTCTTTGTGATAATCATGGGAGCCATGGCGAGTTCGCGTTTGCATTTGAATGCTCACACGGTCAAAGAACTTTTAGCAGGTCTTTTGGTTGGCGTAGTCCCTCAAGTTTTTTTGTATAATTATTGGTTATAAGAGGTAAAAAATAAGACCTATTTTGAGTGCATTCATCTCTATCGTTTGAGCGTTTGTGGTAATCGCAGAATCAAAAATCGGATTCAAACCATAATAGATATAACCATTCCATGTGTTGTAGCCTACACTCATAGTCAATCCGTACTGCCACGAATTTAAACCTTGAAGATTTCTGTGGGTTTCGTTATTGGGCTGTCCTTTGTAAATGGATTTTGAAGCAAATACATACCCAAGCTTGACTCCAGTATAGATGCGCCAAAACTTATAAGTTTCTGCATTAGAAGTACGCCAACGAATTTCAAAAGGAAATTCTAAAAGATGTTGAGAAAAATTGTTTTTAGAAAAATTTATATCCTCTAAAATCGTATAAGTGGGAAGAGGTGTTGACGAACTAATTTTAATGTTTTGATTGTAAGAATTAAACGAATATCCAAGCCCTAAACCAATCGCGATATTGCGAGGCTTATTAATAGGAAAGTCTCTTATTACTCCTAATTGAAACCCAGTTGAAAATCCGTTTTGAGAAGTACTTTTAGGTAAATTCAGCAGTGCATTATAGGTCACCCCAATAAAGATTTGATCTTCTCTATACAAACTATCCAGTTCAGTTACTTTGTTAGATTGGGCATAAGCGACTGCAGAGAAAATGAAAAAAAGAAATAAAAAAAGACGAAATCTCATAAAGGACATCATTAATTTGTACTACTAAACTAAATAAAAAAAGGCATTCTACTTAGAATGCCTTTTAAATGTTTTGAAGTATGTGTTTATTTTATATTATTTAACGCATCACCAACTCCTGTAGTGTAGTTAATTTTAAGTGCGTTGACTTTTCTAAGTTCTTGTTTGACGTCTCCTACAATTCCCATATTAGCATCTTTATCTACTTTGAGGGCAACGGTGAGAAACGGAATAAGTTCCTCTCTTAAAGCGGCTCTTTCAGCTCCGATAAATGCGCCAACTTCAGAAAGCTCTGCAAATTGATCGTTTAGCTGAATTCTTGATTCGGTACCAAATTTTTCGTAACCTGCACTTGGTTTGCCCATATAAATATAACTTACTGGGTTTTTCTTATCAAGTTTTTCGACTTGGTTTGCAACAGGAAGTGAGTTTTTGATTTTGAGTGAATTTTCACGCATCACGGTAGCTACCATAAAAAAGAACAGCAACATAAACACAATATCAGGAAGCGAGGCCGTGGAAATGGCTGGTGTACCTCCGTCAGATTTCTTTTTAAATTTTGACATTTTGTTTCTTTACTTTTTAAGTTAAACTACTGCACTTCAGAAAGTTTCTGAGGAAACTCAACCTTTATTTGATTGATTACTTCTTTCAACTTTGTTTTGTTACCTACGAAACGGGCATCTTTGTAATTCTTTTGCATTTCTACAAAATTCATATCTGTAAATCCATTTTGAGGTCCTACTTCAAGTGCTCTTCGGTTTCGAAGTACATTATAGGCTGCTACCAATTCGTTTTGAACGGATATATAGGTTGCATAAGAAGTTTCTCTATCGTTCTTTAATGATATAATTGCTTTGTCTGGATTATCTGATGAGGATGAGTTTTTTGGCCCTTTACAATAGGTGCAAGTTCCATCTCCATTGTTGTCTAAAAACTCAATTGCCGCAGCTCTCAAATCTTTAATTTCCATCAATTCTTCTTCGACTAGCAATTGATCCTTACCATTGAGGAGTACCGTAAAAATATTCCTTTGCTTAATGATCGGCGGGTCAACGTCTTCTTCCATCGGAGGAAGTTTCCGGTTGAGTCCAGAGTCTTTTTCTATGGTGGTTGTAACCAAGAAAAATATTAATAATAAGAAGGCAATGTCGGCCATTGAGCCCGCATTCACTTCTGGTGCAGATCGCTTTGCCATATTACTTTACCATTTTTTTAATTCCAAAACCTAACATAATACCACCTGCAATTACTGCTAAGAAATAGAATAAATATAACCCAGCACCTACTAATTTTGATCCACTAGCCGAAAGCATATCCCCATTTTTGAGGGGTGTTTCTACACCGTTGGCAAAACCAAAGTAGCAAAGCAAGCCTAGAACTACAAAAGCAGCAACGCCTGTAAGCGTGTTTTTCAATCCTTCTGTATTTGAAACTAAGTTGAGTACTGAAAAAACTAATACAATAAGGACGGCAATCGCTAGGACAATGTAAGACACATACATAAACATGTTTACAATGATGCTGCCTTCGCCAGCTCTTATCTGATCGTTACCAGTAGAAATGATATCTCCAAGGAAATAGATTGAAATCACACCGATGACAATAGCTACAATTTTCAATAATTTTTGTAAATCCATAATTATCTAATTTAGTATTGAGGTGTTATTATTTTTTATTTTTTACCAATATATCCATTAAAGATATAGAGGAATCTTCCATGTCGTTTACGATGCTGTCTATTTTAGCAATGATATAGTTATAAAAGACTTGTAGTATAATTGCAACAACCAGTCCAAAAACGGTTGTTAAAAGTGCTACTTTAATACCACCAGCAACAAGTGATGGCTGCATGTCTCCTGCTTCTTCAATTTTATCAAAGGCTTGAATCATTCCGATTACAGTTCCCATGAATCCTAACATTGGTGCTAAAGCGATAAATAAAGAAATCCAAGATACATTTTTTTCTAACTGTCCCATTTGAACACCTCCATAAGCAACGACTGCTTTTTCGGCAGAGTCTAAATCTTCGTTAGCACGATCTAATCCTTGATAAAAAATAGATGCAATTGGGCCTTTTGTATTTCTACAAACTTCCTTAGCGGCATTTAAACCTCCTGAAGCTAATGCACCTTCTACTTCATCGATTAATTTTTTTGAATTGGTAGTTGAAAGGTTTAAGAAAATAATTCTTTCAATTGCAATTGCAAGTCCTAAAATAAGACATAACAAAACGATGCCCATAAATCCTGGCCCCCCTTCAATAAATCTGTTTTTTAGTTCTTGGTGAAACCCGATAGATTCTTCTGCATCAGCTGAAGCAGCGTCGTCCTGAACTGGGCTTACAATTGTAGTTACAAAAGAGTTCATGTTAATGTTCGTGTATGAAGTTGCACTTACAGACCCGAATGCCATTACAAATGCAATAGCCAGAATTGGAATTAATCTTTTCATTGTTCTATGTTGTTGATTTTTGTTAAAATATTAATGTTTTTACAAGATGTTAAAGGTATAAAAAAAATGTAATTACCAAAATAAAAATGACAAAACTCAATAAGTTTTTGGTTAAAAATCTTAATACTAATTTCAAAAGAAAAGCTATTTTTCATAAACCAAAAAACCTAAGTCACTAATACAGAGGAGTTTGCAGAGAGGAAGGGATTCGAACCCTCGATACGTTGCCGTATACACGCTTTCCAAGCGTGCGCCTTAAGCCACTCGGCCACCTCTCTAATTTGCTTTTTAAGCAGCCCAAATAAAGAAAAAATAGTTTGATTGGTGAAATTTTTAAGACCTAATTTTAGGATATTTCTCCACGAAGACTTGTTTCAAAAACTGTTTTAAACATATTTTTTGGGGTATCAAGACCCAACATAAACATTAATTTTGTGATCGCAGACTCTGTAGTCATGTCTTTTCCAGAGATCACACCTAACTTTTCTAGAAGTTTTCCAGTTTGATATTGATTCATGTATACACTCCCCCCTGCACATTGAGTGACATTTACAACATAGACTCCTTTGGACAAAGCCTTTTCAATGGCCTCTAAAAACCAGTCTTCGGTAGTGGCATTGCCACTACCATAAGTTTCAATCACAACTGCTTTGAGTCCTTGGATTTCTAAAATAGATTTCAAAACAATTGGTGTAATACCCGGAAATAGTGTGAGCAGAACAATGTTTGTATCCATTGTTTTATGAACCACCATTTGAGCTTGTGAATAATTTTTGTGCAATAGATCGTGATTAACCTTTAAATGTACTCCAGAAGTCATAAGGGCTGGAAAATTTAAAGACGCAAAGGCCTGAAAATGTTCGGCATTAATTTTGGTAGTGCGATTCCCTCTGTACAGTTTATACTCAAAATACAGTCCGACTTCCTTTATCACTGGTGTGTTGTTGTTTTGCAGAGCTGCAATCTGAATGGAAGTAATTAGGTTTTCTTTGGCATCCGTTCGCAAATCACCAATAGGGAGCTGAGACCCTGTGAGGATGACAGGTTTAGCAAGATTTTCGAACATAAAGCTAAGGGCTGAAGCAGTGTAACTCATGGTATCACTTCCATGAAGTACAACAAACCCATCATGAGTTTGGTAATTTTCTTCAATGATTGAAGCTATTGTGGTCCAATGAGAAGGATTCATATTGGACGAATCTATTGGGGTTTCAAAAGAAACGGTATGTATGTCACAGTCCAGTAAATTCAGTTCAGGAATTTTTTCTATAAGAGAAGCAAAATCAAATGCCTGTAAAGTGGCGGTAATTGGATCTTTAATCATTCCAATGGTGCCACCTGTATATATTAATAGTATTTGAGGTTTCATTTGATTTTATAATTTAAAAACAGATTTTGAGTTCTCAGTCGTAATTTCTGCAATATAGTCTTTTGACACTCCATAAATATCTGATAATTTTTCTAAAACATTCAAAATATAACTACTTTCGTTCCGTTTTCCTCTGTAAGGCACAGGCGACAAGTAGGGCGCATCTGTTTCTAAAACAATATGCTTTAAATCGATTTGGTTTAAAAATTGATCAATTTTCCCGTTTTTAAAAGTTACTACACCGCCAATACCAAGTTTCATATTAAAAGAAATTGCTCGCTGTGCTTGTTCAAAGGTTCCCGTAAAACAATGAAAGATTCCAAATAAATCGGCCCCTTTTTCCTCCTCAAGAATTTCAAAAACTTCATCAAAAGCCTCCCGACAATGAATGACAATTGGCAACTTATATTGTTTGGCTAATTGAATTTGAGCTCTAAACATAACCTGTTGTTTCTGTAACATACTTTGATCCCAGAACAGATCTATACCGATTTCTCCAATGGCCACAAATTTTCGAGTTTCCAATTGTTCTTTAACATGTGACAATTCTTCTAGATAATTTTCTTTAACATGCGTTGGATGAACCCCCATCATCAAAAACATTTGTTTTGGATAGCTTTTTTGGAGCGCATACATAGCCTCTGTGTAGGAAGAATCGATTGCAGGAATAAAAAATCGGGTTACGCCTGCTTCCAAAGCACGCTCTATAACTTCCGAGCGGTCGTCATCAAATGCTTCGCTATACAGGTGGGTGTGAGTATCTGTGATTATCATAGTGCAAAAGTAAGATTTTGAATAGTATCTTTGTAAAAAATTATTTTGCTTTGAAAACCACAACTACATCCTTATCTGAATTTTTATTAAATAAGTCTTATTTTAAGATAAAGATGCACCCTATTGCATCCAATCATTTTAAGATTATAGGTAAAGTTAATGGCATCAAAGGACTGTTCATTTTAGATACTGGTGCCTCCACAACCTTTATTGGGCTAAAACACGAAGAAAAATTTAAACTCAAAACCCAGTCCTCGGTCGTTAAGGCTAGTGGTGCTGGACCTGATAAAATTGATACACTTCTCTCCAAAAATAATACCCTTTCAATTGGTGGATGGAAAAAAACTCGTTTTCCAATCGCCCTCATAGATTTAAGTTTTGTAAATGATGCGTTAGAGTCTGTAAAGACTCTCCCAGTTGATGGCATTATTGGAGCAGACATTCTTAAAAAAGGACTAGCTGTTATTGATTATGAAAAACGCTATCTGTACTTGAAAAATTCTTAACAAACCCCGTCAGTACAGAGTTTTGCATTTGGAAGTTGCGTTAGTATTAAATAAATCAAAAAAATCCCGCAAATGCGGGATTTTAAATTTTAGGGAGTGTCTGTATCACTCTTGGACTAAAAAAGTAATGGGCAACGAGTAAGGAACTACTACTGCTCTTCCACGTTGGCGCCCTGGTTTCATTTTTGGCAACAAATTAATCACTCGTGCTGCCTCTTTTTCCAATCGTGGATGGGGTGCTCTGGAACGCACTCCTGTTACATTTCCATTTTTGTCAATTTTAAAAACAACACTGATCCGTTGTTTTCCAGACAACCCTAAATCACCTACTAAATCTGTATTGAACTTTTTTTGAACGAATTTGGCGATTTTATCAGACATACATTTACGTTTCTGGGCATTTGATCCTTTTTCACAACCAGGATATTCGGGCACATTTTCGATGACTGAAAACGGCACCTCAACATCTTCATATACCTCTTCAACTTCAATCTCTTCAACTTCGGCAATTTCATCATCTTGGTCTGTTTCCGTCGATTCAATAACGGTTTCTTCCACTTCTACTTCATCCTCAACAATTTCAATAACCTAAGTTGCAACTGCAGGCGGTGGCGGGGGTGGTGGGGGTAACTTAAGATCAATAATTGGAATTTCTTCTTCGTTTTCTTCTTCTAGATTTAGAGACCCTATATCAATATTAGATTTGTCATACGACTTATAATTAATAGATTCATAGGAAATGACAAGCATCAAAACTAAACCGAGTGCAAAATAGATAAAACTATTTCGAGCGACATTTGCTTTTGAGTTTTTCTTTGGCAAGCGTTGTTGGAATTCATCTGGGGGAGACTTCATGATGGTAAGATTTAAGGGTTAAAATAAATATACCACAATAAATATACCAAAAAATCCCACCGAGGCGGGATTTATATAATTTCATACGATTGAAAAAAACTTAATCTTGAACTTGAAAGGTAATAGGTAAAGAATAAGGAACGACCACTGCTTTTCCACGTTGACGTCCTGGTTTCATTTTTGGCAACATATTAATCACACGTGCTGCTTCTTTTTCTAACCTTGGGTGGGGTGCTCTAGAACGCACTCCTGTTACATTTCCTTTTTTATCTATTTTGAAAATCACACTAATACGCTGTCTTCCAGATAACCCTAAGTCACCTGCCAAATCTGTATTAAATTTACGTTGTACAAATTTTGCGATTTTAGCTGACATACATTTACGTTTTTCAGCGTTGGAACCTTTTTCACATCCAGGATATTCAGGTACATTTTCGATCACTGAGAAAGGAACCTCAACGTCTTCGTAGATCTCTTCAACTTCAATTTCCTCAACTTCAATCTCTTCATCTTGATCTGTTTCTGTAGATTCAATAACCGTTTCCTCAATCTCTTCTTCGTCTTCGACAATTTCAATGACCTCTGGAGCCGCTGGTGGCGGTGGCGGTGGGGGTGGTGGTGTGAGTTGATCTATCAAAGGAATTTCTTCATCGAGTTCAGCATCTAAATCTAATTTTCCAATATCAATTGATGATTTGTCGTATGTTTTATGGTTAATGGCACTGTATGTTAAAAACAACATAAGTGCTAAACCAACTGCGAAATACAGTGATGCATTCTTACTGACATCTGCGTTTGAGTTTTTCTTTAATTCCATTTTAGTGTTATTTTTTGCGAGTGTTAAATTAGTTAAAAAATTAATAAATACACAAAGGTTTAAAGTTTTTTAACGATTAGTTCTTTTTTTGCATTAATAATAAGGGCCATTACAAAAATTCCTAGGCAATTTGCTGCAAGATCAAAAACATCGGCAGTTCTATAAACAGAGAGAATTCCTTGTAAGACTTCGATGACTGCCCCAAATAGTATAGACACTAAAGAGGCCAATCCTAAACTTGATTTTATTTTCAAAATGTGAAAACTCATAAACCAAAAAAAACAGAGAGCAGCATACAAAACAAAATGTGCTATTTTATCATCAAAACCTGTGTTGAGTTTTGGCACTTCTGTAAGGTTTGTTAAACTCAAAATAACGATTGAGATAGTATAGACTACAGCAACACTATGTATTAAGTAGTTTTTAAGCACCAATAATTGCCTTGTATTCATCTGCACTCAAAAGAGTTTCCAAATCTTCAGTACTTTCAACCTTAATTTTGATCATCCAACCTGAACCATAGGGGTCATCGTTTACTTTTTCTGGCTCTTCTTCTAAGGATTCGTTAAATTCTACGATTTCTCCTGCAACGGGCAAAAACAAATCTGATACGGTTTTGACTGCTTCTACAGTTCCAAAAACAGCATCTGCTTCTAAAACTTCCTCTAAAGTGTCAACTTCTACGTATACAATATCACCTAATTCACCTTGTGCGAAATCAGTAATTCCAACGGTTGCTATATCGCCGTCAATTTTTACCCACTCGTGATCTTTAGTGTATTTTAAATCTGAAGGAACATTCATAATTATATAATATTAATGTAGTTTATATTAATTTCCAAAGTTATAACGTAATGTAAATCCTGAACGAATGGTCGTTTGAGGAAATGCTGTTGAAATTGCATATTCTGAGAACGCATAGTCAAAATAAAATATGGCTGTTAGATTTTTACTGAACGCATAGTCTGCAGCATAACGCATACTCCAAATCGTTTGTCCTGCACTCACTTGGTTGTTGTCTAAATCTAAATACCGAATAATTGTTTTGTTATTTCTCATTGAAATATCGGCTTTCATATTCAAATCACTTTTAATGATTCTTCTTGGACCTGCTAATTTCGATCGTATTTTTAAGTTTTTAATTCGATACCCCAGCCCAAAAATATATTCGTTTCCGTGAATTTCAGTGAGTAGGTTGTTGTCAAAACTCAAAGATAAACTACGGTCTTTTTTAATTTCAGCAGAAACTTTGATTGAATTTTTCATTTCAAAATCGAGCTTTACCAAAGGACTGAACTGTTCGACCAAATTGATGTTACTGTACAAAGTTTCTGCTTTGTAATTGTCAGATTGATCTTTTGTGTTAGGGTTTTGCGATTCATAGTCTAGGGTTGGATCTGCTGCATTGTAATCAAGATTTGTTCTGAACTGATTGATGGTGTAAGATGCATTATAACCGTGGGTTAAAGAAAATCTTCTAAAGTGCTTTTTGAACCATTTGTTTTTCATGAATCCCGTATACTTTAAGGTCCAATTAGGAAGTGGAATATCTCTAAAAGCGTTCAAACTGATTTTATTTGATTTTTTACCAGAGTAGGCCGCCAAGAATGCTGGTAATAACACTGCTTGACTGTTTTTTCCAAATCCTTTAGGGTAACCTTCTGCATCTGTAGTAAATCCACTGGCTCCATAAAAATTTTGAGCCAAACGGTTGGCAATCACCAATCGGTTGCTTTTAAATTCTTCAAATGGAACTGATTTATTTTCGTCGCTTTGACTGAAAGCAGTTTTGATTAATATGGTTGATATATTGAAATTTCCAAAGGTGTTTTGGATTAAAGAATTATAGGTGTTGCCAACGGCGTTAAAACTTTCAGTGAAATTAGTTGCATAGGTTTTACCCCCATTTAAATCAATTTTTAGATCAGAAATTGGCTCCATATTAATATTGAAGTCTATGTTTTGAGTGTGGGTTTCTGTGTACTGCTGATTGAATTGATCGAAGGTTGTAAGCCAGCCATTTTCGGCAGAAATCCGGCGGATATCTCGTTGGCTTCCAAAAGTATATCCCGCTGTAGGTCTAAGAGTTCCTAAAAATCCAGGAGTTGGAAGATAGCCCGGCAAAAAGGAACTGTTTCCTTCTGAGTAATTGACCTGCATTCGATTGACACTGGTTAACAATCCAATACCAAAATCTTTCAAGTTGAATTTCTTTGATCTGGAGGACGCTCTTGAGTTTGGTGTTTTACTTTTTGATTTGGAAGTTCTACCTCTTCGGGATGATTTTTTTATCCCTAAATAACGATACAGTTTGCGCATGTCAAAAGAGGTGTTTAGATTGTGTTGATTGGCGTTCGAAATTGAATTCCCTAAAGTAGTATCGGCATCGCCTACCAATAAATCAGATCCTTTGTTCCATTGAAAATCTCCAGTGTAAGAATAATTAGAGGTTACAAAACTCAGTGCAGGAAATTTATTTAACGGCAATTCATAATTGATTCCTAATTGTTGGGTATGTCTGTTTGGATCACCAAAATCAAAGAAGCGGTCCCAAATCCCAAGTTCAGGGTCTTGATCGCCATTTAATTCGTTGTCAATAAAGTAATTTCTTACAATGTTATTGGTTGAGGACGTAAAGTTCAATCGCAAACCATCTGTAAGATTGTAATTGATCGTGTATTGAAAATCAAAGGTGTAATTTCTTCTAATTAATTCATCAACCTTGATATTTTCAGCTCCTAGGCCAGCATCTCTAAATTTTTGACTGTTATATTGTCTCACATAATCAGAGCTCACCGAAAGACTGGAAGGCAATAAATTTAAATTAAAATCTTTTATCAGCTTCCAATATTTATTCATAAACAGGGAATCGTTTTTCTTAAAGGGCTCTATTTTTATTGGATTAAAACTGTAGTTATAGTTAGCACCTACTCTGGCGTTTTGATCTAAAGAATTTTCAATCTCAAAATCACGGTGTTTTATTTGATTAAAAGAATAGTTCATCGTTAGATTTTCCACGTCGTACACTCTAGGTTTGGTATCACCAGTACGTTGTTTCCGAACCCCAATAAAATTGATGCTTTGACGTTTTGTATAGTCTTCAGATTGAGTTTTGATACGTTCGCGTTCTTCTGAAGATGTGGCAGCGTCTAGACGACTTTGTAATTTTAAATCTTTGTATTGTTGGTCATACTCAGGGGTGATAAGCTCTTCGCTTTGTCCGTAATTAAAAGGAATTTCTAAGCCCCATTTCTTTGGCAACAACTGCCCAAGGTTCATGTTGGTAACCACATCGTATTGCTTTAAATCTTCACGACTTCGTTCATTTGGTCCTTGTTCTAAACTTCCAAATCCAGTAGTACTTCTTTTGGCCGTGGCATTGATGTTCATGAAATCAGCGATATTGGTATCCACACTCATAATCGCTGCCCATCCGCCTTCGTTGTCCATGTCGGCGAGGCGCAACTCATTGAACCACACTTCTGCACATTGTGCATTTGCACCAATATTTTTGACCCCCACCATCAAGGTTCTAATATCTCCAAAATTTGGATTTCCTTTAATTGCGATGCGTTGCTCAACAGGCGTCTCATTTAAATTAGAACTGAAATTTAATGAGAAAGGCTCAAATTCCCCAATCGGATTTTCTTGTAATTCTCCATCAATCACATTATAAAATGTTGGATCTTCGTTGCTTAAGGTTCCTTGACTGATTCCCAAAGCTTTTATTTGTTCGAGAAATTCTAATGGTATATTTATCTCGTTATACTCAGGCCAAACCTCATTTGCAGCAGCACCCGAAGCACCAGATGATTTTCTAAGAGGAAGTTCTATTTGGTAGTAATTTTGAGTGAAATCATTTCCCAATCTTATGAATCCCACTAAAGTCCCTTGTTCAAAACTATTGGTTTCACCATCCTCAGCATGAATAAACATTTTCAGCTTTTTATACTGACGCATGTCCACATTAATATTTTTAAAAACCCCTCTGGCATCTTCAGATTCAAGCTCACAAACATCGACCACTAAGGATTGTTCGTTCTGACGTATAATACTGTTATTGTTGTTTAATTGTTCGCGTTCAACCCCAGGTGGAGATACATAACCCCCATCATTTTCTTGAATCCCTACAATCCCAACACTAAAGTCAGTACCCTCTGTTTGTGTTGCCTCGTTAGAATCGTCATCCAATGACAATTGATAACGACGCCAATCGCTTCGAACTAAATCTAAGGTTCCGAATCGAAGTACTGTCGATTCAGTAAATTCTTTAAGGTACATCCGTGCAAAACGAATGGATCGAAAATCTGAAATGCCTCCGATTTCATTTGTATATTCTGAAACTGGTATTCGAAACTGATACCAATTAATTGTTCCTGAAGAAGACCCATTTGGTAAGGTAATATTTGAAACAGACTTTCTGTCCACTATATAGGAGTTGGACGGATTGTTTAATTCTGAGGAAGATATCTCTATTTCATATTCGTAATAACTGTCAATAGTATTCATCGTATTATCCCTATTGATGTCTTCTACGTCTGGAAGGGTTGTAGAACCCCGATTGGTATCTGAAACTGCATCTGGTGAATTTCCTTCGAGTCCATTGTACCTTTTGTAACGCTCAAATATATCCCCTTCGGTATTTAGATAATACTTATAATTATCATTGGCTGGGTCATCAAGAGACGAAAAGGGAGCAAACCGTGCATCAGACGTATTGCTTTCCTCAAAATCATCAAAGCCATCCAAACCAACATCCTGATTATTCCGTTCATCTCCTTGAGTTGAAAACGCATAAATTAAAGATTGGTTTTGTGGAGTAACAGTTCCCCAAGTTGTAGGAGGTAAAAAACTTATGTTCCCGTCCTCTGGGAGTCCATTTTCGTACTGTTTTTTTCCATCTTTTATTACATCTTCAGAAATATTTCCTAAGTTGAATACCAATTTCCCACCTGTGTTAGAGGGGTTATCCAAAAACGGATCCATCATCCAAAACTCAATATACTCTACATTTGATTGTTCAAAATCAGTGGAAGTGAGTTGTCTAGTGATCCCTGCCCAACTGTTTTGGGGTGTATTTAAAATACCATCAACTGCGTCCGATTGGTAATTATAAGGGCCTCTTTCTTGAGGATTATATACTAAATCTAAAGAATTGATCACGGTGTATTGTCCAGTGACAATGTCAATTTGTGGAAACAGTTCATCAATAAAAATACGTCTTGCATACAAATCAGAAACATCATCGTCTGTTATGCTTCCTGGACGTTGATTGCTGTAAAAAATGGGGTCGACTGAATACCAATTTAAATGGGCTCTATCAAATCCATTCTGATAGCCTAGATCATCTTCAGGTCCTTCGTTGTACACACGTCCAAGTTCTTTAGGTCGACTCGATAAAAACCACGACTGTGGGCTGAGTAAACTAATACCGTTTTGGGAGCCTTCAAAATCATCGACATAAGAGGTTACTTCACTGTCAAAATCTGTGCCTTTGGGAGCCCCTGGTTTTAAATATGCAAACTCGCCTCGCAAGGATAGATTAGATTCAACATCTGTATCAATATTTGGTAATTTATTGGCCAGTCGTGTGAGAAATGGAACTTCGGTAGAGTAATTACCATTAAATCCAAAAATAGTGTTGTTAATAGATTCGCTTCCATAATTTGCTTTTTGTGTAATGGGGCGTTCATTTAAATTTAAGACCGTAGCACCCAATACAAAGTTTTCGTTGAATTGGTGTTCGACATTAATTCCTGTGAAGCGTTTTGTTTGTTGCCCAAAAACAGCATTGTTTTCAACCGATACCTGAATTGGAGTATTGGAAGCCTGCAAGGATGGGTCCAAAATTTGGACGGTTCCAATCTGATAATTCACCGTATAGTCTACACCTTCTACAAGGACACGTCCGCCGGCAGTGACTTTCACAGAACCTCTTGGCACATTAAAAGCGCCAATCGGGATTCCTGAACTCCCAGAGGACTTGTAGCGTCCACGCATCAAAAATTTGTTCTTATCGCTGTCTTGTAAGGCCGCTGTTTTGGTGTTTTTGTAGAGAGATTTATATACGTATTTGGTTTGATTTGGGTTGTAAGTCCCTGGAATAGATTCATCACCCTCGTAGTTTTCAGAGCCAGTTAATCTAAGTGTTTCAAATAGAAAACTTCCAAAAGGCTCTACTTTGGTGAATATAATTTTTCCGTTTTGAGGTATGACGGTTATCCCTGGAACAAAATCAAAGAATCCATCTCCTTTATTTTGTGGATCGTTATTAAAATTTAATCGATCGAAATTAAATAATCGGATTAAGGGTGTTTCTTCAATAGGATCAGCATTGGCTGTAGGCGCAGGAAATGATGTACCACTTACTGGGGTAATAAAGTTCAGTGCTGAAGTTTCGTTATAGAAGATATTTAATCTAAAATCATCTTGAGCCAATTGGTAAGCCCCTGTATTATAGATGTTTTTCATCATTAGGTCCCATATAGGAAGATTGACGTTTGTGACCGCACTCTTTAGCATTTTGAGGACTAAACTTTGATTGGTGACGGTTGTGATGCCAGTGCTTTGATCCTCTACAACATCGGTTGCAGCGAGTCCGTCGTTTGCAAACTCCCCAACTTGATACACTTTATCCCCAATCGTGTATTGATACGCAACGGCAAGGACCTCATCGTTTTGAAGGCGTTGACTTAAGGAAATATATCCTAATTGTGTATCCAAAGTAAATTCATTGCCTTCCGTCAATTTTCGCGCATTTTCAAGCTTACCGTAATCAAATCCTTCATTGATGCCAGGCAATAGAAATCCGGATTGCACGGTGGCAATATCCCGAATTGAATTCGTTAACTGAGAACCTGCGTTGCCTATATTGGTAGGGTCAAAATCGTTGTTTTCATTATTAGGATTTGTGCCTGGTGCTACATTGACAAATCCTGCTGGAACAGCTGCTAACCCAAGTACTGAAGATTCTCCCAAATCTTGAAGCGCTACAATATTTCGGACGTTTTGAATTTGATTTGTTCTGTTAGTTACCCAAACCTCTACCCTTTTAATTTGAACTTGTGTATTTATAAATGGATAATTTAAGAGGGCTTCATCATATTTTTCTCTAAAGTACTGAGCTAGGAAAAAGTGTCTGTTTTCGTCATAATCTAAACCAAAAAACTCAAAGTCTTCTAAAGTCCCTCCGCCTTGCGCCGTGACCGAACGTGTTTCAGATTGTTGCTCAGAGAATACGGCTGTGACTCTGGTTTTTCCAAACTGTAATTCCGTTTTAACACCAAACAAACTTTGGGCTCCCGTAATTAGAGAACTGTTGAGAGGCATGCTAACATTTCCTAATTCGAGTTTTTGTAAAATGGAATCTTCATTATCAGAGTTGAGCTTGTTTAATTCTTTTTGGGCAAGGCCTTTTGCTCTCCCTTCAGGGTTAGAGAGCAGTTCATTTCCTTTATTTAGCAGTTGTTTTCCTTGACCAACTAATTCCCTACCTCTATCGTCAAGCAGTTCTTCTGGATTGTTAAGTGGCGTATATTCAATTTTAAATAAGTTCTGAAAATCAAATGTGGACTGAGTGTCATAATTAGCATTGACTATTAATCGCGTCCCTACTTTACCTGTCAAACTTAAACTGATTCGTTGATCAAAATCAAAGGTGAAATTACTCTGATTTCTTGGAGAAAATGCTGGGTTTTCTTGTTTGGTATACATCACTCCAAGATCCATTTCAACAGATCCTTGAGGGACTACCGAAATGACATTGCTCCCAAATATGGTTTCAAAAAATTTAGAGTTAACATATAAATCTGGAATTAGATTTTTCTTCGCTTCTTCAGAACCTTCTTTTTTTCCGTCGAGCGCATCTAGTTTTTCTTTGTAATAGGCTTTCAAACTTTCTTTGACCACAAGGTCTTGAAATTCTTTTGGGGTTAAAATGACAGGATAATTAATATCAAAATCGCCAACAGTTGAGGTGTAAAAATAACGATCTGTGAGGGGGTCGTAAGTATATTTACTTTCGATACTCGCTGGATTTGGGGTCTCTAGTTTTCCAAATGAAAATGTGGTAGAGGTTGAATCTCTCACGGTCGCAGGATCTTGCGCCAACACAACTGAGCTAAAACTCAAAAACAGAACTCCTAAAAAGAGTCTTTTAAAATATAATTTATTGTTAGTGGTTTTCAAATGTGTTATAGGTTTTTAAGCGCTTCCTTGATAATAAACTCGACGCTGGCGTCTGGTGTAGATGATACTACTTTCTCGACAACACGTTCGGATTGTTTTTTCATAAAGCCCAAAACTTCTAAAGCAGATAACGCTTCGTCTTTGTTTGTATTGTTTGGAGTCAAGGAAGTTTCATCAATATCATAAATTTTAAGAACTTTATCTTTTAATTCTATGATGACTCTTTGAGCTGTTTTGAGACCAATACCTTTCACCGATTGTATCAAAGCAACATCTCCAACGGCAATACCTTCTCTAATTTGTTTGGGTGTGAGTGAGGAAAGCATAGTGCGGGCTGTATTAGCCCCTATTCCACTCACAGAAATTAACAGTCTGAAAATTTCGCGTTCTGCCGAGCTGATAAAACCATACAGTGTATGAGAATCTTCTTTCACCTGGAGGTGTGTATAGACTTTAATCGCCTCAAGATCTGGGATTTGAGAAAATGTATGAAGTGAAATATTAACAAAATACCCTATCCCATTGCAATCTATAATGACATGTGTGGGTGTTTTCTCAACTAATTTACCTTGAATGTGTGTAATCATATCTTCACTTCCTTTGAACTTCAAATGTACTAAATTAATACAATATTTTAAGAAGAAAAAAGAAAGTGATTTGGGGTTTTAAATTATTGCTTTTCCTTTTAGTTGTGCATCCACGACTGCAACGGCGGTCATATTTACAATTTCATCAACACTTGCCCCTAATTGTAAAATATGTACTGGTTTACGTAATCCCATCATGATCGGCCCAATCGATTCTGCTTTGTTGAGCTCTTTCAACAATTTATATGTGATGTTTGCAGCCTCTAAATTTGGAAAAATAAGAGTATTAACTTTTTTACTGGCGAGTCTAGAAAAAGGGAAGTTCTCTTTTAACATTTTACTGTTCAAAGCAAAATCTGTTTGCAATTCACCATCCACTAACAAATCAGGATGTCTTCGATGCAAATACGACACCGCTTCTTTAACTTTGGTAGCTGTTTTGTCTTTTGATGACCCAAAGTTAGAGTAAGATATCATTGCCATCACAGGTTCTATTCCAAACATTTTAACTACACCAGAAGTCATCTGTGCAATTTTTATTAAATCATCTGCTGATGGATTTATATTGATGGCTGTATCACTTAAAAACATAGGTCCTCTTTGCGTAATCATCACATTGGTGGTCGCTATTCTTGTAGATCCTGGCGCCAAGCCAATTAGATTTAGCATGGGTTTTACCACCGAGCCATAATTACTAGAATAACCCGAAATAAGAGCATCAGCATCGCCTTCATTGACCATCATCGCTGCAAAATAATTACGTTCGCGCATTAATTTTTGAGCTGCTAAAAGAGTGACCCCTTTTCTCTGTTGTTGTTTCCAATAAGTCTCTGCGTATTTGTTTTTTTGAAGACTGCTTTCATCGGCTTTAGGATCGATAATAAGGACTTCATCATCAAATTCAAGTTCTTGCATTAGACGTTCAATTTCATCTCGTCTTCCTAACAAAATTGGAGTAGCGATTCCTTCCTCTAAAACAATTTGAGCTGCTTTAAGAACACTTAATTGATCGGCTTCCGCAAAAACAACACGTTTTGGGTTTAGTTTTGCTCTATTAAATAACAGTCTTACAATTTTATTGTCGGAGCCCATACGCTCCAAAAGGGAGTCTTCATAGTGCTGCCAATCGCTGATCGGAGCTAAAGCCACACCGCTCTTGATCGCTGCTTTTGCCACTGCTGGTGGAATGGCTGCAATCAGGCGGGGGTCAAATGGTTTTGGGATAATATAGTCTTTACCAAAAGTCAATCGTGTTTCTCCATAAGCAATATTTACTTGTTCTGGAACAGGTTCTTTTGCTAATTCAGCTAAGGCAATAACCGCCGCTTTTTTCATTTCCTCATTAATGGAAGTTGCTCTCACATCTAAGGCGCCTCTAAATATAAAAGGAAAACCAAGTACATTATTGACTTGATTAGGCGTGTCACTTCGTCCCGTAGCCATGATAATATCATCTCGAGTTTTGACTGCGAGATGGTATTTTATTTCTGGATCGGGATTTGCCATTGCAAATACAATTGGGTTTTTTGCCATTGTGATGAGCATCTCTGGACTCACAATATCAGATGTGGAAAGACCAATAAAAACATCCGCAGATTTCATTGCTTCATCTAGCGTATCGATTTTACGGTCGGTTGCAAACTCCGCTTTTTGAGAGGTTAAATTATCACGATCATTTCTAATCACCCCTTTACTGTCGAGCATGACAATGTTTTCGCGTTTCGCACCAAAGGATTGGTACAATCGCGTACAAGAAATCGCAGCGGCACCCGCACCACTGACCACAATCTTAACATCTTGAATGTTTTTTTCTGCAAGTTCTAAAGCGTTCAATAAGGCGGCGGCAGAAATGATTGCCGTACCGTGCTGATCGTCGTGCATCACAGGAATATCAAGTTCTTCTTTCAAACGTTTTTCAATTTCAAAGGCTTCAGGTGCTTTGATATCTTCTAAATTAATCCCTCCAAAAGTAGGCGCTATATTTTTTACGGTTTGAATAAATTCTTCTACATTTTCTTTATTGACTTCGATATCAAATACATCGATATCTGCAAATATTTTAAAGAGCAGTCCTTTTCCTTCCATGACTGGTTTAGAGGCTTCAGCACCAATGTTTCCCAAACCCAAAACAGCGGTTCCGTTGGTAATCACTGCCACTAAGTTTCCCTTGGCTGTATATTTATAGGCGTCAGAAGGATTTTTTTCGATTGCCAAACAAGGCGCTGCGACTCCCGGAGAATAGGCCAACGCCAAATCTCTTTGGCTTGCATATTTTTTGGTAGGAACTACTTGAATTTTTCCAGGGAACGGTTTTTCGTGATAAGCGAGAGCTTCTAAATCGTGTTTACTTAATTTTGACATCTTGGTGGTTTGATGTGCAAAGTTAGACCGTTCAATTTAATAATGAAATTTTAGAGCGATTCTTTTATGGAATTTGATAAGAAGAATCGAATTTTACGTAAAGAAACCATGTGGATTATAGACTAAAACCCAACAGCCGTATCGTCACCTCTTGGGTCTGCGCCTCCTTCTAATTTGCCGTCAGACAATACCAAAATGGCATCTACTTTTCCTATAATCGGTGAATTCGTTTGATCAATAGCATAGCCTAATTTTTTGAGTGATTGAAAAGTTATGGTATCATCAAAGGAGGTTTCAAATTTGATGTTGTCTGGCAACCATTGGTGGTGAAATCGGGGTGTAGAAACCGATTCTAGAAAACAACTATGACTCCAACAACATTAAGACAGATAGCTGAAACTTTAGGGATTTCTATCCCTACAGTTTCTAAAGCATTAAAAGATTACCCCGATGTGAGTAAAAAAACAAAGGCTATGGTTAAAGAGTTAGCCAAAACCCTTAATTATAAACCTAATTCTTTTGCTGTTAACCTAAGAACAAAAGAGTCAAAAACAATTGGAATCATTATTCCAGAAATAGTACATCACTTTTTCTCGAACGTAATTAAAGGAATTATAAGTCAGGCAGAAAAAAAAGGATATTTAGTCATTATACTTCAATCTAACGAATCTTATGAGTTGGAAAAAAAACAAATTAACCTTCTAATTGACAAGCGTGTTGATGGAATACTTATATCCATCGCCAATGAGACAGCCGATTTCAAGCATTTAACGGATGTAATTGATCAAAACAAACCGCTAGTCATGTTTGATAAAATCGCGAAAATAGTTAAATGTTCGAAAATTATAATTGATGATAGAAAAGCAGCATACATTGCTACACAACATTTAATAGATACTGGATGTAAAAGAATTGCTCATTTTAGAGGCCCCTTATTACCTCAAAACTCTATTGATAGATTTTTAGGATATAAAAAAGCACTGATAGATAACGGACTCTCTTACGATCCATCTTTAGTTTATATATGCCAATGTGGAGACAAAAGTTTTGAAGAAGGAAAAATTAATGCCGCGCGTCTTCTAAAAGAGCATAAGGATGTTGACGGTATTTTTATCAATACAGATATGGTTGCTATAGGAGCAATAACAGAATTTAGAAAACGAAAGGTTAAAATCCCTGAAGATATATCGATTGTGGGCTTTAGTAATTGGTTTATGTCATCTGCAATAACGCCCTCTTTAACGACCATTGATCAACCTGGTTTTAAAATAGGAAAGAGAGCTTTTAAACAATTATATAAAGAATTAAAAGCTGTCAAAAAAGAAAAAATAATTATCCCAAAAATTATAGAACTAAAAACGAATTTAATTAAAAGAGAATCTACTAAAACTATCTCTTTAAAAACTTAATATTTCTTTTTAACCCTGAAAACTTAGTGCGTTTCACAGCTGAATGTTGAAACACCTTACTGAAGGTATCTTGTGTAATTTCCTCCCAATCCTGTTTGGTCATGGACAACAATTCTGGTTTTGGGTTGAACAAGGGCTCAGAGTGCGCTTTTGAAAATCGGTTCCACGGACATACATCTTGACAGACATCACATCCAAACATCCAATTATCAAACTGCCCTTTCATTTCAGAAGGAATTTGCTCTTTGAGTTCTATGGTAAAATAGGAAATACACTTGCTCCCATCCACACCATATTCTGAAGTAATGGCTTCGGTTGGACAAGCATCTATACAGGCTGTGCAGGTGCCACAGTGGTCGGTTACAGGGGTGTCGTACTCTAACTCCAAATCAATAATCAGCTCTGCAATGAAATAGAAGGACCCCACTTGTTGCGTTAATAAATTACTGTGTTTTCCTATCCAACCAAGTCCTGATTTCTTCGCCCATGCTTTTTCTAAAATGGGGGCAGAATCTACAAATGCACGTCCGTGAACTTCGCCTATTTCTTCTTTAATAAATTCTAAAAGGTGTTTGAGTTTGTCTTTTATCACAAAGTGATAATCTCTACCATAGGCATATTTACTGATTTTTGGTGCTTCAGGATCGTGTTGGGTTTCTTCAGGAAAATAATTATAAATGAGTGAAACCACGCTTTTGGAGTCTTCTACTAGTAATGTTGGATCCAGACGTTTATCAAAATGGTTTTCCATGTACTGCATTTTGCCATGGCTATTTTTTTTGAGCCAAGACTCTAAACGGGGTGCTTCTTCTTCTAAAAAACCCGCCTTGCTCATACCACAAGATAAAAACCCCAGACGTTTGGCCTCGGCTTTTATTAAGCTTGTATAATGGTTTTTTAAATTCATCTGGATATCTCACTTGACCTACCTTATCGGTAGGCTCAGCCTGACATTATTATAAAATAACCTAAAAAAGTCCCCCTTGAATATCGCCTTTGATACGTCCTAAGTGTTTATAGGCAAGATCGGTGACTTCACGACCTCTTGGGGTTCGCATGATAAATCCTTGTTGTATGAGAAAAGGTTCGTAAACTTCTTCGATGGTTTCTGGACTTTCACTCACTGCAGTTGCAATGGTGGTGACACCAACAGGGCCTCCTTTGAATTTATCAATTATAGTGGTCAAAATTTTATTGTCCATTTCATCGAGTCCATGAGCATCTACATTGAGGGCTTTGAGTCCGAATTTGGCTATGTCAATGTCTATTTTTCCGTTGCCTTTAATTTGTGCAAAATCTCTTACACGGCGTAATAATGCATTGGCAATCCGAGGCGTTCCACGGCTTCGTCCTGCAATCTCTATAGATGCCTCAACACTGATGGGTACTTTTAAAATTTCTGCACTCCTTTGAAGTATCGTTGAGAGTAGCTCGGTGGAGTAATATTGTAAGCGACTGCTGATTCCAAAACGGGCACGCATGGGGGCGGTTAACAGTCCAGACCTGGTTGTTGCTCCTATTAACGTAAAAGGATTTAGGTTGATTTGAACCGTACGGGCATTAGGGCCCGATTCAATCATAATATCAATTTTATAATCCTCCATAGCGGAGTATAAGTATTCTTCGACAATTGGGCTCAGACGGTGAATTTCGTCAATGAATAATACATCTCTATCTTCCAGGTTAGTGAGTAATCCTGCTAGGTCTCCAGGCTTATCCAATACAGGACCTGAAGTGACTTTAATGCCGACGCCAAGTTCATTGGCTAATATGTGCGCAAGGGTGGTTTTTCCAAGGCCTGGAGGGCCATGGAACAGGGTGTGGTCCAAAGCTTCGTCGCGCTCGACTGCCGCTTTTACAAAAATTTGTAGGTTTTCAAGAACTTGGTCTTGACCTGCAAAATCATCGAATGAAAGGGGTCTTAATACCTTTTCAATATCGTGCTCTTCTGCTGAGAAATGGTCGTCGGTTGGATCCAGATTTTCATTCATATAAACAAATATAAAGAAAAAGCCTTTCTTGTATTAAGAAAGGCTTTTAAATATACTATTTAGTTATAACAATCTAATGTTGTAGTTCTTCTTCTCCTTCTTTTAAAGGGACGTGTTGTTGTACAAAATCTTCATCGTGACCCGGTTTGCTGTAGTCATAAGCCCAACGGTGTACATGAGGAATTTCTCCTGGCCAGTTTCCATGCATATGTTCTACTGGTGTTGTCCACTCTAATGTGTTAGACCTCCAAGGATTTTGTTCTGCTTTTTTACCATAGAACATGCTATGAAAGAAGTTCCATAAGAATACCAATTGAAACAATCCTCCGACAAGTGCAAATACGGTAATTAGTATTTGAACGTTTGAAGTATCATCAAATAATGGGAAGTTACTGTTGGTGTAATAACGTCTTGGCAGTCCTGCCATTCCAATAAAGTGCATTGGGAAAAATACGCCATAAGCACAAATCGCCGTCACCCAGAAGTGAATGTATCCTAAGTTTTTATTCATCATACGACCAAACATTTTTGGGAACCAATGGTAAACTCCTGCAAACAATCCGTAGAGCGCTGATATCCCCATTACTAAATGGAAGTGTGCTACTACAAAATAAGTGTCGTGAACATTGATATCTAAAGCACTATCTCCGAGAATAATCCCCGTCAATCCACCTGTAATAAAAGTCGATACCAAACCAATTGAAAATAGCATGGCTGGATTCAATTGTAGATTCCCTTTCCACAGTGTGGTGATATAGTTAAATGCTTTGACTGCCGATGGTATGGCAATTAATAAGGTTGTAAATGTAAATACAGATCCTAAAAATGGATTCATTCCTGAGATAAACATATGGTGTCCCCATACAATCGTTGACAAGAAAGCAATCGCCAAAATAGAAGCGACCATCGCTCGGTAGCCAAAAATAGGTTTCCGTGAGTTTGTTGCGATGACTTCAGATGTAATTCCTAAGGCAGGAAGTAATACAATGTATACTTCTGGGTGACCTAAGAACCAGAACAAGTGTTCGAATAATACTGGAGATCCACCTTGGTAATGCAATACTTCACCTTGAATAAATATATCTGATAAAAAGAATGAAGTTCCAAAACTACGGTCCATAATTAATAACAATGCAGCAGATAATAGGACTGGGAAAGACACGACTCCAATCACAGCTGTGATAAAAAATGCCCATATTGTCAATGGCAATCTTGTCATTGACATCCCTTTTGTTCTAAGGTTTAAAACGGTTACGATATAATTTAAAGATCCTAATAAAGAGGAGGCGATAAAGATTGCCATTGATACTAACCATAGAGTCATTCCTGCTCCAGAACCTCCTTGTGCTAATGGCAATGCGCTCAACGGAGGATAAATCGTCCATCCAGCTGCTGCTGGCCCTGCTTCTACAAAGAAAGAGGCAACCATTATAACACTTGACAAAAAGAATAACCAATAAGAGACCATGTTAAGGAATCCAGAGGCCATATCTCTTGCACCAATTTGCAAGGGAATTAATAAGTTACTAAAGGTTCCACTCAAACCAGCCGTCAATACAAAGAATACCATGATGGTTCCGTGAATGGTGACCAAGGCTAAATAGATATCTGCATCCATCACACCGCCTGGTGCCCACTTGCCTAAAAGGGTTTCAAAGATTGGGTTTGGTTGTGTTGGCCATGCGATTTGCATACGCATCAAAAGAGACATTAAAATCCCAATCACTCCCATGATTACTCCAGTAATTAAATACTGCTTAGCAATCATCTTGTGATCCTGACAAAAGATGTACTTTGTTATAAAAGTTTCTTTGGGATGATGTCCATGATCGTCTTGGTGTGCGTGAGTATCTACCTGTGCTGACATAATCTTATATTGTTATTTCTTTAATTTTTAATTTTGAACTAAAGAGTTCTTGAATAATTTTTGTTCTTGTAACCATGCCTTGTAGTCTTCTTCCGACTCTACAATAATTTTCATTTGCATGTTGTAGTGCGACTTTCCACATATTTTATTACAAAGTAATAGGTAGTCAAACTCATAGCTATCTAATGGTTCTTCGCCCTTAGCTTGTAGTTTTTTACTTTTATTCACTCTGATTTTATTGATGTTTCTTACTTTTTCGTAAATGTCTGGGTTCAATCGCATTTCTTCTGTAGTCACTGTTGGCGTGAATGCAAATTGAGTAATCATCCCAGGCACACAGTTCATTTGTGCTCTAAAGTGAGGCATATAAGCTGAGTGTAAAACGTCTTGAGAACGCATTTTAAATAATACTGGAACTCCTACTGGGAGGTGTAATTCAGTGGTTATTATATCATCTTGTGCATTTGGATCTGATTCGTCTAGACCTAAAATATTGGCATTGTCAAGATTGATAAGTCTCACATTGGCTTTCCCTAAAACGTTGTCTTCTCCAGCATAGCGCGCTTTCCAGTTAAATTGTTGCGCATACAGTTCTACAACAATTGGGTCTTCGTCTTCATCAATAGTCATGATGTCTGTCCATGTGAACAAGCCATACATGATGAGTCCTGCTAATACGATTACAGGAATCACCGTCCAAATAAATTCTAGCTTGTCATTGTCTGCATAAAATAATGCTTTACGTCCTTTTTCGCCTTTGTATTTAAAGGCGAAGTAGTGAAGTAAAAATTGTGTGATTGTTTGTACAATAAAAATCACCACCATAGAAATGATCATTAAACGATCAATTTCAGGTCCATGTTCGGAAGCAGAGTTGGAGGTTAATGGTAGATCCCCCCAAAGTGCAAACGACACAATTGTAATTCCATATATAAAGCCTAAAAAGGCTAACATTAGGTATCCTTGAACTTTGTTGTCTCCATCGTTCGCTACTTGAGATATATCTTTATTTACTTGTGCTAAATCAAAGATTTTGACCATTTGCCAAATTGCAATAGTGATCCCTAATAAAATTAAGATTGTTAATAAGCCAGTCATCGTTATATGTTGTCTTTTTAAATTTTAATTAATAATGAAAGTGTTCACTTTCTTTGATAAAAGGATTTCCTTTTGCTAATAATGGTGCTTTTGAAAGCGCATAAAAAACAATGAATAAGAACAATCCTAAAAACAATAGTACAGCACTAATTTCAGGAACGCCGATAAACCATCGATCTCCTACTGTTGCCGGCATAATCATATTGAAAACATCAATATAGTGTCCGAATAAAATTATAATACCCGCCATAACTATAAACCATGGCACACGTTTGTAATCGCTATTCATGAGGACTAGGAATGGGAAAATAAAGTTTAGAATAATCATCCCAAAGAACGGCAAGTTATAGTCTTCTATACGAGTTACAAAATACGTTACTTCTTCAGGGATATTCGCATACCAAATAAGCATGAATTGAGAGAACCATAAATAAGTCCAAAACACACTAATAGCGAACATAAATTTTGCTAAATCGTGAAGGTGACTGTCGTTTACAAATTCCATCAATCCTTTAGATTTTAAATAGATTGTAATTAAGGCAATCACAGTAATACCACTCACAAACATACTAGCAAATACATACCATCCAAATAGAGTACTGAACCAGTGTGGATCCACACTCATAATCCAGTCCCAAGACATGATTGATTCTGTGTAGATATAAAATACTAAAAATGCTGCCGAGATTCTAAAATTCTTTTTAAAATTGCTATTGTCATTCACATCCGCCTGATCTTGAGCAAGTGAAAATTTACGAGAAAAATAACGGTACAAACTCCATCCTGTGATAAAGATCAAACCTCTAATAGCAAACCAAGTTTTATCTAACCAACCTGATTTTGCTTGAATAAGTTCGTCATGTGCCACGACTTCTGGATCCATCCAAATAAAGATGTGATCTCCTGCCCACAATGCAATTCCTAAAACGATTAACCCACCAGGTAAAACGTAATAGGTGATAGCTTCCATCACTCTAAATAATACGGGTGACCATCCAGCTTGAGCTGCATATTGAATCCCATAAAAGGCAAGAACCCCTAAAGAAATCATAAAAAAGAAGAAAGCTGCTATATACAAAGCGGCATAAGGTCTGTTGTGCATTTGGTGCAACACATGTTCTGCATGCGCATCGTCGCTGTGTGCTTCAGATCCATGTGATTCTTCCGTATGGCTTTCAGAATCGTGTGTGGAATGCATCATGGCTGCATGCGCCTCGGCGTCTGTTTGAACGTCATGATGCGTTGCTTCGCCATGAGAAGCATCTGCTCCATGGTGAGAATTTTCTTCTGCTAGGAGTACTTTTACATCATCAAGGGTGAGTCCGTGTGTTGCTACATAGCTTGTACCCCATCCTATTGCGCCAATAACGAACAGTGCGAGGGAAACAATTTTAAGTCTTTTTGAAAACGTGTACATGTTGATATAAATGTTTTACTTTTCTTATTTTTTTAATTCTGCTCTAAGAGTTTCAACGTAAGCAGTCACTTGCCAACGTTCTTCCTCATTCAATAAATTTGCATAGGATCCCATGGAGTTTTTACCGTAATATATAACGTGGTAAATACTTCCTTCGGTAATATCTCTATCTGCATAACTTGGTACCCCAAGAATTTTTTCTCTTTTAACGAGCTTTCCGAGTCCAGCCCCTTTGTTCCCATGACAAATTCCACAATAGATTTCATACAGCTCTTTTCCTCTTTTGGCGTCTAATTCCGCAGATGCTATTGGAGATTTTAAATCTGAAAGTGCTGCTGCGTAGCCTTCGTTTGTGTTTTCATATTCATACAAAGAATGACCTCTAGAGATCGTTCCTTCAACAGGTAATAGGGCCTCTTGTGAATTTGGAAAAACATCGTATTCACCATAAGCTTCATAACCTATTGGTGCGTACATGTTTGGAAAGTATTGGTAGTTTGGACTGTTATCATTTTGACATGAAAAAACAGTGATAAAAACCAATGCTAAGACGATTATTTTTGATACACTTTTCATAATACTAATGTGCTTCTTTTTCGACGATATGAACCTCTACTGCGCCTGTTTTGGTCAGCAAGGTTTTTAATTCTTTTTCATTATCATGAACAGGGATTTCCATTAAAAAATGGTCATCGGTTGTTCTTGGATCCGGATTTTCTGCATTTTTAAATGGCCACATTCTACTTCTTAAATAAAATGTAATCACCATTAAGTGCGCCGCAAAAAAGACGGTTAACTCAAACATAATTGGCACAAATGCAGGCATGTTTTCGATATAGCTAAAACTTGGTTTTCCACCAATATTTTGAGGCCAGTCTTCGATCATGATGTAATTCATCATAACGGTCGCCACAATCAAACCAACACAGCCATACATAAAGGCGGCGATGGCAATTCGAGTGGGTTCTAATCCCATTGCTTTGTCGAGTCCATGGACTGGAAAAGGCGTAAATATCTCTTCGATATGATGCTTCTCGTTCTTAACAGTTTTAACGGCTGCTAACAAGACATCATCATCTGTATATAGTGCGTGAATAACTTTAGAAGATCCCATAGGCTACTCTTTTTTCTTTTTAGGTGTTTTTACTGGTTTTGACTTAGGGGCTGTTCGGTCATCTGAACCGGTTCCTACCAAGCTTCCACCTGCTTCTCTAATATTTTTATAACGTTGTCCAGACGACTTTAATATTGTTTTGACTTCAGCTTGTGCAATCACTGGGAACGTTCGAGCATACAGTAGGAACAATACAAAGAAGAATCCAATGGTTCCTATGAATATTCCGATATCTACAAACGTTGGTGAGAACATTGTCCATGAAGATGGTAAGTAATCTCTGTGAAGAGAGGTTACAATAATCACAAAACGCTCAAACCACATTCCAATATTTACAACAATGGATATAAAGAATGAGAACATAATACTTGTTCTGAGTCTTTTGAACCACATAAATTGTGGTGAAAATACATTACATGACATCATTGCCCAGTAGGCCCAAGCATAAGGACCTGTTGCTCTGTTTAAGAATGCATATTGTTCGTATTCAACTCCTGAATACCAAGCGATAAATAATTCTGTGATATAAGCAACTCCAACAATAGATCCCGTAATCATGATCACGATATTCATCAATTCGATGTGTTGAACAGTGATATAATCTTCAAGACTACATACTTTACGCATGATAATTAGTAAGGTATTTACCATGGCAAATCCAGAGAAAATTGCACCGGCTACAAAGTAGGGTGGAAAAATCGTTGTATGCCATCCCGGAATTACAGAGGTTGCGAAATCAAAAGATACAATCGTGTGTACCGATAATACCAAAGGAGTTGCAAGTCCTGCAAGTACCAATGATACTTCTTCGAAACGTTGCCAATCTTTTGCACGTCCACTCCATCCAAAACTTAATAAGGAGTAGATTTTCTTTTGGAAAGGTCTTACGGCACGATCTCTAATCATTGCAAAATCTGGCAATAATCCTGTCCACCAAAATACAAGTGATACAGATAAGTATGTAGAGATTGCAAATACATCCCACAATAAAGGCGAATTAAAGTTAACCCATAAGGACCCGAATTGATTTGGAATTGGCAATACCCAGTATGCTAACCATGGACGACCCATGTGAATGATTGGGAACAATCCTGCTTGAATTACAGAGAAAATAGTCATGGCTTCCGCAGAACGGTTGATCGCCATACGCCATTTTTGTCTGAATAATAAAAGTACTGCTGAAATGAGGGTTCCTGCATGTCCAATACCAACCCACCAAACGAAGTTCGTAATGTCCCAAGCCCA
>Ga0066605_10000062_pt1 | contig 57999 bp, 60 predicted proteins | sample SaaInlLV_DNA_10m_FD_60385 | JGI IMG/M metagenome (GOLD analysis project Ga0066605, IMG submission 60385) | Marine microbial communities from expanding oxygen minimum zones in the Saanich Inlet - SI075_LV_DNA_10m | ecosystem: Environmental > Aquatic > Marine > Unclassified | place: British... | reverse complement strand
GAGAGGCAGGGCGCACGAGGAAACTCGCACGTGTACGCGCAAGGATAGAGCCATCTGGCCCGTTCCCAATTGCCAACCGAGGATAACCAAAGTGTCCCAGTCAAATTGCCTGTCAATCAGCTAACACAGATCCGACTGTGCCTCCGAAGGACCGCCCCTACCCGACATATCAGGAACTGCGATTATCGGGCGCTGCACTTGGGCCGAAGTGTGGCGGCCTCGCCATCTTGGGGCGAACTTCGGGCTCGTGTTCTGCGGGCCTTCGCTCGGACCGCCGGTCCGTGATGTTGCCGGTTGCTGCGCGGTGGGTTCTGCCGGCCCAACGGTCGAGACCGTTCTGCACGCCGAACTAGCGACGCCAGAAACTAACCGCAATAGCGTCGAGAACTTTGTGCTAAACAGTTTTCAACCGAAGACAACTAGAAGGAGAAAATGTTATGGACGAATCAACATGGATGGAAATGTCAGCACAGAATTCCACCCGGCAGAGCTGGTCTCAGCTCACCTATTTCATTTCAGTATTTGCTTTAACAGCCACCATTGTCTTCGGCGAAGCCGGCGACTACGCACTCCTTCTAACAGTCGCAGCAGTCGGTGTTGGCCTGTTTGGAATTTTGTCTTTCGATGCCGCTCAGCAGGGGTGGATGCAAATGGCAGAGTCAATGCCCGACAGCATTGCTTCGACTGCAGTCGGCAAAGCAGCGAGTCAGACCGGTCAATACAACTTTTACAGGGCAACTAATGCCGTAGTTACCGCCATCATTTCGGCAGCTCAAATAATAGCAATCAACTAACGTGCAGGCCCGTTGGCCAGCGTTCTGATAACCAACTGTGGGATTTCTTCGAGTCCATGCTGCAAATAAACATTGCGGCCGGCATCGATATCCTCGCCGTACTAGGGGCGATCTCAATGGCGGGTTAGGCGGTCACGGTGGGCGCACGAGTGAACCTCGCACGTGTACGCACAAGCAGAGAGCCATCTGGCCCGTTCCCAATTCCAACCGGGGATAACCAAAGTGTCCCAGTCAAATTGCCTGTCAATCAGCCAACACCGACCCGCCAGTGCCTCCAAACCCACCCACCGCCTAGTTTGAAGGGTGATGAGCTTTGGGCACCGTGCCCACCCCAGAAAGGGTCCGACAAAATGACCACAGCGATGTACGCGCCGTCTGACCACAGCGGCAATCCCGCGTTCAGCGACCGAGTCACATCCGAGTACATGACAGCGCCAGCTGAGCGCGGCACGACGATGACTCGTGGCGGCGTAGCAATCAAGACGCTTGTTAACCTTGCGGTGCTAATTGCTGCTGGTGCGTGGGGCTGGTCGTCGGCCACCGATCCCGTCGCGGCTGACGCCGGCGCCGGCTATGCCAATGTGACCGTGACCATTCCAGGTGGATTCTGGCTGGCATCGTTCGGTGCCTTCTTCGTCGGGATCCTTTGCGCGTTCAACCCTCGCCGCGCAGCCTTTTTCGGCATCCTCTACGCCATGCTCGAGGGGTACGTCCTGGGTGCGATCTCTGCAATGTTCGAGGCACAAACCGAAGGCATCGTCAGCGCCGCGATCCTCAGCACCGTCTGCGTCTTCATCGTCGCCTGGCTCGTGTACGCCTTGGGCATCATCAAACCGACGCGCAAGCTGGCGTTCGGCGTCACGGCCGCAATGGGCGGGTTGATGTTGCTCTACTTCTTCGTCTTCATCGTGTCGCTGTTCGACTGGGGGTGGCTCTACAGCGAGAGCTTCCGCACCATCGGCTTGGTCGTCACCGTGCTCGCAATCATCCTGGCCGCGCTCAGCTTGACTCTCGACTTCGGCTCCATCGACGCCGGGGTCGAGGCCGGTGCACCCAAATTCATGGAGTGGTACAGCGCCTATGGCCTCATGGTCACACTGATCTGGCTCTATCTGCTGATTCTGCGACTCCTGGCCATCCTGGGCCGCAACAGGTGACCAGCGTTCGGCGGCAATCAACCGGGTGAGGTCAACTTCGCGACCGCTCCGCGCATCACATGCTCGGGCTGAGCACCAATCACCGTGTCGACGACTGCGCCGTCGCGCAAGAACACGAGCATCGGAATACTCGACGCGTTGAATCGCTGCGAGATCACCGGGGAGCCATCGACGTTGACCTTCACGACCTTCAACGACCCAGAAAAATCGCCAGCCAGCTTCTCGAGAATTGGCGCCACCATCCGGCACGGGCCGCACCATGGCGCCCACAGGTCGACAAGAACGAGACGCGACGTGTCGGTCACCTGAGCGAAGTCGACGTCGGTCGCATCGACCAGCCACGGAAGGTCGGCATGACACTTTGCGCACGTCGGTTTTCCCGACGACGCGGCCGGCACACGATTCTTCGCACCACATGATGGACAGGGCACCACATTTGCTGCCATATTCTAACGATACGGGTGCCAGCACAGTTGAGGGGCCCGGCTCCGCTCGCGGCAGGCGCAGCGAGTCGGCGCGACCTACTTCGACCGGTGCACAGACACGTGTGGCAGCAGCGCGGTGAAGCCGCGCACGTGGTCATCGACAAGCGATTGCGCCGTCGACCATGACGTCACCTCCACCAACATCGAGCGCAACCCGGCGGTCCGCGCCGACCACGATTCACCACCACCGAGATGAGAGACTGCGGGACGAACTTGAATCCCAGCAGCGTTCGCCCACAACTCCGCGTACTGAATCGGGCAGTCGGCAACAGGCGCCACGTAGTCGAGGGGTTGGTGGATCCAAATCACCAAGTCGGGTCGCTCGGTCTGCAGCAAGTTCATCGCCGCCTGCGTTTCGAGTTCCGAACCCGGACCAGGACCAGAGCTGTCCTTCGATGAAGACCACAGCCACGGAAAATTGCGGTTCAGATCGACGCCCCGAGCATTGCGCCGGGTGTTCGCCGCCCAGCCATCCGGGTTCAGCGATGGAATGATCGTCACGTTCATGTCGGCCGGGCGGGCGGTGTGGAGGAATGCCTCCGCCAACGGGTAGGTGATCCGCTCGTTGCCGTGCATCCCAGACACCACCGTCACATGCCGTGTCGCTCCACGCGATCGAGAGTCCCATCGAACAATCTGGCGCCCTTGGACTGTGGTGCCAATCGAACCTTGGGTCCAACGTCCACGATCAGCGACCGGGTCAAGACGCACTGCCGGGGAAGCCACCGACGCCGCTTTATCGACCGAAGGTGCGGAGCGAGCACCCGCGAAGCTTCGCCAGCCCACAGCGGTTGTGACTGCGACTCCGGCAACCGTTCTAATTGCTGTGCGCCGAGTAACGATGTCGAAAACCTAGCCGAACGACCCACTCGGTTGAGGAGTTACCGTGCTGTTGCGAGTCGGAAATTTCGGAGAATCCCAACGTTGCCAGAGTCAGGACGTCGTCAAAATCCGAATGATTGAGAAGTCAACGGGGAACGAACTCGCCGAGCACAGCCGTAGTCCGAGCGAGCGACCTGAGTAAGGCTGCTCGGCGATTTCCAGGGATCGTCGGGTCAGCGAGTTGAGCACGCACGTCTCGAATTATCCACCCGTTGTCCCTATCGACCCAGGTCGGTATCACACGGGGGCGGTCCACGACGGCTTCAACACCATTGGGCTTCCTCGCGTTGTCGACAAACGTGACATTGAAGTCGACGACCGCTCCGTCTTGGGAAGAGGCAGGGAACCACGGGCTCTCGCGCATATTCGACAAGAAATTGCCGAGTCCGAATGCAACCCAGACGCCGTTGATTCGCTCGACTGGTTGCAGCACGTGCGCATGGTGGCCAAGAATCAGATCCACGGCGCCGCTCGCGGTCACCGCCTCAGCAACTCTTCTCTGCTCTGCGCTGGGCTGGCGGTCATACTCGACGCCCCAATGAAGACTGAGTACGACAAGCTCGGCGCCGCGTTGTCGCGCCACGCGACCATCGGCGATGATCCGGTCGACGTTGATGAGCGGCGACCGCCACTGTTGGCCAGAGGGGACGTACGCGCCGTTAAAGCCATAGGTGTAGGACAAATGGGTGACCGCAGCGCCATTCATGCTGACGACTTGCGGAATCGCCTCCGCAGGGGTCCGAGCCATTCCTGACTGCTGAACGCCTACCGACTCAAGCGCCGCGACCGTTCGATCGATGCCTGCGACCCCACGATCGAACGTGTGGTTGCTCGCGGTCGAGCAGCGGTCGTACCCGGCGCTGGCAATGGCATTGGTTACTTCAACCGGCACTCCGTACACCGGATAGGTCGACAGCGCCTGACCGACAGGCACGATCGGGGTCTCGAGATGGCAGATCGCGAGGTCGGCGAAGCCAATCACCGGCGCGATGTCGGCGAACATCGGCGCGAAGTTGTACCCGGCCCCACCGGCATTGCTCGCTGCCTGCGACCAAAGTGGGCTGTGCGGCAAGATGTCTCCCGTTCCCGAGACGGTCAGGTGGCGCACGGGCGGGGTGAGCCGTTCAGCAGGCGCAGTTGCCCGACCCAAACCATCGATGCTTTCGGACCGAGTTGCGCCACCCGTGAAGGGCCCCGCCGTGATCAAGCATCCCGCTGCCACACCAACAGCCAGGAGCGACCGTCGAACTCCGAAACGGGGCATCTGACGATGATAGATGACCAAGGTCGTGCGCATCCGAACAGTCCGAGGCATCAAGTCGGCCAATGAGACAGGCCCGGCCCCAGCATTTCGTAGGGTGTCGGCATGAGTCGGATATATGCAGGGGCGGATCAGTTGGTCGATGTCTACGGCGCAATGTTTGAGCGTGTGGCCGAGGACGACTCGATCGACGATCTAGTCGAGCAGCAGATGGCGATCAACTTCCGACTCAACGATCCCGCGGCCGACATCTGGGTCGACGGCCGCCTCGCCGCCTGACACCATCGTGCTCTCAGATCGTGCCGATGGTCAGCCATGAGTCCACTCTGGGAGTCCGTTCTCGACGCGACTATTACGGAGTTCACGATCGCAAAACAGTCACTCGACCTGGCCCCCACGATCGGCGAATGTCGCATAAACTTCGGCCGATCATGACCGAGCCGATGCATGCTGGACGACGCCGAGCGCCGAGCGCGCTGCGAGTTCTCACGGCCGTCGCCATTCTCGCCTCGATTCTCACGCTGATCACGCCGGGCGCTGACCGCCTTGATGCCAGCGCTGCAACGGGTGGCCAAGCGTCTCGTTACGTTGCGATATCGCCGGAGCGTGTGCTCGATACGCGGTACCCAGGCTTCGGCGTCACTCGTGACGGCGACGGCGACACGCTCTCACTCGACCCACTCACCCCCGCAGTCATCGCAGCGGCCGGCGTCGATCCACTCGCCGTCAAGGCCGTCGCCATCAACCTCACGATTACCGAACCGATCGCGCCCAGCTGGCTGAAGTCGTTCCCGTTCGGGCTTGCCACCTCCGACGACGTGTCGACATCTGCGGTCAACAACCGAATCGCGAACGAGACGATCGCCAACTTCTCGATCGTACCGGTCGGCACGAACGGGAGAATCTCCATCCAGTCGCTCCGAAGCTCCCACATCGTCGTCGATGTGCAAGGGGTGTTCGAAGGTTCTACATCAAGCCGGGCGGGGCGCTTCGTCCCGTTGGATGTCCCGACTCGGATCACGGACACCCGCCAGACCCGGGTGCCGGTCCCCGCCAACGGCCAACTCGTGATCGATCTCTCATCCGTCGTTGACGAAGGGGCGTCGGCTGCGTTGATCAACATGGTTGCCACTGAGACCCAGGGGTCCGGATTTCTCACGGTCCATCCCGGCGGCAAGGTTCCGAACTCGTCGAACCTCAACTACACCGGAGTTGCTCACACCATTGCGGGCAGCGCGATCGCCAGGCTGAGGCCAGACGGCACGACCACCATCTCCGTCTCCAACAATGCCACCCATATCGTGGTCGACGTCATCGGGTGGATGACTGGCGAGATGACCGGCGACTCAGAAACTACTAGCTCGTCGTCAGGCCTTTACGTTCCAGTGAGCCCCGAGCGGCACTACGACAGCCGGCCTGAAGAAGTCCCAATCGGGTCCTCAGCGTTGGCACCAAGAACGTCACGTTCTTTGCAGATCGCCGGGAAGTTGAGCGTGCCCGCGACCGGCGTGCTCGGCGTGGCCACCAACCTGACGATGACCAACACGGATGGGCCCGGCTACCTCGTGATGTACCCGAAGGAGCCGATGCCTGACCCGTACTCATCGGTTAACTCCATGTTCGCGAACCACTCAATCGCGAACCATGCGATCGCTCGGCTTCACAACGGCAAGCTGAGCGTCTATTCAATGGGACGATCAGATTTCATTGTGGACGTCAGCGGATACTTCCTCGACGGAACGACGACACCACCGCGGACGACAAAGAGACAGCCGACTACTCCACCGACAGCACCGAGCACGCCGACAGGTGTGACCCAGCCTCCTGCCGACAACGACTACGAGTATCTCCTCGAGGCCACCGGGTCGAATGCGCAGTACGGCGCCTACCAGCGCAACGGACGCAAGTACTACGGGTGGACGCCGTGCGTGGCGATCACGTACGCGGTCAACACCGAACGGGCCACGCAGTCTCAGATCAACGCGCTGAACACAGCCATCGAGAACGCCGAACAAGCAAGCGGCTTCGACTTCATCTACCGCGGCAACGTCACCGGCAGCCTGAAGACCAACGGTGTCGACTCACGCGTGGCTGGCAGTACCGAGTCCGCGATGGCAGTCTTCGCCTTCTCCGATCCATATGCGACGCCGATTCTCGCCGGGAACACGATCGGCATCGGCGGCATCGGTCCGAGCGCGCAAGGGGCATTACCGATCGAGCTCGCGGGTGGGTCCTCGACAGCGTGGGTCGTGCGGGGGGGCTTCGCGATCATCGACATCACCGACATCAGCAGCCCCGCCGAGATCACATCTGCATTCACGCATGAGATCGCTCACATGCTCGGCCTCGACCATGTCAATGCAATCGGTGAACTGATGCGGCCCGTCATCTTGTCTCCTCCGCAAGAAAACTTCGGCAACGGCGACAAGAACGGTCTGTACAGCATCGGTGCGCCGCAATGTTCCACGAATGCTCGTCTCACTACCAACGCGCCGCTCGCCGAACCGATCGGCATTGACGTGTCGATCGCCTCCGAGTAATTCAGCCCAGCACCATCGGACCCGCTACTTCCTCGTTTGTGTTCGGGTTTCTGCGGACCGGTCCGCAGAAACTGCGACGCAAACGAGTGGCGAGACGAGTGGTGACACGGGAGCAGGCGCTACCTGCAATCGCTAACGGGGCGACGGGTAGCGTCGGACCCGATGACTGACGCAGCTGCGCGGCCCGGCTCAATTCTCGGCACACGCGTCACACGCACCGAGGACCCTTCGCTGCTCACGGGGGCGGCGCAGTACGTCGACGATCTCGGTCTCACCAACCCGCTGCACGCGGTGTTCGCACGTTCCGACATCGCGCACGGCACGATCAACTCGATCGACATCGCGGAGGCGACGGCGCTGCCGGGCGTGGTCGCAGTGGTCACCGCTGCGGATCTCGGGATCGCGCCTCATCATGGTTTCGCACCCGTCCACGATGACTTCAAGCGGCCGCCACTCGCTGACGGCACCGTTCGCTTTGTCGGTGAGCCCATCGCGGTGGTGCTGGCGGAAACCGCTGCCATCGGCGAGGACGCCGCTCAGTTGATCTGGGCCGATATCGATCCGCTGCCTGCCATCATCGACATGGAGGCGGCACTCACCGCTGCCGCCCGACCGATCTTCCCCGCACACGGCGACAACCAGGCAATCCGCACCGTGGGCAGCGATCGTTCTGACCCGTCCGGAGCCGAGCACGTCGTGCGCGGCCGCTACATCAACCAGCGTGTCGCCGTCGTCCCCATCGAGCCCGATCGCGCTGCGGCGAAGATGGACGATCGCGGTCGCATCAAGTTGTACGCGTCGACGCAAATGCCGCACGCATTGCACGACCAGCTCGCCGGCGCGCTGGGCATTGCCAAAGACGAGATCCACGTCGTCACGCCACAGGTCGGCGGCGGTTTCGGCGGCAAAGCCGGGTTGATGGCCGAGCACGTTGTCATCTCCGCGCTGACGAAGCGTTTCGCCCGGCCGGTGGTGTGGGTGCCACCGCGCAGTGACGACATGAAATCGCTGCTCCACAGCCGCGGTCAGATTCAGTACGCGGAACTCGGTTGCGACGCCGACGGTCGTTTCACCAACCTCCGTGTGCGAATCGTCAACGATGCCGGCGCATACCCGAACATCGGCGCCCATCTCCCCGGGCTCTCACGCAACATGGCGCAGGGCACCTATGCAATCCCCGAGCTCGAGTTCGATATCGCGGTGGCGGTCACCAACACCACACCAATGGGTGCGTACCGCGGCGCAGGCCGACCCGAGGCCACGGCACTGATCGAGCGGCTCACCGACCAGGCCGCTCTTGAACTCGGTATCGACCCGCTCGAGATCCGCCGCCGTAACTTCCTCGGCGAGGACGTCTTCCCGTTCAAGACAATCGCCGGGCCCACCTACGACACCGGCCGGTACGCAGTGGCGCTCGAGCGCGCCGCTGAGGTCGCGGACTACCACTCGTTGCGAGCAGAGCAGGCTGAGCGACGAGCACGCGGTGACGAGATGCTGCTTGGTATCGGCGTGGCCTCCTACGTCGAGGTGACGTCCGGACGCGGCGGCACCGAGTTCGGTGCGGTCGAAGTGCACGACGACGGCTCCGCCACGATGTTCGCGGGGACGCTCTCACACGGTCAGGGCCACCAGACTGCGTACGCAATGCTTGTTTCCGATCAGACGGGCATCCCGGTCGATCGCATCACCCTGGTCGATGGCGACACCGACCGGGTCCGTACCGGCGGCGGCACCGGCGGCTCACGCTCGTTGCAGCTGGCGGGCTCAGCCGTGCACGGCGCGACCGAAGTCATGGTCGACAAGGCCAAGCAGCTCGCCGCGCGCTTTCTGGAAGCCGACGTGGCCGACATCGTCGTCGACCGGGCCAGTGGCACGATCGGTGTGGCCGGTGTTCCCGCGCAGGCGATCACGTGGGGAGACCTGGCGGGACGCGCGGCGGCCGAAGGCGAGCAGTTGAACGGCGAGCTCGACTTCGTGCAAGAGAGCGGCACCTTCCCATTTGGCACCCACATCGCCGTGGTCGAGGTCGACTCAGGAACCGGCAAGGTGACGCTGCTGCGCCACATCGCAGTCGACGACTGCGGCACCGTGCTCAACCCACTGATCGTTGAGGGCCAACAACATGGCGGTATCGCTGCGGGCGTCGGACAAGCGCTGTTCGAAGAGGTCCTCTTCGACGAAGACGGCAACCCGGTCACCTCGAATCTTGCCGAGTACGCCATCGTTTCCGCTGCCGAGTTGCCGTCGTTTGAGGTCGTCTCGACCGAGACGCCCACGCCGCTGAATCCGCTTGGAGCGAAAGGTATTGGCGAAGCTGCGACCATTGGTGCGACCCCGGCGGTGCAGAACGCTGTCATCGATGCGGTCGCCCATCTCGGCGTGCGCCACATCGACCTTCCCTGCACCCCGGAGCGGGTGTGGACGACCATCGAACACGCCCGTTCCGGCACGCTGCCTGACCCGTGGATCGAGCCGCCCGACATCTTTGCTCGCAACCGGGCCGAGGTCGACGCCGAGCAACCGGAGACCGCCCCGGACGACGTTGCAATCTGACTGACCTCCGGGATCAGACCGCCGCGTAGACGCTGTCGAGGCGCGGCTTGGCCGAGCTGTCGAGAGCGATAGTGCCCTCGTCGACGAGTTTGACGAGGTGCGACAGCACGCTGCGCGCAGCGGGCTTGTGCAGCTCGACGCGGACCGCTGCGTACAACTCGGTGACCATTTCGGGGATCGTGGTGAGTCCGCGGCGAACGGCGTCCACGATCTGCTGTTCACGTGCTGCGCGGTGGGCGATCAGCTGACGCACATAGGTCTGCGGGTCGGTCACCGGTGACCCGTGCGTCGGGATGATCACGTCATCGGTCCGCCCAGCTACGACGCGCAGGGATTCAAAGTAGGCAGCCATGTCGCCGTCGGGCGGTGAGACGACCGTCGTGCTCCAACCCATCACGTGGTCGCCGCTGAACAGCGAGGTGGTCGAACCATTATTGAAGGCAAAGCAGGTGTGGTTGGACGTGTGACCCGGCGTGTGGAGGGCTGTCACGGTCCATGGCGTCGAGCCGATGGAACCCGTTGCCGCAACGTCGCCGGTGTTCACGACCAAGTCGGGGATGAACGCATGATCGGTCGATTCCTCGATTTTGACCTCTGGCTCTGCGGTGTCGGGTTCAGGTTCTTCGGACGGCGGCGCGATGCCAAACCCCTCAGGATCGGTCCCGATATCCCACGGCTCGGCGTCAGGTCGGTCGTGTGGACCAAAAGCAACGGTCGGCGCGCCCGTCTCGGCATGGAGCCAGGCCGCGAGCGGAGAGTGATCGGCGTGGCAGTGCGTGACCAGAATGGTCCGCACTGTCTCGCCGTCGAGTGCTGCAGCGAGCGCGTCGCGGTGGGTATCGATCTGCGGACCGGGGTCGACGACGGCAACGTCGCCTTCGCCGATGATGTAGGTGCCGGTGCCGTGATACGTGAACTTCGACGGGTTCTTCGCAATCACACGGCGAATGCCAGGCGCCAGCTGCTCCACAGCTCCGTACGCAAAGGCGTCCTTGTCGAGGGAGACGAAGTCGATCGGATTGCTCACGCCATCATCTTCGTTCTGACCACTCGAGCGGAACGAGTCGACCGACCGGTTGCCCATGCCCGAGGACGGAAACGTTCGCGATCTGCTCGTTGGCGGCGATCGTGGCAGCGTCGACACCGAGCAGTCGAAGAGCTTCGAGCATCACGACCTTTCTCGCGTCTTCGGTTGCATCCGCGATCTTGTAGGCAAATGATCGTCCGTCGGGCAATGCGCCCGCCATCACTGCGGCGGCCCCCTCCTTGGCGATCAGGCCCGGCACGGCGCGCATCCAGTCCGTGACATCGCGCTCGGTACCCCCCACCAACTCAGGGTGGGCTGTCATCGCGGTTGCTACCTGCGAGCCACGAGCGAGGGTGCCGAAGGCGCTGGCCAACCCGCGCAGGCTGAACGCTTGAGTTGGGGCGCCGCATCCATCGATCCCGATGTAGGCGACCGGCTCACTCATGAGCAGCTCGATGTGCGCGCTGATCATCTGCTGCAACGGATGCTCGACAGCGAGGTACCCGTCGATCGGCCACCCGTTGACGCGGCAGGTGGCGAGCATTGCGGCGTGCTTGCCCGAGCAGTTCTGCTGGAGCGACGAGGGCGGGACGCCCTCCGCTCGGAGCGCCGAGCGGGCCGCGGCGCCATACGGCCGCGACACGGTGTTGGCCAGGTCCCCTTCGGTCAGGTCCGCCGTAGCGAGCAACGCGCACACCGTGGCGAGGTGGCGCGGTTCGCCGCTGTGGCTCGCGCAGGCCACCGCCAACTGCTCAGTCGTGACCTGCAGACCAGCCGCGACCATCGCATCGGCCTGCATCGGCTTCAGGCACGACCGGGGATAGACAACGAGGTTGGCATCACCGATCTCGGATTCGACGGCACCGTCGGCGTCGAGCACGACACCCGCTCCAAAGTGGAGCGATTCTTCGAGGGAACTCCGCGTCGCAACAGCAATTGGAGCGAACGACTCGCGAGCGAACCGCGTCTCTTCGAATCGGGTCACGGCGTATTGGGCGAGTCGGCCTGAGCACTCGGATGCGATGCTGCCCCGCGTGACCGCTTGGGAGGCTGAATATTGGTGAGATGACTATCGACCACGTCGTAGCGATGGCCGGCCTCACCCACCAACGCCTGGAACATTGCTGCCGCAGGCAGAGCCAGAATCGCGCCGACGGGGCCGAGCAGTGCCGCGCCGCCGAGCGCTGCGCCGAAGGCAACGGCTGGGTGTAGCTCCATTGTGCGGGCGGTGATGCGCGGCGCAAAGAAGTAGTTCTCGATCTGTTGGTAGATCACGATGAAACCGATGACGATGGCCGCTTTGAGCGGGGAGTCCAGGAAGGTCACGAGCACGGGCAGGATGCCGGCGAGGTAGGTACCGACGACCGGCAGGAACTGGCTGACGAAACCAACCCACAACGCGAGCGCGATGGGAGCCTGCGTCCCCAGCGACTGGAACACCAGCCAGTGGAAGAACGCCGACAACAACGCAAGAAGCGCCCGTGAATAGAGGTAGCCGCCGGTCTTGTTGATTGCCAGTTCCCACGCGCTCAAGACACGGTCCTGACGCTGTGGCGTGAGGCGCGAGCAGATGATGCGGCGAAGGCGCGGCCCATCCGCAACGAGGTAGTAGGTGAAGAGAATCACGGACAAGCCCTGGAAGATCACTCCCAGCGCAGTGAGTGAGAGGCGGACTGCCTCGTCGCCCTGGCTCTGGATGAACTGTTGCACGCGACCGTCAGGGTCGTTGACTTCGTCGATCACCGACTGCGGATCGATCTGCGTGTCGAATGTGTCGTTCAAGAACTTGACGGTGTCTTCGATGTAGACGTTCGACTCCGACAGCAGGTCCGCGATCTGCGTGCCAACCAGCGTGCCGATCGCGACCACGAAGACCAGGAACGTGAGGAGCACGCCGAGCAGGATCGACATGGTGGCGCGCCCTCGGCGCCAGCCGCGAGCGGCAAGTCGGTTGACTCCCGGCTCGATGGCCAGCGCCAGGAACAGCGAAACGAGCAGCAGAATGAGGAGCGAAGCGAGGCGGTGAAACACGTGACGCGCGACGAAGGTGAACAGGAACCCGGTCCAGAACAGTGCGATACCGGGGACCACCCACCGTGGGAGCACGCGATCAGTGGAACGCCGATCGAAGCGATTGCCATCGGCATCCAGCCGACCGGCGTCGTTGCCCACGCCTGTCTCATCGGACGACTGGTTCTCGTCTGGACTTTCTTCGGGCACGTCCGGATGGTACTCAGCATCCCGTGACACGATGAGCCAATGGCGCCCACTCCAGCGGAACTCCGCTCCTGGCTCGGCAGCCAGATCCGCGATCGCGTGGTCGGACCGAACGCGGATGTTCGCCGCACCGAACTGTTCGACACCGGTGAACCCGGCTGGTTTGACGACGATGCACCGATTCGTCGGGTGCACGCCGATGCGTCAATGTTCATCGGCGGGATGCGGGCACTGCTCTTTCAGTCCTTGCACCCGCTCGCGATGGCCGGCGTCGCACAGCACTCCGACTATCGGGCCGATCCGTGGGGACGGTTGCAGCGCACCGCCGACTTTCTTGCCGCGACGACGTTCGGCCCAGCCTCCGAAGCACAGCGAGCAGTCGACGTCGTTCATCGTGTTCACCAGCATGTTGTCGGCACCTCATCTGACGGGCGGCCCTACGCCGCGAACGACCCCCATCTCCTGCACTGGGTCCACATCGCCGAGCTCGACAGCTTTCTCGCAGCCCACGACCGCTTCGGACTGCAACCACTCCTCGGGAGCGAACGCGATCAGTACGTGGCTGAGTCGGCGGTCGTCGCTCGCGCCCTTGGTGTTGAACACCCACCCGAAACCGAGGACGAGCTCCGTCAGCACCTCCGCACGTTCCGACCCGAGCTCCGCGGTACTCGCGAGGCGCGTGACGCTGCGCGCTACCTGATCATCCAGCCACCGCTCCCCCTCGCTGCTCGCGCTCCGTACGGATTGATCTGCGCCGCGGCCGTCGCCCTCATGCCGGCATGGACACGCTTCCCACTGCGTCTGCCATGGCTCCCTGTTTCGGAGGCGGCCGTGCTGCGACCTGCCGGAAAGCTGGTGACGCGAACGCTGCGCTGGGCCCTGCCGGCCAACTGACGCTCGCAGCCGCGACGACGGTCAGATCGCGACGCGAAGGGCTGCGGACAGGTCGCCCCGAGGCTTGACCACGACCTCGTCAAGTCCGAGCCAGTCAGCCATGAGTTTGAGTTCGTCCGCGAGTTCCTCGGCGACGTGGGCCTCGGCGATTCCTGGCTCGGCGTACGCGCCTTGGACCAGTAGTTGTCGTGCCTTGCGGTCAGCCTTCAGATCGACGCGACCCACGAGTTCGTCACCAAGGAGGAACGGCAGCACGTAGTAGCCGAACTGTCGCTTGGGCTCTGGAGTGTAGATCTCGATCCGGTAGTGGAATCCGAACAGCCGCTCGGCGCGATCACGGAACCAGACCACCGGATCAAACGGGCTGAGCACAGCACGAGCAGTGATCCGGCGCGGACGCTTCGCATCGGGGTGGAGGTATGCCTGCTGCTTCCAGCCCTCGACTCTGGTGGCGATCAATCGGCCCTCCTCGACCAGCTCTGCGAGGTGCGGACGCGTGTGCGCGAGCCGGTGGTAGTCGGCGAGGTCCGCCGCGGTCCCCACCCCAAAATACGACGCTGCCAGGACGAGGAGCTCTTTTTTTGCCTCGTGCTCGGTCGGCGTCGGCGCATTGAGGACGTCGGCGGGGATGACTCTCTCGGCAAGGTCATACATGCGCGCGAAGTCGTTCGGTCGCCGAGTCGCTGCAACCTCACCAAGACGGAACAAGTGCTCGAGCGCGAACTTGCCGTCGTCCCAATCCCACCATTGACCTTTCGGCCGATCACGCATCTGCAGATCACTCGCCACCAGTGGCCCCTCGGCGCGTAACCGATCGAGCACTGACTGGATCAGCTCAGGTCGCTCGGCTGCGAATGTGCGCATCGCCTTCCAGCGCGGATGGCCCGTCATCATCCAGCCGTACAGCGGCCGTTGCTCGACAGGCACGTGACACGCCTCATGCACCCAGTACTCGAAGAGTTCGCCCGCCTGCGTCGCGTCGGTGATCAGCGTGCGCGGGTGAGGACCCAGCCGAGCGAAGAGTGGCAGCTCTTGGCTGCGCACGAGCACGTTGACCGAGTCGATCTGAATGAGCCCGATGTGATCGAGCACCTTGCGAAGGTGTCGACGGTCAATCCGACCGGTCGGACGGGCGTTGTTGAATCCCTGCGCGCCCAGCGCGATCCGCCGCGCCTGTGCAAGTGAGATCTCGGTCACTGGGCGAGTGTGACAGATGGTGCCTGGCACCATCTGTCGCGCTCTGCGTCAGTCCGCCGATTCGGTGATGACGACGCTCTGGATGACGACGTCAGTTTTCGGCTTGTCGCCACCACCGGTGGGAACGTTCTGCATCGTGTCGACAATGTCGAGACCCTTCACGACTTGACCGAACAGGCTGTATTGCGGCGGGAGCCCGACGCCGGACCCGCCCGACACGATGAAGAACTGCGAGCCGTTGGTGTTCGGCCCGGCATTGGCCATCGCAAGCGAGCCGACCTGGTACTCACGCGGCTTGGGCAGCTCATCTTCGAACCGGTAGCCGGGGCCGCCACGACCTGTGCCGGTCGGGTCGCCGCCCTGGCACATGAATCCGTTGATGATGCGGTGGAAGATCACGCCGTCGTAGTAATGGTTGAGCGCCAGGAACACAAAGTTGTTCACGGTCTTGGGAGCCTTGAGTGCATCGAGTGCAATCACGATCTCGCCGAGCGAGGTGGTCATCGTGGCCGTGTAGCGCTTGGCCGGGTCGATGCCCATCTCGGGCGGAGCGGAGAACTCCTGCTGCTGGGGTGCGGAACCGTCAAAAGGAGGGAAAGCCATGGCACCCGACTCTATCGGCAGGCGCAGCGACGCTCGATGCTCGATGCTCATGAAGACCAGACATCAAGCGCGGCTAACTTGGTGCAGGTGAACGATCCCTCTGTGCCAGAACCATCGAAGCCTGCGGCGGACTCTGAGGCTTCGGTCGACCACGCCACCCACGAGGTGCCGGCACCGACGGCAGTCGAAACGATCCCGCATGACCTTGCTTCGGCTGAGCCCGACATCGACAAGGCGGACTCGCTCGATCTCGACGCGATCGAGCGTGACTTGAACGATGTCCAGACCGCACTCGAACGACTGAACGACGGGAACTATTGGACCGACGAGATCACCGGCGAACCCATTGCTGACGACGTGCTCGCCGCGCATCCCACCGCCCGCACCGCGACTCCGACGCTCGGCTGAGGACTGGCCTGATGCAGAAAAGGGGCGTCGCCACACTCGCTGGCCTGCTGGCGTTGGCCACCGGCCTCGCCACCGCCGCACAAAAGACCGCCAAGAGAGCCAGCGACTCGCCGCTGACCAGTCGGTTCGCCCGGTCAGCGAAGATCTGGAAGATGTCAGCTCGCAACTCCACCCGGTTCGCTGTGTCGAAGGTTCGCGGCATCGCCAGCGACCAGGAGCGACGAGCGGCGCTCGATGAGCAGTTCGCCATTCGAACCGCCGAGGACGTCGCCAAGGAACTCGGCGAGATGAAGGGCGTGCTGATGAAGGCCGGCCAGCTGATCTCGTTCATCTTCGAGGCGCTGCCCGACGAAGCCCAAGATGCGCTCGCCACGTTGCAGGCCGATGCCGCTCCGATGGCCCCGAGCCTTGCTGCCGGTGTCGTCGAAGGCGATCTCGGTCGTCAGCCCGAACGCATCTTTCGCGAGTGGACCGACCTCCCCGTTGCGGCGGCATCGATCGGTCAGGTACACCGCGCCGTCACTCCGGACGGACGAGTCGTCGCAGTCAAAGTGCAGTACCCCGGCGTGCACGAAGCCATCGAGAGCGACCTCGACGCTGCCGAGGTCATGTACGCGATGTTCTCCGCGATGATGCTGAAGGGTCTCGACGTCAACGCGCTCGTCGACGAACTGCGCGGACGAATGCGCGAAGAACTCGACTACAAGCTCGAAGCAGCCAACGTCAGCGAGTTCGAGGAACGCTTCGCCGGCCATCCCTGGGTGCGCATCCCCAAGCTCGTTCCCGAGTACTCGACGGCCCGCCTCCTCACCACCGAGTGGGTCGAAGGCCTCACGTTCGATGAGTTCCGCAAGAACGAGACCTTTGAAACCAAGCAACGTGCAGCCGAAGTCCTGTGGAGGTTCGCACAACGCGCCATTCACCACTACGGGATCTTCAACGGCGACCCGCACCCGGGCAACTACAAGTTCCACCATGACGGCAGCATCACGTTCCTCGACTACGGCTTGGTGAAGCGATGGTCACCTGGCGAATGGGAAGGGTTGAAGCCCACGATGGACGCGATCATCGTCGACCGCGACCCCGAACTCCTTGTACGCGAAATGGAGAAGTCCGGCTTTTTGAAGACTGGTCACGGACTCGATGCCGGGCTGGTCTACGACTACGTGTCCAGCCCGTACACCCCGTATCTCACTGATGAGTTCACCTTCACCCGAGAATGGATGCGCGACACGCTCGGCACGATCCTCGACGTGCAGGGCCCGCACGCTCCGGTGATCGAACAGCTCAACCTTCCACCGAGTTTCGTGATTCTCGACCGCGTCGTCTGGGGCGTGAGCGCGATCCTCGGCAAGCTCGAGGCGCATGGTCCGTGGCGAGCCATGCTGCTCGAGTACACCGCGAACGGCGAACCGGCCACCGACATTGGTGCTGCCGAGGCGGCGTGGTCCGCCGGGCGCCCGGTGAGCTGACCGGATCACGTGAGCACTACTGTCGCCGGCATGGGGGACACCACATCTACATCGGACGCTGCATCACCTTCGGGCGCCACCGCTGAGTCGACCGCGCGGGCGCCGTTTGCTCCGTGGGACCGGCGCGACCTGCCTGGCATGTTCAGTGTTGCGGAGACCGCTCGTCGCGTCGGCAATTACAAGTGGACCGAGATGAAGCTGTTTGAGGCATTGGGCGGGTGGATCGCGACCATTCCCGAGCTCGACATCAAGATGCGCCTTGGGGCCCACTGCTATCACCACGCCTGGCACGCCGACCTGTGGAATCAGCGGCTTCCCGAACTTCGCGAGATGAAGCCCGAGCGCCTGACCGTGCCGGCCAATGACGCGATCGTGCGTTTCATTGAAGCGATGACCGAGCCGGAAGCACCCGAGCTCACCATCGAGAAACTCGTCGGCGTCTACCGCGTGCTGATCCCGCACTTCATCTCGGCGTACACGTACCACCGCAACAACACGAGCGAGATCACCGACGCTCCCACCATCCGGTCGATCAACTTCATCCTGCAGGACGAGTTCGATGACTGGCGCGATGGCGAGATGATGCTGCAGTCTCTGATCACCACTCCCGAGCATGTGCAACGTGCGGCCAGTCACCAGGCCAAACTCGAAGCAATCATGGTCGAGGCCGGCGGCATCACCGGGCCCGGCAGCATCGGTGGCGCATCGCCAGACGGTTCCTGAACACGTCCGACCAGCACGGCGTGTCAATCCGCGACTACGATCGATTTCAATCATTCTGACCAGACCATCTGGGGGTTCATCATGCGTCAGTTCTTTCCCGTCGAAGACCTCGCTCGCGACGAGCGGTTCGTGCAGACGAACATGGCCGAACGACTCGCCGACACGCGCGACCCGATGGAGCCCGAGTCGAAGCGGAAGTCCGCGAAGTCTCGTTCGGCGAGCAATCGTCTGACCCCGGATCGCCCCGATGCATCCGATCGCGCTCGCAGCCTCATGCACGGCATCATGGTCGGCGAGATCCAAGCACTCGAAGGCGCCGGTCGCACCGCACACGATTTCGAGGCCGGCGACGGCAGCGGCGACACGATTCCCTTCGAACTCAAGCTCGACATGGCCCGTCAGGCGTGGGACGAAGCCCGTCACGTCGAGATCAGCGCCAAGCTCGGCGACTGGATGGGCACTGAACTCGGTGAGTTCCAAGAAAACACGGTGCTGTTCGAAGCTGCCTGCTCGAACGATCCGGTACTTCGCCTCGCCGGGGTCAACCGGGCGCTCGAAGGGCTCGCAATCGACGTCTTCACCCAGATGAAGGAATTCGGCGACATGGCGGGCGATCCGTATCTTGAGTTCTGCGAAGACTGGATGCTCGCCGACGAGGTCACCCACGTCAAGATGGGCTCCGACTGGCTGCGCAAGGTCACTGAGAAAGACCCCGACCGCCGCACGAAGGCACTCGAGTTCCAGCAGGTCGTCGACAAGCTCTTCAGCTTCGGTGGCGCCCGCGGCGACCATGAAGAGAGCAGCTTCAAGTTGGCTCGTCGGTTCCGCGAGCTCGCCGGCTTCACCGACGACGAGAACGACACGATCAACAAGCTCGGCGTCGACGCCTTCAACGAACGCAATCAGGCGATCAAGCAGGCCCAAGAAGCTGCTGCTGCGTTCGCCGACGCCTGATCGTGAGCGCTCTCGTCGCCGGGCAGGTCTCGGTCGATCCCGCTGAGTTCACTCAGGTCAAATACGACGCCAACGAGATCGCGGCCATCGTTACCTCGCTCGCCGAGACGCTCGGGGTCAGTAATTCGATTTCGCTCATCGTCGACGAGACGACCCCCTTGGCTAAAATCTCCTGCTCGATTGACGCCCCGTCGTCGGATGCCACGATCGTGATCGATGCGATGAGCGGAGCGATCGAGAACACCAAGCAGCTCACGACCCTGGGCGTCAACCAGACCCGGACATCGGTTGGTCGGATGTTGCTGCGTGCGCGCGATCGGATGCGTGCTGACTTCGCTGACGTCGGCACAGACGACGAGCTCACACTGGCCGAGTCTGCGGCGTGGGATACCTACTGCGCTGGGCGGCTTGCTCGCGCTGGCATCGAGATCAATACGCAGCGCTGGCGCTATAACCATCGCAATCGTTTCGGCTTCAGCGACGCGGGCGATGCAGACTTCGATCGGCTCTGGGCTGCCGACGGACTCAGCTGGTCCGAGGTCGTCGCCGGCATCGCTGCCGACTGAGTCGCGCTGGCTCTCAGCTTCGACCAATCATCTACGTTTTCCACCATGCCTGGCCAGACCGTTCGTCGCGTCCACACCTCTGACGAGTTCGGCGGCATCGACCTCGACGTCATCGATGCCGGCACACCGGGCGATCCTGTCATCGTGCTCGCGCACGGCTGGCCCGAGAGTTCACACTCATGGCGGCATCAGATCGACCCACTCGTCGCTGCGGGATACCGCGTCCTCGTGCCAGACCAGCGCGGCTACGGAAGGTCCTCAGCGCCCAAGGACGTTGACGCCTACCGCAGCGACCGCCTCTCGGCTGACCTGATCGCGCTCCTCGACGACATCGAGACCGACACTGCGACGTTCGTCGGCCACGATTGGGGCGCCCTCGTGGTGTGGGACCTGGCAAGGTTCCATCCCGAGCGGGTTGCCGGCGTCGTCAACGTCAGCGTGCCCTACACCCCATGGCCGCTGCAGCCGACCGAACTCTTCAGCGCCACGTACGGCGACCGGTTCTTCTACATGCTGTACTTCCAACTTCCCGACCTGGCGGAGAACGAACTCGAGACCGATGTCTCTCGTTCGTTGCGTACCGTGATCTGGGGTGGTTCGGGTGAAACCGCCGCACCGCCGCCACCCACCGACGAACTGCCACCATTGGCCGGAACCGGCCTGCTCGACACCTGGGGTGCACCCGCCAGCGTGCCCGACGGTCTCCCCGAGTGGCTGCCCGCGGCCGACTTCGATCGATTTGTCGAGCAGTTCACCGCAAGTGGGTTTTTCGGCCCGATCAGCTGGTACCGCAACCTCGACGCCGACTGGGAGCTGACGAAGGGTCTTGCGGCCCCACCGATGCCGGTCGCGTTCATCGGCGGCGACAAGGACATGGTGATCGCGTACCGGATGGAATACGTCGAATCGATGACAACGTCGCTACCGGACTACCGCGGCCACGTGCTGATCGCCGACGCGGGCCACTGGACGCAGCAGGAAAAGCCGACCGAGTTCAACGCTGCGCTGCTTCGTCAACTCGCAGCGGTGACCGACTGACGGTCAGCAGCGCGTCACAATGACGTTCAGCGACTGATCTGCGCGAGGCCAGAGGGACGTTCGGGGCGAGCGATGGTCAGCGGCGCACAACACGGGCGGCGCCACCCGAAGTCAGCGACCTTTCCGCTCGGCGGCCAATAGTCATCACGGCTGTAGGCCCACCATTCGAACGGGTTGAGGTAGTACGCCGCCGACTCGATCGTGGCGAACAGCCGGTCGCCTTGCTTGCGGCGATCGCTCCCCCAGCGGAGCGCGCCAACAGTGCCACCGAGCACCATCCAACCGACGTAGAGCACCGGATAGCCCGGGCCGAACCAGCGCGCCTGCCACACGTGAACGTCTTCGTGGTCGGTGACGAGCCGGGCGCGTCGGGGTCGCTCAATGTCACCGGCCTGGGAAACCACGTTGCCAAGGGTGACGGCGAACCCTTTGCGGACTCGAAACCCGCGCCGGTACACATGCCGGTTGTGCCGCTCGCTCAGCTCAGGCACGTAGCCGGACGACGGTCGGAGCAGACCGACGCTCTGGGCAACAAGGCCGGCACCGGTCATCGGCAGTCCCCAGGTGGAGTCGAGAGTGAACGCCACGACGCCGTCGGAGCATTTCCAGTCGTACGTCCGCCGCCAACCCGAGATTGCGCCATTCAGCCCGCCGATCACCGCAGCGGGAACAGCAACACCGACCGCGGACCCGACCGCGCCCGCAAACACGACCCCGAGCGAGGCAACACCCGCCGCCTCAACGAGACGACGGGTGCTGTCGGAAACCATTCAGATCGGTGCGTTGCTCAGCGCGACTGGATCTTCGACAACAGGCGCAGCATTTCGAGGTACAGCCACACGAGGGTGACGAGCAGACCGATAGCGGACACCCATTCGTAGGTCTTTGGCATGCCTGCTGCCACGCCCTTCTCGACGCGGTCGAAGTCAAGGGCGAGGTTCATGGCCGCCACGACACACACGACCACCGAGAAGCCGATGCCGAACAGACTCGGGCTGTTGATGAAGCTGATCTCGGCGCCGAACAGGCTCATCAGGAACGACACGCCGTACAGCACCATGATGCCGAGCGTCGCAAAGATGACGCTGCGCCGGAACTTGTCCGTGACCTTGATGATCCGGGTGCGGTAGAGGACGAGCATGACGAAGAAGACCGAGATCGTGGCACCGACGGCCTGCAGCACGATGCCGTTCTGGAAGGTCTCGTATCCCTTCGAGATCGCACCGACAGCGAAGCCGTAGCCAAGTGCGTAGACCGGGCCGAGGAACTTCGCCAACATTGGCTTGAACGACGACACGATCACGGCGATGAAGCCGACGATGATGCCGATCATTGCGACGGGTGGGAACGAGTACGTCGCTTCACCGGTGGGGGCCGTGCCACCTGCTGCACTCCACCCGAACGATGCCGAGATGAGCAGCAGGATGAGCAGCGAGGCCGTGGCGGTGATCGTGCCGTTCACGGTCATGACATCTTTCGACCACGGTGTGGTCGGGCCGTCGTTGACCGGGGCGTTGAGTGGCGATCCGGTGGGAACGGGCGCGGTGTGCCCGCCACGGACCGGTGCCGCCCATCCTGCGGCATCTCGCCGCATGGTCTCGTCGTTAAAGACTGGATTAGACATATGGGCAATCCTATCGGTGGCACGATCTGGACCGCCTTCAGGCGGCCACGTCGTGCACCCTCTCGGCCGGCGTCACTCGACCCGGTCGAGCCATGAGCAGTTCAGCGCAGATCGTGGGCGCTGGTTGCTTCCCAGAGGTCAATGTCGGGAGCGGAGGCCAGGAGCCCTTGGCAGGAATGTGCCATCTCGACCATCAGTTCGGAGTCGAAATGCGTTCGCTGCGTCTCGTCGGAGTCCCACTTCTGCACGATGAGATGACGGCCCGGCGCGGTGACGCTCGAGCAAAGGTCGACATTGCGGCAACCATCCTGCATGCGCGTCAGCACGATGTACTTGGACAGCACACCAAGCAACGTGGCGTTGTCCGCATCGCTGGGCTTCGCGTCAAAGGTCAACGTGACCACGACGAGCTCAATCTCCTGGTCACCGTCTGGGCCACTGTCGGCGTCGCCGGCGTTCGAGTTGTCCGTCATCGCTCCACTGTGCCTCATTCACCGCGCCGAATCGGAAGTGTGCGATTTTGGTGATTCCATCCGCGGCAGGTTGGTGGAGGGCCCGCGGTCGGTATCGTGACGCTTGTCTCGGGGGTCGAGGCACTTAGCACATCGGCCGCTGGACAACAACGACTATCAACAAGTGGGAGCCGCCGGTGGCCAAAGATCGCGTTGAACGGGATGACGAAGACCTCGTCCGTCTGTACCTCACCGATATCGGGCAGTACACGCTTCTGACCAAGGACGACGAGGTCCGGCTCGCCAAGGCGATCGAAGCTGGCAACGAAGCGATCGAGCAACTCGATGCCGGCGGTAAGGAACTCACTGCTGCCAAGAAGCGCGAGTATCGCCGCACGGCTCGCAAGGGCGAACAAGCCGAACGCCAGTTCGTACAGTCAAACCTCCGCCTGGTTGTTTCAATCGCCAAGAAGTACCAGGCCTCCGGTCTGCCACTGCTTGACCTCATCCAAGAGGGCAACCTCGGTCTGATGCACGCCGTCGAGAAGTTCGACTGGCGCAAGGGCTTCAAGTTCTCGACCTACGCCACCTGGTGGATTCGTCAAGCCATCACTCGCGGCATTGCAAACACCGGCCGCACTATTCGTCTCCCGGTCCACGCTGGCGACACTTTGGCTCGCCTCCAGAAGGCGCGTTCGCGCCTCGAACTCAAGTACGGCCGTCCCGCCACGCTCTCCGAGCTGGCCAAGGAAGTCGAGATGCCCGAAGACAAGGTCACCGAGGCCCTGCGCTTCGCGGCAGAGCCACTGTCGCTTTCGGAGCCACTCCGAGAAGATGGTGACGCAGAACTCGGCGACGTGGTCGAAGACCGCTCAGCTGAGTCGCCGTTCGAAGTGGCAGCCACCGCGCTGCTACCCGAAGAAATCAGCCGTTTGCTCGCCCCGCTCGACGAACGCGAGCGCGAGATCCTCAAGTTGCGCTTCGGCCTCGATCGCGGCGAACCACGCACCCTCGAAGAGGTGGGTGAACACTTCAACCTCACTCGCGAGCGCATCCGGCAGATCGAAGCCCGCGCCATGAGCAAGCTGCGTCACCCCTCGAGCGACACTGGCGCTCGAGACCTCCTCGCCGTTTGATCTCACCCAGCTGACTCAAGCCGCAGCGGCTTTGCGCCGATCAAGTGTGCATGATCTTCGTTCGACGTGCCACGCTCGACGACATCGAAGCCATCGTTGCCGCCTACACGGCTGCGTGGCGTGCCGGATTCCAGTACATGTTCTCCGCTGCCGTCTTCGAAGTCGACGGCTTTGACGCCGCACGGCGAACCGAGTGCACCGACGGCGTCTTCCGCGACGGCACCGACACGTTCGTTGGCGAACTCGACGGCCGAGTCGTCGGCTACGTCGTCGCTCGAGCGGATGGCCACGATTCGGTCATCGACGACATCTGGGTGCACCCCTCATCGTGGGGCCGTGGCATCGCCGCAGCATTGATTGCACGCGCCGAAGACGACATGCGTAACCGCGGCGGGCGGCTGCTGTCCGCCTGGGTGCCCGAAGACAGTCCGACCGGACGACGCTTCTTCGACAAGTTGGGCTGGCGACCGTCAGGCGAACTCGACCAGCTCGACCTCTACGGCGCAAACGACAACCGTCTCGTTGAGTATCTCCGCGAGCTCGAATCTGTCGATCTGACTCGTGGTATCCCCCGACCGACACGTTCGCTCGAACGCACGCAGGCCCGGCCACCGTCGCTCTGACTCGCGAGACGACCGCGTCTCGTTGTCGCCGAGCGCGCAACGGCCGACGCATCACCCACGAGTTGTGGGCAACGGGCCGGCCGTTCGTGCAATCAGTTGATGATCAGGCGGGTCCCGAGAACACGCCTTCCTTCACGTCGCTTGTGTTGGCGAGGAACGTCTCTTTCGGGTTGTACGAGGCGGCCTTTTCTTCGCCATCGTTGACTTCCTTGCGGCCGACGACCATCCAGTGCACTTCATCCGGTCCGTCAGCGAGACGCAGGGTGCGCTGCGAGGTGTACATATCCGCCAGCGGCGTCCACTGCGAAACGCCGGTCGCGCCATGCATCTGAATCGCGTTGTCGATGATCTCGCACACTCGGATCGGGACCATCGCCTTGACAGCCGACACCCAGACGCGTGCCTCGGAGTTGCCGAGCTTGTCCATGGCATTAGCGGCGGTGAGTACCATGCGACGCATCGATTCGATCTCGATGCGCGACTTGGCGATCATCTCGGTGTTGCCGCCGAGCTTGGCGAGGGGCTTGCCGAAACCATCACGGCTGAGGCCACGCGACACCATCATCTCGAGGGCCTTTTCGGCTTGACCGATGGCACGCATGCAGTGGTGGATGCGCCCCGGGCCGAGGCGAACCTGGCTGATCTCGAAGCCGCGGCCTTCGCCGAGGAGAATGTTCTCGTACGGCACGCGGACGTTGTCGAACTTGATGTGCATGTGGCCGTGCGGGGCATCGTCCTTGCCAAACACGTGCATCGGGCCCAGGATCTGCACGCCGGGCGTGTCAACCGGGACGAGGATCTGCGACTGGCGCTGATGCGGCGGACCGTCAGGGCTGGTCTGCACCATGGTGATCATGATCTTGCAGCGCGGATCGCCGGCACCGGAGATGTAGTACTTCTCGCCGTTGATCAGCCATTCGTCACCATCGCGCTCGGCCTGACACGCGACGTTCTTGGCGTCAGATGAGGCCACATCGGGCTCGGTCATGGCGTACGCCGAGCGGATCTCGCCGGCGAGCAATGGCTTTAGCCACTGCTCCTTCTGTGCTTCGGTGCCGACGCGTTCGAGCACTTCCATGTTGCCGGTGTCGGGCGCAGCGCAGTTCATCGATTCTGAGGCGAGCGGGTTCTTGCCCAGTTCGATCGCGATGTAGGCGTAGTCCAGGTTCGAGAGGCCTTCGCCGGTCTCGGCGTCAGGGAGGAAGAAGTTCCACAACCCGTTTGCTTTGGCCTTGTCCTTGACCTCCTGAAGGAGCTCAAGCTGTCCGGGGGCGTACCCCCAACGGTCTTCGCGTGTCGCGCCGAGCTCGAAGAACTTCTCCGACATCGGCTGCACCTCTTCGGCAATGAAGGCCTTGACCTTTTCATAGAGCGGTCGGACCTCCTCTGACATTCGAAGGTCGTACATGTCCACGGTGGATTCAAGAGCTGCCATGGGACGAACTTACCGATCTCGCGACGCCTGCGTCTCATCGTGGCCCGGCATCCGCAGTCGGCGGTGACACGGCGCTGGCGTCACGTTGGCATCACGCTGATATCGCAGGGAGTGTTGCGCCCGGAGCCGATTCCGGGCGCAACACCACTCGCGAGTGGCGGAGATGGACGGGAATCGAACCCGCCGGACGGGGATCGCCCGTCCCAACCGCTTTGAAGGCGGCGGAGCCCACCAGGTACCCAGACATCTCCGCCGATGACGCTAGTGCCGATCGGCGCGCGACCGGCCGTCGTGGTGATTGTCCGCTGCAGTCTGTGTGAACTGCGCCCGCTCAGCGGCTGAATGCTGGGCAGAGCAGACCGAGTTTGTCACCGCAGTGGGCCATCGGGACCCCGCCCGTATCGTGCGTGATCCGACTCCTCCCCGTGGACTCATTCAACACTCCAGGGGAACTCACATGGTCACACTCTGTTGGGCCGCCAAGGGCGGCTCGGGGACCACCGTGGTCACCACGACACTCGCGCTCGAATCGACGCGACCAGCGTTGCTTGTCGACCTGGCCGGTGACATTCCGGCCGTGTTGGGCATGGCCGAGCCCGACCGTCCAGGCATTGCCGATTGGCTCGACTCCGACGGCGCCCCGACGCAACTCGACGACCTCCTCGTCGACATCGACGACCTGACCGTGCTCCTCCCGTACCGCGAGCAACATCACTCAGCGATGAGCCAACCCAACGTCGCCGCACCTGCTCGGTGGAGCGCTCTCGGTGCGTGGTTCGATGCCTGGGCACAGAATGTCGGAGGCGAAGTCTGGATCGATGCGGGTACGGGCCCGCCTCCGCCGGGCCTTGCCGCATGTGTTGAACATCGTTGGCTGATCACGCGCCCGTGCTACCTCTCACTCCGCCAGGCCGCGCGTGACGCTGTGCGACCCACAGGCGTGGTACTCGTCGACGAGCCGGGCCGCGCGTTACGCGCTCGCGACGTCGAACGAGCGACGGGTGCGCCCATCGTGACCCGGCTACTGATCGACCCGCGAGTCGCTCGTTCCGTCGACGCTGGCCTGCTGTCGAGCCGGCCACCATTCACCATTCGCCGCAGTCTCCGCCGAGCCGCCGCGTGACCGCGACCGAGGCTCGCGACGCCCGCGGCCAGCACCACGATTCTCACGCCGACGCCGCGGTTGAGCTGGTCTTCCGCCAGGCCGCAGAGGTGCTCGACCGGGACTCTGCTCAGCCGAGCAAGTCGACCGACCTCCGACTCCTCGTCGACGAGCAAGTGCGGCGCGTCATCCCCCTCGACCATGTCGACGAACAGCGGCGCGTGGCTGACGCCGCGCTGGCGCGCCTTGCAGGCATCGGAGAACTCGACCAGTGGGTCCGAGATCCCACCGTCGACGAGGTGTTGGTCAACGCGAGCAACGACATCTGGATCGATCGGGCAGGAGCTCTAAGCAAGGTCGGTCAGCTCCGCAGCCAACCGCTTGAGCACATCATCGAACGAATCTTGGCCACGATCGGACGACGCCTCGACCCCACCTCACCGATCGTCGATGCACGACTTGCTGACGGGTCGCGAGTCTGTGCCGTTGCTGCGCCCGTCAGCGTCGACGGCACCTGCCTGTCGATTCGTCGATTCTCAGCGAACAGTCGTCCGCTCGGCGCGTACACCGACTCCGGCGGCGCCTCACTTATCCAGGAGGTCATTGACGCTCGGTGCAATGTCGTGGTCACGGGTGCCACGTCATCTGGCAAAACGTCACTGCTGGCCTCAATCGTTTCGACGCTGCCGCCGACCGAGCGTGTGGTGATCATCGAAGACACCGCCGAACTCCCGCTCCGAGACCAACATATTGTCCGACTCGAGGCCCGCGCTGCATCGCCCGACGGTCCACCACCGATCGGTCTCCCTGCGCTCGTCCGTACTGCGCTGCGCCTTCGGCCCGACCGGCTGGTGGTCGGCGAGATTCGCGGTGACGAAGTACTCGGGATGATCCATGCAATGAATACCGGGCACGACGGTTCGTTCTCGACATGTCATGCCAACGGTCCACTTGACGCGCTGTATCGGCTCGAGTCGCTCGTCCTTCGTGCAGCGCCGACCTGGCCGATGCGTGCGATCCGCCAGCAATTGGCGCGGTCCGTTGACATCGTGATTCACGTTGCCCGTTCTCGTGACGGCCGGCGCCAGATCGAATCGATCTCCGAGGTTGTGGTCGACACGTCCTCCGACGGCTCGCCCGCGACGAGATTGCTCGCCCACCTCGACCATGGTGAACTCGTTCCGATCGCTCCGTTGCATCGGCGGCGCTGACATGGGACCGGCCACAGCCAGCTCATTCACTGCCGGGATCCTTGCGCTCGCGGTCACCTGTGCGCTGCTCCGGATGGCCCAGCCCCGCGCACGAACGACCCACACCCAACCCGCTTCGGCGCACCGCACCACCGCGTTGCCACCGTTCCGGCAAGCTTTTCAACGGGCCGTCGCGTCGACGCGGCAGCGTCGACGCGCACGCGGCCCCGTCCCACCCGAAGCAGTGGCCACGTGGTGCGATGCCATCGCACGGCGTCTGCGATCTGGCGAGACCCTCAGGCGCGTGTTGGCAAACGAGCGACCCGTCCACGTCGCACTATCGGCTCGGACGGACTCGCTACGCCGCTCACTCGACCGCGGTGCGTCTGTCACCGACGCCATCGCCGCGTCGGGTGCAGTCTCGGGCAACACCTCACTCGATCTGGTCTGGTCAGTGCTGGCGGTCGCGTCCGACTACGGAGGAAGTGCGGCCGAACCTATCGATCGCGCAGCATCTGCTCTCCGGCTGCGCAGCGCAGACGCTCACGAACGCGCAGCGCAGAGCGCTCAGGCACGGCTGAGTGCCCATGTCCTCACTGCGGTTCCGCTGCTCGTGCTCGCGCTGCTCCTCGCGACCGACCCGGACGTGCGACTCATCGTGCTTCGCACTGCGGGCGGCATGCTCGTCGGCGCCGGGCTGCTCTTGAATCTCTGTGGATGGGCCTGGATGCGGCACATCGTTGCGGGCCAGGCCGGATGAGCCCCACCTCACCGTTGGTCAATGCAACCGGGCTTGCTATTGCGTGCGCCATCGCCAGCCAAGCACTCGCCTTCCGCGTCGCCAGCCGAGGACGCTGCCCGCGCTCGATCCGTCGCGGCAGCGATATGCAGCGTCCTCATCGGGTCGCTCTGGATCACCGCGCTCTGCGGCACGGGTTCGGACTGTCCGCGTTGCTCGCTGCCATCTGGCTCGTGGGCCCACTCCTGGGCCTCACACTCGCCACCGCAACGGCGGTCGGGGTCCGCATTGCGCCAATCATCACGCAGCGTCGGATGCAGCAGCAAGTCGCCCGAACCCTACCCGACGCACTCGATCTCGTCGTCGTACTCCTCCACGCCGGTGCAACGCCACGGCAGACGATCATCGAACTCAGTCGGCGGGGGCCACGATCAACACGACCAGGCTTCGCGGCGGCCACCGTGCAACTCGAACGAGGCCATTCATTTGGCGACTCGATCGGTGCGCTGCGTCGCCAACTCGGCGCCGCGATCACACCATTCGCCGAGCTCATCTCCGCATCTGAGCGGTACGGATTGCCGACTGCGCAGACCGTTCAGCAACTGTCGAACGAAACTCGGGCACTCCGCAGGCGGCGCGACGAAGCAGCCGCACGGTCGCTGCCCGTCAAGCTGTCGTTCCCGCTCGTGATGTGCACATTGCCGTCATTCGTCTTGCTCGCCATCGCCCCAGCGGTCTTGGCAGCCCTTTCGTCGCTCGGCTCGCACGCCTGGTGACTCATCGTCGACATCGACTGGACACCACACGCGGTCTCGCATCCTCGAGCACGCTGATCAGTTCGGAGACATCCATGCCACCACTCATGCTCGCCCTCTACGTCCACATTCGCACCGCTCAGATCGGAGCGATCAATCATCTCAGCACCCGCCACGGCCACGCCGCCCAACGCCGACTGGCTGGCGATCGCGGTCAGGCGACGACTGAGTACGCGCTCGTGCTGCTCGCGGCCGCGATGGTCGCACTTCTCGTCATTGCATGGGCGAGTGCTGGCGGCGGCGCTGCAAAGATCAGTCGACTGTTCAATCGCGTGATCGACGCCGTGATCGACCGCGTCTGATGCCTGGCAGTCCGACCTGCGACATGTCAGGCGAGGCCCCGTCGATCATCGAGGCTTCGCGAACAGGGTCCAGCCAAGCTGGGCAAGCCACAGTCGAGTTTGCGTTGGCGTTGCCCATCGTGCTCATCGTGCTCCTGGGCATGACGCAGGTCGGCGTTGCAATCCGCAACGAACTCGCGGTCGAACTCGCAGCCCGCGAAGGAGCTCGGGCAGCATCGGTGTCGGCCAGTCCGCAGTCGGCCGCATCGGCTGCTGCCGCTGCCGCAGTCGACCTGCCCATTGCGGTGCGCACCGACGTCACCGCAACCACCGTGACGGTCACCGTGACCTACGTTGATCCCACCGACGTGCCGATCATCGGGCAATTCATCGGGCCGAGCACGCACCAGGCCACCGCCACGATGGCACTGGAACCCTGACGGTCGATCCCCGTGCGACCTGGGTGGCTTCGCTTCCTCAACCCGATCACAGCTGTCAGCGTCAGCACACAACAGCCGTAGCCTGATCCGCCATGGATCTGCGAACCACTTCGAGCACCGTCGGCGGCATCCCGACCGTCGCCGTTGATGGTGTTGTCGACCTCGCGTCGATTGCGATCTTTCGCGATGCACTTCTGCGGACGATTCATTCCAACAGCGGCGAGCTCATCGTGGCTGACCTCGACGGCGTTGCGGCGCTCGACGACGCGGGCCTCGGCGTGTTGCTCGGTGCTGCCGCCGCCGCGCGCCAAGCCGACGGCGACCTTGAAATCGTCTGCAATGACGAGCGGCTGCGGACGCGGCTTGAACGAACACGTCTCGATCAAGCCATCGCCGTCAGGACGTCAATTACATGACCGGGCAGAGCGGTACCGACGATCCGATCTTCCACATTGCGCTTCCCGACGACTGGGTCAACGCTTTTGCGTCGGGTGAATACTCCGTGTCGACACGTGGCATGTCGCTCGACGATGTGGGCTTCATCCACTGCTCGACGGCCGAGCAACTCGAGGCAACAGCGAACCGCTTCTATGGCGATCTGACCGAGCTGGTGCTGCTGACGATCGACCCGTTGATCGTCCCCGCGGACATCTTGTGGGAGCCACCTGCACCCGGTGTCGATGAGCTCTTCCCCCACATCTACGGGCCATTGCCCATCGGAGCGGTAAACATGCACCGCTTCTGGTCCCGCGCAGGCACAGCCTGGGAAATCCCCCAAGGCTGACGGGTGACGCCCAGTCCAGAGCGACACCTGGTCCCGACCCCGACGGCGCTGGGCTACCAGTGCAAAGTGCCCGGCGCCCCTTTGAACGGGCCCGTCACGTTCGCGGTGATCCATCCGCCGTAGAACTGGCCCTCGTTGCTGGTCACCTCTTCATTGTCAACCCAGCACTCGTCGAATCGCTGCGCGTAGAACGCCCAGCAACCTGCGAGGGGCGCGAAGCGGTCGGTGGGGTTGCGGTAGGTCCACGCGCTCTGCTGGACGACCGCCGAACCTGCGTGCACGTCGACATAGTCGGCCACGCCCTTCCACTCACACGACGTGTGTCGATCAGTCGCCGTGAACAGGGTCTGATCCACGAACTCCGAATCGACGTAGTACGCCGGTGGCTGACTGGTCTCAAGGACCCGGAGACACCGCGGCGCGTCGACGATCGTGACATCGGCATGCCGCACACGAATTCGCCACTCGACCGGTTCGATCGCTGGCGGACGTGGAAAGTCCCACACGGATTCGTACAGCTTGCCGTTCGGCGCACGACCAGCCTTCACGTCGCGGTCATCTCGACTTGGTCTGATCTGGCGCCTCATTGGTATTCCGACTTTTCCGGTGGCTTCTTGCCACCTCGTCGGCGATCCGCAACTTTCTCCCGCGCCCGTTGCTCTTCTTCGAGTGCGGCCTCTTCCTCGATCAGCTTCTCCATTGCTGATAGGCGAATCGGGTCGAGGTTGCCCGCCGCAATCGCTGTCTGCACCGCACATCCCGGTTCCTGGTCATGCTTGCAATCTCTGAATCGACAGCCGTCCATCAGATCGAACACATCGGCAAATGCTCGTTCGATGCCGTTGCCCGACAACCAGAGACTGACGGCGCGCACACCGGGCGTGTCGATCAACCAGCCGGTCTCAGCGAGCGGAACCAGCTCAGCAGCAACCGTGGTGTGCCGGCCGCGCTGATCGCCTTCGCGCACCTCCGAGGTTGCCTGTCGTTCATTGCCGAGCAGCGCATTGACGATCGTGGACTTGCCGACTCCGCTCGCACCGAGAAACGTCAGCGTGCGATTACCAGCGGCGTAGCCGCGCAGGACATCGATGCCCTCACCGGTGAGTCCGCTCGCCAGCAGAACCGGCACGCCGAGCGCAACCTCGGCCAGCCCCGCCCGACCCGGCTCAGGATCATCGACCAGGTCGGTCTTGGTCAGGATGACCACCGGCTCGGCGCCCGAGTCGTACGCGAGAACCAGTTCGCGTTCGAGACGGCGCGGACTTGGTGGTGATCCGAGCGCGTGCACGAGGAAGACGACGTCGATATTCGCAGCCAGCGTGTGCGACACCGCCCGCATGCCATCGAAGGACGCTCGACGAGTGAACGCCGAGGTGCGTTCGAGGACATGGTCAACCTTCTCGCCGTCGTCCGAGACGACGATCCAGTCGCCGACCGCGACCTCGGCACCGATATTGCGCATCCGGACCGGCTCGTCGGTGCCGCGGGCTTGCGCCATCGTGCGAATCGCCGTGCTCCAGCCGCGGTCGATGCGCGAAACACGCGCCGGCTGACCGGGGGCGCCCAGGTCCTGCCAGCTCCGATCAAACGCTTCGGTCCAGCCCAACGCACCGAGCTCAGGGTCGACGGGCATACGGCGAAGGTACCTCGTTGAACCGTCGTGAGCACACGGGAAAGTTGGGATGAGGACCTTTCCACAATGGGCTGCCATGCGAAATCGATGTCGATCCGGCACACTGCCACTTGACAACCCGCACCACCGTCCCCTAGCGAGAGAGCCCCATGGCCAAACCCCTCGTCGTCGTCGAATCACCTGCGAAGGCCAAGACGCTGTCCAAGTTCCTTGGCAGCGACTACGACGTGCGCGCCTCTGTGGGCCACGTCGCTGACCTCCCATCCAAGGGTCTCAACATCGATGTCGAGAACGGTTTCAAGCCGACCTATGAGCTGACCGACCGGGGCAAGACGGTGGTCAAAGAACTCAAAGCGGCACTCAAAGACGCCTCGGAGCTCTATCTCGCAACTGATGAAGACCGCGAGGGGGAAGCCATTTCGTGGCACCTGCTCGAGTACCTGAAGCCGAAGGTTCCTGTGAAGCGGATGGTGTTCCACGAGATCACCAAGGCCGCGGTCGATCACGCAGTCAACAACCCGCGTGGCATCGATTACGGCATGGTCGACGCCGCTGAAACTCGTCGTCTCCTCGACCGGCTGTATGGCTATGAGGTCTCGCCGGTGCTCTGGCGTCGTGTCAACCGCGGCCTCTCGGCCGGACGCGTGCAGAGCCCCACCGTTCGCCTGATCGTCGAACGCGAACGTGAACGCATCGCCTTCGTCAGCACCGATTACTGGGACATCGACGCGATCACGGCCACCGACCCGTCGTTCGACTCGAAACTGGTCGGTGTCGCAGGTGCCAAGGTTGCGACCGGCAAGGACTTCAACGACAGCGGCCAGATCATCACGCCCAAGAGCGGCAAGACGCCGGTGCAGTTGAACGAGGCCCGCGCACGCGGACTTGCAGAGGGGCTCGACGGCAAGCAGTTCACTGTTCGCTCGGTCGAGGAGAAGCCGTACCGGTCGTCTCCGAAACCTCCGTTCATGACCTCGACGCTGCAGCAAGAAGGCGGGCGCAAATTGCGGCTCTCCTCCAGCCAGGTGATGCGTGTCGCCCAGGGCCTCTACGAGCGTGGCTTCATCACCTACATGCGTACTGACGATGTGATCCTCTCTGACGAGGCCATGACCGCGACACGTGACGCCGTCACCAGCGAGTACGGGTCGAAGTACCTCAACGCTGCACCCAAGCAATACAAGAAGAAGACGCAAGGCCAGGACGCCCACGAAGCCATCCGGCCGACCACGCCGTACCGGTCTCCGGATGCCGTGTCGACCGAGCTGAACAGCCAGGAACTTGCGCTGTATCGACTCATCTGGCAACGCACGCTCGCCTCGCAGATGGCCGATGCCGCCGGTGTAACCGTCTCGATTCGCCTGGCTGCCGACTCCGTCGACCGCTCCACCGGCGAGCTGGTCGACTGCGAATTCGCCGCCTCCGGCACGACGATCACCTTCCCGGGCTATCGGGCTGTCTACGTCGCCTCGAAAGAAGAGACCGGAGAGGACGCAGCAGACAAAGAAGCACTGCTGCCGCCCCTCAGGCAGGGCGACCTCGTGCCGATCTCGTCGATCACGCCGAACGGCCACACCACCACGCCACCGTCACGCTTCACCGAAGCGTCGCTGGTCAAGCGTCTGGAAGAACTACGCATCGGGCGTCCTTCGACCTGGGCCTCGATCATCCAGACCGTCCAAGACCGTGGCTATGTGTGGAAGAAGGGACAGGCGTTGGTCCCCACATGGACCGCGTTTGCAGTGATCCGGTTGCTCGAAGAGCACTTCGAGGCACTGGTCGATTACGAGTTCACCGCGTCGACCGAACACGACCTCGACGCCATCGCCAAGGGCGAGCGCCAAAAGGACAAGTGGCTCCAACGGTTCTACTGGGGCGATCAGGGTGACGACTCCGTTCCTGCGATCACTGCTGAGGCCGGCGACGGCGATGACGCACTGCTCGGCCTGAAGCGACTCGTCGAAGAGAACCTCGATCACATCGATGCCGCCGAGATCAACACGTTCCCGCTCGGCCATGACCCCGATGGCAACGAGGTCGTCGCCAAGCCGGGCAAGTACGGCCCGTATGTGAAGCGCGGCGAAGACACTGCGTCGGTCCCTGATGATCTGCCTCCGGACGAACTCACCGTGGAGAAAGCCATCGAGTTACTCAACGCTCCGAAGATGGACGATCCGATCGGCGAACTCGACGGGCTCCCGGTGTTCGCAAAGAACGGCCGCTACGGCCCATACGTGCAGTGGGGCGACCACGACAATCCTCCTCCGGGCATGGAGAAGCCGAAGATGTCGTCGCTGTTCCAGACCATGGTGTTTGAGAACGTCACGATGGATGACGCTGAGAAACTCTTGCAGCTGCCACGCCACCTCGGCGACGATCCGGCCGACGGCATTCCGATCTTTGCCAACAATGGCCGGTACGGGCCGTACGTGATGAAGGAGAAGGACTACCGGAACATCGATTCCGAGGACCGTCTGCTCGAGATCACGCTCGACGAGGCGCTGAAGATCTACTCCGAGCCGAAGGTCTACAAGCGCGGCGGCAGCAACCTCGCCGCCAAGGGCCCGCTGAAGGAGTTCGGCGTCGACCCGGTGAGCGAAAAGAACGTGACCGCCAAGGATGGCCGTTTCGGTGTGTACGTCACCGACGGCGAGACCAACGCATCGTTGGGCAAGGGCGACCGGCTCGAGGAGATCTCGCCCGAGCGCGCCTACGAACTGCTTGCCATTCGTCGCGAAGCAATCATCGCCAAAGGCGGGACGCCGGGCAAGAAGGCCAAGGCCACGAAGAAGAAGGCCGCAGCAAAGAAGAAGGCTGCGACCAAAAAGAGCACCGCCAAAAAGAGCACGGCCAGAAAGAGCACGGCGAAGAAGAAGGCCGCGGCGAAGAAGGCACCTGCCAAGAAGGCAGCGGCGAAGAAGCCACTCATCACCGACGTTGCCGACGACGCAACCTGATGACCAGACGACTTGGTGCCAGGCACCATGTCGTCCTCTAACCTCGTCCCCCGTGACCGCGCCGCACTACATCGCGTTTGAAGGCGCCGAAGCCTGTGGTAAATCCACGCAGGCCGCGCTCCTCGCCAATCGACTCGATGCGGTGCTCACCCGCGAAACGGGCGGCACCGCGGTCGGTGCCCGACTCCGCGCGATCCTCCACGACAATGCCGTCACCAACCTCACCGCTCGGGCCGAGGCATTGATGACCGCCGCTGATCGTGCCCAGCACATCGCCGAAGTCGTCGCTCCTGCGCTCGGCGCCGGGCGGAGCGTTGTCAGCGATCGGTCGCTCTACTCAACTCTTGCGTACCAAGGGTTCGGCCGCGAGCTTCCTGTCGAGGAACTGAAACAGATCAACGACTGGGCCATCGCCGGACGCTGGCCGCAACTGGTTGTCTTCCTCGACACCCCCGATGAGCTGATCGCTGAGCGCCTCCGCGAGCGCGATCTCGATCGGTTCGAGGCCGCAGGCGACGCGTTTCACCAGCGGGTCATCAAGGGATTCAGGACCATGGCTGGGCTCGAGCCCGAGCGCTGGATCACCATCGACGGACACGGCACCATCGGAGAGACCGAGGACGCGATCGTTACTGCCCTGGCGGAACGGGGCGTGCAGTGAGCGACATGAATGACGATGAGTTGACCGAGGAACAGCTTGAAGCGGCCATCGCTGCTGACGAAGCTGCGGCGACTGTGGGCGTCGACGCGACGGCGTCCAGTGACCAACGAACGCCACTCGACCTCGGTGATCCGGGTGACGTGTGGGACGACGTCGTCGGGCAGAAGCAGGCCATCGGGCATCTTCGGGCGGCCGCGGCTCGTGGACCGGTGCATGCATACCTGTTCGTCGGGCCATCAGGGTCGACCAAACTCGAAGCGGCGCGGGCATTCGCCGCATCGCTCATGTCGGGCGGCGAAACTCGTGACCATCGAGACGCTCGACTCATCATCGCCGGCGAACACCCGGACGTCCGCGAAGTACAACGCGTGGGCGCATCGATCTCAGCCGAGCAGGCCAAGGAAGTCGTTCGCGTGTCATCACTGGCGCCGACCGAAGGCGCCCGCAAAGTACTCATCCTCGACGAATTCCATCTGCTGTCGCCACATGGTGCAGCACTGATGCTGAAGACGATCGAAGAGCCGCCAGAGTCGACGACCTTCATCATTCTCGCCGACTTCGTGCCGCACGATCTGATCACTATCTCGTCGCGATGTGCACGCATCGATTTTCGAGCAATCGGCGCCGACGTGATCGCGGCGCGCCTCCTGACCGAGGGCATCAATCCGGCAGGTGCAATGGTCGCGTCGAAGGCTGCTCTGGGCAACCTCGACCGCGCCCGCGTCCTCGCGACCGACCCCGCCCTGGCGGACCGGCGCAAGGCTTTCATCGAAGCGCCCGAACAACTCGATGGCACCGGTGCCGTCGCGATGCGGCTCGCTGCACGCCTCCTCGAGTTGATCGACGCCGCGGCCAAGCCACTTGCGGAGCGACACGCGATCGAAGTCGAGGTGCTCGATGCGCGCATCAAGGAGCACGGTGAGCGAGGCAGCGGCAAGAAGCAGCTCGAAGAACGTCACAAGCGCGAGTTGCGACGGCACCGCACCGACGAGCTCCGCAGCGGCCTCGCCACCCTGGCGGCGACGTATCGCGACCAGGCCGTCTCGGCAGCCACGACCGGAAACACTCGCGTCGACACCGCCGGCTGCGCCGCGGCTGTCGAGCGGATTCACACCGCGCTCGAATCGTTTGAACGCAACCCGAACGAACGGCTGCTCCTCGAATCCCTGCTCTGGTCCCTGCCCAACGCCTCGAGTACACGATGAGTCACAACACGCTGCGCCTTCCGCGTGTCTTGACCGTCCTGATCGCAATGATTGGTCTTGGAGTTTCCGCGACCACTGCGTTCGCTCACTCGGGCCTCGGCGCTGCCAGCCCCGCGCCGGGCTCACGCGTCGGCGGCACAATCACCGAGATACAGCTGCGGTACTCGAGCACGGTTGCTGACGTCGACGGTTCCATCACCGATCCCAACGGAAGAATCGTCGAGTCCGAGTGGGTGCAGGACAGCAACCTCCGAGTCGCCGTGATGCTCGCCGAGCCGCTGTCGACTCCTGGCCAGTACGCCGTACGCCACATCAGCACCGACGTGGAGGACAACGACCGAGTCGAGGCTGCCTACCTCTTCACGTATGACCCCGCAGCGCCGACGCCGCAGCTGGAGATCATCCCCGAAGACGATGGATTCCCTTGGATCTGGGTGCTCATCGGTACCGGTGGCGTCGTCATCGTGCTGCTTGCGTGGCAGCTCTACCGGTCGATGCGACGCGCCCGACAATCCCAAGCCGCAACCTGAGACGCTCCATGCCGTGAGTACGGTGAGCCGATGGTCAGGTGGAACGTGCACAGTGAACGATCGGTGTACACCTCGCCTTGGGTGTCGCTGGCGCTGACCACGGTCGAGCCACCCGGAATTGAACCCTTTGAGCACCACGTCATCCGTGCGCCAGGGCCTGCTGCTGGTTGCGTGATCGTTCGCGACGGCGACGCCAGCCAAACAGGCGGCCAAGAAGTCCTGCTGCTGTACCGCCACCGCTTCATCACCGACACGTGGGGGTGGGAGATTCCGGCAGGTGGAGTCGATGCTGGCGAGACTCCTGCAGAAGCCGCTGTGCGCGAGGCGGTGGAAGAGACAGGTTGGCGCCCCACCGGAAGCCTCCAGCCCGTCGCGGTGTACCACCCCACGAATGGACTGAGCGATCAGACATTCCACCTGTTCTGGTGTCAGGGAGCCGAGCACGTGGGCGAGCCGACCGACCCGACCGAGGCCAGCCGCATCGAGTGGACATCGACCGCCCGCGTCCTCGAACTCGTCCGTACCGGTGGCATCACTGACGGGCTCAGCCTCACCGGACTCGCGATGGCCCACACCATCGGCGTGTTGACGAACGACTGACAACCAGCTGACCGACGCCGATCGGCCATACTTCTCGCCATGGCTGCGGAGTACACCTCAACCAACCGAGGAATCACGTTGTGGCCGCCAGTCCGTTTCGAGAAGCTGGTCTGGCTGATTTCAGAGGGTGGAGATTCGCGTCGCTCAACACGTGACCGCACGTACCAGTCGGCGCTCCTCGACCAGATCGCCGACGCCAGCATGCTGATCCCTTCGGATTGCGCCTTGGTCTCCGAAGACGTTCGTGCCGCCATCGCCGCATTCGACATTCGAGTCGGCGACACGCTCGCTCCCCTCGAAACTTTGCTGGTGCGCATCGAAGCGTCGGCGTCATCACGCATTGAGAACGTCGCAGCATCACTGCCTGACCTCTTCATGGCCGAGACCGGCGACGAGATGGGTCGGTCAGTCGCCGATGTGATTGGCAATGTCGATGCCACGGTGGCAGCGATCGACCTGTCGAGTGACATCTCGTCAGACACGATTCTCGACATTCACCGCGCGCTCTTGATCGACACGCATCCGGTACTGGCCGGGAAGTGGCGGACAGAACCGGTGTGGATCGGCAGCTATTCCGCTGGGCCGCCCGCGGCCACCTTTGTGCCGCCAGCTGCTCGACTCATCCCTGATGCCATCGACGATCTGTGCGAGTTCATGAATCGCACCGACATCCCGGTGTTCATTCAAGCGATGGTGATGCACGCTCACTTCGAGACCATCCATCCGTTCCCTGACGGCAACGGGCGCGTCGGCCGGGCACTCATCCACGCGCTGTTACGCCGCGACGGCCTCACCAAGGCGGCAACCTTGCCCATTTCGGCGGGCATTGTGAGCCAGAAGCATCGCTACATCGAGGCCCTCACCGAGTATCGGGCGGGCGACTATGTGCCGATCGTCGAGCTCGGCGCCGATGCGACGTTTGCAGCGCTTCGCAGCGCCAGCATGCTGTTTGACGACATCGAGATGATCGTGCGCCGGTGGCGCGACCTCACCGGGCCAATCAGATCCGACTCGGTGGTGCATCCGATCGTGGACCAACTCCTCGAGCATCCGATCGTCGACACGAAGTCGCTGAGCGACCTCATTGATGCAAGCAGCTCGGCAGTCAGTGGTGCCGTTCGTCAACTCGTCGATCTCGGGATCCTGCAGCCGCTCGATCCTTCCGCCCAGCGCGGGCAGCGATGGGGCGCACATGAGGTGATCCGCGTCCTGAACGCGTTCACGAGTCGCTCGATCAATCCGTTTGGTCGCCACTGAGTGACGGCTGCTCCCGCAGCCCCAAAGTAACGCTGGCGGGGCACGACGGGCGCACAGTCGCCCCGACCCCGTATCCTGCGTCCCATGACATCGACGCTCGGAACCGCTCCGACCACGCTGCCACAGGCCAACGAGCCGTGCTGGTGCGGAAGTGGGCGCAAGTACAAGCGCTGTCACAAGAAGTCTGAGGGCCGTGTCCTGCAGGGCACCGTCACGCCGATGCGTGCGGTGCCGGACCACATCGCTCGGCCGCCCTACGCCGACACCGGCGAATATGAGGCCTGGGACGAAGGTCGCATCAAGTCGCCGGACATCATCGAACGAATGCGTGCCTCCGGCAAGCTCGCCGGCGAGGTCCTCGCCATGGCCGGCGAAATGGTCGCTCCTGGCGTCACCACCGAAGAGATCGACATCGCTGTGCACGAAGCATTCGTTGCCGCTGGCGCCTACCCGAGCACGATCAATTACCACGGCTATCCCAAAGCGTGCTGCACCTCCGTCAACGAAGTGATCTGTCACGGAATCCCCGACTCACGCGTGCTGCGGGAGGGCGATATCTGCAACATCGATGTCACCGGCTGGTTGAACGGCGTACACGGTGACACCAACGCCACGTTTTTCGTCGGTGACGTTGATCCCGAGAGTCAGCAGCTGGTCCGAGTCACCGAAGAGGCAATGTGGCGCGGCATCGAGGCGGTCAAGCCGGGGAGCCCACTCAGCGACATCGGTCGGGCCATCGAGCTCACATGTAAGCCGTACAAGTACGGCGTTGTGCGGGCGTTCGTCGGCCACGGCATCGGCGAGCAATTCCACACCGACATCCAGGTGCTGCACTACTACGACTCGCGGTCATCGACCATCATGCGCGAAGGCATGACGTTCACGATCGAACCGATGATTACTCTCGGGACGATCAACTACAAGATCTGGGACGACGACTGGACTGCTGTGACCTCGGACGGCAAGCGCACCGCCCAGTACGAGCACACCATCCTCGTGACGGCCGACGGCGCCGATGTCCTCACCGGTGGTCCGGGTACTGCCAGCCCCACTGCTCCCTGGTTGCGCTGACGGCGTCGCCCGCTGTCACCCGCCAGGGGTGACGGCTGCTAGGTCGTTGATGTACGCGACGATGTCGGCGACTTGCTCATCATCGAGATTGTTGCGCGGCATCTGCACGGGGTAGTCGGCGCGCAGGTCGGCGCTCGGCTCCTTGATCGCCCGAATCAGGTACTCCTCATCAGCGACCACCATGGTGCCGTCAGCGAGTTCCACCTCGGCTCCTGCGAGGCCCTGCCAGGTCGGCCCGACGCCACCTTGACCGTCAGTGCCATGACACCCCGCACACCCACTCGACGACGACAGGCTCTTGCCTCGCTCGCCGGCCGCGGACAGTTCGGGCCCAGACGCGTCGCCACCACCGCACGCTGCTGCCCCCAGGATGAGGGACGACGTGATCAGCGCACCGCACATCCAACGTCGTGCCGGCCGGTTCGATTCCGTGTTCATCGAGACCATTGTCGCAGTTCAGCCCATCATTCGGGGAGCGACCGCGCTGTGACGTTCGTTGGTTGACGCGCCTCGATTCGGATGAGCGCCGCCTCCCACCAACTCCTCAGCGCGTCGTCATCGCCAACGCCGAATGCTGCGTGAACTTCGGCCGCACAGCGACGAACGTCGTGGTTCTGCAACGCCGTCACTGCCCCGTCGAGGTCACCGGCCGGCCAGGGCAAGTCAGCCAGCACGACCGGGCCGACTCGGATCGCATCCGCCGACAGACCGGTTCCTGCGCTGCGATGCCAGGCCCACGCTGATGCGAGCGGAGACGTGAGCACGGCGGCAATCTTCCACGCCAACTCCGAGCCCGTCTGCTCATCTGGTGCGTCGGGGTAGGCAGCCACCACCGGGACGCCAGGCAGCATCGACCCATCGGCGTCGGCGACCGCTTCGAGAATCTTGGTTTGGTTGGCGATCAACACCTTCGGCACGAGCCGGTCACTCGCCCAGCGGAACATTTTGGCGTCGAGTTGCGCGAGGTCAAGCCGCGGCCGACGAAACGGTCGCTTCGCGAACGTGATCGGCCGATCACCCCACCAACAGCGGCCAGGATCGATCAACCCGCTGGTGATCAGTTTTGGGCCGCTGGGGTGATCTCCGACCGCGGGCACCATGCCGTAGTACTCGTCGCGAAAGTTGGCGTTCAGGCGGCATCGATCCCCGAGCGCGCCATCGGTGCGCAGCGCGTCGGGAAGGTCTGGTACGCCGCGACGGTCCGTGATCACCCGGGCCCATTCGCCCGGCGATGTCGACGGTACGCCGAACTCGAACAACAGCGCGCACGTCAGCACCTGGGCGTCGAAGACACGCTCACCGGTCCACCACGACCAGCGCAGCGATGCCCGTGCGTCGTAGTCGGCCCGCACCGCCGCGGCGTCTCGAGCCGACAGCAGCGACTGCGGCAGAACGTACGCGACCAGTCCGTGGTCGGGCTCGACGATCTCTGCAGCGAGGGCGACAAACTCGACCGCGGCATCGGCGTAGGGACCGCCGCCACGGCGACTGGCTCCTCCCCGAGTGGTTGCGGCGGCCATCTGGGACAGAAATGGCGGATTGCCGACGACGACGTCGAATCGGCCGAGCGTCGACCAGTCGAACGCCAGCGCGTCGGCGCAGACGACGCGATGCGCCGCGCCTGTCGCTGCCAGCGCCTGTCGAGTCGCCTCAACAGCGTCTGGGTCGATGTCGAGCCCGACGACTTCGAGCTCGACGCCCGCCGCGCTGAGCCGCTCGACGGCCGCGACCAGAAATCGACCGTCGCCGCATGCCGGGTCGACGAGCCGCAGCCGCCGACGCGGCGCAGAGGCTCTGAACGAACCGGCAATCGCGTCGACGACCAGCGCAACCAAGTGGTCCGGCGTGTACCAGGCGCCGTGCAGCTTTCGCTCGGGTCGACCGCGATCCGAACCACGCTCGTCGACCAGATCCTGTCGGGATTGATTGCGATCATCCCCGCCCGACACCAACGCAGACTACGGGAGGTGCGGGGTCGTTGCCTAGAGTCAGCACCGTGACCGCCCCCGCAACGGAGCCCACCGTGGTGTCCGACTTCCTTGAGTCATCCGCCGATCGTTACCTGACGTTCGAACGCGATGACTGGGCGGCGCTTCGTGCGTCAACACCACTCACGCTTGGCGCCGCCGAGTTGGCCGAATTGCAGGGCATCAACGACGAGATCGACTTGGATGAAGTCGCGGCCATCTACTTGCCGCTCAGTCGCCTGCTCAACCTGTATGTGAGCGCAAGGATGGACCTCCACACGGTGTCCGCGACCTTCCTCGGCACGGTCGCGCCGAAGGTGCCGTACATCATCGGTGTCGCGGGCAGTGTCGCTGCCGGCAAGAGCACGTTCGCCCGCATTCTCCAAGCGCTCCTGGCCAGGTGGCCCGATCATCCCAAGGTCGACCTCATCACCACCGACGGGTTTCTGTATCCCAACGTCGTGCTGGAAGAACGTGGGATCATGAACCGCAAGGGGTTTCCCGAGAGCTACGACACGCGCGAGCTGCTGCGCGTGCTGCGCGAGATCAAGAGCGGACAACGTGACGTACGCGCTCCGCTGTACAGCCACGTCGTGTACGACATTCTCGACGGCGAGCACGTCACCGTCGACCAACCGGACATCGTGATTCTCGAAGGCCTCAACGTGCTCCAAACAGCCGAAGGCTTCACCGAGTTCGTGAGCGACTACTTCGATTTCTCGATCTACGTCGATGCTGACGAACCCGATATCGAACAGTGGTACATCGACCGATTTCTGACGTTGCGTGGCTCGGTGTTCCAGGACCCCGACAGCTTCTTCAAGTTCTACGCCGAGCTGAGCGACAAGGAGGCCGTCGACGTTGCCCGGACCATCTGGCGCGAGATCAACGGTCGAAACCTCGCTGAGAACATCGCACCCACCCGAGATCGGGCGTCGCTTGTGCTGCACAAGACCGCCGACCATCGCGTCGACCGAGTCCAACTTCGCCGCATCTGACCGACCCCGACGCGGTCAAGATTTCGGCGTCGTGAACAGGCCGAGCCAGTCGGGGAGGTCAGCGATCGAATCAAGCTCAGCGAACTCTTCGTCGTGCTGGTCGACTTGCTCAAGCGCCCAGGTGAGGTGATACGGAACGTGCACTGCGTGCGCACCGAGTGCGAGAACCGGCAGGATGTCGCTCTTGACGGAGTTGCCGACCATCAGAAAGCGCTCGGGACGGACGCCGAGGCGAGTCAGAATCTTGGCGTAGGTCTGCGGATCCTTCTCGAGCAGGATCTCGATGTCGGTGAAGTGATGTTCGAGACCAGATGTCGTGACCTTGCGCGTCTGATGCACCAGGTCACCCTTGGTGATCATCACCGTGCGGACGGCACCGCTGACGGCCGTCAGCACTTCCGGCACGTGCGGCAACACATGGACCGGCTCGGTGAGCATGTGCTGGCCGATTTCGACAATCTCCTCGATCACCTCGATCGGCACCGTGCGATTACTCGCAGTGATCGCGGCGCGAACCATCGAAATCGTGAATGCCTTGACGCCATAGCCCGACACTGACAGATCGGCTCGTTCAACTGCTCGCAGTGCGTCGTCGACATCGACGCCAACAGGACAGTGCGGCCCAACGAGCTCGGCGAAACGGCGCTCCGCTCGGTTGAACGATTCTTCGCTCTGCCAGAGCGTGTCGTCGGCGTCGAAGGCCACCACGTCAAAGCCGTCGATTCGATTCATAGTGATGAGTCTGGCCGATCGCGCTGCCCAAACCATGGCCCACTGCCGGGCCACCCGGGTTAACGGTGGATGGCGTTGAGATAGTTGTAGACCGTGATGCGGCTGACACCCATCGCGTCGGCCACATCTTCGACAGCGCGCCGCAGGATGAACGCACCGCGCTCGTCGAGCAAACGAATGGCACGCTGCTTGCCCTCGCGCGACAACATTGGCAACGAGTCACCCAGCTCGGTCTCGACGGCGTCGATCAACCTCTCCAGCGCACCGTGCAACGGAGGCAACCGGACGGCGGCGACTGTGACGCCCTCCCAGATCAGAGGGACATCGCTGGGTTCGGCATCGTCAGCGTTGATGAATGAAGCGCCGACCGCGTCGACCACCGGCTTCGCCGCTCGGACCAGCGGGTGGACACCCGCCAGTGGGTCGCGTTCGATCGTCACCGGGCACAGGGTATTCGACTGAACGACGTCAGCCGACGCCCATCACCCTGCGCAACTCATCCGCGCGGGCCGAGCAGTCCCGGCCAGCCATTCCGAATGCCTCGTTGAGCTTGCCTAATGCGCCCTTGAATGAGGTGTTCCAATCGTCAACGAACCGGTCGCGGGCCGGGCCCTGCCACGTCGTCCCGTTGATGACGCCGTCGACCGTGGACATGACCTGATTGATCGATTCGATCTGGCGGCTGAGGCTCGCGCCAAGATTGGCAAGCTGTTCCGGATTCGCTCCGTACATCGTCATCGCTGGTTCTCCTTCTTGTCGATGGCGAGCCGACATGCCCGCTCAACTGGGCAGTGGGCGCCCGCCGCACCCCACGGGAACTGGCGCGTCGGACGTCGGGTTGCATGGCATTTTCGCGCGGCACGACCGTGGCCGCACGCGCCACCGGACGAACTGACCGGCAAATGCTCCCCAAATTCGTGAGCGATGGTGGTCAAGATTCCGTGAATCAGCCGCGCTGAAAGCCAGCAGCGATCGGATGTTGCTGGTGCGAGCGTCGCCACTCAACCACTCTCTGTGTTTTTCGGTGAAGAAAAAGTGCATATGGTGGCAATTTGAGACCTACATTGCACACATGGCAGGCGGACGAAACCCATGGATCACGGCACGGCGAACGCGGGCACTGCTCGTTGCCGTCACGGCAGTCGGCACGATGACCGCGGTACTCGGCGTGACGACAGCGGGCGCAGCCGACGCCACAGCCAATTCGAGCAATCTGAGCGATGGGCCTGAAGACGTCACGTTGACAACTCCCGTCGCCGGTCTGACCACCGCCGCGCCGGCCACCACCACTGCACTCACGACCACCACACCCACCACCGCCACACCCACCACCGACGGCTGCGGCGCCATCTGCGGACCGGCCCGGGTCGCGACCACCGTGCCTCAGCTGACCACCACGGCCGCTGCGACCACAACGGAATGCGGAGCCATCTGCGGACCAGCCAGCATCGCCACCACACCACCAGCACCCACGGCGGCAGCAACCACAGCACCGACCGCAATGATCTCAGCAGCAAGCGGAACCACACCAGACACCGCCACAACCGAGCCGACCACCACCGACGCTGCGACCACCACGGAATGCGGAGCCATCTGCGGACCAGCCACTATCACCACCACACCACCAGCGCCCACGCCGGCAGCAAGCACACCACCACCAGCTACACCGGCAACAGCAATGATCTCGGCGGCAAGCGGAACTACATCAGACCCCGCCACCATCCCTGACGATTCGCCGACAGCGTCGTCGGACATGCTCGCCGAGACCGTGGACTCGTGACCTTTGACTGCCGACGTCTTCTCGGTGGCTTCCTGATGCGACGCCCTGCAGTAGGCCATCGACGGACCCGCTGATCACGCCGCGGCGGTGCATCCCCTCGGTCGCAACAGCGCGGCGGATCTCCTGCCCGCGTCATCCTCGGTCGAGCACCCCGTCGCCCAGTCGTCGTTCAGACCATTGCAAGGGGGCGGAGACGCCCGCAGCGCTCTGACGGGGTCAGGGCAGCGTCGATGAGGTCGACGGCACCGACGACGTGGTCGTCGTGGTCGTCGTGGTCGGCACCGGCTTCGTCGTGGTCGGCGTCGGGGCAGCAGTTGTCGGTGGGGCGATGGTGGTCGTGGTCGTCGACGTCGTCGACGTCGTCGACGTCGTCGACGTGGTGGTCGTCGTGGCGTTGGGGTCGGCGTAGTCGAACGACGGCAACGACTCACGGTCGGTCACCTGCTCGGGTTCCTTCTCACCGTTCCACACCAGAATCCGCTCACCGATGTCGACCACGTCTTGGAAGTAGACCGAGATGTGCATCGGGAGACGCACGCAGCCATGTGATGCCGGGCGATTCGGAACGTTCTCGGCCCCGTGCACCGCAATGCCGTAGTTGAAGTACACCGGATCCCACATGCCGCCCAGCGGGCTCACACGCTTGCCCTTGACCTGGCGGTCATACGTGAACACGCCGCCGGGCGTCTTGGACAGCGCACACACCTGCTTGGTGACGGGTTCTTCAAGCTCTCGACCTTGTGCGTCGGTGTCGTAGGTCGCCGTCTCGCAGTACTCCTTGGGAGATCCATCCGGATTGATTTCACCAGAAGAGATGTGGGAGATGAGTGCAGGTTTGTCCTCCTGGAACGCAATCAACACTTGCTCGGGCAGGTAGACCTCGGTGTGGTCGGCCTGACCATTGGTCGGCCGTCGCGGTGTGATCGCCAACTCCGGGTCGCGCAACAGATCCCACGAATCAGTGGTGATCGCGCCAGTCGCTTCAGTACGCGGCGTCTTCAACACCAACTTCTCGAATGCCCAGACGGATTGTGTCGTGAGCGTGCCGAAGATCCCATCGGCCGGGCCCGGATCAAAACCGAGGTCGACCAGACGCTCCTGCAGCATTTTGACGTCGTCGCCCACCAGGCCCTGCTTGAGCGTCCGGGTCACCGGCGGAAGCGTCGGCTCGGCGTCACTCACGGTTGGCGGCACCCCGACAGTGGTCGTCGATTCGGCGCCCACGGTCAGTGGTCCGATCGAGCCCGAAGCGACCTCGGTGTTCGACGAGTCGGCCGACGATCCGCCGCGACCGCCGACAAACCCGATGCCGAGAATCAAAGCGATCAAGCCGACCGCGATGAAGATCGGGGCGCGGTTCGTCACCTCAGAAGATTCTGCCGACTGATGGGCAGAGCGGGGAGAGCGGGGTGGTGAAGACATAGTGCAACGTTGGGGTCGGACTCAGAGGTCAATGAAATATTACTGGTGCGAGGATCGCCAGATTCGTCGGGTTGCCCAGATTATTGAGGCATTTCCGGCGATCTCGCCCAGTTGGATAACGCGGTCCTCAGACCGCCCGGACGTCGAACGCCTCGGGGCCGTTACGGCCGTCGCGAACCTCAAACGAGACGCGGTGGTTGTTGTCAAGCGTGCGGTACGGCTGATCGTCGTTCTCGCTCTGATTGCCGTCGTTCTTCCGGCTCGCTCCGACAAGAATGTTGGTGTAGTGGACGAAGAGGTCCTTGCCACCGTTGTCGGGAACGACAAAGCCATAGCCCCGGCCGGCGTTGAAGAACTTCACGGTGCCGTCGCCTTTGCTCATGTCCGGAGCAGGTGCGGCGGTCGGTGCTTCGGTGTCGAAGCGATCATCGCGCTTGCGTTCGCGCTTTGCCTTGGGCTGTTGACGCGGTTCGCGCGCTTCGCGCTCCGGTGTCTCTTCGCGACGCATCGAGATTGGGGGGTCGATCAGCGCTGCGATGTCAGGATCGGTGAGCGGCTCGTCCAACCCGATTGCACGCTGCAACTTGCGAGCGTCCTTCTTCTGACTGCCTTCAAGCAGCGACACGACCGTGCCGCTGTCGCCAGCACGAGCAGTACGGCCCGAACGGTGCACGTATGTGGAGTTCTCCGCCGGCGGGTCGTAGTGAATGACGCAGTTGACACCGTTGACGTGGATGCCACGGGCGGCGACGTCGGTGGCGATCAGTGCCGCTGCCTTGCCTTGCTTGAAGGCTGCGAGCGCGCGGTCACGCTGCCCCTGGCTCCGGCCACCATGAATTGGCTCGGCCTGCACACCCTGCTTGCCGAGTTGCTTGGCCAAACGATCAGCGCCGTGACGGGTACGTGTGAACACGATGGTCGAACCCATTTTGTTAATGACCTGAGCCGACACTTCTTGACGCTTCTCACGGGCGGTCACCCAGAACTTGTGATCGGCGAGGCTCATGTCCGGGCCCTTGGGGCCAACTTCGTGGCGCACTGGGTTGTGTTGGAAGTCTGCAACGAGCTTGGCGACCGGGCCATCGAGGGTTGCAGAGAACAGCAGCACCTGACGGCGAGTTGCGGTCTCGCCGACGATGCGACGAACTGAAGGCAAGAAGCCCATGTCGGCCATCTGGTCGGCTTCGTCGATGACGACGGTGGTGACATCGCGCAGGTCAATAGCGCCCATCTGCATCAGATCTTCGAGACGTCCGGGGCAGGCGACGATCAGCTCGGTGCCCTTGTCGAGCGCCTTGCGTTGGTTGCCGTAGCCCACTCCGCCATAAACGGACGCGGCCCAGTGGCCGGCGGCCTTACAGAACGGGTTCAGCTCGGCCATGATCTGCTCGGCGAGCTCACGGGTCGGTGCGAGCACCAGGGCCGTCGGGCGGCGGGGCTTGGCGTCGGTCAGACCGGCCACGAGGGGAAGCCCGAAACCGAGCGTCTTGCCCGATCCGGTCGGAGCGCGACCAGCAACGTCGCGGCCAGCGAGAGCGTCGGGGATCACGGCAGCTTGGATCGGGAACGCGTCGTACTTACCCTGCGCGTGGAGGCGCTCCAGCATCGATGCTGGCAGGCCCAAGTCGGCGAACGGGACGGCTGGTCCGTCGGTGGTGGAGAGGTCGGTCGCGCGCGGCGCGTCGTCGGTCATGGTCATGTATTTGCCTCGGATTCGAGTTGTCGATTCTGTTCAAAACAGCGCTGGGCCGGAACAGAAGACACAATCCGAAAGCGCTCACCGGCCGGAAATTCGACCGGAGCGATGTCCAAGCTATCGGGATCCGCCTCGCTCCCCCTGTGCGATCCGACACGTCCGGACAACGATCGCCATCCATGCCTGCGAGAATGGCGCCATGCGCCTCGGGATGAGTATCACGAGCGGGTACCCGGGACTCGACGGGACCGCTGCGGTTGGCTCACTCCTCGAGCGAGGTCGTGTCGCATCGCAGGCCGGGCTCGACCATCTGACCCTCGGTGATCAGCATGCAACTGGATCGTTCTCCTACGTCCAGAACGTGCCAGCGATTGGTCGAATCATGGCCGATTGGCCGCGTGACAAACCGATCGGCCTCCTCCTGCTCCTCCCCCTCTGGAACCCGGTGATCGCTGCGGAACAGATCGGCACGCTGGCAGCCATGAGCGACGCACCGTTCATCGTGCAGACCGGCATTGGGTCCGGCGCCGGGCAGTTCGACGCGCTCGGTGCCGACCTGTCGAGCCGCGGTCGAATCACTGACGCTTCGATCACCGCCATGAAGGAGTTGTTTGCTGGCAAGCAGGTCACTGCGCCCGATTTCGACATCATCGACGCGTCGATCAGCCCTCGACCGCCTCAGCCCGTCGAGTGGTGGATCGGCTCGGGCGTCGCGCCTGCTGCGATCGATCGAGCGGCACGCGAGGGAGATGCTTGGTACACGTCTCCCGGCCTCGACGGAGATGCACTTGCAGTGGCGGCCGACAGCTATCGATCAGCCTGTGAGCGTCATGGGCGCACACCACGAATCGCGCTGCGACGCGACATTCTGGTCGGCGACGATCACGATGCGACGGTCCGTCTCGCGCGCTCGGTCATCGAACGCGGCTACCGCGGCATGGACACCCAGATCATCGCTGGCGGCGTCGAGCACGTCGCCGAGCGAATGGCATCATTCGAGTCAATCAACGTCGACGACATCGTTGCCCGCACCATCACTGTCGATCAATCGACGGCGCTCCGAAGTATCGAACTACTGGCCGACGTCCGAGCCGCGATCGCTTGACGACGGGTCGACGGGACTCGCCTCATCGGCTCGACATCGGCAACCATGGAGTATGGCGTCCCCGCTGCACGGCATCCGTGTCCTCGATTTCACTCGCGTTCTCTCGGGACCGCATTGCACGCGCATGTTGCACGACATGGGCGCAGACGTCATCAAGATCGAACCGCCCGCTGGCGATCTCACCCGCTTCTCCTCGCCGCGTCGCAACGGATTGTCGAGCTACTTCGTGCAACAGAACGCCGGCAAGCGAAACGTCAGCATCGACTTGGCCACGCCCGAGGGTGTTGCCATCGTGCTCGAACTTGTCGATCATGCAGACGTCCTGGTCGAGAACTACCGCCCCGGCGTGATGGAACGACTCGGCCTCAGCGCCGAGGTGGTCCGGGCGCGCAACCCGCGGCTGATCTACGCGTCGCTGTCGGGGTACGGCCAGACCGGACCGTGGGTTCACCGGCGTGCTTTCGCTCCGGTCGTCGAAGCCGAGGCGGGGATCGTCGCGTCGCAGGGCAACGCCCGCGGTGGCGACTACGCCAAGGATCCCCACAGCCATGCCGACGTGTACACGGGCATGGAGACAGCGGCCGCAATTTTGGCCGCGCTCTACCAACGCGAACACACCGGTGTCGGCCAACTCCTCGACGTGTCGATGGCCGAGACGATGCTCTATGTCAACGAGCATCTGCACGACGCGATGTGGCCCGATGACGTGGACCCCAACGCCATCCGCAGTTTCCGTCCAGGCGACTACATCGTGATGGAGATCGGAAGCGGCGAGCGCTACATCGTCAGCGGCCACCCGGCCGAACGAGGAACCTTCGACCTCTTCCTGGCGGCAATGGGCCGCGCCGATCTCGCCAACGATGATCGTTTCGGCTCCGTCGCGAGTCGCATCGAGCACTACGCCGAACTCAGCCAGATCATCCTCGAGTTCTCACGGTCGGTCCCCGACGCCGAGACATTCGAGCGGGTCTTCGCTGAGGCAGGGTTGGCAACGGGACAGGTCCGCCAGCCTGGCGAGCTCGCCGACACCGACTGGGCGATCGAACGCGGCGCGACTGTCGAGATCGACGATCGCGCCGGCGGAACAGTGCGCGTGCCGAACGTGCCCTGGCGCTTCTCCGACTCCCCTGACGTCGGTGTGTCGGGCATCCCCAAGTACCGCGGCGAAGACAACCGGACTCTGCTCGTGGAGTTACTCGACTACGACGCCGAACGGCTCGACCAGCTCGAATCGGACGGCGTCCTCTCGAGCCGCTTGCCCTCGTGACGCTGACATTCCCGGTGCTGCCGATGAAGGCAGCGATGGGAACACTGCCTGCCGCCGCCGACGGGTGGGCGTACGAGATCAAATGGGACGGCTACCGCACCCTCATCTTCGTCGACGGGCCGAACGTGCGATTGCAGAGTGCCTCCGGAAAGGACGTCACGCACCGCTGGCCGGAATTCTCCGACTTGGCCGGCTCCATCAATGCGTCGACCGCGATTCTCGACGCCGAGCTTGTCGTCTTCGATGACCACGGTCGACCCGACTTCGGACTGGTCCAGCAGAGTGGGTTCGGCACTGATCGCGAGGCGGTGCTGCACGTGTTCGACGTGTTATCAATCGACCGCACCGACACGATCGGACTTGCCTACCTCGATCGACGGCGGCTGCTCGAAGCGTTGGTCGAGCCCGGCGACAACTGGTTGATTCCGGCACACCGCGTCGGCGACGGCACCGCGCTTCTTGCAGCCACTGCGGCGCAACAGCTCGAGGGAGTCATCGCCAAACGGGTCGATTCGGTGTACCGCCCGGGCACCCGAGCCAAGGACTGGATCAAGATCAAGAATCGCACGGTTGTCGAGTTGGTCGTCGGCGGCTACACCGAGGGCACCGGTCACCGAGCGGGCACCTTCGGAGCGTTGTTGCTCGGCCGGCCCGACGGCAACGCCCTTGCCTTTGCTGGCGGCGTCGGCACCGGCTTCACCCACGACGCGTTGGACTCGATCGCAGCACAGCTCCGCGCCATCGAGACCGAGTCGTCTCCGTTCGCCACCCTGCCGCCGGCCAAACATCGTCAACGCGCGCACTGGATCGAACCAACGTTGACTGCCGTCGTCGAGATCGCCGAGTTCACCAACGACGGCTTAGTTCGGCACGCCAGCTTCATCAGCCTTTCCGACATGGCAGGCTGAGCACGATGCCGATCGATCGCCACGACGCTGAACGTCTCGACGCGCGCGACCCGCTCGCGCAGTGGCGCCACGAGTTCGTGATTCCCGATCCCGCCCTGATCTATCTCGATGGGAACTCGCTCGGCATGACACCGAAACGCACCGTGGCCGCCCTCCACACTGCGGTCGAACAGCAGTGGGCCGGCGACCTGATCACGTCATGGTGGGAACACGACTGGCTGGACCTGCCGCTCTCGGTCGGCGATCAGTTGGCTCCGCTCCTCGGGATGGGCTCCGGCGAAGTCGCTGTTCACGACTCGACGACCGTCGGCATCTTTCAGCTGATCAACGTGGCGCTCGATCTTGCTCCTGAACGAAGCGCTCCGCCGGTCATTGCCTTCGAACCGAGTGAATTCCCCACCGACCGCTACGCCGCCGAGGGCGTTGCTCGTCTGCGCGGGGGCTCTGTCCGCATCGGGCTCGACGACCTGACGGGCGTGGACGTCATCATTCGGTCCATGGTCGACTACCGGACCGCCGAGATCGCCGACGTCGCAGCTGAGACCGAGCGCGCAGGGTCCGCGGGTGCGGTGACGGTGTGGGACCTGTCGCACGCCGTCGGAATACTCGACCTCGACCTGCCTGCACTCGGCGTCGAACTCGCCGTCGGCTGCACCTACAAATTCCTCAACGGAGGTCCCGGAGCGCCGGCGTTCACGGCAATCGCAACCCACCTGCACGATCGAGTGACTCAACCAATCTGGGGTTGGTTCGGCCAGACCGACCAGTTCGCCATGGACGACCCGTTTGAACCGCGTCCGGGCATCGGGCGCATGCTGCACGGTACGCCCGGCGTCCTGGGCCTCGTCGGCGCACGCGAAGGCATCTCGCTCACTGCAGCCGCCGGAATCGTCGCGATCGCTGCCAAGGGTCGCCAGCTCACGCGGTTCGGCATCGAGTTGGCCGATGAGATCGGCCTCGCAACCAACACGCCCCGAGACGACCGTCGTCGAGGCGGTCACGTGTCGATCCTTCATCCCGACGCAACCCGTCTCCAAGCAGAGCTCGCCGCGCGCAAGGTCATTGTCGACAAGCGCGAGCCCAACGTACTGCGCCTCGGCATGTCGCCATTGACCACACGGTTCACCGACGTCTTCGACGCACTCACCCTCCTCGCCGACCTCGCTGCCAACAACGCCGTCTGACGCTGCCCACGTTCCGTGAGGAATGGGATGGGATCCGCGACACCCCAGATCCCCTCGGAAACGCGGTTGCTCGACACCGCAGTGACGGCAGAATGGGGTCATGAGCGTCGTCAAGATCAATGCCATCACGATTCCCGAGGGCATGGGCCCACAGCTCGAGGGCCGGTTCGCCGGCCGAGCCAAAATGGTCGAGGCATTCGATGGCTTTGAAGATTTCCAGCTGTTGCGCCCGACCGAAGGCGAAGAGCGATACTTCGTCTACACCCGCTGGGCCTCCGAAGCGCACTTCCAAGCGTGGATGGACAGCCAAGACTTCAGCAAGGGACACGGGAGCGGCCAGGCCGACGGCAACACGGCACCCGACGGCGAGCAAGCGCGCAAGCCCGTCGCCCAAGGCGCTGACCTCATGTCGTTCGACGTCGTCGAGCACGTCATCAAAGGAAGCTGAGTCCGGGCGCACCGGCCAGTAACCTCTCTTTCTCGTGGCACTGATCGTTCAGAAATACGGCGGCACATCCGTCGCCGATCCCGATCGCATTCGGGCGGTTGCCGACAACGTCGCCATCACCAAGAAGCGCGGCAACGATGTCGTGGTCGTCGTGTCCGCCATGGGCAAGGCCACCGACAATTTGATCGCTCTCGCTGACTCGGTTTCCACGACGCAGTCCGGACGCGAAATGGACATGCTGCTCACCACCGGTGAACGACAGACCGCAGCGTTGCTCACCATGGCCCTCGCCGATCGCGGTATTGACGCCATCAGCTACACGGGAAGCCAGGTCGGCATCATCACCGACACGGCTCATCGCAAGGCGAAGATTGTCGAGGTGAAGGGCGATCGCGTCCGAGCCGCCATCGCCGACGGCAAAGTCGCGGTCATCGCCGGTTTCCAGGGTGTCAGCACCGACCGTGAGATCACGACAATGGGTCGCGGCGCCTCCGACCTGACCGCATCGGCGCTCGCCCAGGCAATGAACGCCGACGCGTGTGAGATCTATACCGACGTCACCGGGGTGTTCACCGCCGACCCCCGCATCGTGCCGCAGGCTCGCAAGCTCACGAAGGTGCACTTCGACGAAATGCTCGAGATGGCCGGCGCTGGTTCAAAGGTCCTCGCGATGCGTTCCGTCGAGTTCGCCCGCAATCACGACGTCCCCCTTCACGTTCGTTCCGCTTTCACTTGGGAGCAAGGAACGATCGTCAGCAACGAGGAGCCCTCAGTGGAAGATCCGATCATCTCCGGTGTCGTCACCGACATGACCGAAGCCAAGGTCACCGTGCTCGGCGTACCCGACCAGCCCGGCGTGTCGGCAGCGCTTTTCGAACCGCTTGCCGACGCCAACGTCAACGTCGACATGATCGTGCAGAACACGTCGACCGACGGCACGACCGACATCAGTTTCACGATGCCGATGGCCGACATGGCGCAGTCCGAGTCGATCGTGCAGAAGATCGCCGACGAGATCGGGGCCACCAAGGTCACTCACGACGACGACATCGCGAAGATCTCGCTCGTCGGCGCCGGTATGAAATCGTCTCCCGGCATTGCGGCGAAGATGTTCCGGGTGCTTGCCGACGAAGACGTCAACATTCAGATGATCTCGACGTCGACGATCCGCGTGTCGATCATCATTCCGTCTGCCGACATGGAACGCGCTGCAATTGCGCTCCACACCGCTTTCGGTCTCGACTCCGGCGCCGACTACAGCGCACCACTTCCCGAACGCAAATAGTCACGTGCGGGGTCAGGCCCCTGCTCTGACTAATCGACCGGGGCGAGGCTCCCGCCGAAGATCTGCCACGCGAGGACCGACTTCGCGATGAGGCTGAGCACGAGGTAGCTCTTCTCGCCGAACACGTAGCTCGTCCACTTGCCGACCTTGCGGTACTGCAGCCACTGGTTGACGCCGAAGCTCGAGAAGAACACGAACTGGGCGATCACGATGCCGTAGACGAAGCCCGGCACCTCGTCAGCGGTGAACGTGTTGAACCAGATGGCGACCCAGGGGGCGAGGCCGGCGATCGTGCCGAACCAGAACGGCATCATCGTGGTCTCGGTCCGACCGGGCGGGTTGAATTTTTCCTGCAGCCAACCGAACAGGATCATCGACACATTGGCGCCGATGATCGCGAACACCGCGGTGATCTCGGTGATGCCCGAGTAGGACGCGATGAGGATGACCATCAGCGTGGCGCTGATCGAGTATTCGACCCAGCGGAATCGGTTGATCCCGCGGCGTAGGTCTGTCTCATACGGGTTTCGTGCGACCGTCGCCGTGAGCAGGTGATCGATGGCCGCCAAGCTGAGGAACACTGCAACAGCGAGTCCGATCGGCAGGTCAAAGAGGCCCTCGCCCTGCGGCACGCGAGTACCGGGTGGGCCTTCGGGCGCAGCGGTCGTGAACGTGATGGCGAAGTCGCTCGCCAGCACGAGGATCAGGACAGCCTGCGCTGCGTGCAGCACGGTGAGACCCAGGTTCCACTTGCGCAGATTGGAAAACTGTTCGTCGGAGATCTCGATCACGGCACGATCATCCCCCACGACGGCGGCTTCCAAGCAATTGAGCGACGTATCGACGGCACCAGGCCCACCGCCACAGCGGACGCTCAACGAACGGTGGCGATGATCCAGTAGTGGGCGCTATTGATGCCTTCGAAGGTGTGGGTCACTGCCTCGCGCCCGCCGATGGAGGACTTTGGATTTCGCCACAGTTCAACGGCACTGAACTGCGCTGACAATGGCCCGATGATTTCATCGGGTGTGAGCCGGTTGGCTTGCCACCCGATTCGTGCAGCCAGACGCTGGCGCGACAGCCAGTTGCCGAACTTGGGGACACGAAAGAGTCCGCGTACGACCTTGCTCATCGGAATGAGCACTGCATCGCCCCGGGTGCGCGTGCGGAAGTTCAATACGACGCGGCCTCCCGGCTTCGTGATGCGGACCGCCTCTGCGGAAAGCTCGAGTGCGTCGTCGGGGTCACAGTGCTGGAAGGTGATGTAGCTGAAGGTGATGTCGGTCGAGCTCGGGGGGAGATCGAGCGTCTTGCCATCGGCAACGTGGCTCGTTCTGAGCCGGTCGACCTTGCCGAAACGGCCGACTGTCTCGAAGCATCGCTCAAGGAATCCGGCATCGAGGTCACAGGCCGTGACCGCTCCGAACTCGCGAGTGAATGCACAGGTCATTCGACCGATACCGCAACCGATCTCGACGAGCGATTGTGTCTCCGTGTCCGGGGTTCGAAGCCCGAAGACCGTCAGATACGCGCCCACTTCGGCATCACCGGTGGCGACGAACTCTTCCAGCGTCAGGTCGTCACCCTTTTCGTTGTTGAACACCCAGCCGGTCCGACGCACCACCTCGTCGCCACTTGACTGCTGCTCAGAGACAAGTCCCGCAGCCTTCCAGGGAACGAGTTGGGGTCGCCGCGACATGAGGTGATTGTGCCAGACCCGCAGCACTTCGCCCACTTCACTCCCCGACACGCGAGACCGATGACGGAGACAGATGACCGAGACGGGTGACGGAAACGCCGCGGTAAGAGGCAAGAGAGTTAGTGCCACCCCCCTGGAGTCGTTGCTCTGAGGACGGCGGCCCCTGCGGTAGCGTCGTGCTATGGGCAGCGGGACTCTGGGT
>Ga0066605_10000057_pt1 | contig 59278 bp, 52 predicted proteins | sample SaaInlLV_DNA_10m_FD_60385 | JGI IMG/M metagenome (GOLD analysis project Ga0066605, IMG submission 60385) | Marine microbial communities from expanding oxygen minimum zones in the Saanich Inlet - SI075_LV_DNA_10m | ecosystem: Environmental > Aquatic > Marine > Unclassified | place: British... | reverse complement strand
TTTTTTTCGGTAAATTTCAAAATTGGTTTAAAAAAATGGAAGAAAAAGCGGCCAAAGGCCGCCTTTTTCAAGCCAGGAACTACCTTGGAGGGGAACTGGCTTCTTCCGAATCTGCACGGTATAGATTTATCGCAGCAATACACTTGGGTTTTGATAAGCGGTAGGAATTTTCTGACGTCTTGTAGCGTAACCAACAATACTCAGTGGATATGTCGGCCCAGCCCACGGGCTGCACAAATGTCGATCCAGCCCACCGGCTGCTCAAAAACAACTCACTACAACCTTAAGACTATTTCCCTTGCTGGTGCTCAAAGATCGACTTATGGCCGGTCTTTGACCAATCTGGTGGCAAAAGCGCGGGCCTGGGATCGAACTTCGCCCAACGCGCAGGTTGACCACGCACAATCACCTCGGAGTATTTGGCACCTGTTGTTAGGTTAGTAATGGGAATGGCATGGGCGGCTGAGTAAGCACACAAAAATAGAGGTCTGGGCGTTGGGCTCAGGTTTGGTGGCGAGCCATGAACACTGCGACAGTTATGTACTGTTATAGAACCGGCAGGCCCACCCAAATACTCTGCGCTATCCGCGTTCAGTTGCGGAATGTCCTTATCGGCAATGTTACCTGTCCATTGGCTAGACTCGTCGTACAAGTCATAAAGGGGGCCATCATGACTTCCGGGAATAACCCCCATAGGTGCCATGTCATCTGTTACATCATCAAGGTAAACGCCAATGGTCAATACTTGATAATTGGTGTGCGGCCAAAACTGAATATCTTGATGCCACTTAACCTCTTCACCACCACCTCCCCATTTAAAGTTCAGCTTTGAGTGGTGAAATTTAACGTCAGGACCCAGTAGATCTTCGGCAACATCTACAAACGGACCTTGACTAGCAAATTCCCAAAACGTTTCATGGTAGTCGACCGGCGAGTTGAGTCGGCGAATACGCGGCAGGGTGGGACTGTGGTCGGGCTCCAAATCGAAACGCCTGTCCTTACTTTGCAAATTGCGGCTTATTTCAACAAATTCATTGGTCACGGCATTGAGTTTGTCCAGCCACTCTTGACTCACCAAACGTTCTACCCCAATAAAGCCATCGCGAAAATAACCTTGCCGCTGGGCTTGGCTCAACGTTTTGGCTGGTCGGTTTAAAATATCTTGCATAGCGCCCTCCCTCGCTAAAAAATCCGGTCTTGTTCTACCCACAATCTCGTTGTTAGTTAATCAGTTATCTAAGCCCAATATCCGTCGATTGGTTTTCTCATCCAATTCACCAGCGGCGAAGTTGTCAAAGGCTTTATCCGTCACAGGTATAATATGTTGGCGAATAAACTCCGCGCCTTCCCGAGCGCCCACTTCCTGATGCTTGAGGCAGCATTCCCACTCCAACACCGCCCAACCGTCAAAGTCGTAACCCGCAAACTTTGAAAATATTCCTTTAAAGTCGATTTGCCCATCTCCTAATGAACGAAAACGACCCGGTCTTTGCAGCCAATCTTGGAACCCACCATAAACACCGCTCTTACCATTGGGCTTAAGCTCAGCATCTTTAACATGAAACATTTTGATGCGCTCATGGTAATGATCAATAAAGCTGAGGTAGTCCATTTGCTGTAGGGCTAAGTGGCTTGGGTCATAAAGAATATTAGCGCTCGCATGCTGATCTACCGCATCAAGAAAGCGTTCAAAAGTAATGCCGTCGTGTAAATCTTCACCAGGGTGAATTTCATAGCAAACGTTAACGCCCTCGTCGGCATAGACATTCAAGATAGGCAGCCAACGTTTAGCCAACTCTGCAAAGCCCTCTTCAACTAAGCCCGCAGGCCGCGGTGCCCACGGGTACATATAAGGCCAAAGCAATGAGCCAGAGAAAGTCGCGTGCTCGGTGAGCCCCAACCGGCGACTCGCGCGCGCCGCCAACTTCACCTGTTCTACTGCCCAGTGACGACGCTTCTCTGAGTTACCCCTCACTGCAGGTGCGGCAAACCCATCAAACATTTCATCATACGCTGGATGCACTGCAACCAATTGACCCTCTAGGTGAGTTGAAAGTTCTGTAATTTCTATGCCGTGGGCCGCAACCCGCCCCACCAACTCATCGCAATAAGTTTGGCTTTCGGCGGCTAATGCCACATCAATAAAGTTAGCGTTGCCGATAGGCACCTGCACACCGACAAAACCCAAACTTGCTGCCCATTCAGCCATTGCATCAATTGAATTGAAGGGCGCGTCATCCGCCATAAACTGGGCTAAGAAAATGCCCGGGCCTTTAAGAGTTTTCATTTATCCAATCCCTATATTTGTCGTCTGCATTGGTAACCTGTTCTGGTGATTTGTACGGCCCGTACTGGCCAACCGCATCTATCTAATTTGTTAGCAAATTTTCTAGCAAATAGGCGCTCGACTAAACCTAGTCCAAACTTACCCACTGCGCGCCCTGCTCAGCGCTGGCAACGACGCTTTGAATAAACCGCATACCGCGCACCCCCTCAGCAATACCGGGATAGTCGGCAACATCCACAACACCCAGTAAGTGGTTGCAAAAATTTCTATACACTTCGGCAAAAGCTTCCAGATAACCTTCTGGATGTCCCGGCGGCAGTCGCGTGGCAGCGGTGGAATGAAGACCAGTGCCCGGCCAACCCGAACGGAAAACTTGCATGGGGGCGTCTGCATATCTAACGATCAGGGAATTGGCGTCATCCTGACGCCACTCAATGCTGGCTCGATCACCAAATACTTGAAGCGTTAAATCATTCTCTTTGCCTAACGCAATTTGACTGACGCTAAGGACACCCTTGGCTCCACCAGCAAAGCGCAGCAATACATTGCCGTCGTCTTCTAGCTGTCTGCCGGGGACAAAGGTTGTGGTGTCAGCGCAGAGGGCTTCAATCTCAAGACCGGTAACGTAACTCATCAGGTTTTCACCATGGCTGCCTATGTCACCAAAACAACCGGCAGCACCAGCGCGAGTTGGATCAGTGCGCCAATCCGCTTGCTTATTGTTCGGCATTGGCTGGGCCAACCAACCTTGCAAGTAGTCGCAGTTTACCCGTCGAATAGTCCCCAACTTACCCTCTTGAATGAGCGTTCGGGCTTCTCGAATCATTGGGTAACCGGTGTAATTATGAGTCAGCGCGAAATGCAGACCGCTCTCGCCCACTTTGCTTTGCAGCGCCAGAGCTTGGTCAACGTCAAAGGCCACGGGTTTGTCGCAGACCACATGAAACCCAGACGCCAGCGCTGCCACCGCAACGGGATAGTGCAGATGATTGGGGGTGGCAATCACCACAAAGTCCATGCGCTGGTCCTGCGGCAGTTGTTGCTCCGCTAGAAACATCTGCTCGTATGACCCGTATGATCTGTCTGGGGGTATTCGATAAATCGTTTCACCAGAAGCTATGGAACGCTGCGCGCTAGATGAAAAAGCGCCACACACTAACGTGGCCAACCCATCCATTTCAGCAGCCATACGGTGCACTGGACCAATAAAGGAACCAATACCGCCGCCTACTAAACCAAACTTTAATTTTCTCGATTTAATTGTTTTGGCCTCTTTTTCTTTCTGGGTGTCAGATTATAAAGTACAGGTTAGGATACGGTATTGGGAGAAACTTATGAGTACAAAAATAGTACCTATTTCGGTACAGCTTTACAGCGTCAGAGACGCCTCCGCCGAGAACTTTGATCAAGTGCTAGATATTATTGCGCGACTCGGTTTTAAGGGCGTAGAACCCTTTCACCTCTTTGGCAAAACCCCGACCGAATTCAAAAAGCAGGTAGAAGACCTAGGCATGGAAGTGTCTTCCACGCACTTCCCTTGGGTCAATCGCAACCCTGACATTGGCCGAGTAGCGGACATTGTTAAAGAGCTGGGACTCAACCGCATACCCGGTGGCTATGGTCCAGATGACTTCAAAGATATGGACGCGGTCAATCGCACAATTGAGACCACCCAAGCTTTTGTCGACCAGCTCAAACCTTATGATCTGACGTTGTTCTTGCATAACCACTATTGGGAGTTCAACGAAATTCAGGGTCGCCCCGGCTATCACTATTTACAGGACGCCATTCCCGAACTGACTTTTGAGCTAGACACCTACTGGGCAGCTAACTTTGGCAACAATGACCCCGCCGCAGAATTAACCCGCATTAAAGAGCGTACGCCATTGATGCACATCAAAGATGGCCCGCTGAAACCCGATATGCCCCACGTGGCTGTGGGTTCTGGTGCAATGAATATTGCCAAAGTATTCGCCGCAGCAGATCCCGAGGTTTTTGAATGGGCAGTGGTGGAACTCGATGCTTGCGCCACAGACATGCTCACCGCTATAGCACGCAGCTACAAATACTTAACTGAAAATGGATTGGCTGAAGGCAATGTCTAAAATAAAATACGATTTCGGCAGCGGACGCTCTGACCCGGCCACATTCCCAGTAGCGGCGCTGCAAGCCGCTGCAACCAAAGTCATTGAAGAACAAGCAGAGGCGTTGACCCAATACCCGGGCAATTTAGGCCACGAAGGCATGCGGATCGCCATGGCTGAGCGCGAAGCAGATCGCGAGGGTTTAACCATTGATCCCAACCACCTACTGCTCACCAACGGATCCATGCAGGGCGTCACGCTCACAGCCGAGGCGATGCAAGACAATCCAGGCGACACTGTATTGGTAGAAGAGTACTGCTACCCGGGTACGCTCAGTGCTTACCGCAGCCTGAAGTACGACATGGTGGGCATTCCCTTAGATGAGGGCGGCATGTGTCCAGACGCTGTAGAAGCAGCGCTGTCTCGGCTAGCCAAAGAAAAGCGCCTGCCTAAGTTTATTTACACCATCAGCACCTACCAAAACCCCACGGGCTTTGTTATGCCCAAGGCCCGACGCCTACAAATTATAGAACTGGCCAAGCACTACAACGTGCCCATTGTTGAAGACAATTGCTACGCGGACGTGCACTACGATGGCCCACTAGAACCTGCATTTTACGCGCTGGATGACGACCCAAATCAGATTTATCTCTGCTCTTTATCAAAAATTCTCGCCCCGGGACTGAGACTAGGTTACATCTACGCACGCCCTCCCATGTTAGAAAAAATCATGGCGCGCAGGCACGACGCCGGCAGTAACTATTTGGCTGCCGCCATCGCCGCAGAGTTCTATAAAGGAGGTATTCAAGCCCACGCCAAAGCCACCAATCCTGTACTCAAAGAAAAGCGCGATCTGACCATTGCCGGTCTGCAAAGCGAGTTAAGCGATATCTGTGTTTGGTCTGAACCCGTTGGCGGACTGTTTATTTGGGTACGCATACCTGAAGACGTAGACAGAAAAGCGCTGCGCGACATGGCATTGGGCGAAGGCCTTAACTTTCTACCGGGCCAGTCATTCCACTACCAACGCAAAGACGTGGCTTATTTACGATTGGCTTTTGGCCATCTGACATTCGAACAAATCAGCGCCGGCATTCCGATACTGGCTAAATGTATTCAAAGCTGCCGCGGCAGTAACGAACGCAGAGACTTCGACAGCCTGTTTTAAGACTTTGGACAAAGGGCATTTGACTCAGCGTAATGCATCTAAAGGGCTTTATGCGTCTAAAGGCCTTTGTTTAAGATAGTTTAGGATAGGTTAGAAAAGATTCGGGAAAAATAAGAAGGAACAATGATGGTCGAAAAACTTCAACCGGGGGATATGTTTCCAGACATTACCCTCACAAGTGTAGACGGCAGTGAAATAAACCTCCCTGCTGATCTCACCAGCCCGTTTACCGTAGTGCTGTTTTACCGCGGCCATTGGTGACCTTACTGCCGCCGACTGTTAGCCGGCTATGAAGAGCGCCGTGAAGCGCTTGCAGCACAAGGGGTAACGATGATTGCCGCCGCCGTAGACTCGTTAGAGAAAACCAGTGAGGTAGCACAACCACTGGGCTTTCCAGTAGCCCATGGGGTCACACGAGCACAAGGCGACAGCCTAGGCGCGTGGTGGGATGAGGGTAGAGACTTTATTCAGCCAAGCGAATTCATCCTCACCAAGAGCGGCAAGGTCATGGCCTCGACTTACAGCAACTCACCCGTAGGGCGTATGGACGCAGCAGAAACGCTGACTTTGATTGAGTTTATTAATGCTCAGAGAGCAAAAAAGACTTAAGGGTGTAGCTGGCTGTTAAAGCGGGGAATGGGCAGTCTGGATAAGTTCCACACTGCCTTTCTTTTTAGGATAAGCGCAGACTTTACTTTATATGTGCCAACTTATACGCGCTGAGGAAATACTGCTGTTAAAAATCTGTTAGCGAATCATCTTGTTCTGCAGCAGTTTTCTGCTGAATCTCTTTTAGCTTTTTTTAGGAGGGCACCGCTAGCGCCAAGATCGCCTTGTAGCCTTTCTGAATTTCCATCTGATCCTCATAGCCTTTTTCGATGAGCATTTTGTGCGCATCTTTGAGTTTGTAATGAGGGCAGTTAACCACCAAGTGGTGCTCTAAATGATACTGCACGTTGTAGGGTGCTATCAGCGCCCGCTCCCACCAACTGGCAATAGTCGTTCGAGTATTGCGCAGGCGATCATCATTGTCTGGCACTACCGCGTGTTCACCAATATTTCTAAGGCGCACTACAAAGCGGTTCCAAGTTAACGCGGGCACCCACCACAACAGAAAGTACATGTACCAAACCCCTGCGGCTGCGAAGCCCGCCAAGAACAGCAAATTGATCACCACGTTGGGGCCAATTCTGCGCCACGCGTTTGCTAGGCGCTGACTAAGCGTGTCGCCCTTAAACGCAGCGCGGACAATACGCCCATATTGATCCCAACCGGTCTGCCCAGTGAGGTCGCGAATGACTTTGCGGCGAAATGAGGATTTAGAAATTGGAAAAGGTTTTGACAGCGCAAGATCTGGATCGTCTTCTTGCTGGGTATTCACGTGGTGTTTTACATGGTACTTGCGATAGGTATCAATTTTTTCATCAGTAAACGGTCGATTAAGAATCCACTCACAAACCCAGTCATTGACCTTACGGTTGGCATACAACGCACCATGGGCACCATCATGTGTAAGAACAAACAGACCCAACTGCCGAGCGCCAATAATCATAATGGCCAAAATAACCGTGAGAGGGTTTGTCCAAATACTGGCCACAACCCAAGCGCCGAAAATTACACCCCAGCAATGCACAATCGCTAAGGTGCTGCGCCAGCTGGATACTGAACGCAGGTAGGTTATTTCAGTCGGCGAGAAAAAATCGCTAGGGCGTTGTAAATCACTCATTTAGACCTCTTAAGATCCACATTAAATTTGCTAAGGCCCAGATCTTACTCCCCCTAAAGCACCAGTTCCATTCAATCCAAGGCCATAGACAGTCATTGCCCATTCTAATGAATAGCGCCACTTGTTCTCAACTGAACAATTTCAGGGCCGGTAAAACCCAATTCGCTCATTAGCGCATCGGTACTGTCCCCTGCCTCACACGGTCCTTGCAAAGTGCGCTGCAACTGAGGCCATTCAGACATAGCACCATGCCGTAACCCTGACCCGTGCAAAGGGTGGGTGAACTGCACAGCTAACTCACTGGCAACAAAATGCTCAGCTTGAATGCGCCCACCCGGTGTTGGGCCATCTGCTTGAATGCACCCTAGGCCTAGCGGCAGCAGCAATTGCTCCCACGCTTGAGACGATAAATTCATTAAATCTGCAAAATCGCCCACCACCTCATGGAATTGCTGCTGCTCTGCTTCGCTGCTCAGACCCACAAAAAGCCAGCCCTCTTTACAGGGGTAAAGTTGGTGATAAGGCCCTTTACCTAAATAATCTGTATCCAATGCCACCCTGCTACTGGCCTCCGCCTGCAACAAAAAATCGTCAAAATTCGCGTAAGCATTGGCGCCGAACATGTCTAGATAAACAATCTGACCCTTGCCCAGCCTACGCGCCGCGAGCAGACCCATAGCGGCGGCGCTGGCCACCACAAAAGACGTATTTGGATCTGGGTTGACCTCGTTGGCGCGAAATAAACGCCGGCTGGTCTCAAGTAACTCAGGGTAGGCTTGCAGCTGGCTAGGCAACTGGCCAAATTGATAAAGCACGCCCCCTAGCGCCGCGCCCGGTATTGGATGCGTAGACGGGCGCAGTACACCAGGTCCATTAGGACCGTAGCCATTCACAGACATGTATACGAGCTGGGGATTGCGTTCGGACAAACTTGCGTAATCTAGTCCCAAACGCTCTGGCACGCCTGGCCGGTAGTTGTGAATAAACAAGTCCGCCTTGGCGATCAGCGATTGGGCTATTTTTTGTCCCTCAGCCGATTTCAGGTTCAGGGCAATACTCTCTTTGTCCGTATTACACCGAGCTGCACCCAAGCCAAAGGCCATGACACGAAAGGGATCACCTTCTATGGGTTCTATCTTGATCACTCGAGCACCAAGGTCCGCCAACATGCTGGCGCCAAAAGGCGAGGCGATAATAGCCGCGGCTTCCACTATGGTCACGCCAGCCAAAGGCAATGTTGCTTCGGCCTTAGATGCTTCAAGATACGCCACATTAGGCAAATTCTTAAGCGCAAGAGCGGCCATAGAAATGACTTCAGGCGCGCCAGCGACCTGCCCCGGCGTTGCGGTGAAATCACCCAAAAGACCAAGCTGAGTTACGCCACCTGTTGCATCACTGTGGCCGTTAGCCACTATGTCTGCATCTAATAACGCCTCTTGAGTGCTTTGATAGGGGTGACCTGCAACACCGCCATCGGCTAAGAAAAGATCCATCCATTGCTGCTGAGTGCGGGTCTGCATTTGCAGACAAATACGTCGCCTAAAGTCTTCAATCACAGCTTCGCTGAAAGGCTCTTCGAGTAACCGCACCTCTTCAAGCACATCCTCAAGGCCCGCAGCTTTGAGAAAGTTAGCTTGCAGGTGAGGCAACAAATTCCCCAGTTGCAACCAGCGCCCGTCGGCACATTGCACAGGCTGATAATTGAGCATGGGCAACACAGCATGGGGGTCTGTATCTGGCACCGGCGAGGGGTCTACTTGGCTTGCACCCAGGCCCACAAGGTCATAAGCGGTAAGGGCGCGGAGCATATTGCTGCGCAGTAACTGTCCGTGACCGTTCTCAGTTCGACTAAATAGCTGGGCCAAAATGCCCGCAAGCATGGCTTGGCTGGCGCCATGAGTACCCACTTTAAGCGCTGGGTAAACGGGCCCCGGGCGCTCCGCCACGCCTTCAAAAACCATCATGCGACCAATGGCAGCGGCCACTAAAGATTCATCTGCCGCTAAACTTTCACCATTGGCAGCCAGATGACTGTATTTATTGTCTTCACCAAAGCCGCTGATCTGGCCTTGAATCAAGTCCGGGCGTAAGGGTTCTAAACTCGACCAATTCAGGCCCAGTTGTACCAAAGCGGCAGCAGATAGATCTGTTAGAAATACATCGGCAGAAGCCAAAATATGCTGGCGTATCTTGGCGGCATCCTCACAAGCACTGCCCGCTGCCACAGCCAGATTCACGCTTACACGCAGCTTGCCACGATGCCACACCCGATATTCACGCTCAGATTGCCCATATTCAAACCAAACTACTTGCGCACCGAAATCTGCCAGAACCATACCCACCATGCCAGATAGGGGCCCGTTACCCACTTCTACTACCGTAATGCCGTCTAATATTTGCTTCACTTAAGTCCCCGGCTCACTGAATCCCTACTCCGTCGCACCGCCCTTTTTGCTAAAAGTCGATGCCCCCGCGCTTAAAGAAACTAGCATATTCGCTGTTGTTCAACAGCATGGATGAACGTACTTCAGGTTTGCTTGAGATTCAGAGAAACCAGCCTCCAGATAACAGTGTCTTAAGTTTAAGTTCGGTTTTACAGATTCCGCTTACGCAGATAAGGCAGCTTAGACCACTACAGGCTATACTTTGAGGTTATGAATATAGAAAACCAAAAAGAACATACAGAAATAACTTATCCGCTTACCGAGAGACCCGACGCTGGCACAACCATGGAAGTCGCCCCCGGCGTACGCTGGTTGGCCATGCCAATGCCCGGCTCCTTGGGCTTCATCAACCTTTACTTGCTTGAAGATGTCGAAGGCTGGTGGGTTGTGGACACCGGACTTAGTAACGATCAAACCAAAACCTTGTGGGAAAAAATCTTTGCTGACGAGCTGCAAGGTAAGCCCGTCATCGGCGTCATCTGCACCCACATGCACCCTGATCATATTGGTCAGTCGCTGATGATCACCAACAAATTTCAGTGCCCGCTTTATATGACCTGCGGCGAGTACTATCAAGCTCGCGCATTTTCCAGCAGCGGCGGCTTCAGCCACAACAATTGGATTGGCAAGAAATTTTATAAGCAAGCTGGCATGCCCGACGACTACATGGAACAAATTGAAAAAATGTGGTCCACGCGTGCCGCCGAAGGCATGAACATGCCGACCATGAGTGGCGGCTTTGAACGCCTAGAAGACGGCCAAGTGCTTACCATCGGCAACAACGACTGGCGCATTGTAGTGGGTTCTGGGCATTCACCAGAGCACGCGTGCTTATACTGCCCAGCCCTAAAAGTGCTGATTTCCGGCGATCAAATCTTGCCCATCATCACCTCAAACGTCAGCGTTCATCCGTCCGAGCCCAATGCCAACCCCATGCACAATTGGATGACTTCACACGATCATTTCCTTAAAGTAATCCCAGACGATACCTTTGTATTGCCCGCTCACAACCTGCCGTTTTATGGTGTTAAGGCACGGCTGCGAGATTTGATCAGCCACCACGACGACAGAATGCTGGCCATCGAAGAGGCCTGTATTGAACCGAAGGATGCGAAAGAATTGCTGCCGGTTTTGTTTTCCAGAGAACTCGGACCACCGCAAATGATGATGGCGCTGGGTGAGGCCATTGCCCACGTGCACTTACTTATGCACCGCAATCGAATTGAACGAGAGTTAAATGATGAAGGTGTTTATAAATACCGCTCCATCGACCCAACGCTCGCCCGACGCGCTCATCCGGGCGACCACGATGCACCCAGTGATGCACCGACCTATGTTTAACAAGCGTTTAACTGAATAAATAAAGTGTCTGAACAAACACCTGCACTGAAAACACGCATTGCGGGTATTTGTTACCGGGTGTTGAAATTTGGTCAAGACAAATTGCCGCCAGGCATTCGCAGCATTGTCGGGCTACTTTGCATGGTAGGCGGTGTGTTTGGATTCTTGCCGGTACTCGGATTTTGGATGCTGCCATTGGGCGTTGCACTGATCGGGCTAGATATACCCCCAGCCAGAAAACACATCCAAATCTGGATGGAGAAACTGCGCATTCAAAGCACAGAGTAAAACTATCACTGGCTAAGACCTCCAGCTCGCAGAACATTCTTAGCGTTGCGCACAACTACCGGCCCAGCCGCCCCAAACCATGTTCCGACCTACCTGAATATTCCGCGCCTTGAAAATCTCCCCCTAACCCTGCACAGTCCAAGCTGACTTTTAAAACTTATTGGCACTTTTTGGGGAGGAAAGCACCATGAGCGAGCTCGCATTTCTTTCGGCAACGCAGTTGGCCGCAAAAATACAAAACAAAGAAATTTCAGCAGTCGAACTGCTCAACCACTATTTAGGTCGTGTAGACCAATACAATGGTGACCTCAATGCGATCATTGTGGATATCCGCGAGGAGGCGTTGAAAGATGCTGAGGCAGCGGACGCCAAGATGGCTCGGGGTGAATCTTGTGGCCCTCTTCACGGCGTGCCGATGACAGTGAAGGAATCCTATAACGTTGCGGGCACGCCCACCACTTGGGGCAATCCGGCTTGGGCAGACAATGTGCCAAATGAGGATGCGGAATCGGTTAAAAAACTCAAGCAAGCTGGTGTCACATTATTTGGCAAGACCAATGTGCCGTTGTCTTTGGCTGACTTTCAAAGCTACAACGAAATTTACGGCACAACTAACAATCCTTATGACCACGAGCGTATTCCTGGCGGTTCTTCTGGCGGTTCCGCAGCTGCCCTGGCTGCTGGTTTAACAGGTTTGGAAACAGGGTCAGATATTGGCGGTTCCATTCGTAACCCCGCGCACTTCTGCGGCGTATTTGGCCATAAGCCCACCCATAATTTACTCTGGATGCGTGGTCATGCGCCCCCTGGAGACAGCCGCGCTGGGTCAGACATTTCTGTGATCGGACCTTTAGCCAGATCTGCATTTGATCTGGAGACCGCAGTAAGAGTGATGGCCGGACCCGATGAGATAGCCGCACGTGGCTTTAAGCTGGACTTGCCAGAGTTAGGCAACCGGCCGCTGAGCGACCTTAAAGTTGGCGTTTGGAAAAACGAGGCCTCTGCACCGGTCAGCCGAGAGGTTGAAGCGAGAGTGGATTTAGTGGCTCAAGCATTAAGAGATGAAGGCGCCACTATCGATGAAGATGCGCGCCCTGATTTTTCCGCTGCACATGTAGAAGACGTTTACCGCAAGCTACTGCATTCAACTATGGCTATGCGCATGTCGGACGCGGACTATGAGAATTTGCTTAAGTACGTGAAAGACTTAGACCCAAATGACGACCGCGAAAGCTCAAAAGTATTGCGCGCTCAAGTTTCAAGCTTTAAGCAATGGGGTGAGGCTAATGAAGCCCGGCACAAACTGCGCTGGGTCTGGCACGAGTTCTTCGGCAAATACGATATTTTGCTCACACCTATGATGGCAACGCCCGCCTTCAAACACGACCAACGACCCTTTGCCGAACGCACGCTGCAAGTAGACAACCAAGAGCGTCCCTACTTTGAGCAAGTGTTCTGGGCTGGGCTTACTGGGGTCTCCTTCCTACCCTCTACGGTTATCCCCACGGGGCTGAATAAAGATGGGTTGCCCATTGGCGTACAAATCGTTGGACCGGAGCTGGGTGACTTAATCACCATCGGTGTAGCGCAAAAACTGGAATTGGCAGGGTTTGGTTTTACACCCCCGCCCGCTTATATGTAGCACTTATTTAGCCTCCAGCCGGCCCTCATCTAGCGCGCTCAGGCGCGCCGCAATGCGGGGCTTAACTTGCCGAAAGATAGACTGTAAGTCGCTGATTTATAGTCTATTTTTTTGCCTTTTTGCCTTTTTGCCTCGTTTGCCTTTTGGCCTTTTGGCCTTTCCAAGATGACGCGCACTTGGGTCCTATGCGTTGGCCACTCAGCGCACGCTTACCTGAAAATTTTGCCTCCAGCCCAAGCGAACTGCTCCCACCGGAAGATATGAGGTAACATTGCGCCGCTATGCAAAATACAACTACAGCCCAAGCGCACCCAAACATTGCCCTAGTGAAATACTGGGGCAAACAAAGCAAGCCCGGCAACCTGCCTGCTACGCCCAATCTGTCTATTACCTTGTCAAATTTGACCACTACAACACAGATACAGGAAGGCAAAAAAGACGCGTTTCACCTTAACGGTGTACAGATTGCGGACGCAAAGATAGAACGCTGGCTGCAGACTCTTCGGAGTGAATTTGAAGTACCCAGCCTGATCATCAATAGCGATAACAACTTTCCAACCAGTGCAGGCCTCGCCTCTTCTGCATCTGGTTTTGCGGCTCTCATCACTGCCGTTAACGCTCATTGCGACCTAGGTCTAAATGAGGAGATGCGATCAAACTGGGCACGCCAAGGGTCTGCAAGCGCAGCTCGCTCAATTCACGGTGGGTTTGTGGCATTAGTGCCCCCGCAATGGGAAGCCATGCGCCTTGCCCCCAGTAGTCATTGGCCATTAGAAGTAGTCGTTGCTGTGACCAGCAGAGCAGCAAAAGCGGTGAACTCTACTCAGGGTATGCAACGCTCCAAGCAAACCTCACCCTTTTATAATGCTTGGCTAAGAGGTGCCGCAGAGGACTATAGCTCGGCAGCTCAAGCAATCAGTTTGCGCGATTTCACCCAACTGGCCCAAGTTGCCGAACTGAGCTGTTTAAAAATGCACAGCCTAATGCTGACCAGCAACCCAACATTGAGTTACTGGACGCCAGCGAGTATTGCCTGCATGGATTGCATCCGCATATTACGCGACCAAGGCCATCAGGTGTTTTTCACCGTAGATGCAGGGCCGCAAATTAAGGCCGTGTGCACAGCCGAAAGTCGCCCCGCCGTCAGCGCCGCACTGGCGCAAGTGCCAGGCGTGCTAGAAATTATTGACTGTGGACTGGGCGAAGGCGCACAGATTATCGATCGGTGATATTTACTGCACCGGGCAAAGCAGTTCTTTGGGGCGAGTATGCGGTACTGGCAGGCGCACCGGCAGCCATTATGGCAGTGAGTGCTACGGCTCAAGTCAGCATAGAGACGCACAGTGACCATACCTGGCACTTCAGCAGCGCTGGCTTCGACAGCCCCAGCGTCAGCGTCAACAAGGAAGGCGAAACATTACCCACCGGCCCTACCACCGGATTCACCACGGCCATATTGCAGCATTGGGGTATCACTCAACTCAGCGACTTATGCGGTGGCATGCACCTACATACAGACAGCTCTGACTTTTTTTCTGCTGGCCACAAATTGGGTTTGGGCTCCTCAGCCGCAGTATGCAATGCCACCTATGCGGGACTATGCCAGTTACTGGGTAAAGTTCCCTCTCTTGCTGAAGCACAGCTCATTCATCGCGCCTGGCAAAACGGCAAAGGCAGTGGTTTAGACGTTGCCTCGTCATGGTTCGGCGGCGTAATAAGCTATCAAAACGGCGTCGCCCAACCCTTGCAATGGCCAGAAGATCTGCATTGGCAGCTGGTGTGGACAGGTAAAAGTGCTAAAACCGCAGACCACATAACGCGCTTTGATACATGGCGACAAACAGATGAATCTGGCCTGCTTGACGATCTATCTGCGCTGAGTAGCCTGTTGTGCGAGCAACCCATCAAAGATGAGCTGCTCATGCACTATCAAAAAGCACTTTTTGCGCTAGATCAAAGCGCAAAGCTGAATATTTTTACCACAGAGCACCTCAGCTTGGTTAAACTGGCGGCCTCAAGCGGCCTCACCTATAAACCTTGTGGTGCAGGTGGAGGCGATATCGGCATTGCGCTGAGCCAAGATAAAGACGCACTAGAAAAATTTCGCAGTAAGGTGTCGGATCAGAATTTTTTGTTACTAGATTTGGAGATGGCCGAACATGGCATCACAGTCAAAGACTGAACAAGACCAACAGGGATCTTCTCGGATTCCAAATTTTTTCCGCTTAAACATCAATCAACGCATTGCAGCCCTGCACCAGCGCGGCCTGCTCTCCCAAGAAGATGTACAGCAACTCACAACAGGCAGTCACCAAGTGCAACTTAACGTTGCAGATAAGATGATTGAAAATGTCGTCGGTGTCTTTGGCCTGCCTATGGGCGTTGCGCTGAACTTCCTCATTAACAATCGCGACTACGTCATACCGCTAGTGGTAGAAGAGCCTTCTATTGTTGCGGGCTTGTCCGGCGCAGCGCGCTTGGCACGCCTGGGCGGTGGATTTGTTGCCGAAGAGGTCACCCCCATACTCATTGGCCAAGTACAGGTAGTCCTCGATGGCGACCCGGAAGCGGCTAAAGCTGTGTTACTAGAAAACAAAGAAGAAATATTAGCGCTGGCTAATAGCTTGCACCCGAAAATGGTGGCGCGAGGCGGCGGCGCACTGGATATAGAAGTATTTGACTACAAGGCAGAACACGACGGTCGCCTAATGGTAGTCATGCACCTGCTAGTAGATACTCGAGACGCCATGGGCGCTAACTTGGTTAACACCATGTGCGAGGGCGTTGCCTCACTGGCTGAAACCCTTACGGGCGGCAAAGTTTTCTTACGCATTTTGTCCAACCTTACAGATCGCGCTGTAGCGCGCGCCAAGGTACGTATACCCATCCAAAACTTGGAAGGTAAAGGCTACACTGGTGAAGAGGTCAGAGACGGCATAGTACTTGCTAACGACCTAGCATTGGCTGACCCCTACCGTGCGGCAACCCATAACAAAGGCATTATGAACGGCGTGGACGCTGTGGCCATTGCCACAGGCAATGACTGGCGCGCCATTGAGGCCGCAGCACACGCTTATGCCGCAGCAAGCGGTCGCTATAAAGCATTAACCGTTTGGCGCAAAGACGAGCCGGGCTATTTAGTTGGTGAAATTGCCATCCCAATGAAGGTGGGCACGGTGGGTGGGTCATTAGAAACCAACCCTAGCGTTAGAATTAACCACAGACTGCTGGGGTCACCCAACGCCTCTGAACTGGCAGGCATTATGGCGGCTATTGGCTTGGCGCAAAACTTTGCCGCCCTACGCTCGCTGTCCACCGACGGCATCCAGCAAAACCATATGAACTTACATGCCCGCAGCGTGGCCAGTTCTGCTGGCGTTTCAGACGAACACTTCGAGACCGTGGTAGAGGGTCTTATTGAGTCCGGCGAAATCAAAGTCTGGAAAGCACAAGAGATTGCTAAAAATCTAGCGCGAAAAATTGTCCAACCTGACGTTGCTGAGCGCCAAGCCGCCTGCGGTAAGATCATTTTGCTTGGCGAACACGCTGTAGTTTATGGCAGACCGGCAATCGCCCTACCCATTCCGTTGGCAGTGGAAGCCGCCATTCGCAAAGGTGGCGACGGCATCAATGTAGTGATTCCACGTTGGGGCGTGGAACAAAAAGTCCGCGTCACTAACCCAGGCTTTACCGGCATCATTGCGCAAATGTTAGAGCAACTTGGCCTCGACAAAGAGAACATGACCATAGAAGTTTTCCCACACATTCCCAGAGCAATGGGACTTGGCGGAAGTTCTGCACTAGCTGTGGCCATTATCCGCGCCATCGACCACGCCTATAAGCTGGGCCTAAACGATGGACGCATTAATGAACTGGCTTTTGAATGCGAAAAAGCAGCGCACGGCACACCTTCCGGCGTGGACAATACCGTGGCAACGTATGGCTCGCCCCTGTACTACCAACGCCGCGACGAACAACCCTTATTCAGCACTGTAAAACTTGGCCAACCACTAGAGTTGGTTATTGGTATGACAGGTAAAGAAAGCCTGACAGCAGATACTGTGGCCAGAGTCAGAGCTTCATGGCAACAATACCCAGAGCGCTACGAGACGATATTTGATCAGATTGGTCACCTCACCATGTCCGCTAGCGATGCCGTAAAAAGCGGTCAATTGAATGAGTTAGGCGAACTGATGAATTTGTGCCATGGCTACCTCAACGCATTACAACTCTCCACCCCTGAGCTAGAAGAGATGATTCACGTTGCGCGACAAAATGGCGCGGTGGGTGCAAAACTTACTGGCGGCGGTGGCGGCGGATCAATGATAGCCCTATGCCCAGACAGTTCTGCGCCAGTTAAAGCGGCGATCGAGGCAGCTGGCTTCAGAACCTTGGCAATCACACTAGACTAAATCGACTAGGCGTTTTATTCAGTCTCAGCGTTTGTTGGCAGGGCCGTTGGCGGCACCCCAACAACTCGCGCAATCAGGTACGGATTAGTCGTACCTTGTACCAGTAGGCTGAACAGCACCACGCCAAAGACCATTGACTGAATTGTCCACCAGTAAGCCAAACTTGTAGGTAGGGACAGCACCAACGCAATGGCAATGGCACCGCGCAAACCGCCCCAAACCAACAACCCCTGCCACGCCAATGAAATAGGCGTGCTGAGAGGGCGGGCGCACAAACAACTGACACCTACGGCAACTACTCGAGCAATAATCGCAGCTGCAATGGCCACCAGCATGGCCAGCCACTGGTCACGGAACATGGCTAAGGTAATCACGAGCCCCATAATGGCGAACAAAACACTATTAAAGTATAAACCCAACCATTCCCATGTACCGGCAATACCCTCAGCCACGGTGTCTTCCACTTCTCGCAATGTAAAGCGGGCGACAATGGCGGTCATCATCACGGCTAAGATGCCTGAAATGTGCAACACGTGTTCTGCCACAAAGAAACTCGCAAAGGCGGAAAAAACTAATATAAAGCGGCTGGCTACGGATGAACCCACCAGCAAAACAACAGCACTGACTACCAATCCAGCAACGGCGCCAAACACTAAGCCGCCAAAGGCGACCAATGAGAAGAAAGCAAAATAACTGTCGCCAGCGTCCACGCTATTGGTAGCCAAACCAATGACAATACTGAACAGCACCACGGCAGTAGCGTCGTTAAAAAGACTTTCGCCCTCGAATATTGTGGTGAGATCCCCAGATACATTAGCGCTGCGTAATTGCGCAATAACCGCTACGGGGTCTGTGGCCGCCAGAATGGCACCGGTCAAAAGTGCAGCCATCCAAGGAAAGCCCTCGGCGTGACCAATACCTAAGTAGATAAGTCCAGCGGTGATAAATGTACACAACAACACACCCAACGTGGCCATTAGCAAAATGGGCAGCAGCCACTTTTTTAGTAAGACCGGCTTAAGTTCCCAAGCTGCTTCAAAGATGAGTACCGGCAGGATCACAAAAAACACTAGATCGTGTAAGTTACTGGCTCTTATCCCGGTATCAAAATCTGTATATTCCAAACCTAACCCAGCAACGAATCCTACCAACAAGCAAGCCAAGGTCAGTTCAATACGCAGCAAGCGTTGCAGCAACAAACCCACCACAGCCACTCCGCTGATCGCCAAAACCTGACCCATAATTATGCTTATCATTGCTCAGCCCCTCTTTAACTCGTAAAACCCATCCTTAAAAACCTACCTGTAAAAATCTAATTCTGAAAACTACTTTTAGAAAACTACTGCTAGAAAACTAGCCTATTAGTTTTTGAGTAAATGCCACCCGACCTAGTCTGACGAGGGTAGTTTTATTTTTTGGCTAACCACTGGTGTTGGATACTGCTCTGCCAGAGATACAGAGAGGCCACCAGACTCTATAATGCGTACATGATGACGCTCTAGTTCGCGCGGTTGAGAAACCCCACAGGAGTGCGCAATAACACCAACGTCGTAAACAATCTGCTCTGCAAAGCTCGCCACTCGCAAGGATTTTTCCGCTGGCACTAGGCCACGCTGCAGCTCTTTTTGGTGCGTGGTAATACCTGTAGGGCAAGTATTCTTGTTGCACTGAAGCGCTTGAATGCAACCCAAAGCGAACATAAAACCTCGAGCCGAAGTAACAATGTCGGCGCCGCAAGCCAATGCCCATGCAACCTTTCCAGGCGTAATAAGCTTGCCAGAGGCAATCACTTTAACTCTATCGCGCAAACCATACTCAACTAACTTATCAACAATCATCGGCAAACTTTCACGCAGCGCCAAACCAACGTAATCCATAAGAGGCTGAGGTGCTGCGCCGGTACCGCCATCGGCGCTATCCAAGGTAATAAAGTCAGGCGCACTGAGCACGCCACGTCGATTAATTTCATCAAACAAATCGTTGAAGAAATCTATTTGACCAACAACTATTTTGAATCCAACCGGCTTACCGGTAATCTCGCGAACGTTTTCAATCATGTCGAGCAAGTCGTTTACCGACTTTATATCTTCGTGACCATTTGGACTGATAGAGTCTTCGCCCGCATCTATACCTCTAATTTCAGCAATTTTGGCCGTTACTTTACCGCCGGGCAAAATGCCGCCCTTACCTGGCTTAGCCCCCTGACTCATTTTTATCTCAAACATTTTCACTTGAGGGTGGGCGGCAACCGCCGCTAACTTTACTGGGTCTAACACGCCTTCAGCTGTGCGAACACCGTATTTGGCAGTGCCTATTTGAAACACAAGATCACAGCCGCCTTCTAAGTGATAGGGCGAAAGTCCACCTTCGCCAGTGTTCATCCAAATACCGGCAGCAGCGGCACCCTTAGACAATGCGCGCACAGCAGGTTTGGAAATTGCGCCATAACTCATGCCAGAAATATTGATCACCGAACTGGTGGTATAGGGTTGCTTACAACTCCCCTGCCCTAATGTAATTGCCCCGGCATCGGCGCTGTCTTGAGAAAGCACAGGAAAGGCGCTGTTAAGAAAGATTACATCGCCCGGCTGATCTAACGGGCGGGTAGAACCGAAGGCAATAGTCGTGTCTACGTTTTTAGCTGCACGGTAAACCCACGAACGTTCGGCTCTGTTGAACGGCAGTTCTTCTCGATCCATCGCAAAAAAGTATTGGCGGAAAAACTCACCAAAATGTTCAAACAAATAGCGCAAACGTCCAATAACCGGATAATTACGGCGAATGGTGTGTATTTTTTGCGTCTTATCTACCAGATATAAAACAAATATCCATAGCATCCCAACGCCTAAAAAAAACAAAAGGAGTAACGCACTCCACTGTATGATTGATTGCGCTAATTGTTGTAGTTGAGCCATTGTTATTATTCTCCCGCTGATTCACTCGTTCTCTATACTTGGACTTTATAGCTGCCCATTCATTTCACCTAATCGGTGAGTCAAAAGTTGATTCCCGTTATAGCTGATGCGCATCCCAACAAGACCTAGCCCCTTACGTTCGAGGTCCCCGACCAAGGCATCCGGCAGATATCCTCGACATACTTGTAACCCCAATTGAAAGAAGCGGCCAACCTAGATGGTAGAAAGATAAATCTTTGAGATGACCAAATAGAACCCCCGCGTCCATATGAAATTAGGACACTGCTTTGTCGGTGCCACTTTTTATCAAAAAATAAACTTTTGGTGTACAAATTTCCGATAAGAGGTAGCTGCTTTCAGACTCACGTACATTTTTGAAGTTTGGCAACTGATACAGTGATGTACGTTTTTCTGCGCCTGTCATCAGGGCGCGACATGATTAATGAAATGGAGGTTGAGGATGGAATCTAGCTGGCTTACCTATGCCAAGAGAATTCAAAGTATCGCCGATACAGGTATGACCTTTGCCACCGACGACTTTGACAAAGAGCGGTATCCAGAGCTTGCCGACATTGGCAATAAGATGCTCGCAGATTTGGGCAATGTACCCATTGAGCGAATTGAAAATTTGTTGGGAGACTTAGGTAAAGGTTACGCAACGCCTAAGGTGGATGTTCGCGGTGCGGTGATTAATCGCAACAAAATTCTATTGGTGCAAGAAAAGAGCGATGGTCTATGGGCGTTACCTGGAGGTTACGCTGACAGCGGGCTTTCTGCGTCACAAAACGTCAAGAAAGAAATCAGCGAAGAAGCGCAAATTGATGTCACCGTTACAAGCTTATACGCCATAAAACACAAGGCCCAACACGACTACGCCCCAGATGTTAGAGAGTTCTACAAACTGTTTTTCTTGTGTAAGCAATACGATGAACGGGTAATGGCAACGCCGGGCATGAAAGTGTCCGACGCCGTTTTTTTTTCGTTAGGCCACCTGCCACCGCTGTCCACAGGCCGAGTGAATCAAGATGACATTGAAACCGCATTTGCGGCGAGTGCTGGCAAGCTAGCGAACGTTTTATTCGACTAGCTTCGAGCGCCTCGGCCGGGCCAGGCGCGGCCCAGTTCTGCTAATCAGACACAGTGGGCATTACTGGGCGCTAAAACTGTCTCTAGCATCCATTTGAGTTTTCCAACGAGTAAGGTTTGGCAGTTCTGGCAATTCAACTACCTTAACCATCTTGGCAAAATCAATAGAGATGCCTAAGGTTATGTCGGCAATAGAAAAGTGCTCACCAGCCAAATATTCATTTTGCGCCAATTGCGCATCAAACATGGCTAACGCTTTGGGCGCTCGCTCTGCGCAGACCTCGCCCCACTCTTTCACGCAAGTTTCGCGGTCTTTGAAGAACGCTGTAATGTTGCGAAACGCACCAGCTACTTCCAGCAAAAAATTGAACTCAACACGGCGCTGCCACATTTCGATTTGCGCCGCACTCACGCCGTCATGGCCAAACATACTGGGAGCCGCAGAATCCTCAGCAATGGAATCTAAGTAGCGGCAAATGGCCACGGACTCACCAATAAAGGTGCCGTCATCCAACTCTAAAACCGGCACTCGCCCACCCGGATTTTTCGCCAAAAACTCAGCTGATAAATTTTCCGCTGCGCGAATATCTACCGCAACTCGCTCACATTCAATACCCAGTTCAGACATAAAGATGTGTACTCTGCGGGCGTTAGGAGAAGGGGCTTCATATAATTTCATCAAATTTCCTTTTTATTTAAGAGTTATTTATGAGCAATTTCCGAATTATTTCGGTGTTGTTTGTTCCACAGCCCAGCACTCATGCTCGGCATTGGACCGTTTAATATGGGTTAAATTTTTATTCACAAACTGTCGCTAAAGCGCAACCCAGTGATGAAAAATCATCGACCAATAGTGGCATAAACATCGCCGCTTTAAATCATTGCATAAGCACATTTCATTGCTTGGATTACACGCCACATTTTCCCAAACATTTTTTATATACAAATTTCCTAGTAAAGGTAAATTGGAGCAGCTAAATAGGAGAAGCAGGATGGGAACACAAGCACGCGTGGTAGTACTGCCACAGGACAGCAATACACTTAGAGTAGAATCCATTGAATTGCCCGACCCGCAACCAAACCAGGTCGTGGTACGTCAATTTGCATCTGGCATCTGTCATTCCCAACTGCACCAAATGCATGCGCCCCGGAAAAACCCAATCATTCTTGGCCATGAGTCCACGGGTATCGTACTAAAAGCGGGTAGCAACGTTAGCCACGTAAAAGAAGGTGACATTGTTATGGTCACTTGGGTACCCAGGGATATCGAGGCGGCGGCCAACCCACCGGAAGCTGCAAACCTACAGGTCAGCGACGGTATAGCCACCTCACAAAACGTTTTTACTTGGGCAGATCACACCATTGCGGACGAGCAATATGTGGTGAAGGTAGATCCAAATATCGAGAAAGATGTCAGCGCAATCATTGGCTGCGCGGTAATGACCGGCGCCGGAGCGGTAATTAACACCGCTGACGTACAAAAAGGCGAAAGCGTTGCCATATTTGGCGTAGGCGGTGTTGGCTTATCTGCGGTAGTTGGCGCAAAGATGGCCGGAGCCCACCCAATCATCGCGGTGGATCTAGATGACGGTAAGCTAGAATTTGCTCAAACCTTTGGCGCAACTCACTGCATTAATGCCAGCAAGGAAGACCCAGTGGCCGCCATCCATGCCCTGACCCCTCGGCCAGGACAATTCAATATTTCGCGGCAGCCGGTTTCAGGCGTTGACTACGCATTTGACTGCATCGGCATAAAGCAAACTATGGAACAGATTGTGCCCGCGTGCAGAACAGCCTACTTCGGCGCTAAAGAAGGTGGCACCGCCATATTGGTGGGCGTACCCACAACCCCCGTGGAGCTTAATGCAGTAGATGTACTGATTAATGAAAAGCGCTTTGTTGGCAGTATTGGCGGATCCTGTGCGCCAGACCGAGACTTTCCACGCTTTCTTGACTGGCAGAACAGTGGCGACCTAAACCTTCAGGGGATGATCACGGCAAGGTACAAAATTGATCAAATTAACGAAGCCGCTCAAGCCCTAGAAAGCGGCCAAATTACTGGCCGAGCCATTTTGGAGTTCGATCACTAAAACGCCAGGGGCAAAATGCCGAACAAGTGACGGCCCGCGCATGCCCTACCTCTTACGAAGAGGTAGGGCACCCAACCAGCATAATGAAAAAACGCTCGCGACAAATGCAGATACTGTATTTGCGATAACCCGCTCGGTATTATCCCTCCCTGCCATTCACCCACTCAACTTAGGAACAATACAGTGCAGTATTTCAAATCTTCCGTATTCGCCACCCTGCTTTTTTTAACGTTTAGCATGAGCCTGCAAGCCGCAGCGCCAGTCGCCGGTGTTTGGTTGCTGGAAGTAGATGGCCCTAGGGGAAAGTCCACGCCGACACTGACTGTCTCCGAGCAGGCGCCTGGCGAGTTCTCAGGTTCATTGACTGGACCCAGAGGCAGCTTTGCCATAGACAACGTGGCGGTAGAGGGCAACGCATTCAGTTTTCCGTTTCAGATGAAAACGGCCTTTGGCACATTTGAACTGAAATACGCAGGGCAAGTAGACCAAGACACTATGACCGGCTCAGTGGAGACACCTAGAGGCGACACACCCTTTACCGGTAAGCGCCAATAGATTTAGCTGCAGCAGCCAAGAAAGATTCACGGCTCGTTGACTGGCCGCAATACATCGCAATTGCTAACACTTACCCTAAAGCGCGAGCAAACAATTGAAAGGCTGCTGAACTGAAGGCCCACATATTTTCTTCGCGGTCGGGGCTTCCGGTTGCAACGGTTATTGTCATCGGGTGCGGACCGTCTACTGCAACCACACTGGTACCGGCATCCACGCCATAAGGTGCGCCTGTGGGGCCGGCTATGCCCAACTCAGCAATCGCCCACGTTGCATTCAATTGCGCCCGCGCAACTTCTGCAAAACGCAGCGCCATGGCTTCGGTCATGGGGTCTAAACCCTCGACGTGAGCGCGGTTAATACCCAGTAACTCTTTGCGCGACGCCAACGTGTATATCACAGAGCCGCCCTTGTAATAGGCAGATGCACCCGGTACCGCCAGCAGTGCCGAAGAAATTAGACCACCGGTTGAGGTTTCTGCAACAGCCACTGTTTCGCCGCGCTCTTTGAGTAGCTCGGCCACAACTAAGCTCATATCGGTCAATGATTTCATATATATCCTTTGTTAGTAGCCATGCTTAAGGCTTTTGTTTATGGACTTTGTTTATGGACATTAGTCGCAGCCTTCGTTTACAGCCTTTGCTAAAAATTTTGTTCACATCCCTGCCCCTTCTATCTAATGCGTCAAGCGGCCACTATAGCCACTGGCAGCTCCGCCCCGAAAGGAGATTATAGAAATCCTCCCGCTGGGACTCGTTTAAATCGCGGTTGGCCCACCAAGCAACATGGGTATCTGGCTTAGAGGGCGTTATTTCAATACCCCACATGGCCGCTACCTCATTTGGCAGAAAGCTGTAACGCATATCTATGACCTGACCTCGCGCGTTAACGGCCAAGTAGTCATCGGAAAACCAACGAAATCGCTCTATGTCAATGCGCTGCTGACTCTCTGGTGCTAAGGTGGGGAATTGCTTGTCGACATCAAATTTTGCAATGCGTTCACCCTCACACCACTGCGGCTCATTCAGTACCCGCACCGCGTCCACATAATAATCACCGTCAAATTCGTAAATGACCTTCCACAAAAACAAATTGGCAAAACTCGGTTTCACCGTTAATCGCTCTGGAATATGGCCGCGCTGGGCTGCCACCAACTCTCCGGCGGCAACTGCGCGATCTACTTGCAGCCAACCTAAACTCAGGTAGCTCAAAGCCCAGAGACACGCGGCAATAGCAAAACCGCGCCTCCGTTTGTAACCCGCTAACACCACTAAAACCAGCAATGGCAAAGTAAACAGCGGGTCAATGATCGAGATGTTATTCCACGCAAAACGCTCATCGCTAAACGGCCAGAGCAACTGTGTGCCATAGGAAGTACACGCATCCAGCAGGCCATGGGTGGCATAGCCCAACAAACAAAACAGGTAGCTTTCCCGCAGCGACAAATACGGCTGAAAAAAACGCACCTGCAACTTAAACAGCGGCCACGCCACCAACAGCGCCCCCAGCGGGATGAAGATCAATGCGTGGGTAAACTGCCGGTGGAACTCTAAGAACAACAACGGATCTGACGGCGATTGGATTACCACATCTAAGTCTGGCGCCATTCCTGCCAATGCCCCAAACCAAGCGGCGGCAATAATTTTTTCTTTGTTTTTGGCAGCAGCCTGAGCAAAGGATGCGCCCAGCACACCCTGACTAATGGGGTCCATATATACCTCAAAAAATCTAGAAAATTGGTGCAAACACCGTTAGGCGGCTAACTCTACAGCCATCTTGGTAACGGGTAAATTTACGCGACAAATTGCTACTCAAACCGCCATTTTCTTTTCTCAATATTAAGGGCATTCTGGAACGGGAATAAAAAGAAGCAATTAACGTTAATGTACTTCGTTCAGCCATTTTGAACTAAGAGTCTTGATCTAAGCGTCTTTAACTACGAGTCTTTAACTACGAGCCTTGAACTACGAGCCTTGAACTAGAATTGTTAAACCAAGGCCTCAACTTAAGGGCTTTGAACTAAAGTCCTTGAACTAAAGTCCTTGAACTAAAGGCTTTGAACTAAAGTCCTTATTTAAGAATCCGTAGATAGCCCTACACCAAAACTGACAGCGGAGAAGTACTCATGTTAACCCTCTACCCAGCGCGTTCAATCATTACCATGAACGACTCCATGCCCAGAGCCAGCGCGGTACTGGTGCGCGATGGCATTATTCTTGAGGTGGGCGAGCGCGAAAATATGCAGCCGTGGCTTGAGGGTCAGGAATATCAGGTGGATGAACAGTTTGCCGATAAAGTGATCTGCCCCGGCTTTATCGACCCCCACCTACACCCCAGCATGGCGGCTGTTTTACTGCCCATGGAATTCATTACCGCCATGCGCTGGAAATTGCCGTGGGGCACGGTGGAGCCCACTACAACAAAAGATGGATTTGATGAACGTATGCAAACGCTGCATGCCGGCAAAAATGACGGCGGCGCAGATGAACCTGAGCCGCTGTTCATTTGGGGGTTCCATCAGTTGTGGCACGGGCCTATGAGCAAAGCACGCATCAATGCCATCAGCACAACTCGGCCCATAGTTGTCTGGCACCGCTCCTTTCACGAGCTGTATATGAACGATGCAGCAATGGCAATGGCTGGCGTGAACATCGATGACATCAAACCAAGCGACCAGATCGATATCGACAACGGGCACTTTTTTGAAAACGGCTTAGGTTATGCCATCCAACACCTTAACCCTTGGATACTTGCGCCAGACGTTTATGCAGCCGGGCTAGAGCGACTTAAAAAGGTTGTTCACCATGGCGGCCACACCACCATTGGCGATCTTGCCACTGGACTGTTTGACTTTGAAACCGAAGCGACAACGTTGGCGCAATTGCTTGAAGGCAACGAAGTACCTTTTCGTACTCGGCTTGTCGCCCACTCAGCACGAATGAGTGGCGGCGGCAGAACCTTAGAGCAGGCGGTAGAAAAAGCCGAAGGGCTCGTTGAGCGCAACAGCCACCGCCTGCACTTTGGTAAACATATCAAAATGTTCAGCGATGGCGCTTTTTTCAGCGCTTTGGCACAACTGCAAGCTCCCGGCTATATCGATGAACACCATGGCGAATGGTTAATGCCGCCAGAAATTTTGGAAAAAAACATTCGCGCTTACTGGCATGCTGGATTCCAAATCCATGTGCATGTAACCGGTGACTTAGGGCTAGAGCTGGCCATAGATGTGTTAGAAAAAATGCAGTTCGAACGACCAAGATTCAATCATGGTTATACCTTCGAACATTTTGGTATCAGTACCCCTGAACAGATCAAGCGGATTAAGGTCCTAGGCGGACAGGTTTCCGCCAACGCCTACTACCTACATGAACTTTCAGACATGTACGCGAAAGACGCGGTAGGCTATGAGCGAGCGTCGCAAATGGCTCGGCTTGGCACCTGTTTCCGCGAGGGCATTAACACCACCCTGCACTCTGATTTCACCATGGCACCGGCAGAACCCTTAAACAGCGCATGGGTGGCAGTGAATAGAATCAACTCAGAGGGCGACGTTATGTGCCCTGAAGAATGTCTTACCCAACAGCAGGCGTTGCAAGCCATCACCATCAACGCGGCACATGTTATGGGTATGGCAGACATCACTGGCAGCATTCGCTCAGGCAAGCGGGCCGACTTCACAATACTGGATGAAGATCCACTTACCTGCGACCCAATGGATCTGAGGGACATTAATATTTACGCAACGGTTTTCGAGGGCAAAGTGTTCCCAACAACAACCTTATGATAGACATTCCCATCACCATAATTGGCGGATACTTAGGTGCCGGCAAAACGAGCCTTATCAATAGTATTTTGACCGGCGACTCTCCGCCAGCCAACTTGGCGGTATTGGTAAACGACTTTGGCGACATCAACCTAGACGCTAAATGGATCAAAGAACAATCGCCAGACGGTAAAATCATCGGCCTCACCAATGGCTGCGTGTGCTGCACTATTGGTGAAGATTTAAGCGAGGCGCTGGAGACATTAAGAGCGCAGTTAGGCGAGTTTCCAATAGAACATGTTCTGTTAGAAGCCAGCGGCGTGGCATCGCCCAAAAAATTGCAACGACAATGCAGCTATCCCGGTTACTCGCCCCGCGCCACCTTTGTTTTGGTGGATGCTGCCAACCACGACAAACAATGTCAGGACAAGTTTGTTGGTTATTTGGTCAAACAACAGGTTGATGAAGCGGACTATCTAATTGCGTCAAAACTTGACCTAACTCCAACTTTTACCCTCCACGGCGACAACATAGGCAAAGTACTGCACAAGCCGAATATTTTTTCTCCAGATTATGACCAACAAGACACTGCGGAGACGACTGCAAATCCACACAGCCACGGTCACGGTTTTGCAAGCTGCACACTGCCGCAGATTGCACAGGTCAACATTGATCATCTCCGGGCGCTTTGTGATGCATTACCGTCAACCGTGCATAGAGTCAAAGGCTATGTAGAAACAGACCAAGGGCTGCAATTGTTGCAGCGAGTGGGAGATGCGCTAACGTTAGAAAAGGTTGAGCAACAAACTGCAACGCCCCCTGAACAGGGACACTTAGTGTTCATTTATATAGATCAGCAGGAGCATGCAGTTCGCCAATATCTACAGCAGAACTTAAAACAGCACTGGCGGTTCGCTTAACCAAGCAGTGGTATGGTGGATGAGTAAGCCGAGTCCTCTGCGTATACTATGTAGAGGACTATATAGGGTGCTATATAGAGTGCTATACAGAGTTCAAGCGCAGAGTTAAAGCGTCATCAAAATCCCCACCAGAAAACGCTCAATAAAAACTCAGTAAAAAACCAGCGTCCGCACTTCAATACTCTGTCGCCCCGGCAATGGCTCAGCATCAGCAGGGGGCGGTGGCAACTCAAAAGCGCTGTGCGCGGTAAATCGCGCAGGCACGGCCAAATCAGAATCGAAGCACTTCAACAGCATTACCTCGGTATCCTGCATTTCAGACAAATACAGCCAACGGTGTTTAGGGTTATTGCGGACCATATAAATTTGCCCAACACGGTCGGTATAAACCAAATCAATAGGAATAAAATCATCTTTACTGATAGAACCCGCATCTATTACGGCAAAGGGCGTTTGCAACACAGGCCCAACAATGGGCCGCCAGACATTGATCATGGCAAAACGCTGGTTAACCAATTCTTCAGCACGATCTGGTAAAAAGTCGCGAACGCGCTGAGGCCCTGAAATCTCTGTGTAGTCGTTGTGCACAGATTTGACTGGATTTTGAATAGGTGCCCGCTGAGCTGTTTGGTCAGAGCCCGCTATATCTTTATTGCGCACATTGTGGTCAAAAACAAAAACCTCTTTAGCGCCAGTATGGGCCTTAACCAATTCTTGCACTTCAGGATAATAGGTATTGCGCACCGCCTCATCGTCGTAGAAGTCGGTGGTCGCAGAGTGCTGCTGCACAAACGCCAACCCCTGTTGGTCGATACTTAATGCAGACATGTAGCCACGCACATCTTCAACCTTGTGCTGTCCGGGCACTCTACCCGGATCGCGTTGCTCTGCATTTGCGGGGGGCGGACACAAAAAGTACGCGGGGTCTTTTACCGTTGGATCTGCATAATAAAAAGTACTCTGTTGGTCCATCTACTTCTCCCTAATTAGCAATCACTCAGCGCCTGTTTGATCCAACTCTGGGTATGACAACCGAGGCAAACTTTGTTCGATCATCGAACCTACTTTGAGCAAATTGGCTTCACCCAATTTTACCGCCACCAATTGGAATGAGGTTGGTCGTCCATTGGTATTCAAAGCTGACGGCAACGTCAGTGTCGGATGACCAGAATAATCAAATGGCGCTGTGAAGGTTAAAAAATCAGCCTGGCCCTCTTCGGGACTAAGCTCCGACATCACCTCAATATCCGGTGTGGCCATAGGCATACATGGGCTAATCATCACATCTACTTGGGTTAGAACCTGTTCCATTTGCGCGGTAAAATCTTGTCTAATCAGTTCCAACTGCGCATAGTCCTCCGCTGTCACCCGCAAGCCTAAATCAATAAGGGCTGCCAAATCTGGTCCGTACTCAGCTTTTTGTTGTGGGTAAAATTCGCTATGCGCCTTGGCACATTCAACACCCGTGGTCACCGCCCAGCCACCGGCCAAAATTTTATAACTTTCTGGCACAACTACCGGACAAATCTCAGCGCCCAGTTTGCTCAGGGCATCAAGCGTATCGCGGATAACTTCACTCACCTGAAGTTCAACACCAGTACTCACATAATCCCAGTCAACACCTATACGCACGCCAGCAAAACTCACCTCGGAGGATTCGTTGGAGTCTTCAGCAACAACGTCGGCCAAATAATTGGGCACACTTGCGTTCACGGAGCCGGGATCGTTTTCGTCGTAGCCCGCCATCACACTGAGCATGCGCGCCGCGTCTTCTACACTACGGGTCATAGGGCCAATATGATCAAGGCTGCCAGCCAGCGGAAACGCGCCATACAAACTGACCCTGCCATAAGTGGGCTTCAGTCCAACTAGACCACAGCTAGCCGATGGAAAACGAATACTGCCGCCGGTGTCAGAACCCAAGGCTGCAAACGCTAACCCAGCAGCAACACTGACGCCGGAGCCTGAAGATGAAACGCCACTCCAAGCGCGCTTATCCCAGGGGTTTATTGGTGCCGGAATATCTGGATGATGGTGACCAAAAGCGCCTTCAGTTAACTGCGTTTTACCAATGATCACGGCACCCGCTTGCTCGAGCCGCGTGACAACCGTTGCATCAAAAGTTGGACGAAAGTCCTGCATCACCAAGGTGCCAGAGGCTGTGACTATATCTTTGGTATAAAGCAGATCCTTAATGGCAATGGGTACGCCGTGTAATGCACCTAAAGGCTGGCCTTGGGCGCGCGCTTCATCTCGCGCCGCGGCGGTGGCTAGGGCTTGCTCTTCAAGCAGCCGAGCAAAACTCAGAGTTTGCCCGTCCAATCTGTGAATGCGTTCAAACATATACTGGGTGAGCGCCACAGAGGACAAGGCCCCACTCTTAAGCTGCCGACAGATACGCGACAACGATTGAAAATGTAACGGTTCTTGTTCGGCCATTTGGTCAGCCATGAATGTTCTCCCCTTCTTGAATCCGAGCTTCTTATTATTCATCCACAGCGGGTACTGCCGCAACTCATCTCGCCAGTCTTAGCTGTCGCCCTATCCCTCGTCCTATGCCTCGTCCTACCCCTCGCACTATCCCTCGCACTATCCTTAGTCCTAGCAGACGCATTACCCGTCGTCTTGCCAGCAATGCCTGGGCCGGGCTAATTCGCTGACAAGGCTTCAGCCTTGACCTTTTCGGCCTGCTTGATCGATTTCCACATAGACAGTGTGAGCAAAACAATCACCGCGTATAACGGCACTGAGATTAAAGTGACCGCAGACTTCAGGGGCTCTAGACCGCCTAGATAAACTAACGTAATGGGCAGTACACCGAGCAAAAATGCCCAAAACACACGATGCCAACGCGCAGGGTGCTCGTTAGAATCCAGCGACTTGGTTGCAGAAGCCGCCAGGGTATAAGACGCAGAGTCATAGCTGGTGGCGGCGAAAATTACGCAGACTAAGGTGAAGACAATCAAGATCAGCGACGACATTGGCAATGTTCCGAGTACTGCCACAATCAACGCAGGTGGGCCCTGGGTTTGTAGAGTTTCAAGCACTGGGAAGAGGCCATTGAGTTCTAGGTAAGCCGCGTAATTGCCAAGTATTGAGAAGAACAGGAAACAGCCCAAGGTGCCAAAGCAGACACAGCCTAAAATCAACTGCTTGAGCGTTCGACCCTTAGAAATTTTGGTAATGAAAATGCCCATATAAGGACCCAGCGCAAGCCACCAAGCCCAATAAAAGACTGTCCAAGACTCAACAAAGCTTGAGGTGCCCAGTGGGTCGGTCCAAGTGCTCATACGGATGAAGTTTTGCGCCATATGACCAAGCGAATCAAAGCCCATTTCCACCATAAAAAGGGTTGGGCCAACGATCAAAATAAACGCCAATAACAGAATTGCCATAATGATATTCAGATCACTGAGGCGCTTAATGCCCTTCTCAAGGCCCAGCCAAACGCTGGTGGCAAACACACAAGTCACCACAAATATCACCAGCAGATCTAAGGTAAACCCCCAAGCTGCTCGATCTAAAGATAATAAGTCGGCAACACACATGCCTATTAATGGCACCGCTAGGGCTATTCCGGTACTGCAAGCACCGACTAAACCCACAACAAAGAGTAAGTCTATTACGCGACCCAACACGCCCCTAGAATGCTTACCAATAATTGGCTCACAGGCGTCACTCAAACGCAGAGACTTAACCCCGCGCACATAATAGCTATAAGCTACGGCAACCCCGGGCAGGCAATAAAACGCCCAGCCCATAATACCCCAGTGAAAAATTGGATAACTGCCGGCCCAGCGCAACGCCTCAGCACTGTTGGGTTCAACTGAAAAGGGCGGGGTTTGAAAATAATAGGCCCACTCAACGGTGCCCCAATACAGCACACTGGTGCCAATACCACCGCAAAATAACATCGCGAACCAACTGGCGGTTGAGAAGTCTGGCGCTTCATCGCCAAGCCTAATTGCGCCGTGTCGACTAAACGCGATAAAGCCCAAAAACCCCACCGTGGCTACAGACCCCACCACGTAAAAAATGCCGAAGTTATGCGTTAAATAGTTGAATGCAGCGCCCAACATTTTGGCGCCCTGCTCTGGGAAAAGAGCCAAAGGAATGCAAAGAGAGAAAATAATAAGAACACTGCCGAAGAAAATAAAACGATCCAGGTTTTGGTCTTGGACGTCATTAGAGATACTCATATACGTTCGCTTAAACTTAGGAGGCCACCTACACTAGAGGACGCTCAGTGAATTGCAAGTTGCTGCCCCACTAGGATGGGGGCCTCTCCGTTAGAAAGGCAGCGCTTAAGAATGAAAACATAGGGACTTGAGAGTGAAAAAGGTCTTGTTCGACAAAGCCTACTACGAAAAATTTTATCTAGACGAAGCCACCCAAGCAGTTTCTACCCAGGAGCAACAACGGCAGGTCAACTTGATCCACGCTTATATTGCATACCTGCAAATTGACATAAAAAGCGTGCTAGATTTAGGCTGTGGTTTGGGTCATTTTTTAACCCGCTTGCAGAAAGCGCTGCCCAACGCCAACACCACTGGCGTGGAGATCAGTGACTACCTTTGTCAGCAGCATGGCTGGCGCAAAGGCTCGGTGGTCGATTTCGGAGCAACACAAGGCGAACAATACGACCTGGTTATCTGCAACGATGTTTTGGCTTATCTGAATAACGCCGAGTGTGCCAAGGCCATTAAAAACCTAGCCAAGCTGACCCGCCAATGCCTGTATTTGAGCGTTTTAACTGAAGAGGATATGCCCATTTGTGATGAACGGACCACAGACATGCGGCAGCGCCTACGGCCCAGCCAATGGTATAAAAAGCATTTGGCCAAGGACTTTTGCAGTGTTGGCGGCGGTTTATTTATCCGCAAACCTGTATCCGTGCCCATTTGGCAGCTAGAACAAATTTAACGAAATAGAAAACTGAATATATGACGGCATCTTCAGAGACTTTTTTCCTCCGGCGTAAGGGCCACAGAATTAATGTGCATCACTGGACATGCGGCCCAGCAACAAAGGTGAAAGCAAATATACTTATTGCCCATGGCATGGGTGAGCATGCTGGCCGCTATAAGCCATTGGCCGCCCAGTTGAATGGGGCTGGCTTCAATGTCTTAGCCCATGATCAGCGCGGTCATGGCGGCAGCCTCTTTGGCGCTACCGAACAGGGCGATATGGGCTACAACGGCTGGCATGAAACCTTAGAAGATCTAAAATTTCTGCAAGATTGGCTTGAACAAAAATATGCCAAGCCCACAGTCATTATTGGTCACAGCATGGGTGCCATGCTTGCGCAGCAGTATGTCTATACCTACGGCCAGTCCTTGAAAGGTCTCGTATTGAGTGGTTCGCCCGGACACATGCCAAGCTTGATCAGCCTGCTAGGCCAAGCCATTGCCAAGTTCGACACCTGGCGTCTTCATCCTGCGGCGCACAGCCCTTGGCTAAGCAAAAACTTGTTTAGCGCCAACAACAAAGCTTTTGCTAAGGCAGGTGACGGCAACGGTGGATTTGCTTGGTTAAGCCGAGACAGACAAGAGGTCGCCAAATACATAGAAGACCCTTTTTGCGGGGCCATCTTAACCGCCGACGGCCTTGGGGGCATGTTTGATGGCTTAAGCAAAAGCACGCAAAAAGCCAACATTGCCCGTATCAATAAAGCGATTCCGGTAATGATCATTTCTGGCGAAGAGGATCCCGTGCACGGCAAAGGGCGCGGTATTAAGGCGCTCGTAAAGCGCTACGAAAAAGCAGATATTAAGGTGACAACAAAAATCTATCCGGCTGGTCGACATGAAATGTTTAATGAAACCAACCGTGAAGAAGTGTACACCGACTTACTCTACTGGTTAGATTCGATAAACTATGACTGATACCACTCAAACGCCAGAACCCATATGGCAGGACGCCATCTCCTTATGTCGCGATCTGCAAAGTGGTGTAGTCACTGCGACGACAATAATGGATAACGTCTACGCCCGTATAGAAGCATTCAACCCTAAGCTCAATGCTATTGTGAATTTGCTCGACTACGACGCGGCCATGGAACTGGCGCGCAGCGCAGACAGTGTGCCTATTGCAGAGCGAGGCATTTTGCACGGGCTACCGATGGCGCTAAAAGATGCAGTGGCCATGAAAGGCTTCCCCACAACCTGGGGCTTTAAGCCCTTTGCCGATCGTATAGAAACTATGGACGACGGTCTGGCCGCTCGCTTACGCAAGGCTGGCGCGATTTTTATTGGTCACACCAACATGCCGGAATTCGGCTTTGGTTCCAGCACATTCAATTCGCTCTTTGGCACTACCTTAAACCCCTACGACACCAGTAAAACAGCCGGCGGCAGCAGTGGCGGCGCGGCGGTGGCATTAGCCTGCCAAATGTTACCCTTAGCGGATGGCAGCGATCTTGGTGGCTCGCTGCGTAACCCAGCCAGTTTTTGCAACGTGGTGGGGTTTAGACCTTCAATTGGGCGCATGCCTTTTAACAAGAATTTTGCGTGGTATGGCCGCATGGTCACCACGGGACCAATGGCGAAGACAGTGAAGGATACCACCCTGCTTTTTGCGGCCATGGCCGGTCCAGACGCTAACGACCCTCTAACCTTACCCGAACCCGGGCACCATTTTTTTGACGGCCTGATTGCAACTCGCGAACCAAATACGCTTAACATTGCGATGAGTACTGACTTAGGGTGCTTAGAGATAGATAAAGAGGTGGCCGGTATTATTCAAACTGCGGGGGAGGTTTTTGCAAGTTTGGGTGCGAGCGTTACCGCAGATGCGCCTGATCTAGCCGGCGCAATGGAAGTGTTTCAAGTTCAGCGCGCAGCGAGTTTGCGCCCCTTAGGAGACAGTTTAGAGAAAAATTTCCCCGATTGGCGACTAGATGCAAAAGACACTGCCATCTGGAATATTGAAAAAGGTGCACAGCTTTCCGCCGACGAAATTATGCAAGCGGAAGCCACCCGGTCCAAAATATACGCGCAAGCAGTGAAGTTTTTTCAACACTACGATGCGCTGATTCTCCCCGCGGCCCAAGTCCCGCCGTTTGCTGCGAGTGAGGAGTGGGTTAAAGAGATCAATGGCGTGGAGATGCAAACTTATCTCGACTGGATGGCAGTTTGCTGCATGATCACAGTGACCGGGCTACCCGCTATTTCGGTACCCGCAGGATTCACAAAAAGCGGCTTACCCGTGGGCGTGCAAATAGTAGGTAAACCCAGAGGCGACCTAGCCCTATTACAAATTGCGCAACTATTTGAGGACGCAACTAACCACCACAAAAAGCATCCGGTGCTCTAGGCCTAGGCGGTGAACGGCCCCGAATACCAGTCACCACACTATCCACAAAGCCAACTAAAGCCTTTAACAAACTATGCAAAAGAAAAAATTATTGTTTGTAGCCGCCCACCCAGATGACGCGGAATTTTGTGCGGGCGGATTGCTCAGTGCCTGGCACAAGGCTGGGCATAGCGTAAAGATTCTTTGCTTAACTAATGGCGACGCTGGCCACCACCAAACCAAGCCAGCTGAACTGGCAATACGCCGTGCTGAAGAGGCAAGGCTGTCCGCGGAAATAGTTGGCGCAGCGCTAGAAATTTGGCCTCAAGCCGACGGCGAGCTTACCGCCAGCATAGACCTACGCAAGAAACTCATTGGCTCTATCCGCGCCTTTGCACCAGACCTGATCATTACCCACAGAGTAGCCGACTACCATCCAGACCATCGTGCAGCCGGGCAACTGGTGCAAGATTCCGCGTACCTCTTACAAGTGCCGGCGATCGTCCCGGAGCATGCGGCCATGCAACAGATGCCCGCAATCTTGCTGGCCTACGACCGCTTTCAAGACCCGCGCCCACACCGCTTAGATTGGGTAGTGGATAGCACGGATCATATCGACACCGTTCTCAGCATGCTCGCCTGCCACCAAACTCAGGTTTTTGAATGGCTACCTCAAATAATGGGCAAAACGGTTAACGCTGAAGATAAAGCAACCTGGCTGCGGAAATTTTATTTAGCCAAACCCAGAGCCGTTGCAAAAGCTGCAACTCAGGCGCAGAAAAATAAAACCGGGCAGCAATCCAATGATCTTACAGATTTAGCTTTTGCTGAGGCCTTTGAAGTATCAGAATACGGGGGTCGCTTTGACCCATCTGACTTCAATTTCGTAAATAAGAAAAATTAAAATGACCGACAACAATTCGTCACCCTCCCAACTGCCGCAACTGTATTCGCTACGAGCCATCGGCATAGCGACTTTCTTTGGCTCACTTTTGGCTGGCGGATACTTAATCAGCGAAAACTATCGCGCCTTGGGCATGAAGCAACTTGGCTATATTGCCTTGGCCATTAGCCTTTTGGCTTTTTGTTTGAGTTCAATTGCTGTCGCAAGTTTTATTGATCCGGTGATAACTCAAGAAGGAGAAATGCAGAGCATAGATCTCACGCTGCCCTTGTTGATCAATATAGCCCAAGTGCTCTCTCTGCTGTTTATAACTCACGTTGTACAAGGCAGCATGCTTGCCAGTTTTGCAGAAATGCAGGGGCAATTTCACTCCACATGGAGAGCAGTGGGCATGGGGTTAGTGGCCTATATTGTCTTAGCCACCGTGGCTTATATTATTTTGAGCGCGCTTGGATTGTATAAATAAACAATTCGACAAACCCAAGCGTCAGTAGTTTCACAACGCCTGTGAATTCGCCAGCGCCTTTACTCGGCGGCTCCAGTTACTAACGCCTTTTTTACGCAGCTACATAACGACCTAGCGGCTAATCTACTGACCCATAGGCCTCCAAGGCACAACTATTTACCCCAACGACGATTGAAATCATCTGTCGAGTTTACCCGCGGATACTCTTTGTCTGGAACGGGGCATTGTAGAAACTCGCACAACGGTTCCCAACCATCACCGGGCCGATAAACCAATAAATTGTCCGCCGGCACATTGTCTATAACTGCTTGATTATGCTTTTCATAGCATTCTATGACGTGGGCTTTGTCATCCATGCGGCCATCAAAAACGCCGTTCCAAATCACTTCATAAACCATAGCTGAACGCGCCAAAGCTTCTTCGTCTTTCCTATTCTCCGCATCTAAACGCGCGTGCTCGGAGGCTCGCCAAATGGTATTCATTACGCTTTCATACCACTTATCAGCATCTCTGAGCGACAAAATGATCTGAGCCTGAGGATAGGCCTGAGATTGCTCGCGCCAAAAATTTGAGGAAGGCCAATCGACTGACGCTTTATAACCAGCAAAAAGCTGCGCCCAATCAACACTCTGCCCTTTGGCCACGCTGCTCCAGAGCTTGCTATGTGATGGATTTAGCGGCACTTCCATCATGTGGTAACACTTATCAAAACCCAGTGTTTCTAGCGCAAATTTGAGCGACAACGTGCCCGTACGACCAAATCCTGCACCAATCACTTCTATCGTCATATTCCCCTCTTCGTCTTGTAGTTACTTGTTGGTTACTTGTTGGTTACTTGTTGGTTACCCATTTGCTATTGCTTAACTCATAATCTACTACCGATTGTTATCAATCGAGCAGCCGCGCTAGTTCAAACGGTAAGCTCGGCTGGCGGTATCATGAAACAACCATTGCTGATCTGCCTGGGTATGTTTCTTTGCGATCTTTTTAAAGGCATTCCAAAGCACATGGTATGAACAACTTTGCTTATCAACAGGAAAATTGCTCTCAAACATACAGCGCTCTGGCCCAAATACTTCAATGGCAAAGTCATGATAACGGCCAGTAGCAGCAACTATCGCATCTGACGTGGGCGGTTGGTCGCCCTTGTGCAAACCGAACCCGTTGATGGGCATGACTATGCCACCTAATTTGGCCACAACGTTGGGACATAAGGCCAACTGCGTTACATCCTTTTGCCATTGCGCGAAGATTTCTTCGCTCTTCCCAGCGTAAGGGCCTATACCTAGGGGGCCACCAAAATGATCAAATATAATCGTAACTTTTGGAAAAGCCTGAGCCAAGGCGGTGAGTTCGCTGATCTGCGGATGATACAACCACGCATCAAAACTTAAACCGCGCTTTTCTAACTGGGTAAATCCTTGTTGAAAGGTCTCATCCAAAAATAAATGCTCACTGGGGTCGGTATGCGAATTACGTACTGCTTCGCTGGCATCCCAACCCGCCGCATGACGAATACCGCGAAATCTTGATGACGCTGCCATATGCGCATCTAAGACCGGCCCTACGCTGTCCCCTAACGTTAAGTCTGCATAACTGACAATGCCTGCACAAACTTTAGCAGGCCCGTACTGATTGGACGCAGACATCGCCGCTATGCCGTTTACAAACTCGGTTTCTCCCACCGGCGCCATAGTCTGGTCTGCGCGAGCACTGTACATAGACCCGCACTCAACAAAAACGGTGCTCACCACGTTGTGCCCCTGACCTATATCCGCCAATAGCTCAGGCAGTAAATAGGCGTTGCGATCATGGTCCCAAAGATGATGGTGTGGATCACAGATCATTCGCTCAGGGTCTATGATGTCTTCCTGCACCAAATCTAGCCACTGATTGCGGTCGGTAGGCGCAGACATCAGTAAACAACCACAGATCGAATGCCTTCACCGCAGTGCATTGCCTCAAAGCCTTTGTTGATGTCTTCCAATGCAAAAGTATCGGTGATTAGGTCATCAATGTTAATTTTGCCTTCCATGTACCAATCAACAATTTTTGGCACGTCTGTGCGGCCCTTTGCACCACCAAAAGCTGTACCGCGCCAGACTCGGCCAGTAACCAACTGAAATGGCCTTGTGGCAATTTCTTGGCCCGCCGCCGCAACACCAATAATAATGCTCTCGCCCCAGCCCTTATGACAGCACTCCAAGGCTTGGCGCATAACTTCGGTATTGCCGATGCACTCAAAGGAATAATCTACGCCGCCGTCGGTCATATCTACAATGGCCTCAACGACGTTATCTACAGAATTAGGGTTGATAAAATCTGTCATACCAAACTTCTCGCCTAATGCCTTCCGTCCGTCGTTGAGGTCTATGCCTATAATCCGTTCAGCACCCGCCATGCGCGCACCTTGAATAACATTCAAACCAATGCCCCCTAACCCAAATATCGCAACGGTTGAACCCGGCTCTACTTTGGCGGTATTCATCACTGCGCCTAACCCTGTGGTCACACCGCAACCGATGTAACACACTTTATCGAACGGCGCGTCGGATCTAATTTTTGCGACGGCAATTTCCGGTAGCACTGTAAAATTAGCAAAAGTAGACGTGCCCATGTAGTGATAGATGGGCTCACTGCCAAGAGAGAATCTAGAGGTGCCATCAGGCATTAAACCCTTGCCCTGGGTCTCTCGAATGGCGCCACATAAATTGGTCTTTCCAGATAAGCAGAACTTACACTGCCTGCACTCAGGGGTATAAAGCGGGATCACATGGTCGCCTGCTTTGACTGATGTCACACCCGCACCGACTTCACGCACAATGCCCGCGCCTTCGTGGCCAAGAATGGATGGAAAAATACCCTCCGGATCGCCACCAGACAGGGTGAAGGCATCGGTATGGCAGATACCTGTAGCCATCACTTCAAGCAACACTTCTCCGGGACCGGGGCCGGCAAGGCGAACCGTTTCTATACTCAAATCTTGACCTGGACCGAATGCTACGGCAGCTTTGGTTTCCATCATGTAAATTCCTTCCTTAACTTTACGCTTTTAGCAGCATGCTTGGATTCAGCTCGTCTAACTTCTGGCTGACAACTCTACACCCCGATTGAGGTATCTCTGTGCCTTCATTATATAGGGCAAATACATTGAGCCGACAGCAAATGAGTTTACGACGGTCTAGTGTGAGCTGCCTTTATTCGCTTGCACACTGGCGCTGCCTGCGTGAGTTTTATTTTGCAACGCTCAAACTGGGCATCACTAAACCAGAGAGTACTGTTAAACTCAGCCGATGATCTTGCCTATCCACCACAACTTGCACGTACGCGCCTCGGTCAAGCGATGAGACTGGGCATGCGCGTGGCTCTTAGCCTTAGAAGCTGGCGAAATTTGGTGCCACTGATTGCTGTGCTCACCCACTACCGCCGCCAAGATTTAAGCCACGACTTACTCGCCGGATTAGTAGTGGGTATGGTCACCATTCCCCAGGCCGTAGCCTATGCCTATCTGGCTGGTGTGCCGCCCCAGTCTGGGCTTTATGCCTGCCTACTGCCCATGGTCATATATGCCATTTTTGGCAGCTCAAAACAAATGGTCGTTGGACCGGTGGCCGTGGCTGCATTACTCGTGGCTGCTACCGTGAGCGAATATGCGCCCAAATACAGCGACGCTTATTTGGCGATCACCGCCGTACTTTGCCTACAAATCGCCGGCATTTTGTGGCTGCTTCGACTCTCTCGCATGGGTGGGCTGGTTAACCTGCTAAGCCATCCGGTGATCACTGGATTCGTCAACGCTGCGGCAATTTTAATCATAGTCAGCCAGTTACCTGCATTGAGTGGTATCGCCCTTGGTGAGGCAGAAAGCCCACTAGCCGATTTGCTCAACCTTCTGGGCGCAGTGAGTCAATTGGACGCGCTTACCTTGACCTTTGGACTATGCACGCTGACTTTTTTAGTCGCCAGCAAGTGGTTAATTGCCAGGTGCCTAATTTTATTTGGCGTTGAACACACCCAAGACCACCCCGCTACCCGCACCGGGCCAATGTTGGCGGCTATCTTCAGCATCATTATTGTCGGTGCATTTGGGCTTAGCTCAGATCTAGACACTGTAGGCTTTGTGCCTGCCGGACTACCCAGCATTGTTTGGCCGGACTTCGACCTAGAGCTGTGGCTAAATCTACTGCCCGCTGCGGCAATCATCGCCATCATCACCTACGTAGAAAGTTATTCCATTGGCACCACATTGGCGGCTAAGCAGCAGACGCGCATTAACCCCCACCAAGAATTGTTTGCTTTAGGCGCGGCCAACGTCGGCGCCGCAATTACTGGGGCGTATCCGGTAGCAGGATCTTTCTCACGCTCCAGCGTGAACTATTCCGCAGGCGCACGAACCCCGGTGAGTTCACTCTTTTGCGCGTTGGTAGTGGTTGTAACACTGGCGTTTTTTACTGGCCTTTTCGCCAATTTACCCAAAGCGGTATTGGCGGCAATAGTCATTGTGTCTGTAATCGGCCTGATAGATTTCAAAAGCTCGCGTAAACATTGGTCAATATATCGACATGACAGTTGGACAGAACTGGCCACCATGGCACTGGTGCTGATTTTTGGTGTAGAGGTTGGTTTGCTCGCAGGCGTGGGCATATCTATTGCCCTGTTTATTCGTAGCTCTAGCCAACCTAACATCACTCAGGTCGGACGCCTTGATGACACGGAACATTTTCGTTCTGTGAAACGTTTCGAGGTAACAACCTACCCAAACATCTTAGCGCTGCGTGTGGATGAAAATATTTTCTTTGCCAATGCAACGCAAATAGAAGACCGGCTCTTAAGGCGCGCCTTGCGCCGCAAAGATACGCGCCATCTACTTATTGTTTGCAGCTCTGTAAATATGATCGATGCAACGGGTTTAATGATGCTTTATAGGTTAAACAGCCACCTTAATGAGGCTAATATTTCTCTGAGTTTGAGTGACGTTAAAGGCCCGCTAATGAAGCAGCTGAGCAATACCGATGTAGCAGACACCATAAGTGGCGAGATTTTCTTTAATGCAGACCAAGCGATTAAGCGGTTGTTGTCAAACACTCAGCTAGCAGAAGGCACGCATGAAAATTCTTGACGGTTACCTTACACGGGTCGCCACTCTAGCTGTTTTTTTAACGCTGTTATCTCTAGTCAGCATTACCAGCCTTTTTGCGCTATTTGAGGAACTGGGGGAAAGCCAGGCCACCTATGGCTTCTTAGATGCGCTGATTTATTTGGCACAAACTCTGCCTCGACGAATAGACGAGCTACTCATTTACTGCGTATTTCTCGGCTATTTACTGTCGCTGGGTAGCCTTGCTGAAAACGGCGAACTGACCGCCGCAAGAGTGGCTGGTGTATCTCCCATGCGACTACTGGGCGGTCTAATCCCCTCGCTCATTATTTGTTTGCTGGTGAGTTTTAGTCTGAGCGAATATTTAGCCCCCACTGGCGAGCAAGCCGGTGAGCGCGGCAAACAAAGGGCTCAATATGGCGAAAACGCGTTAAGCCAAAAAGGTGGGCTTTGGTTTCGCGATGGCAGTGAATATGTGCAAATTGACAGTCTAGAGCCTAATGGTGACCTTATTGGTGTCGTGCGCTATTCGGTCAATGAGCGGCAGAAACTTACTCAAAGTTTACGCGCGGAGTCGGCCAAATATGATGAAAAAGTGAGGGTTTGGACACTCTACAACGGCAGTAGCACTGAGCTCGGCAACCTTACAACCCAGACAACGCGTTTTGCGCAACAACTTTGGCAGACGCCAATGACACCCAAACTTTTAGCGAGCCAAGCGTTTCTTGAACCAAAAAAAATGCCCTTAATAGGCATTCATAATCAGATCACATTTTTAGCGCAGCAGAATCTGTCCGCCACAGAATACGAGCTTGTTTATTGGGCGCGCATACTTAAACCCCTAACCTTTTTTGGCATGGCCCTGCTTGCACTGGCAATAGTGATTGGACCGCTGCGCAGTTCTGGCATGGGACAGCGGTTAACTATGGGTATCTTCGTAGGGCTGGGTTTTAAATATCTACAGGATCTTTTTGCCCCTACCGCAATTGTATTTGGGGTACCTGCGATCGTAGCCGTTGCGCTGCCGACAATTATTTTTGCCTTAGCCGCACGTTCATTGATTAAGCGATACGCCTAAAGGCTAACAACTGCCCTGCTGCAATTGCTTTCTTGTGGCGATATTTGTTCAGCGACTTCTCCTAATTAGGCCAAACCCCTACCTTATCAATCAGCCACAACCGATAGGTTTTATTCAACCCATATCCAGTACCTGCTGAGACCATTTGCCATTTTTCCGGCACCCATCCTCTCAACAGGCCATCACTCCGACCAACGGTAGGCGTAAAGAGCGAGAATCTATTAGGAGAAGGCTAAAATGAAAATCCGCCAACAATATTTTGCGAGTGAACAGTAATATGCGCTTAATCAATAAGAGTGACTTAAACCGAGGTGGTAGGTTGACCCTGAATAGACAACTTTTGGCTTTCTTTGCGACCGTGAGCTTGCTTGTCATCACAACGGGTTGCGCGGTAAGGGGTGTTCCCGAAACAATTCAAAGCACGAACAAGCCCATTGACGACTGGGCCAACGTACTGAAAAACCATGTAAACGCCATAGGCCAAGTAGATTTCAAAGGCGTTCAAAGCAACCCTGAAGCGCTGCATCGCTATGTGCGATATGTGGCTCGGACAGATCCACAGCGGGTATTTTCCAGCGCAGACGAAAGGCTTGCTCACCATATCAATGCCTACAACGCCATGGCCATGTTTGCTGTTCTGGAAAATGATATTCATCACACAAACGCAGGGTTAACTAAGGTCAAATTTTTCTTCCTTCAACGATATCGAATTGCAAACAGCAAAAAGTCTTTGTACAAGTACGAAAAGGAAATTCGGGCGCTCGGCGACCCGCGAATCCATTTTGCATTGAACTGCATGTCCATTAGCTGCCCGATTTTGCCCCAAGTTCCCTTTGCAGCGTCATCGCTGAATAAAGTCTTAGATAGGGAAGCCAAACAATTTTTCGCTACACCGAGCAACCTAAAAGTTGTTGCTGGGGAGAAAAAAATATACGTGTCCGAGATTTTGAAATTTTATAAAGGTGAGTTCATAACCCACGCTGGCAGTCTCATTGCCTATATCAACCAATATATTGACGAAGATATACCCGAAAGTTATGACGTGGAATTTGTTCCCTACGACTGGACTATCAATAAGTCTCCATAAGGATATAAATGGGCTTCAACAAGCGCTTTTAGACAGAGCCTTGGCAGCGCACCCTAAATTTTGAGGAATCCTCCTCCCCAAAAAGAAAAAACGTTTCTAGCTAGGGCATCTTAGCGATAGGGCAATGGAAGCGTTTTTCTTTGTGTTACCTACCTCTTTTACCCAAAAGAGGCAGCCGAAAGAGCTGCCTCTTCAACATAGAGAAACTACTCTAGAACGAGTACTTCAAACCAAACGATAGTGTATTCAGGTCGATCTCATTTGGATCAACTCTGTTGGTGCCACCTGCAACTTCAGGAATGCCGCCAAAATCGATGTCGTTGGCAATGGTGTAGTCGACAAATAACGCAACGTGATCGCTCACATCGTATGCTGCTCCAACACCGTAGGAAAAACCTACTTCAGAATCAGATTCCGATCGCACCGGAGGCGCAAAGGTGTAGGAATGGCCCAAATCGAAGTCAACAACCTTCACCCCCAAATGGGTATAAACCGAAAATTCATTGGTGATATTTACGCCACCTATGAGGCGTGCGCCATAACTGTAATTCAGCTCCACGTCGCCAATAAGCACACCGTTGATATTTCTTGTCTCAGCAGATTCGTAGTTCACGTAGGCTTCAGGCCCATAATAAAATTTGCCGTTGGCAGAGCTGAATAAATAGCCAATTGCTACGCCGATCTCAGCTTCAGTTTCCTCAACCAAAGTGGTGCCACTTGTGTCTGGCACAGGTAACGCTAACCCACCAGTATTGCGCTCAATGGTATGGCCCAATTTCGACGATCCGATCTGGCCAGATATGTAAAGACCATCGGCAGCCAATGCGGCATTTCCAGCAAAAACAGATGACAACGCTAATACCGTTGTGAGTAGTCCAACCTTCTGTCTAACTAGTTTCATTTAAAACTCCTTAATATATTTAACTAACGGCACAGGTAACTGCAGGCGCCGCTCTCTTATCGAGGAGCAAAGAAAAACACTCAAGCCAAGCCAAAACTAACATCGAATGATAATCGGTAGCTTTCAGATCGCCATTGGTCGAGTATTTTGAATATTTCCCAAAATCTTCCAAAAACCACCGTTGGTCGCATTTTTTGGGCACTCAATATTCAGATAGACGGTAGTTTTTGAGATTATTTCGAAGTACTTTTTTTCGAAAATACCCTCAAAATTCAAATTAATTGAAATATTTGCATCAACTAGCGATTCGAGGCGCGAAAAAACGAGAGGACTTGAGGCGAAAAAATGGCATTTAGAGCCTGCCTGCACAGTTATTGAGAACAATAGCCGAAGAGTTTTCAACGCAAATAAGAGACCGCAAATAGGCCAAAAGAAAGCCAAAAGAAGGCGGTAAGAAGGCGGTAAGAAGGCAAAAGAAAACAAAAGAGGAGAAAAGAAATCCCTTCGAAAAATTAGCGATCAGGGAGACTTCGACACGCCTTTTTTCGGGCCTCTTTCTGCGCCCCTTTTCACGCCCGAAGTCTCGCCTATGGTCACGCCTTTAGTCACGCCTTGAGTCACGCCTATAGTCACGCCAACAACCGCTCACACGATCGTTCACACCATCGCACAAATTAAAGACTTTGCTAAAGCGCCCAAATGACGCTTCGTATTTGTTGGTCGCCTATAAGCCTTGTTCCATCAATCGACCTTTGGTTTACCCAACGCCGCCGCAAGCTCGCCTACTTTCAGCTCACCTTCACGGGTTTGGCCGCCAATTTCCAAAAACTCTCGCATGTTGGTTTGAGCGGACTCCGTTCTAAGCAATCGCGCAAATAAGTAGCCCTCTTCCTGTAAACCCTGAGCCAAGGGCAGCTCTGCCGCAGTAACCGAGGCCTTGGCCAGTCGCACCGCCTCTACAGGAAAACTACCGATGCGGTTAGCCAATGCAGACACATGGGCTTCGATATCCGCCGCGTCGAAAATGCGGTTTAAATAACCCCAGCGCTCGGCGGTTTCTGCATCTAAGTCATCGCCCCCCAAAACAATTTCCATTGCGCGCCCACGACCTACCAATCTGGGCAGCCTCTGGGTACCGGTACCACCGGGTAGAATACCTAACGGCACCTCCATCTGATTAACAATGGTCTTACCTTTAACTCCAAAACGCATGTCCATGCTAGAAACTAATTCGCTGCCGCCACCGCCAACACGCCCCTCAATCTGAGCAATGGTGACTTTGTCCATGGTGCGCAGGCGCTCGCACATTAGGTGGTAGGCGCTGATTTCCGTGGCTCTTTCCGCCTCACCGTCAATTGGGAATTCCAAAATGGAGGACACATCAAAGTGCGCTAGAAAGAAATCTGGATCCGCGCTCTTAAACACCACCACGGTCAAATTTGGATCGTCTTTTAGTGTGCCTACTAAATTGCGCAGTTCGGCAAAAAGCGCCTGCGTGATGAGATTGATAGGCGGATTATCTATGGTCACTGTTGCAACTCGACCCGCTACCGCCACTTTTACTAATTCATATTTATCGTAACTCATTCTTTTTCCCCTCTACTTCTGCATAATCTTGCAATGCAAGATCAATTTATTTTAAGCCGCGAGCTTGGTTATACGCTTTTTTCTGCGGCGCTAATAAAGCCCATGAAATTTACCCCAGGCAAAAACTTCGAGCAAATCGCTGCCCAGCAACATGTACGCGCACGGCTCAAGTCAACCTGCGCAACAAGTTAGTGATGCCATCTCAACAGACTTTATCGCGATTAGCATGCCCTATTTCACTCCGGGAATACTGCCTTGGGTTAATATTTTGAGGTCGCGATTAAGCCGACAACTTACCAGCTAGGAAGCAGCACGTGACAACAGATATGCACCACCACCCAGAAGCCCAAACTCAGGAACAGGACCTTGCTAATGAGGAATCTGCCACTTGGTTGTTTGGCTATGGATCGCTTATCTGGAAACCGGAGCTGCCATTTGTAGACGCGCAGCCAGCAAGAATAGACGGTTACCTAAGACGTTTCTGGCAGGGGTCAGAAGACCACAGAGGCACGCCTGAAGCTCCGGGTCGGGTTGTTACACTTGTGCCCGACCGTCAAGGGCGCTGCGATGGCGTTGCTTATTTGATGAACAATGTTGACATTGAGCAGACTTTTGCACAGTTAGATCATCGGGAAAAAAACGGCTACACCCGGCTGACTCTGAGTTTAAAGCTAGGATCGGAAACGACTTCAGAAAGCCAAGAGATAGTCCAAGGCATTACTTATATCGCCAATGAAAACAATGAGGCCTACCGCGGGCCGGCGCCCATTAAGCAAATTGCTGAAGAGATTTTTCACAGCGTTGGGCCCAGCGGTACAAATATCGAATACTTACTGGAACTTGCCGAGGCGCTGCGGGCTCGCGCCATCGACGACCCGCATATTTTTGCATTAGAAACAGAGGTGCTGGCGCTTTTGCAGCAAAGCTAGTTAGTTAGTTAGTTAAGCAGGCAGGTGCACGCTCACGACGCAAAGAGCCAAAAAAAGCGAAAAAGCAAAGGACATAAAAAAAGGACACTGAAGTCCTTTTTTTATGTCTTTTTGTTACATTTTTTTGATATTTTTTTGTTCCGCATCTATCGGCTTGGACAACCCCTCGACGCGGCTGTCTTTATCTCTTATCGCCTCCTAGCGAACAGACCTGTCTAAGAGGCTTGTCTAAGAGACTTGGTAAAGCAACCTAGTTTAGAAGCCTGCAAATTACCTAACAAAAATTCCTAGCCGATTTCACTGATGTCGCTGATGATCTTGCCAACTAGCCCGTATTCCACAGACTCTTCCGCACTCATCCAGTAATCACGTGAGGTGTCTTCAGCAACGCTCTCCACAGGTCGCCCTGTTTGAGTCGCAATAATACCGTTGATGCGTTCGCGAGTTTTTACAATCTCCCGAGCGTGAATTTGAATATCCGTTGCATCACCGCCAAAACCGCCGCTGGGTTGGTGGATCAAAAACCGTGTATTGGGCAGAGCAAAACGATTTTCTTTTTCGCTGGCCAAATAAATGTGCGTGGCAATACTGCCTACCCAGCCGGTACCCACGGTTCGAACTACGGGCTTGATGAATCGAATCATATCGAAAATGGTGTCACCAGATTCAACGTGCCCACCAGGGGAACCAATGTACAACGTAATTGGATCGTCTGACTCAAAAGCCAGCGCTAGGAGTTTTTCAGCTGTGCGTCGGGCAACATCCTGATTAATTTCACCAAACAACGTCAGTGTTCGGTTTTTCATCAACACGTTTTCTAACCTGTTGGAATTCTTGGCCGCTTCCGCCGCTAACTTCTCGTCCTGCTCGCTGTCTAACCGTGTCATCGGTTTACTCCATTAAATCTATATCAGTCAATTTTCAATCTTAACTCTAAACCGGGGACTTGGGCATCTTTCTCGCTCAATTTGAACGAACAACATAACCGTCGCAGTGTCTAAAGGGCGCTACTATATAGTGTTCTTAAACGCTTTAGTGTAGCTTGCGTAGAGCTATTTTTGGGACGAGAGGAGAAATTTCAATGGCACTAGCACCAGAATATCAAGCCATGTTTGATCAATTGGCAGAAAACGGCCCAGCCCCGGGCATATCAGATCTACCGGTACCCGATGGCAGAGCTGTTTACCGCTCAATGCGTCCGGTAAACCCCGATCTGCCCGTCCATAAAACCGAAGACTTCAACATTGAAGGTCCTCTCGGCGAAATTCCCGTACGCGTTTATCACCCCGCTGGCGATGGCCCTTTCGGGGTACTGGTGTATTTCCACGGCGGCGGCTGGGTGATTGGCGATATCGACACAGCGGACTCTGTATGCAGAGAGTTGTCCACTTTGGCGAGTCTTGTGGTGGTCTCAGTAGACTATCGCTTGGCACCGGAACACCTGTATCCCGCCTCTATTGTGGATTCTTATGCGGCAGTCTGTTGGGCCGCAGAAAATCAACAACGACTCAACGGCAACGGCAAAATTGGCGTTGCGGGCGAAAGCGCCGGCGGCACTATTGCGGCTGTAATGAGCCAAATGGCTAGGGACGAAAACGGCCCTACTATTGCTTACCAATGCCTACTCTACCCGGTCACAGATTACGATCTAAGCAGAGAATCCTACGCATTAAATGGCGCAGGTTACTTGCTAGAAACCGCCACAATGAAGTGGTTTTGGGACACCTACTGCCCAGATGAAGCCGCGCGCAAGCACCCCAACGCATCGCCAATACAGGCCGAAAGCCTAGCAAACTTAGCCCCTGCGTTAATCATGACGGCTGAATTCGACCCGCTAAGAGATGAAGGCGAAGCCTATGGCGCTGCAATGAATGCAGCAGGTAGCACAGCTGAAGTTGTACGCTGTGACGGCTTAGTCCATGACTTTTTCAGCACAGCAGCTGCGTTTGAATGCTCTAGAGCCCCCTTCTTATCTGCAGTTGAAAAGCTCAAAGCTCATCTGAGTTAGACGCCTAGACTTTAGCCGGTTGCTGCTTGGGACTAAGACCCTTACTACTAAGGCCCCTACTACTAAGAGGGCCTTAACATTGAGCCCCTTGCACCCGCTGAATGTAATCAACGCCCCTAGAAAAGTTTCTAGGGGAAGACTGCGGCCTCAGAATAACTGTCACTGTAAACCCCCTTCTGACTGCCAAAGTTTCAGTAAATTCTAAGACAAAATTTCTGCAAGGAGACAACTATGCTTTATGTAATGATCTGCCAAGACAAACCCAACAGTAGTGGGCTTAGACAAAGCGTGCGACCTAAACACCTTGAATATCTGGGCAGCCAAGAGGTGCGCTTTGCAGGCCCCATGCTTTCAGACGACCAGAGCGAAATGATTGGCTCTATCGTTTTTATCGTTGCCGAAAGCTTAGCGGATGCTAAATCCATCGCTGACAACGACCCCTATAATTTAGCCGGGCTGTTCGAAACCGTCACCGTTCGCCCCTTTAAACAAGCCATACCAGCGGAGTCTTAAACATGAAAAAAGCAATCGTCAGCGGCGTCGGACCTATTGAAGGGTTGGGGGCGCAGCTATGTATACGTTTCGCCACAAAGGGCCTACATGTACTTGTAGCCGGCAGAACCCTGGCCAAACTAGACGCAGTAGTCTCCACCATTGAAGCCAATGGCGGCAGTGCTGAGGCTGTTGTCGCAGATTCAACAAGCGAATCTGAGACAGTGGCGCTATTCGACCGAGCGGGCTCTGATTTAGACGTGGCCATCTACAACACTGGCAACAACACCCCTGGGCGTATTGCTGATATGTCCGCCGAATTCTTTGAGAGCAGCTGGCGGGTATGTTGCTTTGGTGGCTTTCTTTTTGGTCGCGAAGCGGTGAATCGTTTTGCAGGCAACGGCGGCACCTTGTTATTTACAGGCGCCAGCGCATCGCTGCGAGGCAGAGAAAACTTTGGGGCCTTTAATTCGTCCAAAGGCGCTCTGCGCAACTTGGCTCAAGCCATGGCCAAAGAGTACGGGCGTGATGGCGTGCACGTAGGACACGTAGTCATAGATGGCCCAATTGGCGGCGAAAAAATTAAGAAAAACCTGCCCGAGTATGCCGAAAAACTGGGCGAGCAAGGCATGATTTCCATCGAGGGTATTGTTGACGGCTACGACTATCTATACAGCCAACCCAAACGTGCTTGGACCTTTGAAATTGACGTACGTACGTCAGTAGAGAAATGGTAGCGCTAGGCGAATCCTATAAAAACCGTTCTCGACATGAGGCCCGTGGGAATAAATCCACAGGCCTTATCCATCGATCAACCCAAATGACTAATCTACTCGAGCAGCCGCATAACCAGAAAGCACAACCACGCCGTCTTGATTCGTGGTTTCTACTTTTAGATTTACAATGCCATCCGTCACGTCTTCGACTGTTGCTGTTGCATTTAACGAATCTCCCGGCCAAACCTGGCTTGTGAAACGCACACCAAACTTGGTCAGACGACCATCGCCTACATAGTTTGTAAGCATGCTTCCGGTCATACCCATTGTGAGCATGCCATGAGCAAAAACTGAGGGGTATCCCGCCAATTCTTTGGTGAACTTCTCATCCGTATGCACCGGGTTATAATCGCCTGATGCCCCCGCGTACATGACTATCTGAGTACGCTTTAAATCCTCTACCAAAGACTCCGTATAGGTGTCGCCGGCATTCAAATTGCTTGCTGAAAGTGCCATATATTTGCTCCCTATTGGTCCACTGGTCGTTCGGTTCTAACTCCCACGCCACGCGCAGTAATCACTAACTCACCATTTTGGTCATGGTATTCGGTAATGGTTTCAGAAAAAATCAGCTTGCCTGAGCGCTTACCTTCTTTTTCCCACCCTTCACCTTGCTTAACCGTTGCGGTGAGTACGTCACCGGGGCCAATGTGTCGGTGATATTCGAAGTGCTGCTCGGCGTGTAGACCGCCACCACCGCCGCCCCCGCCACCGCTGGGTTTCTTTTTAATACCAGTGGCTTCTTTGCCTGAACCAAACCAATCTTCACCGGGCTTGGGCCGCAGGAAGTAATCTGGATCAAATTGCGCACTGGATTGAGCAAACGTGGGCGGCGCAATAACGCCACCAGGCTCGGTGCCTTTTGCATATGCTTCATCATAGTAAATTTGGTTGTCGTCACCGACAGATCGGGCAAACATCATGATATGACTGCCTTCTACTGGGAACTTATCTACGGCCATTTTTCTCCCCTACTGGACTTTGAATGTAGACCTGAGTATCCACCAGGAAGCACTTAAGGTACAAGCCCTTGAGGCTAGCTGCCTAAAAACGAAGTAGCTAAAACTCGGTTTACTCTCGCTTTTTATTTGTCTTCTAACTGCCTTCTTATTTGCCTTTGAATTCTGGTGTTCTTTTCTCTAAAAATGCACTGATCCCTTCGGCTTTATCCTCAGTTTGCACCAACGCACCTTGTGCATATTTTTCAAACATCAGTGCGCCCGCGAGGCTGGCTTCCATGCCAAAGTGCACCATGGCCTTCATAGTGCGAGGCACAAACGGCGCAAAGCTTGCTAGGTGTTCGGCCATGCGCGTCGCTTCTGCAATGAGGTCTTCGGAGGCCACTAAGCGAGTGACCAAGCCAATCTGTAAGGCTCTGTCAGCGCCCATCGGCTCGCCCATAAGCAACATTTCCATGCCCCAACCACGACCGACAATGCGCGGTAGGCGGGCGGTTGCGCCGCCGCCGGGAATAATGCCCAGCTTGCCTTCTGGTGTCGCAAACTTGGACTTTGGGGTGGCTATACGCAGATCACATCCAAGGGCCACTTCTAAGCCGCCGCCCATACAGATGCCGTCAATAGCAGCAATTGTAGGCTTCGGCGTGCGCTCCAATTTTTCAGCCAAACCCTGAACAATGGGCTCTAATGCCTTTTTAAAATCTCGGTGTATAACCTCAGACAAATCAGAACCAGCGGCAAATGCTTTGCCTCCCGCGCCAGTTATAGTGATAACACGAACATCATCGTCCCAAGCTGCAGCGTCTACTGCGGTGTGAAGGTCATCTAGAGTCGCTAGCGAGATAGCATTGTGTTTTTCAGCACGATTAATAGTAATCAATGCCATAGGCCCACGAACTTCATATAAAACATTGTCTAGCTGCATAACTTCCATCACTTCACTTATCTAAAGGCAGCTATCCTTGATGAAAGAGGGAAAAGACGCAAGAGCCAGCTCCTGACTAAAAGGCAACTAGGCCAAAAGTCATAACAGAGCAACGACTAAACAAAGAAACGATTGGGTACAGAAGTCTGTTGAAGAGGAAAAAAGAAAACCGCCGGCCTGGAGAGAGAGCCGGCGGTTTAAGAGTCGATCCCGGTGCTTGTTTGTGATGTTTTAGTGCTCTTCTCTTACGAACTGGCCTGCTTTAAAACCAGCTCAAAAAGAGCATTTCCAACCCCACCCGAGATCTAAGGGGAGAGATGTTGTCCTGAGACAACAACCCTAATATCACCTAAGAGGGTTTCTGAACAATTTCTCAACACAAAAGTTTTGTGACATTTTGTATCATTGCGTGAATGTTCAGGGCCGAGAAAATGGCCGAAAAAATGACCGATTAATGATCAGCTGACGGTATATACCGTTTCACCTACGAAGTAAGTCTTAGCCAAAATTGAGGCGAAGCGCACTACAAGTTCGGTCAACTGTTGTTCGGTATGTATGTTGGGGCAACGTAAATCAATGTTGCCGTTTTGATTAAAGCCCACTAAAACCAGCAATTTAGGGCAATTACGAGCAGCTTTAGACCATTGCGGAGGCGTAAATTAGCGTGAATTTTGCCCCGCCAGTTATCGCATCATCTATCTCTATTTCCCAGCCATGGGCTTGGCACAATTGTTGGACAATAGCCAAACCGAGGCCGCTACCTCCAGTTGTAACGCTACGAGATGTTTCTAGGCGAAAGAAGGGTTGAAAGATTTCTGTCCTAGATTCCTTCGCAATGCCGGGGCCATTGTCTGAAACAGAGATTTCTCCAGCAGCAATATGCACAGTCACGTCACCACCATGATTGATGCCATTGGAAACCAAGTTAGTCAGCACACGGGCAAAGGCATTGGGCGCCACCAAGGCACTTGCATTGGTGGAGACATCTGCAGAAACCGTAATGCTCTGGTCAAAAGTGGCGACAACGCCCTTTACAAACTCAACCACAGCAATTTCTTGGGCAAGCTCACCAGCGCCCTTGGCAAAATGCAGCGCATCACGAATCAACTCATCCATAGTCTCTAGATTGCTCTCAAACCGCGCCACGAGCTTTGCATCAACAGTGTTAGGCAGCAACGCTAAAGCGAGTCGCATCCTTGTCAACGGCGTGCGCAAGTCATGGGATATACCCGCCATCAGCGTCGTTCTATTGGCCAGCAACAACGAGATTTCGCTGGCCATAGTATTGAAGTTGCGTGCTAATGAGACCAACTCGCGCGGGCCAGTTTCCGGCAGCGGCTCAATGTCTTCAATGCCGCGAAACTGTTCAGCCTGATTAGCCACTTTAACCAGGGGCCGGGCAATACGTCGGACAATCAATAACGAGGTTAAGAAAACGATTGCGGCGCCCAGACCAACAATAACTATAGCTACATAAAGGAACTGAATGTCGCGGCGGTCTGGAGACAAGCCGACCTGCAAGTCGTAATCCGCCATCGGCACCACGACCCAGACAAGGTCATCGCCGTCGAGCATCCGCACATCCATGTCTAAACGGTCCCGCAACTTGTCCTGAAGCAGCGCGGTATAAGGCAAAAATCGATCGAGGACCGGCAGGTCCATAATGGCTTCGCTAATAATCAGATCGTGGTTTTGCGCCAATTCAAGCTCAAAGTAAGGCCGGGCTTCAGGAGGCAACTCTACCCAAGTTTGGCAGGACAGGACTAACAATGCTGCTTCGTCGTCAGCGGAACGTTCGGCAATGGGGTCAATAACGAAGGCGTAAAGCGCAATGGTTGAAACCACAACCATCAGCATGCTGCTGAAACCCAGGGTTAAGTTGGTACGCACTAACAGCGACGACGGGCCGTTCAAAACAGACAGGTTAGAGCGTTGGGGAATCATAATTTATGCGGTCTTCCAGTGGCCACCAATGCTGACACGATGCTAAACGTGCAGCTTAAACTACTTGGACTCAATCTGAACAGGCGCTGCGCCGGAGTTATCGGTGGTTCCTAATCCGGGGTTAGGGCAAAACATATAACCTTTACCCCAAATAGTTTTAATGTACGCGGGCTTAGCCGGGTCGTCTTCAAGCTTAGATCGCAACCTTGTCACTCGCACATCAATTGATCTATCGAAGGGAGAACGCTCAGCGCCGGTTAACAAATCTAAAATACGATCTCGGTGCAGTACCTTGTTTGGGTTCGAGACAAGTATTGCCAACAGATCGAATTCTCCGGAGGTCAACGGGATCAATGTGCCCTCACAACTGAGGCTGTGGGAGGAAAGATCTAAGCAAAAAGGTCCAAAGATTATTTCTTTGTTTAAAGCGTCGTCGACTATGGGCGTCTTGCTTGCGCGCCGCAGCACAGCTCTCACTCTGGCTAACAATTCACGAGGGTTAAAGGGTTTTGGTAAGTAATCGTCTGCGCCTACTTCCAGCCCAACAATTCGGTCTACCTCATCGCCTTGAGCTGAGACAATAATAATCGGCAGGTCGTCACGCTTCTTCAAACGCTGTGCGATGGACAATCCATGCTCGCCGGGCAGCATCAAATCTAAAATGAGTAGGTCCACGTCGTGGTCGCTCAGATAGGTATCCATCTCCTCGCCAGACGCTACAGTGGCAACGTGGAAGCCTTGCTGCTGCAAGTATTCTTGGGTTAATTCACGAATCTCAGGATCATCGTCGACAACCAGTAGGTGTTCTAACTCAGCGTGCTCTTCAGTTGACATCGCTATTCAACACCTTTTTCTTGTGGGCGGTTCTGTTGAGAGTTTTGTTGGGTTGGTGAGGCGGTTAACTGCCCTTGAGCTACACCGTCGTCGCGACGACCAAATCCTGCACCAAATCTAACCGTAGCTCTAAATACTTGGCGGCGAGGTTTTTCCGCTGCTTGATTGCCGCTCAGGGCTTGGGGAGCACCACCAGTAGCGGAGGAATCTGGGTTTTCACCGGCGGCCACAATGGGCGGCTGGCTACTGGGCAACTGAATATTTGCGGTGGCACCACTCGCTGCTCTTTTTCTGAACTCTTCAAGAGGTACAGGGGTTACGGTGCTTTGAGTCACCCGGGTACCGTCAGGCAATATGCGCGTCACCTTGGCGGTGATCACTACAGTACCCTTTTGATTACGGGGGATAGATTGGCCGTATTTGAACTGTCGTTGGGCTCGATTCAGACCCACCTCAATGTCAGATTGACCCCTTTGCCCTTGGCCTTTATTCGGCAGCGTTGCCTGAGCACGGGCCTTGTTCATCCGAACCCGCACTTCAGCCAATAAGTCCCGACGCTGGGCGGCGTTTAACTGGGGCCAACTGCGCACTAACCCATTAATTTCACGATCAGTCTTATCGGTAAGATCCCAAATAGCGGCCGAATTTGTTGCGACAGCGCTAGAGTCAGCGTCTAGATCTATATTTGGTTTTGGATTTGAATTTGGATTTTGAACACTGTTAGTTTGGGGTACAGGCGCATCAGCAGATTGAGGTTGAAGCTTTTCAGAGGCGGGTTCGGAAATTGCCAGAGCTGGCCAGAAAAAACTCAAAGAGATGCACAACACACGACACAGGGTGCTTGAAAAAGGCCTTTGTTTTTGGCAAGGCAGTTTTTCGTAAGACAAAATCATTTAAAGACGATACACCTGAGGCATTTCTACTAATAACGACGTCTATTATGAAAACGCCCTGTTACTACGTAATTTCCAGGGCGTTTCAATTTGTTTCAAAAGCGGTTTTTTACCACCGAGTTTGAACGCCTCCGGCACTTTCGCCCACAAAAAATGCGCGAAAAATACCGGAGCATGGTCAACCAGAGCTTATGCTACTTCGAACAATCCAGCAGCACCCTGTCCACCACCAATACACATGGTCACAACACCATACTTTTGCTTACGGCGCTTAAGCTCACGCAAAACAACGCCTGTAGTACGCGAACCGGTCATACCAAATGGGTGGCCGATTGAAATACTACCGCCAAGAACATTGTACTTGTCGTTGTCAATTTCTAGCGCGTCACGACAGTAGAGGCACTGTGAAGCAAATGCTTCGTTCAATTCCCACAAGTCGATGTCATTGATTGATAGACCAGCGTTCTTCAACAAACGTGGAATAGCGAATACTGGGCCAATACCCATTTCATCAGGCTCACAACCCGCAACAGTGAAACCACGGTAAATACCGATTGGCTCAATGCCCAATTGAGCTGCACGTTCAGCACTCATCAACATGGTCATTGAAGCGCCATCAGACAACTGCGAAGAGTTACCCGCTGTTACTGAACCGTCTTCTTCGAACGCAGGCGCTAGAGAAGCTAAGCCTTCAAGCGTGGTGTTGGGACGGTTACATTCGTCCTTATCAACCCATACAGTTTCATGAGTCTCTTCACCCGTTTCCTTGTTCACTTTAAGCATTGTTGCATTCATACCAACAATTTCTTCAGCAATTTTGCCAGCATCTACTGCTGCTGCGTAACGAATTTGGCTCTGTAATGCGTACTCGTCCTGCATTTCGCGAGTCACTTGATAACGACGTGCTACAACTTCAGCGGTGTTACCCATAGCCATGAAAATCTCTGGCTTTTCTTCCATCAAACGCTTGTTTTGCTTAGATTTGCCCGCTTCTTGACGTGTACGCATTGAAATTGAATCAACACCACCAGCGATCATTACTTCAGATTGACCTGAAGCGATCTGGTTCGCAGCCATAGCAATTGATTGCAGGCCTGAAGAACAAAAACGGTTGATTGAAACGCCAGCAGCGCTTACTGGTAGTTTTGACAGAATGACTGCTAGACGTGCTAGGTTGCCGTCTTGCTCACCAGTGTGAGTAGCCGCGCCAACAATGACGTCTTCTACTTCATCAGCGCCAATCTTTGGATTGCGATCTAAAAGTGAATCGATGCAATGCGCCAAAAGATCATCTGATCGCGTTAGGTTAAAGCTTCCGCGGAAGGCTTTGGTTAAGCCTGTGCGCACACTATCGACAATTACTACGTCTCTCATAGTTTCTTCCCTTTATGGATTAATTTATCTCGTTGCGTAGCTATCGCTACTTCCTGAACCACAGCCCTAGCATTTACATAACTGCTTACCGCACGACCACATCAGGTGACCGAAGGGCCTGCTTACCGGCTAGGATTAGAGGAAGAGGTGCACACCATCAAAATGGCGCGGTCTCCAACTCAAACAGTATCAAGTTCCCCGAACTTGAATGGTAACCAGATCACAGCAGCAAAGCCAATCCCCGTTTGCGCCACCGCCAACCTCAGTTAGTATCCGTAATGGAACCGCAACAACAGGAAATTAATATGACAGACTTCCACAACATCAAGATGCTCGACATCCAAGGCAGCGAAGTGAACTTTGCTGACTACCAAGGCAAAGCTTGCCTGATAGTCAACGTAGCCAGTCGCTGAGGACTAACTTCACAGTACGCCGGGTTGCGTACTCTGCAAGAACAATTTGCCGATCATCCCTTCGAGGTTTTAGCCTTTCCCTGCAACCAATTTGGCGCGCAGGAACCGGGTAGCAACGAAGAGGTATTAGAATTTGCGCAAACGAAATACAACGTTAACTTTCAAATGTTCAGCAAAATTGAAGTGAATGGCGCTAACGCATGCGACCTTTACCAATTTCTCAAAAGTGAGAAAGCAGGCGAAGACGGTAATGCTGACATAGCGTGGAACTTTGCAAAGTTTTTAGTCAACAAGGACGGTGAGGTTGTTGGGCGCTTTAGTCCGCAAACAGCGCCGGAAGAGCTGACAGAGACTATTTTAGGCGCGTTGTAGGATTTCTATTCTTTAACCTTTCTTAAGCCTTTCTTAAACCGTTCTTTGACGGTTCTGGGGCAAAAGGACGGCCTGTGCCTAGTGAAATGTAGTTCCTGGAACGCCAGGGACTACACCTAGTCTGACCTCGCTTAGCCCACCTCACCTCACCCAACCTAACCTAACCTAACCTAATCTAAAGAGAACTTTCGAATCCGCGCAAAACCAATTGCGCCACCAACGGCTTA